>Ga0193743_1000893_pt1 | contig 23127 bp, 20 predicted proteins | sample L2c2metaG_FD_143038 | JGI IMG/M metagenome (GOLD analysis project Ga0193743, IMG submission 143038) | Soil microbial communities from a riparian zone of the East river system, Colorado, United States - L2c2 | ecosystem: Environmental > Terrestrial > Soil > Riparian zone | place: USA: East River... | reverse complement strand
TCCTGCGCCATGGCTCACTCCTGTGTGTCTCGAGGCTGGTTCGCCCCACTCGACGGCCCGCCGAGCCCATGCGGCGGAGCCTATGTTTGCCTCCGGCAGCGTGCCATGGTTCACGGCCTGATGGGGGTCTGAGAGGTACGTTTTGCTGATGATCGAACGAACGGACACCGGGTCGATCGTCGTGCTGAGCCTGGCGCACGGCCCGGTCAACGTGATGGACACTGCGCTGCTGTGGGCGGTCACCGAGACCTTCAAGGCGCTGGCAGCCGAGCAGGTCGCGGCGGTGGTGCTCACCGGGGCCGGCCGGGCGTTCTCCGCCGGGGTCGACCTGCGCCGCCTGCTGGACGGCGGCCCGGAGTACGCAAGGGAGTTCCTGCCCGCGTTGAGCGAGGCGCTGCACACCGTGTTCACCTTCGACCGGCCGGTGGTGGCGGCGGTGAACGGGCACGCCATCGCGGGTGGCTGCGTGCTGGCCTGCTGCGCGGACGTGCGGCTGATGGCGGCCGGCAAGGGCCGGATGGGCATTCCGGAGATCAAGGTCGGGGTGCCGTTCCCCCGGGTGCCGCTGGAGGTGATGGTGCACGCCGTCGGGCCGAAGGTGGCCGGCCGATTGGTGCTGCGGGCGGACACCCTGTTGCCGGCCGACGCGCTGGCGCTGGGCCTGGTGGACGAGGTGGTGGAGCCGGACACCCTGCTGGACCGGGCGGTCGCCACCGCCACCGAGCTGGCCACCACGATCCCGGCGGACACCTTCGCGCTGACCAAGACGCAGTTGCGGCGGGAAACCGTGGAGCGGATCGCCCGGTACCGGGTGGACGAGGACGACCCGGTGGCGCGGCTGTGGGACCGCCGAGTGAGCGACGGCTGGACCGCCCGCTACCTGGACTCCGTCACCGGCAAGGGATAGCCGGTCTGCGCGCCCCGGCGGGTGGCGGTGCGCAGCAGCAGGTGGAGGACGGCGGCGTTGCACAGGTGCCAGCCGAAGTGGGTGCCCAGCGGCCAGTCGTGGCAGAGCGGCATATCCAGCTGGCGCAGCGTGAGCGATACCGCGAAGAGCCCGGTGACCACCGCGAACGGCCGCCGATACGCCCCCAGCACGGGGTCCCGGCGGGTCGCCAGCCAGGCGGTGAGCAGCACCAGCGCGAGCAGCGCGGGCAGGTAGAGACCGGGCACCGGCAGGCGCAGCGTGCGCGCCGCCGCCCCGACAGCAACCGCGAAGAGCACGAACGCCGGCGCGGCCAGCCAGGCCAGCCGCCAGCGCAGCCCACCGAAGCGGCGGACGAAGACCACCAGGTAGCCGAGCATGAACAGCGCGATGGGCAGGGTATCGGCCAACGCCGCCCAGGCGGTGGCCAGCGTGTGGAACAGGAAGCTGCCCAGCCCGATCGCCGTCAGCACGGCCACCAACATGATCAGGTCCGCCGGCGCCCGCCCGGGTACCCGGCGCAGTCCGGCGGCGGCGAAGCCGGCGGCCAGCAGGAACGCCAAGTTGGTCAGGGCGTTCGCCGGCTCGGCCCAGAACCCCGCGCTCAGCCGCTCGCAGTAGCCGTCCACCTGATCAGCCTGTCGGCCCCGGATGACCAGACCAGGAACGGCGGATGTCAACCTGCCCGGTCGGCGATCATGAGGCAGGCTGGCAGGTATGCGCTATGGCAGCTTCGTCCCCGTGGGTCAGCCGAGGGAGTCGCGCCGACTCGGGGTGCTGGCCGACGACCGCGCCATCCTCGACCTCACCGCCCTGCACGCCGAGCGTCCGGTGCCCTGGCCGGAGCTGCTCGTCGCGCCGTCGTTGGATCCGCTGCTGGCGGCCGGCCGCCCGGCCTGGCGGGAGGTGCACGAGTGGCTGCGCGCCACGCTGGCCGACCCGGAGCCGCTGACCCCGTACCGGTACCCGCTGGAGGCGGTGACGCCGCTGCTGGCGTTCACCATCGGCGACTACGTCGACTTCTACGCCTGCGAGCAGCACGCGGTGAATGGCGCACGGATCTTCCGGCCGAACGAGGAGCCACTGCCGCCGAACTGGCGACACCTGCCGATCGGCTACCACGGCCGGTCGAGCACCATCCGGGGCTCGGGGACCCCGGTGCGCCGGCCGAACGGACAGCGCGGTCCCGGTGACTTCGGCCCGACCAAGGCGCTGGACTTCGAGGCCGAGTTGGGGTTCGTGCTCGGCGGTCCGCCGACCGAGCCCGGCGAGTCGGTGCCGATGGCCCACGCCGAGGAACGCCTGTTCGGTGTGGTGCTGCTCAACGACTGGTCGGCGCGGGACGTCCAGCGCTGGGAGGCCCGCCCGCTCGGTCCGCTGCTGGGCAAGGCGTTCGCCACCTCGATCTCCTGCTGGGTGACCCCGTGGGAGGAGCTGGCGGCCGCCCGGGTCGACCCGCCGCCCCGTGACCCCGAACCGCTGCCCTATCTCCGTGGCCCCGGTGACCAGGGGCTGGACCTGGCCCTCGAGGTGCGGCTGAACGGCGAGGTGATCTCCCGGCCGCCCGGCTCCTCGCTGTACTGGACCGCGCCGCAGTTCATCGCGCACCTCACCTCCGGCGGCGCCACGCTGCGCCCCGGTGACCTCCTCGGCTCGGGCACCATGAGCGGCCCGGAGCGCGGCCAGCGCGGCTCTCTGCTCGAGCTGAGCTGGGGCGGCACCGACCCGCTGCCGCTGGCCGACGGCGGCAAGCTGACCTACCTCCGGGACGGCGACGAGCTGCTGATCACCGCCACCGGCCCGGGGGTCGGCGGCGGCCGGGTAGAGCTCGGCGAGGTACGCGGCCAAGTTCTCCCAGCTCACACCCTGTGAGTGGTATTGGTCGCTATAGCGACCAATACCACTCACGGGTGCTGAGCTGGGCTAATGCAGGGGGTGGGGTTCGCCGAGGGCGTCCAGGATCAGTGGCGGGATCTCCCGCTTCGCGTAGTCCTCGGTGCTGACGACGACGTAGATGATGCGGCCGTTGGTGGTCGCCTCGCCGGACTCCCGACGGATCTGGAAGTCGAGGGTGAAGCTGGTACGGCCGAGCCGGGACGGCGACACCGCTACCACGATCGGCTCGCCGAACCGCACTCCGGACTTGTAGTCGATCTCTGAACGCACCAGCTGGACGTCGTAGCCGGCCGCCATCATCTCCGGGTACGGCAGCCCTCGGTGCCGGAAGAACGCCGCCATCGCCTCGTCGAAGTAGGTGAAGTACCAGCCGTTGAAGACGACGCCTTGGACGTCCACCTCCATGTAGCGGACGGTGACCGGAAAGGTGAACACGGCGGCGTCGGTGGGGGCGACCATGCCGCTCACATTAGTGTTCGCGTGCCGGCCCGAGGTGCGAGATTAACCGCGGGTGCGGAAGGCCAGCAGGCCGTCCAGGCCGCGCTTGCGTGCCTCGTTGGCGATCACCAGCCGCTGGATCTCCGAGGTGCCCTCCCAGATGCGGTCCACCCGTAGCTCGCGCCACAGCCGCTCCACCGGATAGTCCCGGATGTAGCCCCGCCCACCGAAGATCTGTTGGCAGCGGTCGGCGACCCGGTTGGACGCCTCGGACGCGGCCAGCTTCACCGTGGCCGCCTTGGCGTGCAGGGTCTTGCGCACGTTCTCGTCGGTCAGGTCTGAGTTGTCGAACTCCCAGGCCACCTGGTGGGTGAATGCCCGGTTGGTGGCGATGTCCACCACCGAGTCGGCGATCATGCCCTGGATCAGTTGGCGGTCGATCAGCGGCGCGCCGCCCTGTACCCGCTGCTTGGCCCAGTCGGTGGCCAGGGTGAGCGCCCGCTCGGCGGCGCCGATGGTGCGCGCCCCGATCATCAGCCGCTCCTCGGTGAACCAGTCGCGGGTCAACTCGTATCCCTGGCCGAGGAAGTCGCTGCCGCCGAGTACCGCGTCCGTGCCCACCCGCACTCCAGTGAACTCGAACTCTGGATGCTCGTAGACGAAGGTGTGGGTGAACCGGGGCACGCGGGAGATCCGCACGCCCGGGGTGACCGCGTCGACCAGAAACATCGTCGGCCCGGCGCCGGGTACCTGGGCCAGCACGATCAGGAAGTCGGCCACGTCGCCGACCGTGACGAACCACTTCTCCCCGTTGATCACGTACCCGCCCCGGTCCGGCACCGCGGTGGTGGCGATGGCGGACGGGTCCGAGCCGGCGTCCGGTTCGGTGATCGCCACCGCGTCCCGCCGCTCCCCCCGGGCGCCCGGGATGAGATAGCGCTCGCGCTGCTCGGGGGTGGCGTGGATGAGGGGATTGGCTGGGCGCCACACGGTGTCCCACAGCGCGTTGGTCAGCTTGCCCAGCTCGTCCTGCACGACCACCTGCTCCAGCACGGTGAGCCCGGCGCCGCCGTACTCGGTGGGGGTGTTGATCGCCTGCAGGCCGCTGGCCAGCACCTCGTGGCGGATCGCGGCGTGCGCTTCGGGGGTGAGTCCGTTGTGCCGCTCGCACTCGTCCTCGTAAGGGATGATCTTCGCGGTGAGGTCGGCGGCGCGCTGCTTGAGCTCCGCGAGCCGGGGCGAGTAGGCGAAATCCATGGTTTCCTCCCGGTGGTTCGGTGATCAGGCGAGCACGATGTGGGCGTCCAGGCCGAGGGCGCCGTGCGGTGTGGCCAGTAGCGGGTTGACCTCCAGCTCGGCGATCTCCGGGTGCGCGGCGGCGACCTGGGTGACCACGGCGATGAGGGCGGCGGCCGCGTCCAGGTCCACCGCCGCGCGGCCGCGTACCCCGTGCAGCAGCGCCGCCGAGCGCAGCCCGGTGAGCAGCCGTTTCGCCGTGGCGGGGGAGATCGGGGCGAGCGCGAACGCCACGTCGGAGAGCACCTCGGTGAACACCCCGCCGAGGCCCACCATGGCCACCGGACCGAATCGGGGATCGGTGCGCACGCCGGCGATCAGCTCCACGCCCCCGGTCAGGTCGACCATCGACTCCACGCAGTAGCCGGGAGCGCGCAGCCGGTCGGACATGTCGGCGAACGCGGCGCGCAGCTGGTCCTCGCCGGTCAGCCCCAGCGCCACGCCGCCGACGTCGGTCTTGTGCGGCGACCCGAGCGCCTTGAGCACCACCGGGTAGCCGATCTCGGCGGCGGCGGTGGCGGCCTGGTCAGCGGCGGTGATGAGGGCGGCGGCCGGGAATTTGACACCGGCCTCGCGCAGCAGTCGGCGGGCGTCCCAGTACCCGTCCCCGGTGACCGGTGGCGCGACCGGTGGTGGGGTGGCGGCGGTGACCGTGCCGCCCGAGCCGAGCAGGGCCAGGGTGCGCGCGGCGTCCTCCACCGCGCCGAACACCGGGACGCCGCGCTCGGCGAGCACCCGGGCGGCCGCGCTGTCCGGGTACATGGTGTGTACCGCGAGCGGCTTGCTGTGCGCCCGCGCCTGGTCAGCCATCGCGCCGGCGGCGGTCACCTCCGCGCTGGCCAGGGCCGGTCCGTACTCGCCGTAGCCCCCGAAGTACCCGGTGACCAGGGCCCCGTCCACGTCCGCCGAGCCGAGCATGGCGGCCAGCACCCTGGCGAACGTGCTGATGTCCCGCGTGCCGGCGAGGTCGACCGGGTTGCTCACGGCGGCCGACGGGGGCAGCTGACCGCGCAGTTCGGAGGCCAGCGCGAGCGGGAACTCCGGCACCGCCAGCCCGGCTGCCTCGAGCAGGTCGCAGGCCAGCGCGCCGTGCCCACCGCCGTCCGCCAGCACCGCCACCCGGCGCACGGGTACAGCGGCCAGGTCGCCGCCGCCGCACAGCGCTCCGGCCAGGTTGGCCAGCTCCCTCGGCGAGGCGACCCGGTACACCCCGGCCGCCCGACACGCGGCGTCGATCATCGCGCTGTCCGAGGTGAGCGCACCGGTGTGCGAGCGGGCGCCGCGCACCGACCCGGCACTGCCGCCGACGGTGAGCAGCAGCACCGGCTTGCCCGCTCTGGTCGCTTCGGCGGCCGCCGCCACGAACGCCCGCCCGTCGCCGAAGTCCTCGCAGTACACCGCAATCAACTCGGTGCCGGGGTGCGACGTACAGCTGAGGATCAGGTCGGCCACGGCCAGGTCGGCCTGGTTGCCCAGTGAGGCGAACCGGGCGAAACCCAGCCCGTGCCCGGCGAGCACCTGGCTGAGCTCCAGCGCCATGTTGCCGCTCTGCGAGAGCAGGCTCACCCCGCCGGGCGGCAGCGGGTTCGAGGCCAGCGTCAGCCCGGTGGTGGAGTCCGCCACGCCGAGGCAGTTCGGCCCGAGCAGCAGCGCGCCGGCCGCGCGGACCCGCCGGGCTACCCGCTCCTGAACGGCCCGTCCTTCCGGCCCGAGCTCGGCGAACCCGGCGGTGATCCCCACGATGGCGCGGGCCCCGGTGCGCAGCGCGTCGTCCACCGCCGGCTCGAACCCGGCGGCCGGCACCGCGATCACCACCAGCTCCGCCGGCCCGGGAGCCTCGGCCAAGCTGCGATAGGTCGGCCGCCCGAGCACCGGTTCGGCGCGGCGGTTGATCAGGTGTACCGGGCGGGAATTGGCCATCCGCAGGGCCTGCACGCTGATCCAGTTGCCGTACTTGGACTCGTCGTTGCTGGCCCCGAGCACGGCCACCGAAGCGGGGTCGAACAACACGGAGAGGTCCCTGCCCGCCGCCGCCGCGGTCACCGGTGCGCCCTGCCCGGCCCGCGACCTGACATGCCCGCTCGGTGCGCCGAGATCGACCCCAGGGCTGTTTCGGCGGCGCAAAGACAGCCCTGACGTCGATCTCGCCGAATCCCTCCGCGAGCCGTCATCGCCGTCCCCCTGGCCAGGTACTGGATCTGACTGATGCGTCAGTTAGCGCCGCGAAAGGGTAGTTTGTCAAGAAAGGAGCGACTGACTGATACGTCAGTTGGCGTAGGGTCTCGGGGGTAGCCGGAGCACACCGATCGAGGGGGAGCCAGCGGTGCCGATACAGGTCGACCTGGAGGAGCGGCGGCGGGCCGCGATCCTGGAGGCGGCTGGCGCGCTGATCGCCGAGCGCGGTTACCACGCGGTGCGGATCGCGGACATCGCGCGCCTGGTGGGCACCAGCACGGGCGCGGTGCACTACTACTTCCCGGGCAAGAACGATGTGCTCACCGCCGCCCTGCGGCACAGCGTGGAGCGGGCCTTCGAGCGACAGAGCGCCGTGCTGGCCGCCATCGACGACGCGCACCAGCGGCTGCTCAAGCTGATCGACATGCAGTTGCCCATGGTCGGCGGGGTGCGTGACGAGTGGTCGGTATGGATCCAGTTCTGGGCGGAGGCGACCATCCACCCCGAGCTGCGCCCGGTGCACAACCAGTTCTACGCGCGCTGGCAGGAGACCGTGGCCCGGATCGTCCGCCGAGGTCAGCGGCAGGGAGTGTTCCTCGCCGAGGTGGATGTCGACGGGGTGACCCGCCGGCTGACCGCGCTCACCGACGGCGCGGCGATCCAGGTGCTCACCGGCGCGCCGGGGATGACGGTGACGGTGATGCGTGAGCTGCTCGTGGAGTTCGTGCGACGGGAACTGATCCCGCCGGGGAACAGGTAGTCGGCTGAGGTCAGGCGGGTAGTCGAGTACGCGTGACGGGACGGCCGCGCGGGCAGAGGCTCTTGCCATCGGCCGAGAGCGCGGAGCCGGGCGAGCAGCACTCCCGCTGTACTCGGCGGCGGATTTCCCGGAGGTAGCGGCCATGACCCACACCCTCAACGTCGACATCGAAGCCCTCCGCTCGGTGCTGCGTGGTCAGCTCGTCACCTCGGACTCGGCGGACTACGACCAGGCGCGCGAGGTGTGGAATGCCGACATCGACCGCCACCCGGCGCTGATCATCCTGTGCGAGTCCCCGTTCGACGTGGCCAGCGGCGTCAAGTTCGCCCAGGCCCACGGGCTGGAGGTCGCGGTGCGCGGCGGCGGGCACAGCCCTGGCGGCGATTGCACCGTGGACGGCGGCCTGGTGATCGACCTGCGCCGGATGAACCGGATCAGTGTGGATCCGGTGGCCAAGCGGGCCCGCGCCGGCGGTGGCGCGCTGCTGGCCGACCTGGACGCGGCCACCCAGGCGCACGGCCTGGCCGTGCCCTCCGGGATGATCAGCCACACCGGCGTCGGCGGGCTCACCCTGGGCGGCGGGATGGGCTGGCTGACCCGGCTGGGCGGGCTGAGCAGCGACAACCTGGTGTCCGCCGAGGTGGTCACCGCCGATGGCTCGGTGCTGCGTGCGTCGGCGACCCAGCGCGCCGACCTGTTCTGGGCGATCCGGGGCGGTGGGGGCAACTTCGGCGTGGTCACCGAGGTCGAGTTCCGGCTGCACGAGGTCGGGCCGATGGTGCACTTCGGCTTCCTGTTCTGGGGGCTGGACCGGGGTGCGGAGGTGTTGCGGATCGCCCGCGAGCTCATCCCCACGCTGCCCCGGACGCTCAACGTGCTGATCGGCGGGCTGAACGCGCCGTCGGCTCCGTTCATCCCCGAGCAGCACCAGGGCCAACCGGGCTATGCCCTGCTGATCGCCGGCTTCGGTTCCGAGCAGGAACACGCCGCCGCCGTGGCCGCCCTCAGCGCCGAACTACCGCCGACCGTCGAGTTCGCCACGCCGATGCCGTTCGTGGCCCTGCAGCAGCTGGTCGACGAGGCGAACAAGTGGGGCCAGTACAACTACCTGCGCTCGGCCTACCTGGCCGAGCTCACCGACGAGGCCATCGAGGTGATCACCGAGCGGGTGCCGCAACGTAGCTCCCCGCTGTCGGAGATGCTGTTCTACCGATTGGACGAGGCGTACTGCGAGGTCGGCGAGGACGACACCGCGTTCGGCGGCCGGCGCGCCCCGGGGTACACGGTGTTCCTGATCGGGGTCTGCCCGACGCCGGAGCTGCTGAGCGCCGACCGGGCCTGGGTGCGGGACAGCTGGCAGGCGTTGCTGCCGCACACCGAGGGCATCGGCAGCTACCTCAACGGGATGAGTGAGTACCTCGAGGACCGGGTGCTCGCCGCCTACGGTGCCAAGTACCCCCGGCTGGCCCAGATCAAGGCCCGTTACGACCCGGGCAATGTCTTCCACCGCAACCCCAACATCAAGCCCGGCTGATCCCGGGTTGGGCTCGAGCCCGGCCGACCCGACCGGTCGGGCTCGACTCCCGACCCGCTGGACAGCCTTACGCCCGGCTGACCGGGTCGTCCGCCTCCGGCGGCGCCACCAGGGCGGCCAACGCGACCCGGTCAGGGAGGCCCAACCGGGTGCAGGCCCGGTAGACGTGGCCCTCCACGGTGCGCACCGACACGTGCAACCGGGCGGCGATCTCCCGGTTGGACAGACCGGTGGCGGCCAACGTGGCCACCTCCCGCTCACGCGCGCTGATCGGCAGCGGCGCCGTCCCGGCCCGCAGCGCGGGCGTGCGGGCGCCCTCGCAGCGTTGAGCCAGCGCGGCGGCCCTGGCGGTGGCGAACGCGGCCGGCGCGGTGTGCGCACGAGTGCGAAGCAGCGTGGCCGCCTGTGCCGCGGCGTCGGCGGCGAGCAGAACCAGCTCGGCCTCCTCCAGGGCGGCGGACGCGGCGAGCAGCGCGTCCGGGTCCTGGCCGGCCAGCGCGGCGGCGTGGGCGGCGGCCGCCGGGGCGCGCGGCCCGTCCACCTGGCCGGCCAGCTCGGTCAGCCGTGCGGCCTGGCCGGTGTCGCCGAAGCAGACCGCCGCGTGCCGGGCCACCACCTCCACGGCGAACTGCCCGGACTCCCCGGCCAGCTCGGCCGCGCGCAGCGCTCGCTCGATCGCCTGTCCGGTGCCACCCTCGGCGGCCGCCACCCAGGCGCCGGCCAGGATCAGCTCCGGATCCATGCAGCGCACCCCGGGGTGTCTGGCCTGCTCTGCCCTCGCCAGCGCCTCCCGGGCGAGCCTCGGGATGCCGGCCATGCCGAATGCCTGGGCGACGCCCGCCTCGAGCAGCGCGGTCCATCCGCCGCCGTGGCCGGGAAAGAACGGCAGCACCCCCTGGACCAGCCGGGCCGAGCTGCGCACCTCCCCGGTGTCCAGCGCGATCCGCCCGGCCACCAGGTCCCTGGCCATGGTGGCGTAGCGCCCTGGCAGGTCGCGCAACCAGGTGCCGCTCTCCCTGGCCTGCCCGGGCCGGCCGGCCAGGCCCAACCCATAGGCCTGGAAGTACCGCATGTTGAACTGCATGTGGGCCGTCTCGGGGGCATTCAGCGCCTCGGCGACCACTCGGCTCACCAGCGCGTCCAGCCGGTCTTCCTGCCCAGCCAGCGAGTGCACCATGATCAGCCCGTAGCCCGCCCAGGTGGCCGCGAAGCTGGACGCCTTCGGCTGGTCAAGCACCCGCGCCGCGTATTCGCGCGCGTCGTCCAGCCGGTTGCCCGCGGCGGCGAACAGTGCCCGCAGTCCGTCCGAGTACTCCAGCCGAAGCAGGTCCGTCTCATCCCCCGGGCCGCCCGCTTCGCGGTCAGCCGAGGATCCGGGTTCGAGCAGCTGGTAGGCCTGATCGATCTCGGCGAGCAGGAAGAACCGGTTGATCGCGCGCAGCGCCGCCACCCGGGCGTGCTGCTCGCCGGTGCTGGCCAGCGCGGCCGCGTGACCGAGTTCCACCTCGGCCTCAGCCGGGCGGACCACCCAGGACAGTGTCTGCCCGAGCGCCACCCGGGGTTCGAACCCACCGCCGGCCTCGGTGGCCGCCCGCAGCAGCCGCTCGGCCAACACCCAGTCGGCCAGCCGGGCGGCCTCGGTGGCGGCGCTGGTCAGCAGCGCGGCGTCGGCCCGCAGGTCGCTGTCCAGACTGAGCACCGCCTGGCGCAGTGCGTCCCCGATCCGCCGCGCCCCGGTGGCCGCGAGGGCGGCGGCCAGCTCGCCGCGGCGGCGTCTGGCCCGGATCGGCCCGGTCCGGGTACGCACCGCGTCGCCGTAGAGCGGGTGGCCCAGCCGCGCGCTCAGCCGCCGGCCGGTGGGCTCCACAGTGATCAGCCCGCGCTCGGCCGCCGCCTCCACCACCGACGGCTCGACCAGGGTGGCGAGCAGACCGACCTCCAGCGGCTCGCCGAACGCCACGAGCTCCAGCAGCCGGCGTTCCGGTTCGGACAGCAGCCCGATCCGGGCGTCGATCAGGTCACCCAGCTCCGGGGTGATCTCCGGTTTGCCGGTCCACCACCACAACCCGTCCATCGGGACGAGCCGGCCGGCCCGCTGCTCACCGGCCACCAGATGCCGGAGCAGCAGCACGTTCCCGCTGGTCACGGTGAACAGCCGATGCCCGCTGGCATCCTCGAGCCGGCCTCCGAGCACCGACTCGATCAGCCGTACCGTGTCCGGTTCGGCCAGCGCTGGCACATCCAGCCGAGCCAGCAGGCCGTCCTTCCAGAGCGCGGTCACCGCGTCCGGCGCCGTCTCTCCGCTGCGTACGGTCACCACCAGGCGGGTGGCCCGCTCGACCGCGAGCTGGTGCAGCAGGGTGGCCGAGACATCGTCCAGCAGGTGCGCGTCGTCGACCACGAGCACCTCGACGTCCTCCCGCAGCACCCCGCCCAGCCGGCCCAGCAGGATGGCCTCGGAGCCAGCGCTCAGCTCCCCGATCAGCGCGGCGAACGCCCCGAGCGGGATGCCCCGGGAGGACGCGGTGGCGCCGATCCAGCGGGTGGTGCGGCCGTGGCGGCCGGCCTCGGCGAGCACTTCGCGGGCCAGCCGGGTTTTGCCCACCCCGGCCGCGCCGGCCAGGACGACGCCGCCGGACTCGCGCAGCGCGGTGGCCGCCCGAGTCCATTGATCTGTCCGACCGGTCAGTGGCCACTCCCGGTGCACCCGAGCAGTGTCCCCGGAAACGCAGTGGCTCGATAGGGCGAGATTGCCGTCAGCGGCCGCCCAGGATGCCACCCAGCAGACCGCCACCAGCGCCGGCCTGCTGGCCGGAGCCGGTCCCGGACAGCCGGCTGCCGGGCAGTTCCTCGGACGGTTGGACCACCACAAAACCGTGGCCGTTGAAGCTCATCGCGTATCCCTCGCTGGCCGTGCGGCCGAACAGCGCACCGATGCCGAGTTGCTCGGCCTGGTGGAACCCGGTGGTCAGCGAAGCCGACCAGCAGACCGCGGCTTCCGGATCGGCGTAGGTCGGCTGGTCCACGTTGAGCACCAACGGGGTGCCCTTGCAGGTGATCGCGATCCGGCCGTGCCCGGTGAACAGGCAGTTGAACAGCCCGGAGGCGGACAGCATCCCGGCGCCCTGGACCATGTGGATGTCCCACTTGAGGGTGGGCTCGAAGGCGAGCACGTTCGAGCCGTTGATGGTCAGCCCGTCACCGGGCTCCAGGTCCAGCAGGAAGACGTCCGCCGCGTAGTCGGCCAGGAACAGGTCACCCTGGCCCTGGGCGCGCATCAGCGGGATGCCCTCCCCGGTGAGGTGCTGCTTGAGGAAGTTGCCGATACTCCCGGAGCCGAGTCCCTCGAAGTTGATCTGGCCCTGGTAGGCGACCATCGCCCCACGCCGGGCGAACACCTCGCCATTCAGGGCGACCTTGAGCATCTTCGAGTTCTGCAGGCTCAGGCCGCTGTGGCCGGGCTGTACTTCGGCATGACTGGGGCTGAACAGGTCGCTACGCATGTGGGTCCCCCTCCTCGGACGAGCCGTCAGGGTAAGCCAGCGCGGGGCCGGCTCAGGAAGGAATATCCGTGCTGGTCAGCCCGGGTCGGTGTAGCGCTCCCGGATGGTCCGGTTGACCGCCCGACCGAACGCGGTCACCACACCCTGCACCGTGATCGGCTTGAGCCGGGTGAACAGCTCCCGCAGCCGGGCCCGCTCGGCCACCGGCCGGCCCCGGTCCCGGTAGGGCTGCAGTACCTCGTCCTGGAACATCGTCATCAGGTCCTCGGCCAGCGCCGTGGTGTGCCGGCTGATCAGTTCGTGCGACCGGCGCAGCAGGTGCGGCGGGAGCCCGATGTCCAGGCTGGCCAGCGCGGAGCTCAGGGTCGCCGCCCCGTGCAGCAGGATGCTGCCGTCCGGGCGCCGCTCCAGCACCCCGAGCGCCTCCATCGAGGCCAGCTCCTCCTCGCTCAGCGCCCGCCCGGCCCGCCGGTCCAGCTCCTCGGGGTCGATGGTCTCCAGCCGCTCCGGGATCCAGGGGGCGAGCAACGCCCGCTGCAGCACCAGGTCCTCGACCGCGATCGACTCGGGCAGCGTGACCAGGAAGCCCTCGATCGCGGCGAGGGTGAAGCCCAGTCCGGTCAGCTCAGAGATCAGTTCCAGCCGGGCCAGGTGGTCCGGCCCGTAGAGGCCGAGCCGACCACGCAGCTTGGGCGGCGGCAGCAGCCCCTTGCCCGCGTAGAAGCGGATGGTCCGCACGCTGATCCCGCTGCGACTGGCTAGCTGATCAATGGTGAACAGGTCGGTCTCGGCGGATGAGGCTGCTCCCATGGCGCGGGTCACGTCGAGGCAGCCTACCGAGTGCTTGACCCATATGACAGTACTGCTGTAACAAAGGGGTGACTGCGTTGTCGCACCCGATCCGGGAGAGGTCATCAGCATGAGCACCGGTAGTTCTACCGGGGGCATCCCCGAGGCATATATCTACGACGCCATTCGTACCCCTCGAGGTCGGGGGAAGGCCTCTGGTTCGCTCCACGAGGTCAAGCCGATCTCGCTGGTGGTGGGGCTGATTGACGAGGTCCGCCGCCGGTACCCGGAGTTGGATCCGGCGACCATCGACGATGTGGTGCTGGGCGTGGTGTCGCCGATCGGCGACCAGGGCGGGGACATCGCCAAGACCGCCGCGATCACCGCCGGCCTGCCGGACACGGTGGCCGGTGTACAGCTCAACCGGTTCTGCGCATCCGGTCTGGAGGCGGTGAACCAGGCCGCGCTGCGGGTGCGCTCCGGCATGGAGGAGCTGATCCTGGCCGGCGGCGTGGAAGGCATGTCCCGGGTTCCGATGGGCTCCGACGGCGGTGCCTGGGCGATGGACCCGGACACCAGCTACACCACCGGCTTCGTGCCGCAGGGCATCGGCGCCGACCTGATCGCCACCCTGGAGGGCTGGTCCCGCGAGGACGTGGACACCTTCGCCGTGGAGTCGCAGACCCGCGCCGCGAAGGCCTGGGCGAACGGCTACTTCGCCCGCTCGGTGGTCCCGGTGCGCGACCGCAACGGGCTGACCGTGCTGGACCGCGACGAGCACATCCGGGCCAACTCCACCCTGGAGACCATGGGCGCGCTGGCCCCGTCCTTCGCCATGATCGGCGACCAGGGCGGCTTCGACGCGGTGGCGCTGCAGAAGTACCACTGGGTGGAGAAGATCAACCACGTGCACCACGCGGGCAACTCCTCGGGCATCGTGGACGGCGCGTCGCTCTGCCTGATCGGCACCGAGGCGGCCGGCAAGGCCGCCGGGATCTCCCCGAGGGCCCGGGTGGTGGCCACCGCGGTGTCCGGCGCGGACCCGACGATCATGCTCACCGGGCCCGCCCCGGCGTCGCGCAAGGCGCTGGCCAAGGCGGGTCTCACGGTCGACGACATCGACCTGTTCGAGATCAACGAGGCGTTTGCCGCGGTGGCCATGCGGTTCATGAAGGACCTGGGCATCTCGCACGAGAAGACCAACGTCAACGGCGGCGCGATCGCGATGGGCCACCCGCTGGGCGCCACCGGAGCCATGATCATCGGCACCCTGCTGGACGAGCTGGAGCGCCGTGAGCTGCGCCGGGGCCTGGCCACGCTGTGCGTCGGTGGCGGCATGGGCATTGCCACCATCATCGAGAGGGTCTGAGGACTGTGACTGAACAGAAAGCCGTCCGCTGGGAGAAGGGCTCCGACGGCATTGTCACCGTCACCCTGGACGACCCCGGCCGCAGCGCCAACACGATGAACGACCGCTACAAGGTGGCCATGGGCGAGTGTGTGGATGCCCTGGTCAAGGACAAGGACAACATCACCGGCGTGATCATCACCTCGGCGAAGAAGACCTTCTTCGCCGGTGGTGACCTGGACTCGCTGATCAAGGCGACCCCGGCCGATGCGCCGGAGGTGTTCAAGAGCGTCACCGAGGTGAAGGCACAACTGCGCCGGCTGGAGACGCTCGGTAAGCCGGTGGTCGCCGCGATGAACGGCGCCGCGCTCGGCGGTGGCCTGGAGATCGGGCTGGCCACCCACCACCGCATCGGGCTGGACGCGAAGGGCGTGGTCTACGGACTGCCCGAGGTCACCCTCGGCCTGCTGCCCGGCGGCGGCGGGGTCACCCGGATCACCCGCCTGCTGGGCATCGCGGCCGGCTTCATGAACGTGCTCGCCCAGGGGCAGCGGCACAGCCCGGCCAAGGCGCTCGAGGTCGGCATCGTCGACGAGCTGGCCGCGACGCCGGAGGAGATGCTGGACAAGGCGAAGGCCTGGATCGCGGCCAACCCGGAGGCGGCCCAGCCGTGGGACAAGCCGGGTTACAAGATCCCCGGCGGCGCGCCGTCCAACCCGAAGCTGGCCGCCATCCTGCCGGCCTTCCCGTCCAACCTGCGCAAGCAGCTCAAGGGTGCGCCGATGCCGGCGCCGCGCAACATCCTGTCCGCCGCCGTGGAGGGCGCCCAGGTCGACTTCGACACCGCGCTGCGCATCGAGGGCCGGTACTTCACCGAGCTGGTGGTCGGCCAGGTGTCGACGAACATGACCAAGGCGTTCTTCTTCGACCTGCAGGCGATCAACAACGGCAAGTCCCGGCCGGACGGCCACGACAAGTGGCAGCCCACCAAGGTCGCGGTGCTCGGCGCCGGGATGATGGGCGCCGGGATCGCCTACGTGTGTGCGCTGGCCGGCTGGCAGGTGGTGCTCAAGGACGTCTCGCTGGAGGCGGCCGAGAAGGGCAAGGGCTACTCGGAGGGCCTGGTGGCGAAGGCGGTCAAGCGCGGCCGCACCAGCCTGGAAAAGGGTGAGGCGCTACTCGAGCGGATCACCCCGACCGGTGACTACAACGACCTGGCCGGCGCCGACGTGATCATCGAGGCGGTCTTCGAGTCGGTGAAGCTCAAGCAGGAGGTGTTCCGGGAGGCGATGAAGGTCGTCGAGCCGGACGCGCTGCTCTGCTCGAACACCTCCACGCTGCCCATCACCGAGCTGGCCGCCGGGCTTCCGGAGCGTCTCGGTGATTTTGTCGGGCTGCACTTCTTCTCCCCGGTGGACAAGATGCCGCTGGTGGAGATCATCCGCGGCGAGCGCACCTCGGACGCCGCGCTGGCCAAGGCGTTCGACCTCACGCTGGGCATCAAGAAGACGCCGATCGTGGTCAACGACAGCCGGGGCTTCTTCACCAGCCGGGTCATCGGCACGTTCATCAACGAGGGCATCGCGATGATCGCCGAGGGCATCGACCCGCAGACCATCGAGCAGGCATCCTCGCAGGCCGGCTACCCGGCCCCGGTGCTGCAGCTGATGGACGAGCTGACCCTGACCCTGCCGCAGAAGATCCGCAAGGAGTCCCGGGCGGCGGTGGAGGCGGCCGGCGGCACCTGGGTGGAGCACCCGTCCGAGGCCGTGGTCGACCGGCTGGTCGACGAGTTCAAGCGGCCCGGTCGCTCCGGTGGGGCCGGCTTCTACGACTACGTGGACGGCCAGCGCGGCGCGCTCTGGCCCGGGCTGCGTACCGAGCTCGGCGCCACCAACCACGACGTGGACCTGCACGAGCTCTCCGAGCGGATGCTGTTCGTGGAGTCCCTGGAGACCTGGAAGTGCGTGGACGAGGGCGTGCTCACCTCGATCCCGGACGCCAACATCGGCTCCATCTTCGGCATCGGCTTCCCGCCGTGGACCGGTGGCGTGCTGCAGTACATCGACGGCTACGCCGGAGGCAAGGCCGGCTTCGTGGCCCGCGCCGACGAGCTGGCCAAGAAGTACGGCGAGCGGTTCGCCGTGCCGGACTCGCTGCGCGCCGCCGCGGCCGAGGCCGGCTCGAGCACCAGCGCCGCGTAATCCTGACCCGTGAGTGGTTGGCGTTGCCCTGGCAACGCCAACCACTCACGGGTCTGTCTAGGCCCCGCGGGAGTCGACCTCGGCGGTAACGGCGGAGATGCCGCGCTGCTCGGGCAGCGGGGTCTGGTCGGCCGGCTCCGCGCCGTTCCGCTCGGGTGTCGAGGCGTGCTCGGCCTGGGCGGGCACCGGCCCGGTGGCCCGCCACGACTGGTTGACCAGCTCGGCGGCCACTGCGACCACCGTGGTGGCCTGTCGGTGTGCCTGCTCGCGCAGCATCCGGTAGGCGGTGTCCAGGTCGACCTGGTGGCGCTCCGCGAGCATGCCTTTGGCCTGCTCGATGGGGCCCTGTCGGTCCAGCGCGGTGGTCAGGCTGGCCACCAGTGAGGCGGAGTGTCGGTAGGACTCGACGTTGCCCAGCACGGTGCCGAGCACGTCGGCCAGCGGCGCCAGCTCGGTGAGCAGGCCGCTGGCCAGGGTGTCCAGGGTGCGGCTGTAGAGCTGTAGGCAGCCCACCAGCTCGTCGGCCCCGCGCAGCGCGACCACCGCGGTCGCCGGCAGCCCGACCCGCTGTGCCGCCTCGGCCAGCCCGGCGCGCACCGACTGGGTGAGATCTTCGATGGCCGAGTCCCGGCCGGCCCGGATGGCCGCCGACCCGATGCCCAGGCCGAGCTGCTGCACCAGCCGGGTCAGCTGCTCGGCCTCCGGGTGCGAGGCGACCAGGGTGCGTACCGCGCCGGTGGAGCCGTCGAACAGCACCGCGGCACAACCGGTCAGCCCGCACAGCTCGGTGAGCCGGGCGCACACGTGGCGCAGCAGGGCCTCCGCGTCGTGCTCGGTGACCGAGGTGCCGGCCACCTCCAGAACCAGTTCACCCAGGCCAGGGCGCAACTCCCGCAGCCCGGGGCGCCACCACGGATCGGGTGACGCGAAGGGCAGCGGGGCGGACATGCCTACGGTCCTTTCCGGGGTCCGCGATGGCGGGGCGCGGGGAGCGTAAGCCAACAGGCAGCATGACTGACCGTGACTGTCTCGTACCGTAGCGCACGCCGAAACACGGGAAGATATCACCCGGTCGAGTAGGTCTGTGGCGCATCCGTAGTCGTCCCCGGCGTGGCGCCTTGCCCTGGCCCGACCGCTTCCCTCCGCGAGCTAGTCATGATCAGCTCAGCGGGCAGGTGACGGGGCTATTCGCACCGTACCTCGCAGGTCCCAGGCGCGCCGTCGAGCTAGTTTTCGTCAGCATTGTCGAGAACTGGGTGGCTAGGGTGTCAGTTGATGTCCATCCCACCTCGTCGTGGTCCTGGCCGCCCGCGCAAGGTGCCGGCGGTGCAGCAGCGCGCACTGGTCCTGGAGGCCGCGCGCCGGGTCTTCGCGAGAGAGGGTTTACGGGCGGCCACCATCGAGGAGATCGCGCACCGCGCCGGGGTCACCCGGCAGGCGGTCTACGAGCAGTTCGGGGATAAGAACGCACTGTTCGACGCCATGATCGCGGCGTTGATGGACGAGTTGAACGGGCTGTTCGCCACCCCGCCCCAGCTGGCCGACGAGGTGGACGACGCGACCTGGGTGCGGGCGCATTTCAGCCAGGTCCTGCACTACCTGGACTGCAATCCGGACTGCGGACTGCTGGTACAGGAAGCGGTGCGTACCCGGGATCCGATGCTGGCTCAGGTCCGGGTGCGGCTGACCGTGGTGTACGTCGAGGCACTGCAGCGGCGGTTCGAGCTCAGGGGGGTTCGGCTCGGACGCGCGGCGGAGGCGTTGATCACCATGGCGGTGGGCATGGCCGAGGCGCTGAATTCGCTGTCCTGGAGCGGCGAACGGCCGGACACGGAGACCCTGATCGACCTGCTCACCGAGTTCGCCGTCGGCGGCCTGGCGGCAATCACCAGCGGGCCGCCAGAGCTGATCGAGCGCCTGAAATGAGCGGTTCGCCCGGGATCGCCGGGTGCTGGGGTCAGTTGGCCTGCGCGAAGAACTGACGCAGTCGGTCGGCGGTCTCGTCCAGCTCGCGCAGGCAGGCCGCGCGGGCGAACTCCGGGTCCCTGGTGCGGAAGCTGGCCAGCAGCTCGCGACAGGCCGGCTGGCCGGGGAGCACCGCCGGGTGGATGCCGAGCCGGTTCAGCCAGGCCCGCACACAGCGGTCGGTCTCCTGCCAGAGCGGGGTGAGCACCCGCAGATCCCATGCGGTGGCCGCCGGCGCGAGCAGTCGGGTGTGGAAGGCGCGGTGCGCCCGGTAGATCTCATCGGTGTCGGCGGTGGTGTCCAGGAAGCGCCAGATGCCAGCCTCGAGCTCGTCGAATTCGGCGTCGGTGTGCAGCAGGCAAGCCTTGGCGCACAGCTCGGGCTCGATCAGCCGGCGCATCCGGAAGATGCCGCCCAGCTCGGCGGCGTCCGGTGCCTCCGGCAGAGCCCAGGTGGCACGGGCGGCCCGGGTGCGGATCGTGTCCAGCTTCGGTTCCGGCACCGTTTGCGCTCCGCTCGTCGCTTGCTTCGCCCGGGCCCCGGTCCGGCTTCGCTTCAGTACGTTCCACTGAAGCTGCCCCGGGCGCGGAGGAACTGGGGATCTTTTTCGTCAACTCTGTCGGAAATATATGACGCTGCTCTCCGACGATGTCAAGCGAATCCCGCGCCGGTCGCCGAAAGTAGCCCACCAGCGTTGCATTCTGAGCCTTGGCTCAACCAATCTGCACCAATGTCGCGCCCGCAATGACAGGCCGGGCAATCCGGCGTAGCGTGCTAAGCGGGACGAATTCGGCCCTCATTGGTCACGATTGGTTGGAAGAGATGCGGCTTGCCACATTCCACCTCGGCGCCGAGCAGCGGGTGGGGGTGGTGGACCCGGGCGATGGCTCGCTGCGGGATCTCACCGACCTCCTGCCAGCGGGTACCGGGGTCACTGAGCTGATCGAGGGCTGGGCGGTGTTCGGGCCCGAGCTGGCCGCCGCCATGGCCGCCGCTCCGGCGGTCCCGGCCAACCGGGTGCGCCTGTGCGCGCCGATCCCGGTGCCCCGCCGCAACATCCTGTGCGTGGGGAAGAACTACCTCGACCACGCGGCGGAGTTCAACCGCTCGGGGTTCGACGCGAGCGGCAACGAGGACCGGCCGGAGCGGCCCATCTTTTTCACCAAGGCACCCAGCTCAGTGGTCGGGCCGTACGACCCGGTGGAGTTGCACCCAGCGGTGACCAGTCAGGTGGACTACGAGGTCGAGCTGGCCGTGCTGATCGGCACCGGCGGGCGGGGCATCGCCGCCGAGGACGCCTACCGCCATGTCTGGGGCTACACGATCCTCAACGACGTCACCGCCCGCGACCTGCAGCGGGATCACAAGCAGTGGTTCCTGGGCAAGTCGCTGGACACGCACTGCCCGATGGGGCCGTGGGCGGTCAGCGCCGACGAGGTCGACGTCGAATCGCTCGAGGTGTTCTGCCGGGTGAACGGGGAACTCCGGCAGAAGGCCGCGGTCCGCGACCTGATCTTCGATATCCCCACGCTGATCGCCACGCTGTCCGCCGGCATGACGCTGCAGCCCGGTGACGTGATCGCCACCGGTACCCCGGCCGGGGTGGGCATCGGGTTCAACCCGCCTCGGTTCCTGGCCCACGGCGACCTGGTGGAGGTGTCCATCAGCGGGCTGGGCGCGTTGCGCAACGAGTTCCGGGAAGGAGTTCTGTGAAGACCGGTTTCATCGACGTCGCCGGTACCGAACTCGCCGTGGAGATCGAGGGCAGCGGGCCGCCGGTGGTGTTGCTGCACGGGCTGGGCGGCACCGGCAACTTCTACCAGCCGCAGGTCGCCGCGCTGGCCGAGCGGTTCACCGTGATCCGCCCCGACCTGCGTGGGCACGGCCGCTCGCCGGTCTCCGGCCAGATCAGCATCGACGGCTACGTCAGCGACCTGGCCGGGCTGCTGGACGAGCTGGGCCACGACCAGGTGCGGCTGGTCGGGCACTCGATGAGCACGCTCACCGTGCAGCACTTCGCGGTGGCCCACCCCGGCCGGGTAAGTGCCCTGGCCCTGCTCGGCGCGGTGCACTCGCCACCGCCGGCCGGCCAGGACGCGCAGCGGGCCCGGGCCGCGACGGTGCGCGCGGACGGCATGCTCGCGGTCGCCGACACGGTGGTGGCCAATGCCACCTCGCCGGCCACCCGGCGCGACCGGCCGGTGGTGGCCGCCTTCGTCCGCGAGCTGCTGACCCGCCAGGACCCGGAGGGCTACGCGCGCGGCTGCGAGGCGCTGGCCGCCGCGACCGAGCCGGACACCGCCGCGATCCGGGTGCCGGTGCTACTGGCCACCGGTACGGACGACGGTGTCGGCACGCCCACGGTCAGCGCTGACCTGGCCGGGAAGCTCGCGGACGCGCAGACCGTGATCTACCTCGACTGCGGGCACTGGACCGCGCTGGAGGCGGCCACCCAGGTGACCGAGGACCTGATCAAGTTTTTCTGACCCATCGAACGAGGAGCCCACCACATGACGCTCAACGGCGAGTCCATGCTCCTGATGCACGGCCGCATCTTCGACGGAACCGGGGATGAGGAGATCCCGGACGGCGCCATCTGGATCGAAGGCGACGAGATCCGCCGGGTCGGCCCGGTGGACCAGTTCGACGACGTGGACCAGAGCGTGCCCCGGATCGACCTGGCCGGGCGGTTCGTGATGCCCGGGATGACCGAGGCACACAGCCACCTGTCCTACTTCAACGCCTCCAGCCTGCAAGACCTGGACATGAACTGCACCGCCGAGACCACCACGATCAGCGCGGTGCTCAACGCGCGCACCATGTTGCGCTGCGGCTACACCTCGTCGCACAGCTTCGGCTCGCTGCACGCGGTGGATGTGGCGGTGCGCAACGCGATCAACTCCGGGATGGTGCCGGGGCCGCGCTACGTGGCCTGCGGCCGGGACGTGCTGGGCACCGGCGGCATGATCGACTGGAACCCGGACCACCTGCAGCTGGGCATGGACGGGCTGGCCATGCTGGCGGACAACCCGTGGGAGGTGCGCAAGGTCATCCGCAAGATCCGCAAGTCCGGCGCGGACACCGTCAAGGTGTACCTGGACGGCGAGGGCATGATCGAGTCCGACCTGCCCGGCGAGCTGTCCTACACCCAGGAGGAGGCCGACGCCGCCGCCGACGAGGGGCACCGGCGCAACCTGCGGATCATCAGCCACGCCCGCTCGGCGGACGCGGTGATCATGGCGATGAAGGCCGGCTTCGACGTCATCGGGCACGCCAACTACCTCAATGACGAGGCGCTGGAGCGGATGCGCGAGGAGCGGCACCGGATCTTCGTGACGCCGGCGATCCACTGGCAGGTCGGCCTGTACTCCAACGGCGCGGAGTTCGGTTTCACCCACCAGGCGCTGGACTCGATGGGCTACAAGGACGAGATCGCCGAGACGATCAACAGCGTGGCTCGCATGCGAGCCGCCGGCATCCGGGTGCTGCCCGGTGGCGACTTCGGGCTGGCCTGGACGCCGCACGGCACGTACGCCAAGGACCTGCAGAACTTCGTCGAACTGTTCGGGTACACGCCACGGGAGACGCTGCTGGCGGCGACCCGGGACGCCGGCGCGCTGGTCGACTTCGGCGGCAAGGTGGGCACCCTGGAGGCCGGCAAGTTCGCCGACATCGTGGTGGTGGACGGCGACCCGCTCTCCGACATCACCGTGCTGCAGGACCTGGACAAGATCGTCACGGTGATCCAGGGCGGCAAGATCTTCCACAACGCGCTGGACTCCGGGCCGCGGTTCGACCTGTCCGCCAAGCCCGGGCTCAAGGCGTCGGTGGAGCGGCAGTTCGAGGCGGCCTCCGGGTGAGCTTCGACCCGGCGGCGTTCCGGGCGCTCGCGGCGGAGCGCAGCGGCGTGATCGGCCCGTGCAACAAGCGGTGCGAGCGGCGCGGCCGGTGTGCCTTCGGTCGCGCCGACCTCGCCGCCGACCCGCCCTGTCGCTGGTGCCGGGAGCGCCGCCCACCCACCCGAACCGAAGCACTCGCGGCGCACCCCTCATCCGCCGCCCTCGACTGACCCGCTCACACAGCCCGGGTGGCTCGGCACAGCGCGTTGGGCGGCTGTGTGCGCCTACCGCGGGCTGTGTGAGCGGGCCGCGGCTGTGTGAGCGGCGCCGGCGGAGTGGCCCGCGGCGGACGGTCAGGCGTGACGCGCTATTTCCGTTGCTGGGGCACTCTTGGATGCGTTACAACATACCGACGGTATGCAGTGGCCATCAGCGACGAAGGTGAGGGCGCACCA
>Ga0193743_1000892_pt1 | contig 23138 bp, 18 predicted proteins | sample L2c2metaG_FD_143038 | JGI IMG/M metagenome (GOLD analysis project Ga0193743, IMG submission 143038) | Soil microbial communities from a riparian zone of the East river system, Colorado, United States - L2c2 | ecosystem: Environmental > Terrestrial > Soil > Riparian zone | place: USA: East River... | reverse complement strand
AAGGATGCCCGCGGCCAAGCGCCCAGACGGCCGCCGCCATATCCTGGAGCTGCGCTCCACCGTCCCGGGGGCCGGCCAGCGCGCGTACCAAGCGGCTAGTGTCGCTGCGACTGAGCGGCCCGAGCCGTATCTGCCGTGCGGTCAAAGCAGGGCCGCCACCGGCCAGCAGCTGCTTCAGGATCGGCACATCGTCCAGCTCTTCGCTGCGTATCGTCGCGACGATGGCGATGCTGATCTCTTGCAGCCGCCGGCCGAGAAAAGCGAGCAGGCGCAGGCTGAGATCGTCGGCCCAGTGCAGGTCCTCGAGAACCAGGAGAAGCGGACTGTCCGCTGCCGCCTCGCCCAGCAGCGCAAGCACCGCCTCGAAGATCGGACGTGGATCTTTCAGCAGCCCGGCCTTCGACGCCCGTCCGCTGCTGGAAACGCCGGGCATGAGGGCGGCGAGTGCAGCCTGCTTGTCGGCGCTCAGCCGACGGACGGCCGCGCCGCCGCTGAGCGGCAGCAGAGCATCGCGCCACGCCTGATAGGGCAGGATCTGCTCGGCGTCGTAGCAATGGCCGACCAGCACGTCCTGGGGCATCAAGCGTATCTGCTCGACAAGTTCGGCCACGAGGCGGCTCTTGCCGATGCCGGCCTCGCCGACGAGAGCGACGAAACTGCCGCTGCCGGCCGCCGCCGCTTCCATGGCCTGCAAGAGGCGCGCAAACTCCTCCTGTCTGCCGATGAGCGCCGTTTCCGACAGGGACAGAGCGGGCGCCAGTCGCGCCGCTCCGGCCTGCGCGGTGGCCGCGGACGTGCCGCTACGCAGGACCTCGAAGTAGAGGTCGCGGGTTTCGGTGGCGGGTTGCACGCCAAGTTCGCGCCGCAGCGTGGCCATGCAGAGCTGGTATTGACGGATCGCCGCCGCGCGCTCGCCCTGGGCGGCATACAGCCGCATGAGCGCGCGGTGGCCGGTCTCGCGCGTCGGATCGAGCGCGAGCAGGCGATGGGCAAGATCGGCCGACTGCCGCGGCTCGCGCGCCAGCGTCCCGGCGATCGCCTTGTCGAAGGCCAGCAACGCCGCTTCTGCCAGACGTTCGCGTTGAACCTGCAACCAGCCCTCGAAGACGGAGGCGTGGATGGCGAAGCCGCCGAGCAGCGGCCCACGATAGAGGGCGATCGCCGATGCCAGTGCCTCGGGCGTGAAGTCCGCCAAAAGACGCTCGAACTCACGCACGTCGACCTGCAGATGGGCTTCTTCGATGCCGATGCGGTCGGCCTCGACGACGAGCAGGCCCGGAGCCGCCACATGACAGGCCCGGCGCAGCGCGGCAACGGCTTGCCGCAAGCTGGCGCGCGCCTGGATCGGCCCCGACTCCGACCATAGCAGATCAGCGAGGACTTCCCTGCTGTGAAGAAGACGTTCCGGCTGCAGCGCCAGATAAGCGAGCAGTGCGCAGGCCTTCTTCGACGTGAGGTCAAGATTCTGTCCAGAGCTCCACTCGGCGCGAAAGCCGCCCAAAAGGCTAAGTCCGAGCACCGCCATGGCTACGACAACGCAACCCCCTCCCCCGCCATCTGCCGCACGACGGGTCCGCGCAGCGCGCGCTGGGCAACCTCGCAGTCGGCCTCACACGCGAGGACTGCAATTTTTCACGTCCATGCTCGGGGCGCAATTGCCGAAGAGGTCAATCCACCTGGGCGCCGCTCTTGCGCACGGCGTCAGCCCACTTCGCCACCTCGTTGTGCAGGAACGCGCCGAACGCGTCCTGGGACATCGGCCGCGTGCGCGCGCCGGCCTGTTCGAAGCGTTCCCTGACCTGCGGATCGGCGAGGGCGCGCGCCGTGGCCTCGTACATCTTCGCCAGGATGACGGGCGGCGTTCCCGCCGGCGCCAGCAATCCGTTCCAGCCCAGCACTTCGAAGCCCGGCAGGCCCGATTCCGCCACCGTCGGCACGTCCGGCAGCTCGGGAATCCGCTCGAGGCCCGTCACGGCGATCGCCCGCAGCCTGCCGGACCGGATCTGGGGCAACACGCTGGGTGGGCTATCGAACATCAACTGGCAGGAGCCCGAGACCAGATCCGCAACCGCCGGACCGCTGCCGCGATAGGGCACGTGGGTCATCTCGATATTCGCCATGTTGCACAGGAGCGACATGCCGATGTGCGGCGCGGAGCCGTTGCCGGAGCTGGCATAGTTCAGCGCGCGCCGGCGGGCCAGGGCGACCAGCTCCTGGAAGGACTTCACCGGAAGGTCGGGGTTCACCACGAGAATGAACGAATAGTAGGAGAGGAAGGCGACCGGCGCGAAGCCGCGCTCGAGGTCGTAGCCGATCTTGCGGAACAGCGTCATGTTGACCGCCTGCGCCACCGTCGAGACGACATAGGTATAGCCGTCGGGCGCGGCCTGGGTCGCCTGCTCCATGGCGATGTTGCCGCTGCCGCCCGAGCGATTGTCGACGACCACGGGCTGGCCGAATTCGGCGCCGAGGGCGGCACCCACCACGCGCGCCACGATGTCGGTCGCACCACCCGGCGCATAGGGAACAATGATGCGCAGCGATCGCTGCGGCCACGCCTGGGCGCGCGCCGCGCTGGAAGAGGCCATCGCGGCGGCGGCGACAGGGACAAGCCGCATCAGGTGCCGACGGGTCGTCATCGGGCTGCCAACCCATCGCGAACGGCTGGAATGACGCCTTTGGCGATGGCTTCGAGACTGTCGACCGCATGGCGCAACGACATGCCGGGCTGGCGCGCCTGGAAGATGACGTGGTCGAGCGCCAGGCGCGGAAGCCAGGAAACCATCTTCGCCGCGACCTCGGCGGGCGTGCCGAGGAACCAGCGGTCCTGCATGAAGGCCTCGGACAGGTAGTGGGGATTGTCGTTGGTGAGCGGCTTGCGCTCGCCGGTCGCGGGATCGATCCAGGTCTGGCCCGTGCGTTCCGGTGCGTACTGCACGCGGTAGACATGATCGAGATAGGGCTGGTGCCGCTTGATCGCGTCAGCCGCCGAACCGCCGATCAGGATCTCGCGCATCAGCGCATGCGGCAAGCGGCCGGCATCCTGGCGCTGGGCCTCGTCGTCGAACGAGCGAATCTGGCGCACCAGATGCTCGAGCTCGATCAGCGGCGCCACGAGAAGGCCGGCGCGATGGCGCACGGCACGCGCGCGGGCCAACGGCGCGGCGGCGCCGATCCACAGCGGCAGCGGACCGGGCCTGACCGGCGGCGGACGCAGCAGGCCGCCCTTCACCTTGTAGATGCGTCCCTCATAGTCGAAGCGCTCGCCGCGCCAGGCGAGGCCGAGGATGTCGAGCGACTCCTCGAAGGCGGTCGTGCGCCTGGCATAGGGCCAGCCGAACATCTCGAACTCCGCCGGCCGATAGCCCTGGCCGAGACCGATCTCGACCCGGCCGCCCGAGAGATTGTCGAGCACCGACAGATCCTCGGCGAGACGCAACGGATGGCCATGCAGGGGCGCCAGCGCCACGGCCTGGCCGATGCGGCAATTGGGTGCCGCCACGGCGAGTGCGGCACAAGCGACGACCGGCGACGGACAGTAGCCATCGGCCTCGCCGTGATGCTCGCTCGCCCAGATCGAGTCGAAGCCCAGCCGGTTCGCTTCGCCGGCCAGTTCGATGCTCTCGCGATACGACGAGTCCCACGACTCGCCGAGGCCGCGATGGACCTGGAAGCTGAGCGCGATGCCGAACTTCGGCAGTGCCATGGTCAGCCGCCGAGCTGATGCTTCAGCTCGGCCCAGCGGTCGATGATCGGCAGGAGCTTGTCTTCCTTCTCCGCCGGCAAGGTGAAGGTCACGCGGTCGATGCCGATCTCCTGACAGAAGCGCAGGCCGTCGATCTTGTCGGGCACGCGGAAGATGCTGATCGGCAGCGTGGCGGGGTCACGGCCCGCTTCGCTCGCCATCGCGCGGAATTTTTCGATGACCACGCCGACGCCGTCCTTCTCGAGCCGATCGGCGCGGGGAATCCAGCCGTCGCCGTAGCGGATGGCGCGCCGCGCGGCATAGGGGAACGCGCCGCCGACGATGATCGGCGGATGCGGCTTCTGCCAGGGCTTGGGCCACTGCTTCATTTTGTCGAAGTTCACGAACTCGCCGTGATACTCGGGTTCTTCCTCGGTCCAGATCGTCTTCATCGCCTCGATCCGTTCGCGCGCCAATTTGTGCCGGCTGGCGAATACAGTGCCGTGGTTCTCGATCTCGTCCTGGTTCCAGCCGTTGCCGACGCCGAACAGGAAGCGACCGTTGGAGAGTTGGTCGATCGACGAGACGACCTTGGCGGTGACGATGGGATCGCGCTGCGTCAGCAGGGCGATGCCGGTGCCGATCTTGAGCTTGGTCGTCACCGTGGCCGCGGTGTTGAGCGCCAGGAACGGATCCATGATGTCGTAGTACGGCCGGATCAGGGGCCCGCCCGCCGGGTAGGGCGTCTTGCGGGTGGACGGGATGTGGGTGTGTTCCGGCACCCACAGCGATTCGAAGCCGCGTTCCTCCAGCGCACGCCCCAGCGCGGCAGGCTGCATGGAGTCCGTGGTAAAGAACATCACCGCGCCGATTTTCATTGTTAGCTCCACTTTGGATGGCAGGGTTATCGCATTCGACTATTTATTCGATCATCCCGTTATTCCGTCATCCCGAGCGAAGCCGCCCAACGGGCGGCGTAGTCGAGGGACCTCTTCTTGTCGCCGAGCCAACAGAAAAGGTCCCTCCACTACGCCTCGCTGCGCTCGGCTCCGGTCGGGATGACGGAAGTTTTTTGCGAGGACGTCAAGGCGCTTGCCTTCGCAAGGCGGCGCAACCTAGCCTGCCAATGACGCGCAGGCTCAGCCAGTTTCGCTCTGAAATGGCTCATGCCTTTGCTGAACGACAGCGGCTTAGGGGGCCCCATCTCATGGCGACGATCGATTCCCAGGTTCACTGCTACGAGCGCAATCATCCGGGCCGCCCGTGGACCGAGGTTCTGGCCGGTCCACCCGAGGTCACGGGCGAGGACATGGTGAAAGCCATGGACGCCGTCGGTGTCGATGGCGCGCTGTTGACCTCGGTGTTCGCCATGTACCGCTACGACGCGAGCTACGCGCTCGCCGTCCATGCCGCGCACCCCGGCCGGTTCGGGCTGGTGAAGCCGGTCGATCCCAACGATCCCGCGGTCGCCGATACAATCGCCGAATGGGCGGCGATCGACGGCACGGTCGCCGTCCGCATCATGATGAATCCCAGCGTCTCGACCGATGACGCCGACCCCGGCATCAACCGCGTCCTGTCCGCCGCCGCCCGGCACTCGCTCGCGGTCAACCTGATGTCCCGCGGGCGCCTGGAGCAGGTCGGCAAGCTGGCTGCGCGCAACCCCGGCACCACGCTGGTGGTCGATCATCTCGGCCTGCATCAGCCGTTCGTGCCGCCGGCGCCAGCCCAGCCCTGGACGGAGCTGCCCCTGCTGCTGGCACTGGCACCGCACGACAACATCAAGGTCAAGATCTCGGGCGCCTGCACGCTCAGCCACCAGCCATTTCCCTACAAGGATATCTGGGATCGGCTCGGCCGCATCTTCGATGCCTTCAGCTTCGATCGCTGCATGTGGGGGACCGACTGGACCCGCGCGGTCGCCTTGCTGACCTACAAGGAGGGCGTGGAGGCGTTTCGCGTCACCGACCGCCTCTCCGTCAGCGACCGGGAAGCCCTCATGGGCGGCACCCTGCAGCGGGTCTACGGCTGGTCGCCGTCGAAGGCCTGATCGGGCTTGCTCCCGCTCAAGCCGGTCGTGGCGAGACCTCCAGCTCTTCCAGGCCACGACGGCTGGTCTCGATGCCCCAGATCGCCACGACGATGATCTGGATCACGAGCAAGCCGATCATGAGACCCAGCACGCCCGCGACGCCGTTGCCCTTGAACAACGCCAGGACGATGAAGGGCGAGACGACCGTGGCGCCGCGCCCCAGCATGTTGCAAAGGCCATTGGCCCGCAGCCGCACCTCTGTTGGAAACAGCTCCGTGGTGTAGACGCCATAGAGTACGGCGGTCAGGACATAGATGCCGACGATCAGGACGAAGCCCACCGCCAACAGCAGCGTGGGATCGACCATAAAGGGGTAGACGGCGCCGGCAACGATGCTCAGCACCGAGGCGCCGATGATCGTCGGCTTGCGGCCGAAGTGGTCGGCGCACCAGGCGCCGACGGCGCAGCCGACCAGCGAGCCGCCAGCCAGCACCATCGTGTAGGTCAGCGACCTGGTGATGCCGATCCCCTGCTGTCCGAAGAAAGTCGGCAGCCAATTGACGAAGCCGAAGATCAGCGTGTTGACGGTGATCAGCACGACGCAGCCGACGATCAGCCGCGGCAGCAAGGCGGGGCTGAACAGCGAGGCGAAGGTCCACTCGGGCGTCGGGACGGCGGCGACCGGCGGCGGCAAGGGCTTGCCGCCCGAGACCTCGCGTTCGATCGCCTGCATCAGCGCTTCCGCCTCGGCCGTCCTGCCACTGCTCTCGAGCCAGCGCGGGCTCTCGGGCAATTTCTTGCGCAGATACCAGACGATCAGGGCGCCGACACCGGCAATCGCGAACATCGGCCGCCAGCCGAATTCCGGGATGACGAGCGTGCTGATGATCGAGGTGGCGGGAAAGCCGGCGACGACGATGAAGGCCATGAACGCCATCCAGCGGCCGCGCGAGGCCGGCGGCACGAATTCGGTCATGGTGGAATAGCCGACCACGATCTCGGCGCCGAGGCCCAGGCCCATCACGAAGCGGGCGGCGATCAGCCAATCCATGCTGGGCGCCGCCGCCGCGGCAAAGGAGGCGAGGCCGAAGACGACCAGGTTGAACTGGTAGGTGAAGCGTCGCCCGAACCGGTCGCCCAGGAAGCCGGCAACCACCGAGCCGATGGTCATGCCGACGAAGGTCCAGGAGATGAACTGCGGGACCTGGGCCAGCACGGCGAACTTCGTCTGCACCGCGGCGCCCAGCACCGAAGCGCCGACATAAAGATCGTAGCCGTCGAAGAACATGCCGGCGCCGATCAGCCAGAAGATGCGATAGTGGAACGAGGATATCGGCAGCCGGTCGAGCCGCGCGCCGGTATTCACCGCAGACGCCATGGATGTCTCCCCGGAAACGCTCTTCTTGGCGGCCCTCCTCGGATCATCGTCCGCGGACCGTTGTGCACGTCGTTGCGCGCGCGGTAATAATAATGTCACGGGCTGACGGTCCTGGCCTATCTCGATTTTGTGATGAGCCCGCGCGAATGACCTCCGACAATTCCCCGCTCGACGTCGTGCAGATGGGCAAGGGCCGCAATCTGGTGCTGCTGCACTCGCTGCTTTCCGACCGCACCGCCTTCGACCGCATCGCGCCGCGTCTGGCCGCCGAGCGGCGCGTCTGGCTGGTCAATCTGCCCGGCTTCGGCGCTTCGGCGCCCGCCGGGCCCGGGCTTGAGCAGATGGCCGACCGCATCGCGGAGCAACTGCCGAAGCTCGGCCTGGCCGGCGATGCCGACCTGCTCGGCAACGGCTTCGGCGGCTTCGTCTCGGTGGAGCTGGCCGTCCGGCACGGCGGGCTGTTCGACCGTCTGGTGCTGGTCGACACCGGCGCTGCCATCCCGCCGCAAGGCAAAGGCGTCTTTCACGCCATGGCCGAACGGGTCGAAAGTGGCGGCATGCAAGCGGTTCTCGCGACGGCGCTGCAACGAATGTTTCCCGATGATTTTCTCGCCGCGCACCAGGCAATCGCGGAGGAGCGCAAAGCGAGCCTGCGGGCTGCAAGGCCGGAAGACTTCGCCGCCGCTTGCCGCGCGCTCGCGCAATTCGACCGACGCGCCGAGCTCGGCACGATTCGCAATCCCACGCTGGTTGTCGTCGGCTTGCGCGACACGGCGACGCCGCCTGCCCTCTCCTATGAGCTTGCAACCGGCATTCCCGGCGCCGCGCTGGTCGAGCTGCCGCAGTGCGGGCACTCGCCGCACATCCAGGATCCCGAAGGATTCTGGCAGGCGATCAAGCCCTTCCTGCAACTCGCCGGATAGCGGCGCCGCCGTGCCCCACTGGCTTTTCGCCTCGCTGCGCGGCTATCGGATGGGATGGCTGCCAGGCGATTTGGTGGCCGGGCTCATGCTGGCGGCGATTGCCATCCCGGGCCAGCTCGCCACCGCCCGGCTGGCAGGAATGCCGCCCGAGACGGGGCTCTATGCCTTTGCCGCGGGATCGCTCGCCTTCGCCGCCTTCGGCGCCAACCGGTTCATGTCGGTCCAGGCGGATTCGACCATCGCGCCGATCTTCGCCGGCGCACTGGCCTCGATGGCCGTCGCCGGCCCGATGCCTTATGGCCAACTGGCCACGCTGCTCGCCCTCATGGTTGGCGTTGTCCTCGTCACCGTCGGCCTGTTCCGCGCCGGCTGGCTGGCCACCCTGCTCTCGATTCCGGTCACCACGGGATTCCTGGCCGGAATCTCGATCCACATCATCATCGGCGAGCTGCCGACCCTTCTGGGTATTCCCGACGAGCAAGGCCATATCCTGCTGCAGCTCATCCATATCGTCGGCCGCCTCGGGGAGACGAATGTCTACGTGCTGGCGATCGGCGTCGGTGTGCTGGCCGCCACCATCGTCACGGCGCAGATCAGCTCCCGAGTCCCGGGCGCGCTGATCGGTCTGGTCGCGGCGGGTCTTGCCGTGGCCCTGTTCCATCTCGATGCACGCGGCGTCTCCGTCCTCGGTGCCCTGCCGGCGCACCTGCCGACCGTCGCCTTGCCGGCCTTCCCCGATACCGATGAACTGGGCCACCTGGTGCCGCTGGCCTTGGTGATCGCCATGGTCTGCATCATGCAGACGGCGGCAGTGGCCTCCACCTTCCCGTCGGACGACAAGAAGCCCGACGATGTGAGCCGCGACTTTGCCGGAGTCGGCGCCGGCAGCATCCTGGCCGGCCTGGCCGGCGCCTTCCCCGTCGATTCGAGTCCGCCCAGCACCGCGATCGTCCGCGACTCCGGCGGGCGCTCGCAGATCGCCTCGCTCACTGCCGTCGCCCTGATGATCGCGCTGGTCGCCCTGGCGTCGAGTCTGACGGTCTATCTTCCGCAGGCGGCTCTTGCCGGCGTCCTCGTCTACATCGCGCTGCGCATCTTCCGCCTCAACGAGATGATCCAGATCTATCGCCGCGGCGGGTTCGAAATCCTGCTGGTGGCGGCCAGCGCCGGACTGGTCATCGTCATGCCGATCGAGACCGGCGTGCTGCTCGCCATCGTGCTGTCCTTCATGCACAGCCTCTACAATGTCGCCCGGCCCTACTGCGTGGAATTGGCACGGGTGCCGGGAAGCACGGTGTGGTGGCCGCCGAGCCGGGTCGAGCCCGGCGAGTTCGAGCCCGGGGTGCTGGTCTTCGCTCCCGCCGCGCCGCTCAACTTCACCAATGCCGAGCGCATCCGCGCCACCATCGATGCGGCTGTCGCCGCCAAGCGCCCGCCGGTGAAGCTGCTGGTCATCGAAGCCAGCGGCATCATCGACATCGACTATACCGGAGCGAAAATCCTGCAAGAGGCCATTGCCGACCTCAAGGCGGCAGGCATCGACGTCGCCATCGCCCGGCTGTCGGAGAGGCGGGCCCAGGATCAGGCCGGCCGCTCGGGCCTGGTCGAGGCCATCGGCGCGGACCACGTCTTCCTGTCGGTCGAGGACGCGGTGCGGAAGCTGGGACCTAATCGATCGCCGCCGTGATTGACTCCCCTGCGCCAAGCCACACAATCGGCCCAACCAAGAACGACGACCAAGGGCCGAGGAAACCATGCGCTTCAAGGACAAGGTGGCGCTGATCAGCGCGGCGGCGAACGGCATCGGCCGGGCCACCGCAACGATCATGGCGCGCGAGGGCGCGACGGTGATCGCCGTCGACAACCACCAGGGCCGCCTGGACGAGGCGGTGCCGGCGCTGCGCCAGGCCGGCAGCAAGGCGGGCGGCAAGGCAGAGGGCAAGCTGGTCGACGCGCTGGACGCTGCCGCCGTCGACAAGCTTGTCGCCGAAGTCGAGCGCGATCACGGCGGCATCGACATCCTGGTCAACGCCGTCGGCGGCAGCACGGTGATCGCCAATCCGCAGGCCAGCACCGAGGAGCTGACTTTTGCCGACTGGCAGAAGCTGATCGCCTTCAACCTCGACGGCACCTTCCTGTTCACCCACGCGGTGATCCCGGTGATGAAGCGACGGCGCCGCGGCAAGATCGTCAACCTGGCCTCGATCGCCGGGCGGGGCTTGAGCGCCAACAGCTCGAGCGCCTATGCCGCGGCCAAGGGCGGCATCATTGCCTTCACCCGCAAGCTCGCCCACGAGCTCGGTCCGGACGGCATCAACGTCAATGCCATCGCCCCCAGCATCACGCTGACCGAACGCATCCGGCCGCATTGGGAGAAACGCTCCCAGGGCTCGCAGGCCGAGGAGATCGAACGCACGCCGCTGCGCCGCGTCGCCGAGGCGGTCGACCAGGCGAACGTGATCTGCTTCCTGGCCTCTTCCGACGCCGATTTCGTCACCGGCCTCACCATCGACGTGACCGGCGGGGTGTAACCGCAAGGAGAAAGAACATGGCGGGCAAGGTCGGATTCATCGGGCTCGGCGCCATGGGCGGACCGATGGCGCTCAACCTCGTGAAGGCGGGCTTCGCGCTGGTGGTGAACGACATCGACGCGGCGAAGACCGAGCCCTTGAAAGCCAAGGGCTGCGAGGTCGCCGCCTCGGCGCAAGCGGTGGCGGCGGCGGTCGACCGCACCATCGTCATCGTCGAGACCACCGAGCAGGCCGAATCGGTGATCATCGGCGCGCACGGCATCATCCGCGGCGCCAAGCCCGGGCACATCGTGCTCTGCATGGCGACCATCGACCCGTTCGCCGCGCGCAGCATCGCCGACCGCCTGGCGGCGCTCGGCATCGCCATGCTCGACGCACCGGTGAGCGGCGGCACCGGGCGGGCCCAGTCGGGCGATCTGTCGGTGATCGCGGGCGGCGCCGCGGAGGTGTTCGCCAAGTGCCAGGACCTGTTCGGCGTGCTGGGCAGCCGCTCGTTCCATGTCGGCGCGTTGGGCAGCGGGTTGGCCATGAAGCTGGTCAACAACATGCTGGTCCAGGTCAACACCGTGGCGGTGGCCGAGGCCCTGGTGCTGGGCGTCAAGGCAGGACTCGACCCGCAGACGATCTACGAGGTGGTGCGCGTCTCGACCGGCGCCAGTGCGGCGTGGGAGCTGCGCGTGCCGCGCATCCTCACGGGCGACTTCGAGCCGGGCGGGACGATCGACATTTCCTACAAGGACCAGGAACTGGAAACCGCCTTCGCCAAGCGCCTGGGCGTGCCGCTGCTGTTGGCCAACCTGACGCAGCAGGTCTACCAGATGGCGCGCGCCCAGGGACTGAACAAGCAGGATGGCTCGGCGATCGTGAAGATCTTCGAGCAGATGGCGGGCGTGACGGTGAAGGGGGACTGAGGATGACGACATTCGTGCTGATCCACGGCGCCTACCAGGGCGGCTGGATCTGGAAGCCGGTCGCCGAGCGCCTGCGTGCCGAGGGCCATCTCGTGCTGGCGCCCAGCCTGGACGGCTGCGCCGAGCGCAAGGGCCAGGTCCGCGCCGGCATCACCACCGAGACGCACGCCGCCGAGATCGCCGAGCTGCTTTTCTACCAGGACCTGAAGGACGTGGTGCTGGCCGGCACCAGCACCGGCGGCATGGTGATGGCGCGCGCCGCGGAACTGGCGCGCGAACGGGTAGAGCGTGTGGTGTTCGCCGACGCCCTGGCGCTGCTCGACGGCGAGGCCCTGCCCGACATCGTCAAGCGGCCGACCGCGGTCAACACCGAACTGACCAGCGGCCCGTCGCGCCAGGATTTCGAGACGCGCCTGTTCGCCGACCTGGATCCAGCGATGCGCCCCTGGGCGTTGGACCGCTGCACAATGCATCCGATCGCCGCGATGCAGGCGCCGGTCAAGCTGGAACGGTTCTGGGACGAGGCGTGGAATGCCTCGGTGATCTGGTGCAAGCGCAGCACGAATCCGCCCCAGGCGCACCAGCGTCGCACCGCCGATCGGCTGAAGGGCCGCTGGCACGAGCTGGATACCGGCCACTACCCGATGCTGACCGAGCCGGCGGCGCTGGCGCGGCTGATCGCGGAGGGCTGACGCGAACGCAGATCAGCGGCCTGGCGCCGCCTTTTGGGGGCCGAAGGAGGATGACAGTCAAGCCTGGCATCGCTATTACTCTTGGTGCCGAGTTCGGCGTAGTGCGCATGGCTCATGATGCCGATCAGTCTCGTGCACCTGCATCGCTCCGATGCGGCACCGAGCAAGCACTTGGCGGTCCATCTAAAACATGACGAGCCCAGCCTCCCCTCAAGCGCCCGCCCCGCAGGGGATGAAAATTCGCTGGTTCAGCCAGATTCGCACGAAGCTCTTTGCCTCGCTCATCCTGCTGGCCTCCTGCACGGTCGTCGCCTGCGCCGTTTCCGTCTGGCTTTTCGACGGCTTCAGCTCGCTGTTCTCGCGCACGATCCGCCGCGACTTCGCGACCTTCGGCAGCATGGTCCGGCTGCAGGAAGAGGCGTCACAGCTCGTTCAATTGACCGGCTCGCTCAGCGCAAGCGTGCGCCAGGGCCAGCTCGCGGCGGTCCTCGACGCGATCACGGCGGGCCGCGACAAGGCGGCCTATGCTGTCGTGGTCTTGCACCGCGATGTGCAGATGGTCGACCAGGTCGACGACATCGCCGCCAAGCTCGACGTCGTCTTCGGCGCCCTGAAGACGGTCGAAGAGCTGAGCGCAAAGCGCATTGCGGCCGTAGAGCAAAGGATCGCGGCCGGCAGCCGCGTCCTGCCCGCGCTCAACCATCTGGAGGAAGCATTCGCCGGCCAAGGCGACGTGCCCGGGCTGGTCGACTTCCGTCGCGCGGCGGCGCTCAGCGGCGTCTTGCTGAGCGAAGCGGCACTTACCCAAACGGTCGACCAGGTTTACACGCTACGCACCCTCTTCGACGTCGAGGCCAGGGTGCTCGATCGCATGGCGCCGACCGTCGCGGCGGAAGCGCCGGAGGTCGAACGGACCGCCAAGGCACTGATCGCGCTCGGCCGCGGAGCAGGCAATCTCTTCGACCTGCGGGAACGCGAACTGCAGGCGATCGCGCTGGAGGCGCAGGCGATGCGCCCGGTCAAGGAGGCTGCCGCCGCGCTCTCCGCCGAGTTCGGGCGCATCGTCGAGGAGAAGCGCCACGATCTCGATGAGACGATGAAGAGCTCGGCGGCGCGGATCGAAGCGACGCGGCTTTTCCTCATCATCGTCGCCACAGGCAGCGTGCTGCCCTTCCTGATACTGGCGCTGGTCTATGTCGGCCGCAGCGTCGCCGGACGTCTGCGGCGCCTCGCCGTCGCCATGTCGGCGCTCGCCAACGGCGACACAAGGATCGAGGTGCCGACGGCCGGCGCCCACGACGAAATCGGCGAGATGGCCCAGGCGCTGCAATTCTTCAAGCGCCAGACCATCGGCGCGCAGCAGCTCGCCCAGGAAGTGACCGACAGCATCCGCCAGGTGGCGCTTGCGGCCGGCCAGGCGACGAGCGCGATCGGACAGGTCTCGGGCGGCGCCAACACGCAGCTCGCCGCCTTGCGTCACGTCGCCAACGGGCTGCAGCAAAGCGCCGACGCGATCACCCTGGTCACCGCCAACACCCACTCGGCGCGCGAGCGCGCGCAGCAGATGGCCGACCTTGTCGAGCACGGCAGGACCGAGATGGCGGGCATGGTGGCGGCAGTGAACGCAATCGCCGAAAGCAGCGCGCAAGTCAGCAAATTCGTCGACGACATCGCCCGCATCGCGAGCCAAACCAACATGCTGTCGCTCAATGCCGAGATCGAGGCGGCGCGCGCCGGCGAAAACGGCAAGGGCTTTACCGTCGTCGCCGAGGAGGTCGGCAAGCTCGCCGACAGCTCCGCGGCGCTCGCCACCGAGATCGCGGCACAAATCCGCAACGCCATCCAGCAGGCCGAGCACGGCGTCGCCTCGGCGGCGCTCGTCAACGAGAACATCCAGATGATCGCCGCCAGCGTGGCCGAATCGGATCGTCTCGCGCAATCGATCGCCGCCGCCATGGAGCAGCAGCAGACCAACGTCGCGGAGATCAACGGCAAGATGGGCGAGCTTACCGGCATCGGCCAGGCCAACGCGTCGGCGGCCTCGGAAATCTCGACGACGATGCAGGATCTGTCGCGCCTGGCCGAGGAAACCCGGGCGAAGGTCGCTCAGTTCAAGATGACCGACAACGATACGAGCGGCCCGCAGGTCGCCGTGGGGACGTGAGCGGGCGATCTCGACGCCTGGGGGAAGGGAAAACGTGACGAAATTCTGGCGACTTGGCCCCAAGATCTACTCCGTCGTCATCCTGCTGTCGGCGTTCACCGCCGGCGTCGGGATCGTGGCGATCACCGGCTTCCAGACCTACAACGCCAAGGTGCGGGAGATCGACCAGGCCTCGACGCGCGCGGTCATCAGCGAGCGCGTCAATACGATGCTCTACGCCGTGGTCATGGATTCGCGCGGCATCTACATGGCGCGGGACACGGCGGAATCGGAGAAATACGCGCCGCTCGTCGTCCAGAATCTGCGCAAGATCGAGGCACTGATGAAGGAATGGACGAGCCTCATCCGGCCCGAGGACAAGGCGACGATGGAACGGGCCAACGCCCGCGTCGCCGAGTTCGTCCGCTTTCGCACCGAGCTCGTCCGCCTGTCGCGTGAGGCGGCACTACCCGAAGCGCGCCTGTGGGGCGACAATGACGCCAACCGCAACAACCGCACGGCGCTCAACGCCGAGATCGCAGCCCTTGCGACCTCCAACGATGCCACGACGCATCGCCTGGCCCAGGAGGTCGATGCGTTCTACCAGAATCGCCTGTGGCTGCTCATCGGCCTGGTCACCATCGGCATCCTGGTCAGCCTCGCGCTCGCCATCGCAATCGTCGTCTTCGCGATCACGCGGCCGATCAACCGCCTGACCCAGGCGATGATGACGCTGGCCGGCGGCAGCACCGACATCACGGTGCCGGCGACCGATCGCGGCGACGAGGTCGGCGACATGGCACGCGCCGTCCAGGTCTTCCTCAATCAGGCGCTGGCGGTTCGCGGCCTGACGACCCAGATCATGGAGAATATCCGCCGCGTCGCCATGGCGGCGAGCCAGGCGAGCTCGGCCGTGAGCCAGGTGTCGGACGGCTCGAACATCCAGCTCAACGCGCTGAAGCAATCCTCGGGCGCCCTCGAGCAGAGCACGCAGGCGATCTCCGAAGTCGCCCGGGGAACCCAGCAGGCCAGCGAGCGGGCGCGCAACGCGGCCAGTCTCGTCGACAAGGAGATCAAGCAGATGACCAGCATGGTCGAGCTGGTGGCCGCGATCTCGGAAAACAGCACGCAGATCAGCCGGATCGCCGATGCGATCTCGCGCATCGCCAGCCAAACCAACATGCTCTCGCTCAACGCCTCGATCGAGGCGGCGCGCGCCGGCGAGCACGGTCGGGGTTTCGCCGTCGTTGCCGAGGAGGTCGGCAAGCTTGCCGGCGGCTCGCGCGGCCTCGCCCAGGACATCGCCGAGCAGGTGCGCCAGGCAACCGCGCAGGCCGAGAAAGGTGTGGCGTTGGCGCGCGAAGTCAGCAGCAAGATGCAGGAGATCGCCGGCGGCGTCGCCGAGACCGACGAGCTGATCGGCGCGATCGCGACGGCGATGGAAGAGCAGCAGGCGACCATTGCCGGCATCAACGAGAATGTCGGCGAGCTCACGCGCATCGGCCAGTCCAATGCGACCGCGGCGGAGGAGATCACGGCCACGATGCTCGACCTGTCGCGGCTGGCCGAGCGCACCCGCGTCGAGGTCGACGAATTCAAGAAGCTCTCGGGCTGATGGCCGGGCCAGGGCATCACCATGGATGACCTCGAGAAAACGCTCAACGAACTGGCACTGGCGATGCAGGACCATCGCGAGGCGCTCGCCACCAAGGGCACGCCCAAGGCCGCGCCTGCTCCGCGCCGCAAGAGTCAGCCGGACGATACCAGGACGGCGCTGATCGCGCGCATGCTCGCCCGCATCGAGGCGCATGCCGGGCTCAGGGTCGGCGAGGCGATCGAGGCCAGGCTTGGCAGCGTTCTGGCGTCCGTCGAACTCGCCGAGCTCGGGCGGTGGGTCGGCGGGCTCGAGCGGCTCGACGGCACCCATCCCGACTGGCTGACGCTGATCGAGAGCCTGACGATCAACGAGACCTTCCTGTTTCGCGATTGGGCGCAGCTCGAGCTCCTGCGCACCTCCGGACTGGCGCCGCTGATCGCCACGGCCGCGCGTTCGGCGCATCCTGCGCTGCGCATGTGGTCGGCCGGCTGCGCGTCGGGCGAGGAGGCCTACAGCCTTGCCGTGCTGGCGCTCGAGGCTCTTGCCGGCGCCGGCGTCGCGACCGAAACGGCCCAAGAAATCGCGCTCAAGGCGCCCTGGTCCCTCGACGTAATCGGGACGGACATTTCGCGGCCCATGCTCATCCAGGCGCGCAACGGTCTCTACAGCACCGGATCGCTGTCGCCGTTCCGTGTCGTTGCGCAGCCGTTGCTGCGGTTTTTTCCGCCCGCCGAGGGCGAACAGGCGCGGGCGAACCGGCTGGTGCGGAGCGACGTCAGGCGGCATGTGCGCTTCGACCAGTCCAATCTGATGGGGCTACCGCCGGCGGGCGGTGGCTTCGATGTCGTCGCCTGCCGCAACGTGCTGGTCTATTTCGCGCCGGCCGCGCGCAAGATCGTGCAGGCCACCCTCGAGGCCGCGGTGCGCCGTGGCGGCTTCCTGCTGCTCGGCCCGACCGACGCCCCGCCCGATGCCGCGCGCTTCGAGACCATCTGGGGCCAGCGCGCGGTCATCTACCACAAGCGGGCCTGACGATGACGACGAGCCTCGCCCCTCCGCGTTCCGCGGCAGCCATGCCGGAGAGGCTGGCATGGACGGGCTTCGAGCTCGACGGTCGGGTTTTCGCTTTTCCTTATCTCAGCGTCGAACGGGTGGTGCCCGCCACGCCGGTGACGGCCCTGCCCTTCGCGCCCGCCGGCGTCGAGGGTGCCGCCAGCATTTCCGGCGACATCATCCCGGTGCTGGCCTTGCCCGTCCTGCTCGGCGCGGATGGGGCGCAGCCGCCTCAAGCCGGCGCGCAGTTCCTGGTCATCCGTGTTTCCGGTCGGCGTTTTGCATTGCGCGCCGATCGCGTGCTGTTCGTCGCCAACCCCTTGTCCGGCGAAGGCATGGCTGACTGGCGCGGCCGCCCGGTGACGTGCCTCGCGGTCGAGCGCCTGGGCCTCGCCAACCTCAAGCCCTTCCTGCCGCCCGAAGGCGCGCCCGGCCTCGTCGCCGATAGCCGCGCGCCGGTGGTGAACGACGCTGCGGCGCGGAGCGAGACGGTGCTCGTGGTGGATGCCGCCGGCGGCTCCTATGGCCTACCCGCTTCATCGATCGTCGAGCTGCTCGAGGATGTGACGATCACCAAGCTGCCGCTCGCGCCGCCATTCCTGACGGGCGTGGCCATCCTGCGTCGCCAGCCGGTGCTGGCCTTTTCGCTCGCCCGCCTGCTGGGCGGTGAGCCGACGGCGGCGGCCGTCGGCCATGTCGTCATGGCGATCGGCAGGAGCCGGTTCGTCCTCGCGGTCGACGCGATCGGCGGCCTGCAACGCATGTCCGCGACGGCTGCGGAGCAGTCGCCTGTGGGCGCCCATCCGATCCGCCTCGATCCGGCGGCGCTGATTACGCCGCAATGGCTTGCCCTGGCGGCGGAAATGTCCGGGACGGTTGCCCCGCCGGCGGTCACCGCCAGCGACCGGCAACGGTTTCTCTGCGTGACGCTGGGCGATCGATCCTGCGCTGTCCCTCTGGCGGCGGTCGAACGCATCCTGCCGCCCCGCGCGCCGATCCGCCTGCCCGCCGGCGCGCCGCCGGGCATCGACGGGGCGATCGAATTTGGCGGCCGGATCATCCCCGTCACTGAAGGCTGGCGATGGCTGTCGCTCCGCGAAGGCGGCGCGGTCGCCGCCCTTATCGTCCTGCAGCGGGACGGCGAGCGCCGGGTTCTCACGGTCAACGCCCTCCAGCGCATTGTCACCATCGCCGCGGACGACATCCTGCCGACCGGCGATCACGATCCGCGCATTGCCGGACTCGGCAAGGCCGCCGGCCGGCCGCTGGAGATCCTGTCGACCGCCGCGCTGATGGCGCGGGGGGACGCGGCATGAGCGGCCCCGCCAAGCCCTCAGCGCCGAGACGTCGCGTCCTCGTGGTCGACGATTCGACCTTCATGCGGATGGTCTTGCGCCGCATCATCGAGGCAGGCAGCGAACTCACCGTCGTCGGCGAGGCGCGCAACGGGCGTGAGGCGGTGGCGCTTGCCCGCGACCTCAAGCCCGACATCATCACCATGGATGTCGAGATGCCGGAACTCGACGGGCTGGCCGCCATGAAGCAGATTCTTGTCGGGCCGCCGCCGAAGCCGATCATGATCATGGTCAGCGACCATACCCAGCGCGGCACCGAGACGACCATCAAGGCGCTGAGCCTGGGCGCCGTCGATTTCGTGTCGAAATCCTCGTCCTTCGTCACCCAGGATCTGGGCCATGTCGACAGCGAGCTGAGCGAGAAGCTGCGCTATTGGGCGCGCCAACCGGGCGGCGCCGCGACGCGACCGCAGGCTCCCGCGACGCCGCGCGCTCCGGCCGGCGCCGCGCCCGTCGGCTCGCCCCTGCAGCCGCAGTCGCCGCGAGGCAAGGTCGATCTGGTCGTCGTCGCCTCCTCGACCGGCGGACCGCAGATCCTGGCCGACTTCCTGCGCAGCTCATCGCCGCTCGGGGCGCCGATGGTGATCGCCCAGCACATGCCGGCGCAGTTCACGGCGAGCCTCGCCACCCTGCTTCGCGGCGAGACCGGGCTTGATGTCCGTGAGGGCGCGCACCGCCAGGCCTTGCCGGCCGGCTCGGTGACGATCATTCCGGGCGGCGGCGATGCGATTGTCGCCAGCGTGGCCGCGGGCTATGAGCTGCGCCTGACGACCCACGAGGCGCTGGTCCATCCCTCAGCCGACCTGCTGTTCGAGACCGCCGCGATGGTGGCGCGTCATCCCGTGGCGGTCATCCTGACCGGCATGGGCAGCGACGGCACCAAGGGCGGCGCGCAGTTCCTGCGCCGGCACCTTCCGGTCCTGGTGCAGGATCCGAAGACCTGCGTCGTCGGCGGCATGCCGTCGGCGGCGATCGAGGCCGGCGTCGCCACGGAATCGCTGACGCCCGCCGGGATCGGCCGAAAACTCGTATTATGGACAAGCCCTTCCTATACCCCGAGAGCCAAGATGGCGGAGACGCAATGACCAAGAACATCCTCGTCGTCGATGATTCCTTCATCATGCGGACGATCATCAAGGACATCGTCGAAAGCGACCCCGAGCTGAAGGTGGTGGGTTTCGCGGAGAACGGGAAGGTCGGGTTGCAGAAGACGCGCGAGCTCAAGCCCGACGCCCTCATCCTCGATCTCGAAATGCCGGAAATGTCCGGCATCGACATGATGAAGCGGCTCGCCCTGGTGTCGAAGGCCAAGGTCATCGTCGTCTCGTCGGTCGGACAGGTAGGCTCGCCACAGGCCGTCCAGGCACGGCAGCTGGGCGCGGTCGACATCATCGCCAAGCCGTCCGGCGCCATGAGCCTCGATCTCCAGGCCAAGAAGGGCCACGAGATCGTGCAGGCGGTGCGCCGCGCGCTTGGGCTCGACCCGGCGTCGCCGGGCAACGACTAGGACCCGCCGGACGCCGCCCGATGAACGATTTCGTCCAGACGCTCTGGCAGGAGTTCGCGGCGGAAAGCGACGAGCATCTGGCCGTGCTCGAGCCGTTGCTGGTGCGCCTGGGTTCGGCCGAAGGCGAGGCCGGCGACGTGGCGCGGCTGTTCCGCGGTTTCCATTCGCTGAAAGGACTGGCGCGGGCAATGGCGCTCTACGGCATGGAAGCCGTGGCGCATCGAGCGGAAAACCTGCTCGGACTGGTGCGGGACAGCGGCGTCGCGATGAGCGAGCCGATGCTCGACGGGCTGCTGGAGGCGGTCGATTCCCTGAAGGGCCTGCGCGATGCAGCTGTCGGGAACCGCGCGGATGCCGCCGCGCCCGCCGCGCTGCTGCAGAAGCTCGACGCGCTGTTCGAGGCGGCAGGCGGCAGCGAGGCTGCGCCGGTCGAGCTGCCGCCAGCGGCCGGCGGCACCGCCGAGCTCAATGAAGACGCCGAAATGCTCGATCTCTTCGTCGAGCTGCTGCAGACGCGGCTGCCCGAGCTGGCACGCGCCTTCGATGCCGACGAAGCCATGCGCAGCGATCTCATCGACACGCTTGACGCCCTCGAGAACGCCGCCGGCGTGATGCAATTCGAGCAGGTCGCCGAGACCTTGCGCGATCTGGGTGGCTTCCTGGCGGCGCAGAAACTGCCGCTCGACCCGGCCGCGCGCGGACAGGCCGTCGACCGGATCGCCCAGGTCGCCCTGCAAGCACGGCTGCTGAGCGAAGTCACCGGCGGTGACGCCGGCGCCCAGGCGCTGACCGAGGCGCTTGCCGGTGTGCTCACGGAAGACCGAGTGCGCACACTCGGCGGATTGGCGGTGACGCTGGGTGAGCTCGAAGGCCGAGCGCAGGACGGCCAACCCGCCGAGCGTCAGCAGGTGGCCGCCAGCGCTGCCGCCCTCGCCCATACGGCGCAATCGATCCTGCAATGTCTCGCGGTGACGCGGGCCGCCGAGCTGTTGCTTCTGATCGAGGAAATCTCTGCCCGCATCGCCGACGGCGAGCTGGCGCCGACGGCGCTTCTCGCCTCGGTCATGCAGTTCGCCGTCGAGGCGGTCGCCGAGCAGGCCGAAAAGGGACTCGACCTCGACGAGGAGCAGGCCATCGACCTTGCCAGGCGCACCCGCAGCGCCTTGCAGCCCGACAAGGAGTCCGGCGAGAGCGAGCAACTGGACGCCATGCTGGCCGGCCTCAAGGGGCGTCCGGAGATGCTCGAGGTGCTCTCTGCCGACAAGGTCGGCGAGCTCGCGACGGGCGTTGCCGGGGGAGCCAATGTCTACGAGCTGATGCTCTACCTCGAGGATTCTCCGGCCCTGGGCGAGGCGATCGTCGCCTGGCTCACCGCGGAAACCAAGATCATCAGCAACCGTACCGTGCTGACGGACGGCAAAAGCTGGTTCGATTTCCTCATACTGTCGTCGCACCCGCCCGAAGCGGTCCGCGAGGCCTTGCTGCTGCGCGATCCCGAACGCGAATGCGTGAAGTCGCTGCGCCAGGTCGGCGGCGAGATGCTGCTGAGCGACGAGGCGAGCGCGGACGAAGAGGCGGCGCCGGCCGAGCCCGGTGCCCGGCGGGCAACGGAAGCTGCCTCCGATTCGCGCAGCTCGACGGTATTGCGCGTGCGCAGCGACGTCATCGACCGCTTCATGACGCAGATCGGCGAGATCCGCATCGCCGCGGCCGAACTGGCCGAGCTCACGGCATCCGGCGGCGATGTGGCGCGGCAGCAGGAGCAGCGCGGCGCGGGCGAGCTGGCGCACCGCGTCGAGACGGACCTGCGGCGTCTCCAGGCATCGGCGCTCGAATTGCGCGTGGTGCCGATCGACACGATCCTGAACCGCTTTCCCCGCGTCGTCCGCACGCTGGCCCAGGAACAGGGCAAGAACGTCCGGTTGACGCTGGAGGGCCGCGACGTGCGCGTCGACAAGAGCATGGTCGAGCTGCTGGTCGACCCGCTGATGCACATGGTGCGGAACGCCGTCGATCACGGCATCGAACCGCCGGACGAGCGCGCCCGCGCCGGCAAGCCCCCGCAGGCATCGGTGACGCTGGGCGCGGTGCAGCGCGGCGGCGAGGTGCAGGTCCAGGTTTCCGACGACGGCCGCGGCCTGAACGAGGCGGCGATCCTGGAAAAGGCGGTGGCGCGCGGCCTGACCAACGTCGCCGACGCCGCGCGTCTCAAGCCGCACGAGATCCACCGCTTCATTTTCGCGCCGGGATTCTCCACCGCGGCCAAGGTCACGGAGACGTCGGGCCGCGGCGTCGGCATGGACGTGGTGCTGAACACCGTCCAGCAGCTCGGCGGCGACATCGACGTCGAGACCAAGGCAGGCGGCGGCGCCACCTTCACGCTTCGCCTGCCGCTGTCGGCAGCGATGCAGGCCTCGCTGCTGGTCCGCGTCAACGGCCAGACCTTCGGCATCGCCGAGCGCTTCGTGTCGTCGGTGCTCGAGGTCGCGGCCGAAGACATGCTCGAATCGAGCGGACAAAAGGCGATCCGTCACAACGGCATGGCGTTGCCGGTCTACCGGCTGGCCGACCTGCTGTGGCAGGACGCGGCGGATGGGGGAGCCACGCCGGACTTTCTTAGCATCGTCGTCATATCGAACGGCCGCGAGACGATCGGCCTCGAGGTCGACCGGGTGCGTCGCCGCCAGGAACTGTTCCTGAAGGATCTGCACCCCTTGCTGGCCGCCTGCCCGACGGTGAGTGGCGCGGCCGTCCTGGGCGACGGCCGGATCGTCCTATTGCTCGACGCCGACGAATTGATCCAGCTCGTGCGCAGCGGGACCTGGCGCGGGGCGCCCGAGGCGGCGACGGAGGCCGCACCATGACCATCCATTTGCGCGCCACGGCCGGCGAGTACGAACTGCTGCTCGAGAGTGCCGCGGTGCGGGGCGTATCGGAGGCCGGCGGAGCGGCGGCCTGGGCCGACCGGGAGCTGCCGCTTCTCGATCTCGCGCTGACCTTGGGCGGCGTTCCCGCCCGAGCCGATGGCGCCGTCATTCTCTATGACGCCGGGGACGGCGATGAGCAGGCGATCACGCTGGCTGTCGACGAGGTCAAAGGTCTGGTGACCCTTGGCCCGCAGGCGCTGGCGCGGCTGCCGGCGATCTCCGCGCGCTTTGCGCAGCTCTTCGATGCGATCGCGGTCGAGCCGATCGATGGCCATCATCCGCTGCGTCTGCGCGCGCGTCTCGACCTTCAGGCGATCGGGCGGGAAGATGCCTGACATGGACACGACCGCGGAACCGGAGGGAGGCATCGCCCGCCCGCGGCTGAGCTACGCGGCGCAGACGCA
>Ga0193743_1000891_pt1 | contig 23148 bp, 21 predicted proteins | sample L2c2metaG_FD_143038 | JGI IMG/M metagenome (GOLD analysis project Ga0193743, IMG submission 143038) | Soil microbial communities from a riparian zone of the East river system, Colorado, United States - L2c2 | ecosystem: Environmental > Terrestrial > Soil > Riparian zone | place: USA: East River... | reverse complement strand
CCGATATGTTCAATTGGGACTGCGGCGTGCAACGGCATTTGATGGGACCGCGCGGGCCAGGGGCGGAAATTGTCCGGCGCATCCGGGCGTGGACGTGGATTTCGGATCTTCGGCGATTCTGGTGGATGCCGGAAAGGGACGCTCCGGAGGCGGGCGGTGGATTGTTCGCTCTGGACGCCGCTACCGGCAAGGTGGCCCGGAAAGCGCTGCCAGGAAAGCTGGTTTGTCCAGCGGGGCACCACGCTGCACGGTGGCGCAGATGAATCCGGCGAGCGCGATACCTGGAGCGGTATTCTCCGGAGCGATGGACGGGCATTTGCGCGCGTATAAAATGGACACCGGCGAGGTAATTTGGGATTTCGATGCGGCGCGCGAGTTTCCGGCGGTGAATGGCATTCCGACACATGGCGGGGCATTCAGCGCGACGGGCGCAACAGTGGTGGACGGGATGCTGTTTGTGAGTTCGGGTTACTCGGGCATTTCGGGAAACGCGTTGCTGGCGTTTTCGATAGCGCCCTGAAGCGGATTACTTCGGCCCGGCTCGAATAAGAGATTTATGAAGCTCACAATTTTGCTTTGCTCCGCGCTTTTGGCCGCGGCCACAGCGTCCGCACAGAAGGTACTGCAGATTTACCCTATCGATGTGGAGGGCGGCCAGGCGACTTTGTTTGTGACCCCCGCGGGCGAGTCACTGCTGGTAGATGCCGGATGGCCGGGAAATAATAACCGCGATGCCGAACGGATCGCTGCTGCCGCGCAGGCGGCGCATGTGAAGAAGATTGACTATTTGTGGATTACCCACTTCCACGTCGATCATGTGGGCGGAGTCCAGAACCTGCTGGCAAAGCTGCCGGTGGGTACGTTTGTGGATCATGGAGCGAATCGCGAGGTGAGTGACGCCGCCGCTTCCGGCCAGGCCCCGAACCCGAGATTTGCCGCAATGCAGCCGGATCGTCTCTATCCGGAATATCTGAAGTTGATTGGGAGTTCGAAACATCAAGTGTTGGAGCCCGGCGACCGTTTGCCGATCAAAGGTGTGGAAGTGATGGCAGTGAGCGGCGACGGCAAGGTGCTGGAGCGGGCTTTGCCGGGGGCGGGTCAGCCGAATGCGGCTTGTTCCAGCGTGGCGAAGCAGGCAGACGATCCATCGGAGAATGCGCGCTCGCTGGGCTTGGTGATGATCTACGGAAAGTTTCGCGTGGTGGATTTGGGCGATCTGACGTGGAACAAGGAGCTTGATCTGATGTGTCCCGATAACAGAATCGGGGCAGCGAGCCTGTTCATTGTTTCGCACCATGGCATGGATATCAGCAATAGCCCGGCGCTGGTGCATGGCATTCAGCCGCGCGTTGCCATTATGGATAACTCGGTGAAGAAAGGCGGCAAGCCAGCGGCCTGGGAGGTGGTGAAATCATCGCCCGGGCTGGAGGATCTTTGGCAGCTTCAACGTACTGGAGGAGGCGCGGATCATAACGTCGAGGTGGATTACATTGCGAATACCCGAGATGCCGCTGCCGTTCCGTATTTGAAGGTTGTGGCCAACAAAGACGGGAGTTTTGAAGTAGTGAATCCGCGCAATCAGTTTGCCAAGAAGTATGCGGCGCGCTAACGTTTATTGGCTGAACCTATTGGCTGAACCGGGCAGGCGATAGAAAGTCGATCGGATAATCCGTGCGGCCGTCAATGGCCAGGCCGGCGAGTATTTCACCCATCACGCTCGTGAACTTGAATCCATGTCCGGAAAAGCCAGCCGCTACGCAAACCTGCGGATGCCGGGGATGAATCGCCACGACGAAATGCTGGTCGGGCGTCAGGGTATACATGCAAGTGGCGGCTCGCAAAAGAGGACCATTCAGGGAAGGGATGAATCGCTCTAGATGATCCCTGACGTCAGCGACATCGCCATCGCTTATCTCGCGGTCGATGTTACTGGCGGTGCAGGGCCGGCCGCCGCTGTGCATTGCGGCCTTGACGCCATCCGCAGCGTTTCCGGTGGCGGGGAAACCGTAGAAGCAGTGGTGGCCATCCACGTCCCAGATGTAAATGGGGAACTGATCCGGTTGAAATCCGTTTTCGTTGTCCGCGGGTTGGAACCAGCACATCACGTGGCGGCGCACGTCAAAAGGAATTTGCAGGTCACCGAGCAATTCGGACGCCCATGCACCTGGCGCTATGATCAACCGGGCCGCTTCATAGGCCGCGGCAGCGGTCTTCACAACGACACGGTCACCCGATCCGCTGGCAGCCCATTCGTTCACCGGTTCCTGAAAGCGGAGTTCGGCGCCGTGCTTTGAAGCAAGTTGTAAGTGCGCATGAATGGCGGTTTCAGGCCGGAGATAACCAGCTACCGCTTCATAAACGGCTGTGTCATTCGGGCGCGGATGTAAGGCCGGAAAGCGCCGGCGGATTTCGTCTGCATTTAGCACCTGAAACGGGAGATTATGTTGCGTCGCGCTCAGGATGGTCCCCTTCACAACGCTGCTGCCCGGGGGGCCGATCATCAAGCCGCCGGTTTGCCGCAGGATGCTGGTGTTGGCATCATGCTCCAACCGCTGCCAGAGCTGATAAGCGCGCTGAGCGAGCGGTACGTAGCCGGGATTTTCGTGATAGGCCTGGCGGATAATGCGTGAATCGCCGTGCGAAGAGCCCCGGTTGTGCGCCGCGCTGAACTTTTCAAGGCCCAGGACGCGCGTTCTTCTTGCTGCCAAGTGATAGGCTGCCGCGCTTCCCATGCCGCCTAGGCCTACTATGATCACGTCGTACATGTTTGGTTTCCTTCCCTATTAAGGCAGATGAGGGAAATCTGCCGAGGCGGGGAATTAGCGCGAGCGTTCCGGTATGACCTGGCTAAGGTTGGATGCCGCTCTCCAGCCTATTTCACAAAATAGGAAATGTGAGGGTCTGCGGGAAAGCGGCAGAGCGGCCCAGTCGAATCACCAAGCGTTTCGAGGAGCGCGAGTGTTTCTCCGGGAAAATCATGGGAATTCAGTTCGTCGAAAGCAACAATTCCGCCTCGAACCACGCGCGGGAGAAAATGCTGAAGCGCGCTCTTTGTGGGTTCATAGAGGTCAAAATCCAGGTAGAGCAGACTGATCAATAGATGTGGATTCTTTTGGATATAGAGCGGTATCGTCTCGCAGCCGTCACCCTGAACTAGCTCAATCTTTGGGATATGCCCCAGCGGCCGGTTCTTGTCGTGGATTTCTGCTAAATGCTGCAATTCGCCAACAATTCGTTCGCCCGTCTTGAAGCCGCCTGGGTGAAGGTGTTCTGACGTGCCTGCGCGCGTGTCCTTATCGTCCGTATGCGGAAAACCGGTGAAAGTATCGAATCCAATCACCCGGCGCGTGTGGTTGTAGGGTTCCAAAATGGCTGAACAGTGGCTCCACGTCATCAAGCCGCCGCCTGCAAAAACCCCGCATTCAACAATGCTTCCGTGCGTGCCAAGGTTCAGTTTGAAGAGTTCGTAACGCACCAGGAAGCGCGCTAAGTCCTGCCGCCGAACGTGACGGGGAAAGGTTTGCAGGCGTTGGGCGAGCGGTACACACGAGTTTTCAAATGCCGCACAAAGCTCGGCGATTACATCGCCTTCAAGCTGCCCCTGGTTCTCAGCGTGGTGGCCAAGCTGTTCGAAAGTAGCAGCGTTTCTGTCGGACGTTTGTTTGGTCAAGGCAAGCCTCTTGCAGCCGACAGCACGTCGTCCAGATTAGCAGTACAAAGTGTTAAGTGCATCTGAACGGCTTCCCTATCCATGCTAGCGCATCATTGTCGAAGAAAGCATTGTCTTGCGTACCACTTGCGTACCAGTACGCGTATGTCTTAACTTACCGTGACCGAGACGAGCAGAATCTGAGTAATTTGGTCGGATTCATTTCGCCACCGGCGCTCCAAGCCGGCAGGAATTGTGACCGAGTCACCTCTTTGGAGGGGTATATCTGATTCCTGCAAGGTAAGGATGGTTTGCCCTTCGTAGATGAAGGCGAACTCATGATTTTTTGAGGGACTAGAGTGCTTCCCACTCAAGCCGCCCGGCTTGATGCTCACCAGTACCGCCTGGAATTGAGACCCGTCGCCCAGAAAAGCCAATGCTTCCAGATCGGCGCGTGACCATTCAAGAGCCAAATGAAGACGGTCAGTCGAACGAACGACATTAGCCTTCGGCGATTCAGCCACTCGAAAAAATTGGCCAAGCGTCACGCCCAAAGCGTTCGCGATTTTTTCCATTGACGATAAGGACGGAGAACACTGGCCGTTTTCAATTTGTGAAAGGAAACTGGGAGAGAAACCTGTTTGTGCCGCGAGAGCCCTTAGAGTGACACGATGTTGCTCACGCAAGGCGCGGAGAGACTCCCCCAAACTTTCTTCAATCACGTTGAGTATTCCAGCGCCTTATCGTCAGTAGCAAGCAGGAGAAAGCCTCTTGTTCAACGTCAATAGCCTGTGTCCTCGACATCGTGATCTTTACCTTATTACAACTCCCCTTCTTGTATATCACTCAAATGTCCAAGGCGATAGCGGAGTGCGGCGAAACCGATGGCGCCGATTCAAACGCACACGATCCAGCCGCATCGAAGTGTCGCCGAAAACGTACGCGGCGGGCCGTTTTGGGAGTGATCGCCCGGGAATTATCAGCTATTGTTACGTTCAGTGTATCTAAACGGGTGCTTCTGGAGAACGTTGTATAGACCCAATGCGCAGGAGAATCGCCGAACCCACAATTCCGGCGCAACACGATGCCGCTAAGATGCCCAACTTTGCGGCCGTAAGTTGTGCGTCGTCCGCGAAAGAAAGACCGGCTATGAAAAGGGACATAGTGAACCCGATGCCGGCGAGCCAGCCAGCACCGTGGATATGCTTCCAGGACACGCTTTCGGGAAGAGAGGCCCAGCCCAAACGAACCGCGAGCCATGAGGCTAGAGTAATTCCAATGGGCTTTCCGAGTACTAGGCCGAGAACTATGCCAACCGTTATGGGATTGTCAACGGATTTACCCACATTGCCGAAGAGCGGCACTCCGGCATTAGCCAGTGCAAATAGCGGCATAATCACGAACGTAACCCAGGGATGAAGGCCATGCTCCAGCCGATGTAGGGCAGGCTGCACGTTTTCGCAAGCATCTTCTAAAGCCTCGATCGCCATCTGCTGCTCCGCATCGCTTAGGACACTTCGTTCGCTCTTTGCGGCGTGCTCAAAATAGTCGAGTACTGCGCGGCTATCCTGCAGGAATTTGCTTTGATCGAGCGCCGTGCGGCTAGGAATCATGAACGCAAGAAGTATGCCTGCGATGGTCGCGTGGACCCCCGAGTGGAGCAGAGCCATCCACAAAACAGCGCCGATCACTGCGTAGGGAAATGGGTGGCGTACTCCAAGCCGGTTTGCGGCGAAAAGAACTAAGAGACAAATGCCCGCAAATCCGAGCGCTCCCCATGCGAGCGCGGCAGTGTAGAACAGGGCGATGACGAGCACTGCTGTAATATCGTCGGCAATAGCCAACGCTGTCAGAAATACCTTCAGGCCCACTGGTACGCGCTCGCCAAGCAGCGGTGCCGTAGGCTGGGGCATTCCGATGTCGGTCGCCATCGGAATGCCCCAGCCTACGGCACCCGGCCCATGCATGTTAACTGCGGTGTAGAGGACGGCTGGAACCGCAACGCCTCCCATAGCCGCCAGAATCGGAAGCGCGGCCTTGCTGGGAGAGGCCAACTCGCCCGCCAGCAGCTCGCGCTTGATCTCTAATCCAACCACAAAGAAAAAAACGGCCATGAGCCCATCATTGACCCAGAAGTGGAGATCGTGGCTCAACGCGAAGCTCCCTAAACCGACAGTGAAAGGGGTCTGCCATAGCGCGGCGTAGCTTTTCGCCCAGGGCGAATTTGCCCAGGCGAGAGCAATGATCGTGCACAAAAGCAGCAAAATGCCGCCGGATGTTTCCCGTGCGGCAAACTCCTGGAATGGCCGGGCGAGTTTAACAATTGGCATTTGCCGCGAGCTGCTCCAAACCTCGCCATCCTGAACCATACTCTCAGGCGTACTGGCGGAGCAAAAAAGGTTCGTTAGCTGTGGATCAGGGCGGCCGGCAGTTGGCCGCTTTCGAGGCGGATCAAAATCAGCCGAACAGAGTTGTGCGTGGCTGCCGCCACGTCGGCCTGCCGCATTAAGCTTTCGCCAACCAAAAACGTTCGGACACCGGCGGCGGAGAGCCTCAGCACGTCTGCATGGCTAGCTATGCCGCTTTCGCTAACAACAATCCGATCCTTCGGAATTCGAGCCGCCAGTTCCTCAGTAGTGTCGAGCGAAACTTCGAAGCTGCAAAAATCACGGTTGTTGATACCGACCAGCTTGGCTTGGAGCGGGAGAGCACGCTCAAGCTCCTGCGCGTTATGTACCTCGACGAGAACATCCATTCCGAGATCGTTCGCAGTGTCGACGAGCTCCCGGGCCTTGATGTCATTGACGCTGGCCATGCTGGCCATAATGATGAGGATACAGTCGGCTCCCCAGGCGCGGGCTTGATCGACCTGGTATGGCTCGAACAAAAAGTCCTTGCGTAAGACAGGCAGGCCGGACGCATCGCGTGCCAGACGCAGGTAATCCGGATGGCCCTGAAAAGAAGGTTCATCCGTCAGAACGGAAAGACAGCTGGCGCTCCCTTCCACATAGGCGCGCGCCAAACCGGGCGGATCGAAGTCCGGACGGATTAGCCCTTCAGATGGGCTTGCTTTCTTAATTTCCGCGATCAGCGCGGGACGGCCTTCAGAAAGATGCTTCTCTATGGCGGACGCGAAACGCCGTGGTGCAGATGCCTGTAGCGCTAGTTTCCGCATTGTATTGGCGGAGATTGTCTGCTTGTCTACTAGAATTTCTTGTCGCTTATAGATTTCGATTCGGGCAAGAATATCTGGCTTGTCCGGAACCGTTTGGATTTCATTGGGGAGTGACGGATGCTGTTTTGTGGGGGGCTGCGTGCGCACTATAGCCTCTACTGGTTAAGACAAAGCACTCATCAGGTTTATTCCCGATGGACAATCCTCTGTTACGCGCAGCCACACCCGTCTCTCGTCAGATCGCTCGGACCGCCGTCAAGCCTCACCGCTACCTGGCTGCCGCACGTGCGGCCTGCAACCAAAACCGAAACAAAGTTGCGCAGCGCGCACTGTAAGTGCGTATGCTTTCCTCGTCTTCATCTTTCTTCAACCTGACAGGAGAACACACAGCGGAGTCGAATGCCAGCGCTTCGCGCGAACACCCGCCAGCGAAGAAGAGAAGTTCGAAGAAGACAGCTTCACGATAAAGCATCGCAGGGTGTAAATCAAATTGCCCTTCCGATTGCGATGGAGCTTACGCGAGCCAGCCAGGCTGGATAGCTAAGTTCTTCGCCTTTCTGGAACTTGGGAATATCGGTGCGCGCTAGATGTTCGATCAGACGGCGTAGATTTGCCTCGACGGATTCATGCGAGCCAAATGATTCAAAGCCTAGGGTTGACGATTTCGGTCCATTTGGGGAAAGAGACAACTCGGTAAGCTCGAGGTTGCAACCCTCTGGTGCTAGTTCCTCTGCCGGGCTTACCGGGCTTTCCTCCTCACCTAGGTGAATCTCTCGAAGAAGCGTGTCCCTTACCTCAAACTTTCTGAGCCAACGAGTCTTGCAAACTTTTACGGTACTCATCCCGTCGAGGCTGAGAGATTCGGTTGTCCACTTGGTCCATAACTGACCTTGTGCAATGAGATTTCCGAATTGAATAGGCCGAGCGATCCTCGAGACAAGACCCTTAATCTCGACGCCGGCTTGGCCGCCGCGCCTCTTGATGGCAAGCTCAACCTGACCCGCATCCAGAAGATACTCGTCCATTTTCGGTTTACCGCCGCCAGGCGGGAAGCGGCCTGCTCGAAACCACGATTCGAGTTCCGCAGCGTGTGGAGTAGACCAGAACCAGCGAACCTCGGCAGAGTTCTGAATATCGCACCTCCATGGGATAAAGGCGCTAGGTCAATGTTTCGCTTTCTGACACTAGCGCCTACTACCTACTCTTGAGACTGTCAGATGCCACAAGCGCAACTCAGAGCTGTGCTCGCGTCTTAAGCCGCTGCTGCCGTGCTGTTCGTACGTTGCGAGATGCTGCTGAGCAGTTCATCCGCGTGCTTTTCTTCATCCAGCGTCTTCTGAAGCAGTTCGGCGTGCCTCGTGAGACCGAGGATTTTGGCCCAATCGCGCGCTGAGCCATACGATGCAATTTCGTAGTGCTCGACCTTCTGAGCGGTGGCGAGCAGTCCAGCATCACGTACAGGACCCTCATCGGATTCGCTGACGATGTTTTCGCCAGAGCCGATAAGCGCAGTGATAATTGGATCTTTCTTGTCGTCCACATCGCCATCGTTCACCTCGCCGATGACTTGTTGAAGGCGACTGACGTGAACCTCGGTTTCCTGCAAGTGAGATTGGAAAGCTTGTTTGAGCTGTTGATCGGTTGCATGCTCTAACATGCTCTGAAGTCCCTTAACAATTTGGTTCTCAGTGGAAAGGAGATACCGGAGCTGCAGAGTATACAACGATTTAAAATCTTTGATACTGTTCGGTGTAAGCAAACCCATTTTTATTTACCTCTGGGGAGTAATCATCTCCCTCGGCAGTTAGAGCAAAACAGAATCGCTTCTGTTACCGCCGGGTTGTCTGGTCCTGTGCTTCTGATCTGCTCCCGATAACCGGCGGCGTGCCCGTAGACTTCGATTGTAGTTCCGTTGATTCACTGTTGAATTAAGGTACGCGCTTTTGCGGCGTCGCAATTCTTCTCTTTCGTCAACCACTTTGAATTCATCCTCTCGCGTGTTCGACCAAAGTAAGCGTTAAAGGGTTACGTCTTTTCTTCCCCCCCCCGGGATCAGAGAGACAGACATGGAGTAACCACTATGGATCGCAACATTAGATTCCAAAACGAAGGCGTCGAAATTCGTGATGTTTCAGACGAAGCAGGCAGTTCCATCGAACAGGCGGTGATGCAATTTGCGTTGATGCAATTTAAAGAGTGCCAGGTGGGACAATGCGCTGCTTACGCAGTTGGCCGGAGTTCCACTTTAATCCAACCCTCTTGCCGATCATCGAATTGTTTGTACGCTTCGATCACATGCGACAGCGGTTCATCCTGTCACCATTGGACTCTGGCCTGTAAAGAGGGTTACCCAAATATTTCGGCGCGCGGCAGAACGGGCCATACCGAACTTTCCCGGTAGCCGAGTTACGGCTAAATAGATCTAAGTCTTGAGGGGAAAACTTACATGAAAGCTGTGCAATTGCATGAATATGGCGGTCCCGATCTGCTGCGGTACGAAGATGTGCCAATGCCCGAACCCGGCCCTGACGAAGTCCTGGTGCAGGTGACGGCGACGAGCGTGAATCCAGTGGACTGGAAGATCCGAAGCGGAGCAGCGAAAGACCGAATGCCGGTCACGTTCCCAGCGATTCTGGGACGCGACGTGTCCGGAGCAGTGGTCAAAACTGGGGCAAACGTCAGGAATTTGCAACCCGGACAGAAAGTCATGGGGATGGTGAACCGGAGCTACGCCGAGTTCCTGACCGCCCGTGCGGATACACTCACCGTGATCCCAGACGGGCTCGACCTAGAACTGGCGGGGGCTCTGCCGTTGGTAGTGACAACCGGCGCACAGCTGGTGCAACACATTCAACCGCGACAAGGAGATTTGGTGTTGGTGACCGGGGCGCTCGGAAGTGTCGGCCGGACCGCAGTGTATGTAGCAAAAAAACGCGGAGCACGGGTGATTGCGGGCGTTAAGACGGAGCAGAAAGATAAAGCCGCTACGTTAGGCGCGGATCAGGTGGTCGGGATTGACAATGAACAGGAAATAGCCCAGCTGCCGCAATTGGATGCGATAGCAGATACTGTTGATCACGCCGTTATCGGCAAGCTGATTCCGAAGTTGAAGCCGGGCGGCGTGCTCGGCTCCGTTTTAGGCAAACCAAAGGAGGCTGAAGGAAAGAATATACGGGTGGAAGCTTTCATGGCAAATCCCGAAGCGGCCGTTCTCCGGGAGATGGCGGATGCGGTTCGGGATGGCAAACTGACTATTCCGATAGCGCAAAAGATGAAGCTCAACGACGCAGCCGAGGCGCAGAGATTAGCGGAAAATGGTTCGATAGGTGGAAAGATCGTCCTCATACCTTAGCCAGGACCGGCTCGTCATTCGGCAGTCAGCGCAGAATCAACCGTTTGCAAAGGTGAATGATAGTAATGCTGAGCCCGGGTAATGATTTCGTCAGACTGTTGCGGGAGGTTCCTTCTCAACCACAAAACCGTGGCCTCGGCGGTGGGCATCACTGCCCACGCGGGACGCGGATTGGCTTTGATGAGGACCCGGAGCGCATCCGCTTCCGGACCTAGGATCTCGTCCATCGAGCGATTGAGGGCGGATTCAAGGGTGCCATCGGGTTGCGCCGGAATAAGGTGCGTGTGGGTGCTGAGTACGCTATCGAGGTTGGCAACTTGGAATTCTTTTCCAAAGACATCGATGGCGTACGCGCAATACAGGCTAAAGGAAGACTGCTCCAGCAATCGATTCCACAGATGTTCAAGCCGGCTGGCGGACGCGAATTGTCGCGCCTTCCAGAGGATCCCCACCATCTCGCCGTAAGCGCGTAAGCCTTCAGCGCCTCTTACTGGACGGACCCGCCGCATTGCCTCGCCTATGACGCTCTCAAAGGCGTGCCAATCCGGCTGGCCATCAAGCATGAAACGATTTAACGTTTGTTGGGCATCACAGAAGACTAGTTGCCGGCTCTCCACCAGCGCTGTTATATCGGCGCCCAAATCGTTCAAATGCGTAGAGAAGAGTTCCTGGTGCTCCGGCGTTGCGATAACCAGCACGCCGTCTCCGCGCCGCAAACCTTCCCACAGATATAGCCCGACATTCCTGGTGAGCGCCCCTTCGTCAGCCTCATACAACTGCACAAAGTGGCCCCGGGAATGAGGTTGTTCGAGAAGCTTTTCCCACGGCGACATCTGCTAATCCTTACTTTAGGCTAGCTTAGCAGCAGGATAGACGGGGGAGTGCCAGAAAGTTCATGAGGACGCTTCCCTACTATTCTGGGCTTTCCTCGCGTCCGCCGAGCACTCGTCTTATCACTTGCGTGAGCTCTGTATACCCCACGAGCTTCCTGGGCTTTTCGAAGTACGCTTCCGCACCCAAGCGCTGAACGGCAGCGCGATCAACTTCCGCTGTCGAGGAGGTAACCACAATCACCGGCGTGCGCTGACAACGTAGGCTGCTGCGAATTTGCCGCAGAACCTCCACGCCGTCCACCCTCGGCAGGTTCAAATCTAAAAGCACGAGCACCGGGCATGGAGCGTTCTCTACTCTTGCGAGTTCTTCGAAATACAGCAGCGCGTCCTGTCCATTTCTGGCGATGCGAACCTGGAGGCCGAGTCCGCAAGCCTCAAGCGCTTCCTTCATAACGAATACGTCCGTGGGGTTGTCCTCCACCAATAGGACGGTGCGTGAGCCTGAATCCGGAATATCCGCGGATTTCGATTCCTCTTTGCTATTTTGTGCGCGCGGGAAGGCTGAAGCAGAACGTTGCTCCTCCACCAGGCGTAGACTGCTCAAGCCAGATACGGCCGCCGTACTGCTCCACCACGCGCTGGCAGATCGCCAAGCCGATGCCGCTGCCGGGGTACTCGTCACGACCGTGTAGGCGCTTGAAAAGGCCGAAGATTTGCTCTGCAAACTTCCGCTCAATTCCAATTCCATTATCGGTGACAGAGAATGTGCACCATCCGTCCCGCTCTTCGGCTGCGATATGAACACGAGGAATCTCCTTACTACGATACTTGGTGGCGTTACTAATAAGGTTTTGAAACAATTGCGCAAGACGGCTTTCGTGGATAGCGACCATTGGCAATTCCGCGGCCGTGACCGTTGCTCCCGCCTCCTCAAGCGTCCCGTGCAAGCTTTTTAAGACAGTGGCCAGAACGCGCGCCGAATCGACGATTGGTGGAGGTCCTTCCTCATACTTTGTCGCTCTCGTGTATGCGAGAAGATCCTCGATGAGAATGGTCATCCGATTGGAACCAGCGAGAATGTTCTCCAAGAACATAGCCGCCTCGCTTTGCAGTTGGCCGCCCCAATTTCGTTTGATGATTTGTGCCGATATAGAAATGCTCCGGAGCGGCTCCTGCAAGTCGTGGCTTGCTGAATAGGCAAAAACCTCGAGATCCTGATTTGCGCGCCGCAGTTCTTCGTTCGATCGCCTGAGTTCCGTTTGCGCCCACGCGGCCTGCTCGAACAAGCGTGCATTATCCATGGCAATGGCAGCCTGCGCCGCAATGCCCGTCACCATCGGCTCGTGGGCCGCGGTAAACTTTCCTGGCACGGAATGCCCGAAGAAAATGCCGCCCAGGACTTCTCCAGAGCGCGCTACAACGGGCGCCGCAAGATAGCTGCGGAGGGGCAGATGACCCTCCGGCATCCCGCAGTGTGGTGGATTCTTGCCGTACCGCGGATCTTGTGTCACATCGTCGCAACGCACAACGGCTTCACCGCGGAAGGCCGGGGCAAACACATCGGTGTTTCGCGGCATCGGAAAGCCCGCGAACGCCTCCCGCGGCGCCCCCGAAAGCGTGTTCAGCACGTAGGACTCGCCCTTCTCATTGAGGACATTGCGAGAGAACGAACCGAACTCCGCTCCAACCAGCACTCTGGCAATGTCCGTCACCTCTTGAACCAGCTTTTCAAGGTCCAGCTGCGCGGAAAGCCGGAGACTGACGCGATTGAGCAGCTCAGCAGTTTGGAGAGCCTTGTGCTTATGGGAAAGGAGCAACGCACGCTCCTGCTCCGCGCGCTTGCGATCACTAATATCACGAGCTATCTTTGAAGCCCCCACGACCTGACCCGCCGCGTTGCGGACCGGTGAGACCGTCAGAGCTACATCTATGATTTCGCCGTCTTTTCTGCGCCGGCGCGTCTCGTACTGTTCCACGCGGTTCCCCTGCTGTATCTGGCGAAGAATTGCCGGCATTTCATCGAGACGGTCCGGCGCCGTTAGGATCGACACGGGTTTGCCTATGACTTCAGCGGCGCTGTAGCCGAAAATGCGTTCTGCTCCTTTGTTCCAACTCGTGATGATTCCGTTAAAATCTTTGCTCACGATGGCATCGTCGGAGCTCTCAATGATTGCCGCAAGATGCAGGTTGGCCTGCTGCAACTGCTCTGCCGCCAAATGATCCGAAATCGCCCGTAAGCGCCGCTCGCCGCGGGCCTGCGCTACGTGAACGGCGATTGCACTCGCGACGTCCAACTCGTCCGCCGTGCATGCATGGGGCTCAGCGTAGGACAGTATGAACTTGCCCAAGAGGGCGCCATCGATTGCGAGTGGCACGAATACGAGAGCACGTATGCCTTCCCGCAACAAGACATCCCTCTCCTTCGCGAGGCTCTCGTCGAGCAAGACATCAGGCACGACGACTGGCTGCGGATGCCCTGCTCCTCGCGGCCATGGTGAGTATCCGGCGATCGCGTCCTGGAACTCGCAGGGAATGTTTCCCGAGGCCTTAAATTGAATGCCGCGCTCTTCGTTGGACAGGACAATGGCTGCATGATCAGCTCCAGTCGTCCGGAGCAAACTCGTAAGCGCCGCGTCGTAGATTTCTTCCAACGCGGTTGCCCGGCTCATGGCCGCGAGGAGCTCATAAAGTATCCTGAACCGCTCCGCCCCGCTCGCCGGCGCCGGATGCGCGATGGACATGGTTCCGATTTTACCGCGCTGGCACAAACATATCTCGTAAAACTCGGTACTGCTTTTTAGACCAGCCAGTCTAATCAACGGGAGATATGGACTCCCAGAGCAGAGGATGCGGAGACTGCATGGACCGTAATGCCTAAGCAGGACATCATTGTTGTGGGAGCTTCCGCGGGAGGCGTGGATGCCTTGAAAGTGCTGGCCGCCGGTTTGCCTGCCGGCCTCGAAGCCGCGGTGTTTGTCGCGCTGCATATCGGAAACGGGATTAATGGGAAAAGCTTTTTGCCGGATATTCTTTCGAAAGCCGGCCCCCTTCCCGCGGTACGCGCCAAAGACGGCGAAAAGATCCGGAAGGGAACAATCTACGTCGCTCCGCCCGATTATCACTTATTGCTGAAGCCTGAACGCCTGCACTTATCCCACGGACCAAAGGAAAATAGAACACGGCCCGCGATCAATCCTCTGTTCCGCTCGGCGGCGTTTGCTTACGCCGGACGCGTGACCGGCGTTATTCTGACAGGAATGCTGGATGACGGTGTAGCGGGTCTCGCGGAAATAAAGCGCCAGGGCGGTGTTGCGGTCGTTCAGGACCCGGATACAGCGTTTTGTTCAAGCATGCCGGACAATGCATTGCAGCGCGTTGAAGTGGATTACGTAGCGCCGCTTCCGAAAATCGCTGCCCTTGTCTCTGATCTAGCTAACAAAGAGCGCCGCGTCATCGAGAGGGACGAGCCAATGGAGAGAACGCCTTCAGACTTAACCTGCCCGGAGTGCGGCGGGCCACTTTGGGAAGAGCGGCAGGGAAAAATTGTCGAATTTCGCTGCCGCGTGGGCCATGTGTATACGCCCGTTGACATGGAACAGGAGCATCACGATGTTGTGGAACGGTCTCTCTGGTCGGCCGTCGTCGCTTTGGAAGAGGCGGCCGATATTGCTGAGAAACTAGCGCCGGAGCTGGGCGCGAAATCTTTGGATGAGGCGCGAAAAAAGTGTGAGCATGCTGCCGTCCTGAAAAGGGTGCTCAATTGTTCTCCGGCATAGTAACTCGCCCGGCGGTCGCGGGCAACGCTACTGCATTTACGCGCTTGGCCGGATGAGATGAAAGAGATATTCAAACATCCAGGCGAGGAATGCAACAGCGGGAATGGCTAGGACCCACGCCCACACGATATTTGAGGCTACTCCCCAGCGCACCGCCTTGACACGCCGTACCGAGCCCACTCCCGCGATCGCGCCCGCAGTCACATGCGTGGTCGATACGGGAAGCTTCAAGAAAGTGGCGAACAAGATTGACGCGGCCGCTCCGGCTTCGGCGCAGAATCCGGTCCGTGGCTTCAGCTTCGTCAGCCGTTTTCCAATTGTGTGGATAATCCGCCAGCCTCCTGTCAGCGTTCCTAGAGCCATGGCGGCATGCGCAAACAGGACCACCCAGACTGGAACTTTAAACGAAGGCAGATACTTCACCGAAACCAGCAAACCAGTAATGACGCCCATTGTCTTCTGCGCATCATTGGTCCCGTGTGCCCAACTGAGCGCCGCGGCGGAAATCAACTGCAGCCGGCGGAACATCTTGTCGGATTCTTTCGGAGTTTCTTTCTGGAAAACCCGATACACAATGCCCATGCCGAAGCCAGCCAAAATCATTCCGATGAAGGAGCCAAAAAGATGAACGCTATGGTGCTGAGCCAACCCTTGGCTTCGATGGGAGCGAAGCTGCTTCCTACTCCGTGCATAATCTGAGCATTGGCGATGGCCGAACCCGCCAGCCCTCCCACAATGGCGTGCGAAGAGCTAGTCGGCAGACCGAGCCACCAGGTCCACAAATCCCATAGAATGGCGCCGAAGAGCGCCGCCAGCAGCACTGCCGGAGTGACGAACTCGTCCTTAATCATTCCGTGTCCCACCGTTTTCGCGACGCCGGTGCCGAATGAAAAGGCTGCGGCAAAATTGAAAAACGCCGCCCAGCATACGGCTTGAAAAGGCGTCAGGACGCGGGTCGAGACAATCGTCGCCACCGAATTGGCGGCATCATGAAACCCGTTCAGGAAGTCAAAACAAAAAGCGCATACGCAGATGACGATGACGACCAGCAGCGTTTGATCCATAAGGCCTCGAAGTTTCTTGTCAGGAATTCTTAATGGAAACGTTTTGAAGAGCGTTGGCTAGTTCTTGCGTCGAATCGCTCAATTGCTCAAAGATGTCGTAGATCTCTTTCTGCTTCAGTGCGATCGGGTCGCGCTCTTCCGCAAACAACCGGGTGATCCCTTCGCGGATAGCTTGGTCCGTCTGTTCTTCCATCGATCCTTTTACAAAGGTCCTCGGTGGATTCATTTCTGCTCAATAACCCGAAAGCCTTCTCCATCAGTTCGGCGGAGGAGTGGATGCGGCCGGCCAATTCCACCACGAGCGGCGGAGTGGGTTCCAGATGATAGGCCGTAAGCCGGTAGGAGATCGCTTCCAGGCCGTCCAGCAGATGATCGAGATGCTCGAAGGGGAGGGAAATATCTTCTAGGTCAATCGGCGTTACGAATGTTTTATGCAGCCGGACCTGCAGATCGCGCAGGTTTTGGGCGCTTTCGCGCTCTATCGTCTTGATGCGTACCGCGATGCCCGCCATACGGGAAATGCCCTCCTTCGCGCCGGCGGAAAGAAGGTCCGACGCCAGACTGAGCGCCGCCGTCTGCTTAAATAAAAAATTCCCGGAACGTGTCGTTTTTTGGAAGCAGCCGCACACTTTCTAGACGGAAGAGATTAAGGGTAATTTCAAGGTCATTCGTTACAGATGAGTTAATTTGTAGCTTATTTTCCGATTGACAGCAAGCGCTTTGCGCTGTAATCTATACCCAGCTAGATATGCCTAGCTAGGTATGCCAAAGAGCCGGAACGATAAGTTGCAGGGCACACTGACTCTGCTGGTTTTGCGTACGCTGGACACGCGTGGGCCGCTGCACGGCTATGGACTGTGCGATCACATCCGCTGTGTATCTGGCGACCTTTTGCAGATGGAAGAAGGCTCGCTGTATCCGGCGCTCCATCGAATGGAGCAGGATGGCTGGATTTCCTCCAAATGGGTGACCACCGACAAAGGACGAAAAGCGAAAGTTTATACAATCACGACGCTCGGAAGAAAGCAACTGGCTGACGAGCACGAGACCTGGGAACGGCTGGCACGTGGAGTCACGCGAGTGCTCCGGTATTCGTGACCTTGGAAAGCGGCTATGTCCTGGTATCTGCGTTGGCGCAATGTCTTCCGGTCCGAACGCCTCAACCGCGAGCTTGAGGACGAATTTCAGTATCACCTGGCTGAGACGGTAGATCGCCTGGTGGCCGGCGGAATGCCGGAAAAAGAAGCGTTGCGTGCGGCCCGGTTGCGGATGGGCAATTACACCATTCAGAAGGAACGGACACGAGACATGAATGTTGCAGCATGGTTGGACTCGACGCGCGCGGACCTTCTCTATGGCCTGCGCCAATTAAGGCTGAGTCCCGGCTTCGCCGCAATAGCTGTTTTATCGCTCGGGCTCGGCATAGGAGCGAACGCCGCCATTTTCCAGCTTGTGAACGCGATTCGTCTGAAAACGCTGCCGGTCCAGAATCCGCAGGATCTGGTTTCCATCGACTTCGAGAAGGGCGCAACGCGGCCGGGCTCGTGGTACAGCCTGAACGCCGCGCTGACCTTTGCGCAATGGGAACAGATCCATGCACAGCAGCAAGCGTTCACGGGTGTGCTGGCGTGGAGCTCGGAGCGATTCAATCTAGCGAATGGCGGCGAGGTGCGGCTTGCCGAAGGCCTTTACGCTAGTGACAATTTTTTTCGTGTCCTGGGTGTAGATGCTCTGCTGGGTCGTACCTTCACTGCGCAGGACGACAGCGGGACGTGCAACGCGGGGGCAGTGCTCAGCTATGCCTTCTGGCAGCGGGAATTCGGCGGCGACCCTGGAGTTCTGGAACGCACTGTGAGTCTCGATGGATATCCCATTCCCGTCATCGGCGTCACGCCCCCATCGTTTTTCGGAGTTCAGGTAGGGAGCCGGTACGACTTGGCCGTTCCGATTTGCGCCGATCGGCTGCTGGCCAAAGACAAAAGGAGCCGGATTCCTATGTCCGCCGCCTGGTGGTTGTCGATCATGGGGCGCCTGAAGCCCGGATGGACAGCCGTGAGTGCGACCGCGCATCTCCACACACTCTCTCCGGGAATCATGCGAGCCACGCTCCCAGCCGGCTACGTGCCCGGTTTGGCAAAGCGCTTTCTCCAAAACAAGCTTGCCGCCACGGAAGCAGGCACGGGGATATCAGAGCTCAGGCAGCAATATGAGCGTCCCCTCTGGCTTCTCATGGCGACCACCGGCCTGGTGCTGTTGATCGCCTGCGCAAATCTGGCCAATCTGCTTCTTGCGCGGGCGACTGTGCGTGAACGTGAGATCGCCGTCCGGCTTGCCATGGGCGCATCGCGTTGGAGGCTGATTCGCCAACTTCTGGCGGAAAGTCTGCTGCTGGCGATTGCAGGCGCAGCCTTAGGCGCCGCGCTTGCGCTGGCCTTGAGCCATGCGCTAGTAGCGTTCATCACGACTTCGGATAATCCACTGTTTATCGATCTGGCTCCGGACTGGCGTATGTTGAGTTTCACGGCCACGCTCGGAATCTTCACGTGCCTGCTGTTCGGACTGTTGCCTGCTTGGCGGGCCACCTATCCGTCGCCCGCGTCGGCGATGCGTTCGGGCGGCCGGAGCGTGACCGCGGGACGAACGCAATTCAGCCTTCGCCGGGCGCTGGTGGCCATTCAGGTTGCGCTCTCTCTAGTGCTGTTGTTCGGCGCGTTATTGTTCGTGCGAAATTTGCACAATCTACTGACTGTGGACGCCGGATTCAAGCCGCGGGGGATACTCACGGTGAACATCGATTTCGGTAAAGCGCAATATCCGGAAGAGCGAAGGCTGGCAGTCTACCGTGATCTCGTTGATCGCCTATCCGCTATCCCAGGCGTGGTGTCCGCGGCCCAGGTCTCGATAACTCCGGTCAGCGGCGCCACATGGGACAACCTGGTAGGTCCCGGCGCGACGCCCGCTGCCACCCGCGGGAAGCAGGCCTTTTTTAGCCAACCCGGCCCAGGCTACTTCAGGACGATGGGTACGCCTGTGATAGCAGGGCGCGAGTTTAATGACTATGACACGCCGGCTTCGCCAAAGGTGGCCATTGTCAATGAGCTGTTTGCGCGCACTTTCTTCGGAGGCGCTAATCCGGTTGGCCGCACATTTCACATGGCTGCCGACGCGGGCAAGCCGGAACCTTCCTTCCAGATTGTCGGACTGGTGAGGAATACAAAGTACCGCGAATTGCGTGAAGACTTCAGGCCAATCGCTTTTTTCCCAATCGCGCAAGCCGAAAATCCCGGTCCGGCGGCGACGTTCGTACTGCGGATAGCCGGGCGCCCCGCGCAGATCATGAGCGCGGCTAAGGCATCAGTGGCAGCGATGAGTTCCTCGATGGGAATCGAGTTCCGGCCTTTCTCGGCCCAACTCCAGGATTCGCTTCTACGAGACCGGTTGATGGCTACGCTCTCGGGAGGCTTTGGATTCTTTGCAGGACTACTCGCCACGCTTGGCCTCTACGGCGTAATGGCGTACATGGTCGCGCAACGCCGGAACGAGATCGGTGTACGCGTCGCTCTTGGAGCGAACCGGGCGCGCGTGACTCGCCTTATACTCCGTGAAGCCGTGCTGCTGTTGGTTCTTGGACTCGCTGCGGGGACTTTCCTCGCTCTGTGGGCTGGAAAAGCCGCGGCGACGCTTTTGTTCGAGCTGCAGCCGTACGATGCCATCTCGCTTGTTGCAGCCAGCGTGCTCCTAACGGCCATCGCCCTTGTAGCGAGTTATGTTCCCGCAAGGCGCGCTGCCGCCCTCGATCCCATGGCCGCGCTCCGGATGGAGTGAAGTCTCCTCATAAGAAGGCCGTCCCGTCGGCTAGAATCGAAAGCAATGAAATTGCTTTTAGGTGGAATGCTGGCGGGACTGCTGGCAGTCGTGACGAGTGCGGCAAGCCCTCGATGATGCGACGAAGCAATTGTCGCGCGATATTTTCCGCGAACTGATTGAGATCAATACGACAGATTCCGGGGGCAGCACCACGACGGCGGCTGAGGCTATGCGCAAGCGCTTGCTGCTCGCGGGACTTCCGAGCGCTGATGTCGTGGTCTTGGGGCCGAATGAGCGCAAGGGCAATATGGTTGCGCGTTTGCGGGGCACTGGCAAAGCAAGGCCGGTCCTGATTATTGCGCACCTGGATGTAGTGGAGGCGAAGCGGTCGGACTGGACTACCGATCCGTTCAAATTTGTCGAGAAGGACGGGTTCTTTTACGGGCGCGGCGCCCAGGATATGAAGGATAGTGATGCCATTGCGGTCACTACCTTGATTCGCTACTTGAAGGAAGGATACAAGCCCAATCGCGATATTATTCTGGCTTTGACGGCGGATGAAGAAGGCGGAAATTTTAATGGCGTGAACTGGCTTTTGCGGCATCATCGCAATTTGATTGATGCCGAGTACGTGCTGAATCCGGATGCGGGCGGCGTAATGACCGACAAGGGCGAGCCCGTTGACGTGGAAGTAGAGGCAACCGAGAAGCTGTATGCGGATTTTCAACTGACTGCCACGAATCCGGGTGGCCATAGTTCGCTGCCAACGGCCGACAATGCCATTTATGAAATTGCCGATGCGCTGGGACGGTTGGAGCGAGCTCCGTTTCCGTTCGAGTTGAACAATGTGACGCGGGCCTGGTTCGAGCAGGTGGCGGCTTCCGAGGCGCCGGCGGTTGCATCCGACATCCGGGCAATGCTGAAAAATCCCAGTGATGACGGGGCTGTCGCGCGGCTGTCTAAGAATCCACGCTTTAACTCGACCATGCGCACTACCTGCGTGGCCACGCGCTTGAGCGGCGGACATGCCGATAACGCGCTGCCGCAAACCGCGCAGGCATTGGTCAATTGCCGGATACTGCCCGGGCACTCTTCCGAAGAGATCCGGCAGGAACTGATTCGGATTTTTGCCGATCCGAAGATCACGCTGCGCTACAAGGATCCTGTGACTGCGGAATACTTGGACAAAGCTCCCGATACGAAGGCCTTCCTGCCGCCTCCGCCGCGAGCGGACGTGATGAACCCGCTGCGTGCGATTGCGGGCAAACTGTGGCCGGGCACGCCCGTGGTTCCGGAGATGGAGACCGGAGCATCAGACAGCATCTATACAATTGCCGCCGGGTTACCGAGCTACGGGATAAATGGAATCGCCATTGATACGGATGATATTCGCGCGCACGGCAAAGATGAACGGCTGCGCGTGGAGTCGTATTATGACGGCGTTGCTTTCTATTACGATTTCCTGAAAGCGATTACTTCCGAGTAGGCATTGCTAACGCGGCTGTATCCTGGTGTGTCCCATCGGCATGCCCAACTGGGGCTTGTCATCGACTACCGTGTAGTCGGAGGGTGGTTGAAAGAGGCTGGGATCCGGCTCGTCCCGGCTGATGTTGATCAGCTTTTGAGTATTGTCGCCACTGCGCGGATCGCTCGACTTACTAAGGACCATTATCTTCAACTCGGGAGACATCCAGACTTCGTTTGTAGTGACGAACTCGCGATCGTTGCCGACTATGCCCACGGGCCAAGTCATAGTGTGCCGGGTACCTTCCACTGCCACTCCTTCTATTGTCTGTGGATCGAGCTTCTCGGTTACCGTGCGCGGCATCGAAGTATTGCCTTGCGGAGACGGATTGACTTGCCTGGCAATCTGCGGCGTGGAGGAAGACGGCGGAGGAGGAATCATTGCGCCCATGAACCCGCCAGTGGCAATCCGGTTACTCAGCGCGGGCGGCGGCACTTGAGGAGCCGGCATTATTGCGGCGAAGGTCCCGGCAGTTCCAATCGAGTGGCCCATCGCGGACAAATCCATGCGATGCGCCACCTTGTTTTGCGTATCCAGGTTGTACCTGACTTGCGCCACCGGATCGGAAATGTCGATCATGAGCGGTGAAGCTTGCGTACTCGGGCCTTGCATCAGCGTGCGTTCGGTTCGTGTGCGGCCTTGCGCATCGCGATAAACTTTCCACAGGTGCATGGTCCGGTTGATGTGTGTTCCGTCCGCCAAGGTCTGCACCATTTCGCTGATTTGCTCGCCGGAGTAGGGCCTGCCGGTGAGCGGCGCCCCGCCGAAGCCCGGCATCGCGCCGAAATAGGGGGCGGAAAACGAAAGCTGGGGCATGAGGGCGGCCTTGCCGGTGATGCTGTCCTGGCTTTGTCCTATGGCGATGGCGGCCGAGAAAACAGTAAGTAGGAGTACGGAAAGCGGATTACGCACGAAGAAACCTCTTTCAGTGGAGATTGTACCTGCAAAAGAGGCGCACGTCGATACTTTCCACGCTACCAGCATCGCGGTTAGCGAGGCAGGGCAAAGGCCAAGAGGGTGTCGCCACTTCCAGCGATCAGGTACTGGCGTCCATCCAGCAGGAATGTCGAAGGGCCGTTTCCCAGGTTGTGGAGCATGGGGAAATGCCACAAAATTTCACCGTTACCGGGGTGAAAGGCGATCAGGTTGCCGTTGTAGTCTCCGGTAAATAGTAATTTTCCAGCCGTCGTCAGGATACCCGGACCGCCCAGACCGCCGCCCAGCGAACCTATGTTTGAATAGGCATGGCTCCACTTGATATCGCCGGTCTTGTAGTCAAGGGCTTCGAGGACGTGCTCGGACCAGAGCTGGCGGCCGGTAGCGCCGTAGCCTTCCGGGTGTTCCGAAGTGTCCGTAAGATAAGTGAGACTGTAGCCGCGCGTGGCGTTGACGTAAAAGAGGCCAGTTTCGGGATTGAAGCTGGGAGGCATCCAGTTCGTGCCGCCGCCGCCGCTGATGGTCAGGAAAGAACCATCTACTTTGGGCTCTTTGGCCTCATCCGGAATGGGCTGTCCCTTGGCGTCCACGCCCTTTGACCAATTGAGGGGCACAAAGGGCTTTGACACTACGCCCTGCCCGTTGGTCCGGTCAATCACGAAGAAATAGCCATTGCGCGCGGCTTGAGCGAGTAACTTGCGCGGCTTGCCATCGATTTCCGCGTCAAAGAGCACTGGGGTCTCGACGTTGTCCCAATCGTGGGTATCGTGAGGCGAGCCTTGGAACGCCCAGACCAGTTTCCCGGTGTCGGGATTGAGGGCGACAATGGAACAGGTCCACAGATTGCTTCCCTTGCGGCCTTGGCCGGCGAACACGGGGTTGGGATTGCCGGTGCCCCAGAAGAGTAAGTTCAATTCCTTGTCATAAGTGCCGGGCAGCCAGGTCATGCCGCCCCCGTGCCGCATGGAAGCTTCGTCGGGCCAGGTCTCGGAGCCGGGGTCGCCTTTTTTCAATGGTGTGCTGTCCCAGTG
>Ga0193743_1000890_pt1 | contig 23158 bp, 17 predicted proteins | sample L2c2metaG_FD_143038 | JGI IMG/M metagenome (GOLD analysis project Ga0193743, IMG submission 143038) | Soil microbial communities from a riparian zone of the East river system, Colorado, United States - L2c2 | ecosystem: Environmental > Terrestrial > Soil > Riparian zone | place: USA: East River... | reverse complement strand
GAGCAGCAGTCCGGCATCTCCATCAACGTCAAGACCGAGCTCGACACCATCATGTCCGGCTTCGGCTTCAACATCCTCACCGCGCTCGTCACCGACATCGTTCCCGACGTCAAGGTCAAGGCCGCGATGAACGACATCAACGCAGCCCAGCGCGCACAGGTAGCAGCGCAGGCTCGCGGCGAAGCAGAAAAAATCCTCAAGGTAAAACAAGCCGAGGCCGAAGCCCAATCCAAGGCACTCCAGGGACAGGGCATCGCAGCCGAGCGCCAGGCCATCATCGATGGCCTCCGCTCCTCCATCGAGCACTTCCGCGAGTCCGTCCCCGGAGCCACCGCAGAAGACGTCATGGCCCTCGTCCTCCTCACTCAGTACTTCGATACCCTCAAGGACATCGGTACTAAGGCCGGCACCCACACCCTCTTCCTGCCCAACAATCCCGGCGCCGCCAACGACTTTCTGACCCAGATTCTCGCCGGTCTCCGCGGCAGCCCGGCCCGCGATACAAAGCTCAGCACGCCGCCACCCGCAGCCTAGCCCTGACCGGCTCGAAGGGCGAGGGTGCCCAATACAACCGAAACTATGGAAGCACCCTGCACATGGGGAAGAATTTTCATTGGTTGTAACATCTTGCCGCGATTTACCGTGTCTGTACCTCCATATGAGAAATCTGATCGCGCGCGCCCTGCTCCTCGCGCCCCTAGTCGTCGCTACGGAGTGCTGCATGTTGGCTCAGGAGCCTTCGCAGCCGGTCACGTCTCCGTCGCAGAGTGCTCCGGCAGAGCAAACGCCCACGGCCCAGGGAATGCCATCACAGCCGCCACCAGCGCCTCCATCCGCCCAGCAGCAAGTGCCATCCGGCGCAGAGCCGGCAAGGGACGCGAACGGCCTCTACACGATTCGCCGCTCCTCCCGCATCGTCATTCTGGATGTGGTCGTGACCGACAAGAAGGGCAACATCGTCACCGACCTCAAGCGCGACGACTTCAAAGTGACCGAGGCGAAGGAGCCTCAGACGGTTCTGAACTTCGAGGAGACAGGTGCGCACGCGCCGGATCCGCAGGTCACCATCAACTCCACCGCAGATCTCGACCGCCTGGCCCCGCGAGCGCCGGTGAACATCGTTTTGTTGGACGAGTTCAACACCCGCTTTGAAGACATGGCCTTCGCGCGCTACTCGCTGAAGAAGTTCCTTCAAAAGCAGCCAGACAAGCTCGACACGCCGACCATGCTCATCGCCGTGGATCTGCAGCACTTCACCGTCTTGCACGACTACACCCAGGACAAGCAGGCGATCCTCTCCGCTCTGGACCACCATCTCGTGGCATACCCCTGGCAGGCTCATCAGACCTCCTGGATTCCGGAGCGCTTCGCCACGGCGTTTGCCACGCTGATGCGCGTCGCCGAAGCGACCATCGGCCATCAGGGGCACAAGAACATGATCTGGATCGGTCGCGGCTTTCCGGCCCTCAACTTCGCCAATCTGCAGGTCGATGCGGAGTCGCGCGTCCACAACGCCGTGCAGGAGTGCGTGAACATGCTTCGCGATGCGCGGGTGACTCTCTACTCCGTCGATCCCGCTGGCCTCATGGTGAACCCCGGCGACTATGGCGCGGATGCGGCCTTTGTCGATCCCTTCGGCGGAAACTATCAGTTCAGCCGTCTCGCAAAGGCCACCGGTGGCCGCGCCCTCTACGGCCGCAACGATGTGGACGCGGAGATTGGCACCGGCATTCGCGACGGCTCCAGCTTCTACACGCTCACCTATCGGCCCTCCAACACCTCGCTCGATCCGCAGAAGTTCAGAAAAATCCAGGTGACGCTGAGTCGCCCCGATCTGATCGCGACGACGCGCGAAGGCTACTACCTGCAAACGCCACCGGCGCGCGTCAACCCGCAGAACCCCTCGCGACGCCTCGCCTTCGACCTGCTCGCGGCCAACAACAGCACGATGGCCTACGACGGAGTTCCGCTCACGCTGATTCCAGTGCCCAACGATCCCGATTCATTCACTCTGCATGTCGACGCGCGCGGCCTTGCCTGGACCTTCGCTACCGACACCGAGCCGCGCCATGCGGATGTAATCCTTGTGTTCACCACCTTCGACCGCAAAGGCAAGCAGCTGAAGCGCATCGGGAGGAGCATTCATGCCGACGCGACGGGCGACGTTCAGCCGACCGGCAGGTTGGAGCGAAGTCTTGATATCAAAGTCAAACTCGACCACGACCCCAAGGCAGTACGTGCGCGCTTCGTTGTGCGAGTCACTGCCTCAGGCCGAATAGGAACAGCCGACGCAACGCTTGGGCCGCAACAGGCCAACGCCGTCCATCAGTAAGCATTTAATTCACTCAAGGCAGAGTGCGCGTAACTCAAAAAAGTGCTAAAACTTTAGCCATGCCAACCCCGAGCCAGATGTTGACGCCTCGTGAATCAGCCCGTCTGTTGGGGATCAGTTATCCCACCATCAAGCAATGGATCTTGAACGGCAAGCTCAAGACCGTTCAAACACCCGGAGGCCATCACCGAGTGGCCGAGACAACGCTGAAGCCCTTCCTCGCGAAGGACCGCGCCAAGCTCCCGCAGGAGTCGCGGGAGCGGTACCGTCGTGTCAGCGGCAGAAATCAACTCGCCGGCAAAGTCGTCAGTATCCGTATCGAGGGTTTTCTCGCCGAAGTCGTGCTTGCAGTAGCCGACACCCACATCACCGCGATCATTACGGCAAACGCAGTACGCGAGCTTCAGCTAAAAAAAGGTGACACCGCAGCTGCTCTCATCAAGTCGACAGACGTGATGATCGAGCGCCTCGACGATCACTCCTGAATACCGTCGGCACCTCCTCGCGCAAACCCGAATCGTTTGACTATACGAATCTAATTGACTAGATTCGTCGTAGTGAGAAGATACGTGTTTGGCGGGGGTATGCCCTCCACACCGCCGTCAATCCTGCTCGCACAACTCATCGAGAATCGCCGGGTACAGATTCCCTCCGCGTTTCAGGAGCGGCTGCCATGAAGCTTCAAAGGGCTTTTTACGCCTTTATCTTTTCAGTGTTGCTCGTTGTTTCGGTGTCGCTCATCGGATCAACTGCTTATGCCCAAATAGCAGCAGATCTCCGCGGACGCGTGCTGGATGCATCGGGCGCCGCTGTCGCAAATGCTCAGGTCGAGCTGACCCAGTCCTCTACCAACATCCATCAGACCACGACCTCCTCCAGTTCGGGCGACTATCTCTTCACGCATCTCAATCCCGGCTCCTACCGCCTGGACGTGACGGCATCAGGATTCAAGCGCCTCAGCCGCACCGGAGTAACCGCCATCGTAGGTCAGACCGTAAGCGCCGATCTCATCCTCATCGTGGGAGGTGATCAGCAGACCGTAACAGTCGATAGCGATGCCCCTCTTCTGCAGGCAGCGACGAGCAACATTCAAACCAACATCGCAGGCCCGACGGTTGTAGCCATGCCTCTCAACACCCGCATCTTCGTTCAACTTTCGACGCTGGCGCCCGGTGTTGCGCTGCCTCCCGGAACACTCCTGCCCCGCATCAATGGCGGACGCCCCAGGACAAACGAATATCTCTACGACGGCATCTCCGCCCTGCAGCCCGAACCGGGCCAGGTAGCTTTCTTCCCCATCCTCGACGACATTCACGAGTTCACCATCGAAGCCAACAACGTCCCGGCGGAGTTCGGTCGCTTCAACGGCGGTGTCGTCAACATAGCCACCCGCTCCGGCTCCAACGCAATCCACGGCAGCCTCTTCGAGTTCTTTCGCAACGAGAGTCTGAACGCCCGCAACTACTTCGCCTCACCCACTGCCCGCAAGCCCGAATACCGGCGCAATCTCTACGGCGCGACCCTCGGCGCTCCCATCCTCCGCGACCATCTCTTCTTCTTTGGCGACTATCAGGGCATCAAGCAACTCATCGGCGTCACGCGAATCTCCACCATTCCAACCCTCGCCGAGCGGCAGGGCATCTTCACCGGCGTATCAAACATCTACAACCCCCAGCCAACCACCGTTGTCGCCGGAAAGAACGTCCGTCAGCAGTTTCCCAACAACGTCATCAACGTCCCCCTCGACCCCGCGGCAAAGGCTCTCCTCGCGCGTTTTCCCACGCCCACCAACCTGAATGCGGCCGCCAACAACTACACCCGCACGGCCAACGACGCGGATCATCAGAACCAGTTCGACATCCGCATCGACGGAGCCTTCGGCACCCGCGACCACGCCTTCGGCCGCTACTCCTACTACGAAGAGGTTGAGTCGCCCGTCGCACCCCTGCCCGATGGCAGCGGAGCCATCAACGGATCGGTCCTCGGAACAGGTGGCGTCGTCGGACTCTCCAGCGTGCTCGGCCAGCAGGCGGTCCTCAACGAGACCCACACCTTCTCCCCGCACCTCGTCAACGACTTCAGGCTGGGATACACCCGTCGAGGAAACAGCATCCTCGGGCCAAACCTCGACAACACAGCCTCCGCGGCCCTGGGAATTCCCGGCATCCCAACCAACGCCGCCTTCAACAACGCGCTGCCCCTCTTCACCTTCACCGGCTTCCAGCAACTAGGGCCCTCCCCCAGCACCTTCTCCCTGTATCAAACGGCCGTGTGGCAGTCCGTCGACACCGTCGTCTTCACCAGGGGCCGTCACGCATTCAAGGCCGGCATCGACTTCCGCTGGTACCAGCTCAACGCAGTCTCTCCGCCGAACCCCACCGGCTCCTTTGCCTTCACGACCACCGGTACCAACCAGCAGGGCGTGACCAACAGCGGCAACGCCATCGCCAGCTTCCTGCTCGGTCAGGTCGATACCTTCCAGATCGACCTTCAGGAGAGCAAGATCCGCCCCCGCGACCACATCGAAGAGTACTTCCTGCAGGACGACTGGAAGGCCACCGACCGCCTCACCCTCAACATCGGCGCACGCTGGACCCTCCACTTCCCATCGACCGAGAAAACCAATCAAGGAGCCGTCTTCAACCTCCAGACCCAGCAGCTCGACTACCTCGGTCAAAATGGAAACTCCCGCAGCGCTCGCGAGCTGCACTACACCAACGTCGCTCCCCGCGTAGGCTTCACTTATCTGGTGACGCCAAAGACGGTCGTCCGCTCCGGCTTCGGCATCGTCTTCATCGACCAGTCCGGCATCACGACCCCCTTCACGACGCCGCAGTTCCCCTTCATCCAGAACGTCCAGCAGAAGACGCAGGACAGCGTCAACGCAGCCTTTGCTCTCTCGAGCGGCCCCTCCGTCGCACCTATCCCCTTCACACCCGACGCCGGCCTCGGCCAAAGCGTCTACACCGTGAACAAATCCGCAGGATCCGGCTACGTCCAGCAGTGGAACCTCGCCGTGCAGCGCTCCATCACCAACAATCTCTCCGCCGAGATCGCTTACGTAGGCTCGCACATCGTCCACGTCGGCATCCCGGACTCGAACCTCAACCAACTCACCGCCGCGCAACTGGCGCAAGGCCCATCCCTCCTCACACAGGTCAACAACCCCTACTACGGGCAGGTCCCTTCCTCCAGCTCAGTCGGCACCAGGACGGTCAGCCAGGCCCAGCTCCTCAAGCCCTACCCACGCTTCCTCAACGTCGCCACCTACCGCAACAACAGCGGCACGACGAACTACAATGCCATCCAGGGCAAAGTCGAGCAGCGCCTCTCCCACGGCGTCTCCTTCCTCTTCGCCTACACGCACTCCAAGCTCATCGACGACGCCTCATCCGTCTTCTCCTCGACCGTGCTCTCATCTCCAAACTCCAGCAGCCTCATCGCTGCGGATACCTTCCGCCCCTACCTCGAGCGCGACTCCTCGAACGGCGACATGCCCAACGTCACCTCCTTCACCGGCATCTACGATCTCCCTGCCGGCCGCGGTCACAGGTTCGCCTCCACTGGCGTGGCAAGCTCGCTGCTCGGTGGCTGGACCCTCAACGCCATCATGTCGCTGCAATCAGGTATGCCCGTCACGGTCACGCAGGCGACCAACAACAATGCCTTCGCCGGATTCGCACTGCAGCGGCCCAACATCGTCGCTAACACAGGCCTTCCTTCCAATCAGCGAACACCAGCGCGCTACTTCAACACCAGCGCCTTCGCCACCGCACCCCAGTTCGTCATCGGCAACGCGTCACGAAACCCCGTACGCGGCCCAGCGTATCGCGACCTCGATATAGCCCTCGTAAAACACACTAGACTCCCCGGCGAAACCGACATGGAACTCCGCGCGGAGATCTTCAACATCACGAATACTCCAGCCTTCGCACAACCCAATGGCAGCTTCGGCTCAGCCGCATTCGGCAGTATCACCAGCACGACCACCGATCCCCGTGTCGCCCAGTTCGCGGTTCGCCTGAGCAGGTAATCGCAGGCTGCATTGCTCTCCCTGATCGACCCGCGAGCGGCCTCAACGATACTTCTGTCGCAGGAAACCATTGCGACAAGGCGCTGTATGCCCGATGATCATTTAAGAGACGCACACAGGAGCGAACGATGCCCCATCGGCCACACTCACTTGCACCTTGTCTAAACCGTAGCATCGCGCTGCTCATCGTCCTCGGCCTATGGTCAGTTGCGGCTTGCGCACAGGATCCTCTTGTCACCTTGCCGAACAACTACAGCTCCGCGTTCGACAACAGTGCTGTGGCCGTCATCCGCGCGCACTATGGTCCACACGAAAAGATCGCCGTACATGACCACTCCAGCCTCTCTACGGTGTTCGTCTATCTGAATGACTCCGGTCAGGTTCGCATCGATCACGCGGAGGCTGGAGAAAAACCGACTTCGGTGATTCGGCCGCCGACCATCAAAGGATCCTTTCGCGTCATCGCCGGACAGGCAGAACGGCACAGCATCGAAAACCTGGGAGACACGAGTTCGGATTTTCTACGTGTCGAACTGAAGCAGGTCTCGCTTGGACTGAAGGACCCCTTTCGTGGAAGAGCGCCGCAGAGGCTGGCGCAGAGTCAGGACTCGGTAGAGTTCACAGATCCTGCCGTTCAAATCGAGAGGATCGTCTGCGTGGGCTCTCCCACATGCCCGATAAAATCATCCCCGGCTCCTTCTCTGATCATTGCCTTCACGCCGATGTGTGTAACGGTGGCGGGCTCTGAAAGGAAAGAGAAGCTCGACGCTGGCGCGGTTCGCTGGCTACCCTCGTCGGAGGCCGCCGCCATCACGCCGGATGCGGCATCTCCCGCGCACATCCTCCGCATCCTCCTTCCAACCGCTCCGAAGTAAACGTGTGCAGCTTCGCCATGCGGAGAAGCTCGACAAGACGATCAGTTGTCCGAGATGCCGGCTCAGCGCCCAGAGTAGCAGTCTCACCTCCCGAGTCGCGGTGGGACTCCGCATGTCTCTTCCCGTCCCAGATCGACGGTCATCGACGGTCAATGCTGATCATTTTCCCTGAATGAATTCGCGGGCTCTGTGTGTCTTATCGCACAGACAGCATCAACGGCTCAGGACATCATCAACCCGCTATTCCCACTTGCTCCTCTGCGGCATGAAGCTCTCAGGTAACGGCACATTCTTCTTTTGAAGCATTGAAGATCACTGTGAGTTTCGCTATGCCGTGAACAAAAAACAGCAGTTAACGTGACCAGGTCATCGCCGTTCGCCGATGGGAGGGATCTATGTGTCGATTGTCACCCGCTTTCGTTCTTACCGTCTTTTTCGTTCTGCTTACTGCCCAGGCGGCAACTGCGCAGAAATATACCGTTACCGACCTCGGCACACTTGGGGGGATCCAAAGCCTTGGATTGGGCATCAGCAAGTCGGGCGACGTCACAGGTTCGTCGACAGTGGTATGTCCGGATTGTGGATCCCATGCCTTCCTGTATCACGATGGCCAGATGCAAGACCTGGGCACGCTCCCAAATGGAAGTTCGAGTGAGGGAATCGGCATAAGCGGGAGGCGGGAGAGAGGTGCGAGACGAGAAGATCTCGCTCCGAAGAACAGACGAGAAGACATACTGATAACAGGTGATTCGAATCTCAAGTCCGCATGCTCGAATGATTGTGGCCCCATCCACGCATTTCTATACAGCAATGGCACCATGCAGGATCTTGGCACGTTGCCCGGAGGGATCAGTAGCTTAGGATACGCTGTCAACCGGAAGGGGCAGGTAACAGGCTGGGCAGATCAGGGGCAGAACCAGCATGCATTTCTCTACAGCAACGGCCACATGCAAGACCTCGGTACGCTGCCGGGAGGAATTACAAGTTTTGGCATAGACATAAACGATGGCCAACAAAACGAGGACGACGGTGGAGATGGCCCGGATACGGTTCAGGTGACAGGGTCTTCGAGCGTCGCCGATGGCAACGAGCATGCATTTCTCTACAGCAACGGCACCATGCAGGATCTTGGCACGTTGCCCGGAGGAAGATTCAGCGCTGGCCGTGCTATCAACCAGTCCGGCGAAATAACGGGCTATTCGGCAACTCCGGACGCTGACGTTCATGCATTTCTCTACAGCCACGGCAGCATGAAGGATTTGGGCACTCTCCCCGGAAAAAGCTTCAGCTATGGAGAGGGTATCAATCGTCACGGCCAGATCGTCGGCAACGCGAGGAACCTGTTTGATCCTCATGCCTTCCTGTACAGCCATGGAGCCATGCAGGATCTGAACAATCTCATCCCATCGAATTCGGGTTGGGTTCTTGAATTCGCAGAAGCGATCAATGATCACGGACAGATTACCGGATCTGGCAACCACGACGGCCAGTCGCACGCTTATCTACTCACTCCAACCTGCACTCAGCGCGATGCACACGATACAGACTGCGACGAACAAGACAAGCAGGAGTAACGAGTAGTTTGGTTTGAACCGTAATTTGACCAACTGAAGCTTAATATGGCCCAGACACCGAGAATGAAGCATAATGTGGCCATGATTCGAGAGGTGCGAGATCGATCCACCTCGATGATTTGGATAACTTCCGGTTTGCCGACCAACCGGACACAAGGATCACGGCCACATGGAGAACGTTTACAGCGAACACTGTGATTGATTTTTAAAGACTAAGACTACTCAGTCGGAGGTTAGTCACAGGCATGAATGGTGGGTTTCAGTCTGGAATTTTGAACGCGGCTTTTGGGAGTGAACAATTGTGACCCAGAATGAGGCTCGGCGGATCATCCATGGCCACTGTTCGGTAGACGGCATACTTAGGATTGTGCGGTTCTAATCCAATTGGTCTGCTTCAGGTAAAAGTGAAGATCTTCAATGTTGACGCCTGTCCTCATCTAGACTGAGTCAGGAGACATGGCCCTTGGTTCATGGAGATCTTCCTGCTAACGACTTCGCGTTGATCTTTATCGAGCTAGGCGCAGCGATCGTCGGCCTGGCCGTGCTCGCTCGTGTCGCCAGCCGCTGGGGCATTTCTTCCATTCCTCTCTACTTGCTTGCTGGTCTCGCGTTCGGAAATGGCGGCATCGTACCCCTTAAACTCACCAAAAACTTCATTCAGATCGGGGCCGAAGTCGGGGTACTGCTTCTCCTCTTCATGCTGGGCCTTGAGTACTCCGGCGAACAACTCAAGCGGAACCTGCGACGCGACTTGCCTGCCGGTGCGATTGACGCTCTACTCAACTTCCCACCGGGTTTCATCGCCGGTCTACTTCTCGGATGGAAGCCGCTGCCCGCGTTGCTGCTCGGCGGGATCACTTTTATTTCGTCTTCGAGCATCATCGCTCGGGTACTTACCGAACTCGGAAGTCTCAATTCCCCTGAGACACCCACCGTGCTCTCCATTCTGGTATTCGAAGATCTGGTCATGGCGGTTTATCTTCCGCTTGTAGCGGTTCTCATTGCCGGAGGCGGGGCTGCGGGAATGTTTGTCTCTATTGCCATTGCGGCGGGGACGGTCATTGTTGTCCTCTTCATCGCCATCCGATACGGCAATTCATTGAGTGGATTTGTAGCGCATCAGTCCGATGAGGTTATCCTTCTCACCACCCTGGGCACGGTCCTCCTGGTGGCGGGACTCGCGCAGAGGCTGCAAATCTCAGCCGCCATCGGGGCGTTTCTCGTGGGGATTGCAGTTTCGGGCCCTATCGCAGAGCAATCGCACCGTCTCTTCTCTCCGTTGCGCGACCTCTTTGCTGCGACTTTCTTCTTCTTCTTCGGGCTTGAAATCGACCCCCGCATCCTTCCCCCTGTTCTGCTCGTGGCATTTATGCTCACGGTCGTTACGACGCTCACTAAGATGCTTACTGGCTACTGGGCTACGCGTGGCGTCGGCTTTACCCGCCGCTCACGGCTGCGCGCTGGCCTGACGCTCGTTGCTCACGGTGAATTCTCCATCATTATTGCTGGACTTGGTGTCAGCCTCGAACCACGTTTAGGCCCTCTTGCGGCTGCCTACGTACTGATCATGGCGGTCCTAGGACCGATTACGGCTCGACTCGTACGCTGACCAGCAAGCTGGTCAGCACGTGCAGAAAGCTCGCCCAAATGGTGTAGATAGAGCTCTGCTCCAGCCACGCAATCCCGTTTGGAATATTTGCCCGTCAATGATTCAGAGACTCGCTTGCACCCTCTTGACGAGTGACGGTTCATCCGAAAGCAACGAGGTAATGTCCGAGTGGCCGACCACCCGGAGGTTATCGCACATGGCGCTATTTCGGCGCAGTAGGTATGGACTCGGAGGATCGGATATTGAGGCCAGCAAGTGTGTACTTGCCAAAGAATCGGACTGTCGCGATGCCGTCGAAGGTAACGGGCACCCACATATCGCCAAGTTGCGCAAATTGCAGGGTTATATGAATCTCCTTGAGCCAAAAGGAGGGACTCTTGACGGGCACTCCTTCAATTCGGCGGATGCGGAAAGTGCTTGCATCTACCCAGATCTGGCCGAGTAAAAGGTTTTTCTCCTTCCGCTTGGGGAAGATACCCAAAACGTACTCAGGAACAATGCCGAAGTTCTGTCGCCGAAGAAAGACGAAGTCATAGTTCGCCCGACTGATCTCGCTATTGCGTTTTTTCATCGTCGAGTCGGTTTCCCTGTCCAGAATTTCACGAACCATTCTTTCGCCCGCCGAGTTGCCTCTCGCCTGAATAATCTTGTATGTCTTCACGTCGGGAGGAACGAACTCGATCTGCGCGATGACCTCAGAGGTGGATTGCTTACTATAGCCGCGGAACACTTTGTATTCTCGCGTCACCTCATATGGTAGAGATTGTGCGGGATCCCGGTGCAGGATGTCTTCCATGCGTTGCAGGATCAGGTTCAGATCGGGGATTTCAGCGGTGGACGAAGTCACCTGTGACGGTGAGGCGAGTGTCGTCAGGAGAACGAAACCTGACAGCGCGAGCATTGGCGTAGTTGCTTTAGTGCGTCTCAAACGGACCGTCCGCAGGAGGGCATCAAGTTAGCGAGAAGAACCCCGATCCCCTTGATGCGGATGATGGTGTCATGCTCGGCGCCAAAGGTCAACCGTTGTTGCCGCTATGGCCATTCCTGCCGCATTCGCCATTCCCGAGTAACGGTCTTGTTGAATTGGCAGCAATTGATCAAACGCAAAAAGAGGTGGGGAGCAAAACTCCCCACCTCCTCCCGAATCAAGCCTTACTTCGCGCCATCCGCCAACAAAGCGCCGGCAGCCCAGAGCACTGGAGCCTGCCCATGGAAGTCCCCGGTCCGCCGCTTGCGAGCGTAGTAGTAAGCCAGGTCATCCTTCTTCCCAGTCCCCTCGCACACCTGCGTCACGTCATGGTTCTGGTCGACATACCCGACCACAGCGATCCAGCTCTTCCGCGCCGCGGGCCCATACGTCTTGGCATCCAGCCATCCATGCTTCGAGCCCATGATCATCGCAAAGCTGAACATCGCCGAGCTCGAACTCTCTGGCCAGGCGTCGTCCTTGTCGATCAGCTCGCGCCACATCCCATCCTTGCCCTGGTACTGCAGCAGCGAGGACATCATCAGCTTGTAACCCTTCATGATCCGAGCCCGGTCCGGATGGTTCTCCGGCAGCTCGCTCAACATCTCCGCCATGCCCGCCGCAACCCATCCATCCCCACGACCCCAGAAGTACTTCACATCCGGAGCATGGTAGAAAAGCCCATTCGGCTGCTGCAGCTTATCCAGATACGAGACCATCTCCTTCGCATCCCGATCCAGATACTTCTTATCCCCCGTAGCGCGATACGCCTCAAGCTGCAGCATGATCAGCATGTACATGTCGTCGATCCAGTACCGCGTCTCCGCCGACAAGCCATCCGGCTGCGGACTCTCCCACTGCCGGTCCGCCCACCAGAGCCCTTCCTTCAAAAACTTCGGATCCTTCGTCTGCCGCGCAATCTCCAGCGGAGCGACCCCGAAGATCGAGTCATCCACATGTCGCCGCACCGGCCTCCGCTCCGCCTCCGCTCCCCCCGGCATCAGCGGCTCGAACTTCTTGATCAACTGATCCCGCAACGCATTGTCATGCGTCAGGTTGGCAAACCGCAACGCGCCGTACCACGTGCAAATCTCGGAGTAGTGAATCGTCTTCGTGTACTGGTGTGGGCTCGTAACAAAGTGGTCGGCCAATAGCTTCCCCACCTCCTGTGGCGACGTCCCGGCAGGCCAGCTGGTAAAGTTGCTATCGGCAGCCGAACCGCCCTGCGCTCCAGCCACGCGCAAACAGCCCATCAAGATACATCCGGAAAACACGAGCTTCGAAATCATCCAACCTCCGCAATTTGGTCCTACCTTCTACGCCGAACAGTCTAATCGCGAAAATAAACTTTGAATACCCGCCGATCTTCAGACGTCCCAAAACCATGTCGCCCGCTAACCGCCTTTGCCATCCAAACCACCACATCCTGACCACAAAATCACCACGTCGAAAACGCGAAACCCCGCTGGAAACGCCCCTCCCACCATCACCAGAAACTCCCGGACAAAGAACCGATAAAATTCTCAAAACATGCCCGTCGACCAGGATCAGGACACTATAGTCGCCATCTCCACCCCACCCGGTCACGGCGGCATAGGCATCGTCCGCCTCTCCGGCCCCGCCGCCCGCGCCATCGCCGAACCCCTCCTCAAGCTCCGCAATCCCCTCGCCCCCGCCCAGGCGCGCTTCGCCGAAGTGCTTGATCTCACAGGCGAAACCCTCGACGAAGCCGTAGTCACCTACTTCGCCGCTCCCCACTCCTACACCACCGAGGACATCGTAGAAATAGCCGCCCACGGCTCCCCCGTCCTCCTCGACCACCTCCTCCGCCAGTGCCTCGCCGCCGGCGCCCGCCTCGCCGAACCCGGCGAATTCACCCAGCGAGCCTTCCTCTCCGGCCGCCTCGATCTCACTCAGGCCGAGGCTGTACACGATCTCATCGAAGCCACCACCCTCCACCAGGCCCGCATCGCGGCACAACAACTAGGCGGTTCCCTCTCCCGCCAGATCACCCCGATAAAACAACAACTTATAGCCCTGATCGCCGCCCTCGAAGCCGGCATCGACTTCGCCGAAGACGACATCGACACCCTCCCAACCGCGCAAATCATCACCCAAATCGAAGCAATCCAAGCCCCCCTCACCGCCCTCGAACAAACCTTCGCCTACGGAAAAATCGTCCACAACGGCTTCACCCTCGCCATCGTAGGCCGACCAAACGTAGGCAAATCCTCTCTCTTCAACTGTTTAGTCCGGCGTGACCGCGCCATCGTCACCGCCACCCCCGGCACCACCCGCGATCTCGTTACCGAGCGCGTCTCCCTTGAGGGGATCCCCGTAGAACTAGTTGATACCGCAGGCCTTCGCGACGCCACTGACGAGGCCGAAACCATTGGCATCGCCAAATCCCGCGAAGCCATGGTCGAAGCCGATATCGTCCTCCTCGTCCTCGACGCCACCGCCTCACACCATCCTGAAGACGAAGCGACCATCGCCGCCCTTACCTCTCGTCCCCTCATCATCGCTGCCAACAAAAGCGATCTATCCCCCAACACACTCCATACGAAGCAAACCACCCACCCCACAATAAAAACCTCCGCCCTGACAGGTACGGGCCTCGCTGAACTCCGCGCCGCTATCCTCGCCTATATCACCTCAGCTGCGCCCACCTCCGACACCGCTCTCCTCACCAATCTCCGGCAACAACAAGCCGTCTCCTCCGCCGTGGCATCCCTCGTCCGCGCTCGGCAAGCCGCTGTCAATACCATTCCCCACGAGATGATCCTCTTAGATCTCTACGAATCCCTCAATGCCCTGGACGCCCTCACCGGCTCCACCACCAGTGACGCTATTCTCAATCTCATCTTCAGCAAATTCTGCATCGGCAAGTGAGAGCGGTACCTTGGCACTCCGAGGCTCGCGCTGAATTCACCTCATGACACACTGTCGTACTGTCTGCCACAGGTTTGCAGCGATCTTACCAACGAGAGGCGCCGGGGGCCTATGTGTTGTATTCACTGAAACGGTCGTTTCAAACGGTACGAAGGAGCAAAGCTGCTTTCTTAGACCTCGAAACCTGGACAATAATCTCTATTTTCAAAACCAACCGGAGTCCAAAACTCTTGTCAAATCCAATTCCCACCTAACTCAATGAGGACAAAGCTAATAGACATTGCCGATGAGTTTCCCCCAATCAGCTACACTTAAAACAGAATCAAAAGAAATGCCTCCGGATTGGATCAGGGGGCCTTCTTTTTCACCGCAAGTTATTTTATTGCAATATTTTAGCCATAACCCATTTAGAATGAATATTTTGCGCGACGGCCATAGCTCTAAGTCTATGGGGAGCAATAACTTGCGTCCAAAATACCCCCTTCCGGGGGAGGGGGGTACCCCTTCGAGGCAAGAGGACAGATTTTGGATCTAAAAGCTATTTGTGTTCGACGGTCATGCTCTCTGGGATCTTTAGTTCGAATTGGTCATCCTCGAACTTCTGGTTCAGGGTCAGCTTGGTGATCGTCACCGTCAGGCTGTAGTGGTCGCGTGGTCTCACGATCTGGATGGTCATGGGAAAGGGAGTGTCGCCGTAGAGCTGATAGTTGCTGTAGAAGGCCTTGGTGACGACTTGTCCGTCCTTATCGTAGATGTCCTGTTGGTAGGGCAACAGGTCGGTGCTATTGATGTGGACCACGCGGAGGGTGCGGACGATCTGGCCCTCGGGCTGCGCCAGAATCTGAAGATCGTAGGCGGGCTCCTCGATGAGATCCTTCTTCTTCTTGCCGTTATCGATCACACGCGTGTCGATAGTCATGGAGAGGATCTGATTGGACCCCTGGCCGCGCACGAACATGGAATCGAAGAAGACCGACGGCCTCAGATTCTCGAGTCCGTTTTTGGAGGGTGTCGTCACCTCATTGGTCCCTTCGATCGCCCTGTTCCTGGGGGGGATCACCAGTTTGAAGGTCTTGCCGTCGCTGACCATATCCACGGCCGTCGATCCGAGCACAGGCACACGCAGAAGAACCCGAAGATCTTCGGGTTTGCGCATGAAGATGTAGCCGCTCAGGCTCGTGTAGTCCTTTTCTTTGCCCTGAAGGCCACCGCCGGTCGTCGCCACGACGGAGACGGAAGCATTCATCGTTTGGATAGCTTCGTAACGCGAGTTGAGCTGCCTCGACATGACGTCGAGCGAGGTGCTCATGACGACATCAGCTAGTCGAGTCTTAGGCACGATGCGTGTATGCGACAGGCATCCAGTCAGCGCTGATGCCATCCCGATTAATCCAATGGCCAACGCTTGTCGTATCTTTATCAGCACAAACTCCAAGTATATCTATCTCCAGGCATGCAGCCCACGTAGCTATAACCGCACGAATCGGACAAGGTTTTCCCAATGATCTTGTTTAGATGCGTTAGATGGCATAGCGCTTCGCTGATTTGTAACAAAGTCAGTGTTGGTGTGTCTTCTGCGTCTGGCGGTAGGCTTGAACCTGTTCTGCGTGTTCCTTCAGTCCCGCGGAAAAGCGGCTATGACCGGCTGCATCACTCACAAAGTAAAGGTAATCGGTCTTTGCTGGATTGCTAGCTGCCTTGAGTGCCGCTGTACCCGGATTACAGATTGGTCCTGGCGGCAGGCCGGCATGCTTGTAGGTGTTGTAGGGCGACGGCGACTGCAGGTCGGAGGCATAGATGCTGCCGTGCCACCGGTTGTCCAGCATGGCCGCGTAGATGACTGTCGGGTCGGTAGCCAGTGGCATCCCCTCGGCAAGCCGATTGACGAAGACTCCGGCGACGAGGGGTCGCTCCGCATCCTGGCTGACCTCTTTCTCGACCAGCGAGGCCATGATGACGGTCCGGGCGATGTCTCCGGTGATGCCGAGTTGGGTACTGACCTGACGGAAGCGCCGCACCATCGCAGTGAGCATCTGCTCGGGAGTGCTATGACGGGAGAAGTGGTAGGTGTCAGGGAAGAGAAAACCTTCGAGCGATTCGGGCCGCCCGGTGGTGGGGGAGCTCCATTCGGCGATCAATTCGATGTGTTGCCGCTCAGCTAGCAGAAAGGCATCACGGGAGCCTAGCCCGGCGGTTTCGACTGCCTGGGCGATGTCGAAGATGTTGTAGCCCTCGGGGATGGTGAGGGCGCGGGTATAAACGTCTCCCTTGACCAGCCGCGCGTAGATCTCCGTCATCGGGGCTGGATGGTCGAAGCGGTACTCTCCGGCCTTCAGTGTGCCGCCCTTCAGCTCACGCAGAAGATCGAACCCGTATTTGCTGCGGATGACGCCACTCTTCTCCAGTTGCGCGCCGATGGTTTGGGTTCCGGTGCCGGGGGCGATATCGACAAACGTCTCGGCGCTGGGGCCGAATGGGATATACACCACATAGCCGGCGACAGCCACGGCCATGAGAACGAGCAACAACAGGGTCCCGAGAAACTTCAAAATCCGTGCCTCCCTATTCGAACCATTTTACGGTGCGACCCGTACACTCAAACTCGTGCAGGCATATTCACTCCATTCCGCCTCCGGCTGAGACGGCGGTGTGGCGGCCTGAGGCCTGAGGATCGGCCCGAGGATCATACCCAGGCTCTGGTTATACGGCCTTCACATCGCACGAACTGGCGTGCCGCCCTGAAGTCGGTGGCTGGGTCTATATGTCTGGTGATCAGAGCCCGCGGGAGGCCAAGGCGCAGTCCTTATCTTGCAGTCTCTTCTGGGGGGTCGGGCAACCAGCGGCCCAGATCGTGAGCGCATCACCAGCGGATTAGAGGCAGCAGAGGAGGACTGCCAACACGTCTTTGGCACCTCTGCATCGTATAATCATGTTTTCACTTCAACGTGCTGCCGCACGAAAGTCCTGCGAGCATGCCAGCCCATCCGGAAGGCCCCATGCCAGAACAAGTAAAGAAAAGGCTAGAAGAAGAGATCAAGTTGCTCGAACACGAACTGACGACCGAGCTTCCCGCGGAGATCAAGAAGGCCGTCGCACTGGGCGACCTTAGCGAAAACGCCGAGTACCATATGGCCAAGCAGCGGCAAGTCTTTGTAAACGCACGACTTGGTCAGCTGAAGAAGCGTATGGGAGAGTTGGCCATGGTCAATCTGGTCAATATCCCTCACGATAAAGTGGGCTTCGGCGCCACGGTCACGGTCTTCGACTCAAGCAAGGACGAGGAGATCAAGTACAAGCTGGTGACGAGCGAAGAGTCGGACGTGGCCCAGGGACTGATCTCGACGACCTCGCCGATTGGACGAGCCCTGCTAGGCAAAAAAGTCGGTGACACGGCCACCGTTGTTACCCCCAACGGCAAGCGCGATCTCGAAGTGCTGAAGTTGGTCACCATTCACGACGGCGCTGAATAGGTCTAAGGCACGGCTCCAACCGTGTGATCCAAAGAGGCGGCAGAGCAGGGCAAATAGCCCCTGAGGTAAGGTTTTGACCTGGACAAGCGCATTCGGCAAAGGCAGCGGTTGGGTGCTGCAGAAGATCGTCAACGGTCTTGCACTGACCCGTATTTCGCCGAACGCGCTTACCTTCATCGGCCTGATCATTAACATCATCGCGGCGCTGTTCTTCGGCTTCGCCAGGGGCAGCAATGCCAACCGCATGTTCCTGTATGCGGGGTTGATTATTATCGGCGCGGGCATCTTTGACATGGTGGACGGTCGCGTTGCGCGGCAGACCGGCCAGGTTTCGGTGTTCGGAGCGTTCTTCGATTCGGTGATGGATCGCTACTCGGATGTAGCGATCTTCTTCGGTCTGCTGGTCTACTATGCGCGTGGAAACCGTCTCTTCTATGTTGGTCTCGTAGCCTTCGTGATGACCGCATGCCTGATGGTGAGCTACACACGCGCGCGCGCCGAGGCTCTGATCGGCACGTGCAAAGTGGGTTTCATGGAGCGTCCCGAGCGGATCGTCTGCGTGATTCTGGGTGCGCTGTTCAATCGCTGGGGTGTGATGGCCGCTGCTCTGTGGGTGCTCGCCCTGTTCTCGACCATCACGGTCATCCACCGCATCCGTTATACCTACCTTGAAACGGAACGGAAGAAGCTGGCAGCCTCCAGCTAGCTGCGGACGCAGGGCGCTATGCTGGAACGACCGCCTTGGATTGGCCGCCCAGTTGCAAAAATACCCGCGGAATACAGCTCCAGCCATATTTGAATCGCTCTGCATTGCCACTCATTGCGCAATTATTGCGCACGAGTTATTTTGATTGGGAAATTTCTTCTGATGCTGCGGATGGCTTTTTACCTGGAATTCGGCAACTAAAGTTCTAAGGTAGGTTCTAATGTCTGCCACTGTCTCCGATAGACCATTCACCGAGCCTCAATTTGACATGCCAGATCGCGGCATTCATATCGTACGAGGCCGGGAGCCTATCCTGCGGATGCAACAGGTTCTTGCCGATTTCAGCGCCCGTTGTGACCAGACCGGGGCAATGGACGATCTGGCGTATTTTCTTTCCAAGCCCGGTGCGCTCAAAAAGATACCTACCTGATTCTTATCTCTATCGCTTCTGAGCTGTCGACGAAGTCTGGGGAGAATCTGTCCGCTGACGAATTGGTAGCAGCCTTGCTCCTGTACGAACACCATGCGGCGGGACACGGTATCAGAATCTTCGCCACCGATGACACTACCGGTCGCAGGACCTTGGTTGCCCCGCCACCATTGCGATCGGCAGTGGCCATGATTGCCAGTCGAAAGCTCCTGGATTTCGGTGCACGAAGCATCCTGATCTCCTTCCGGCACGTGGCCCCCACAATCGATCCCTCGTTCGCAGGGGTGCTTCAGCATGCGACGTCCCTCTCGCGATGGGCCACTCGGGAGCGAGGGATCGTAGGTTATCTGCCGCTCGAGGACACCTTCGACGCCACCATGGCAAAGATAGGTCAGCGTACAAGGAACCATCTGCGCTACTACCGCCGCCGCGCCGAGACACAGCTGGGATGCAGTTTCTCTCCGGCAGTCGAAATGGACCGAGCAGAGTTTCTTGCCTTGAACCGGGAGTGTGCGTACGCCGTACCCGATGACGTCGCGGGCTGGAGGTATGACTCTCTCAAGCATTTGGAGATGCCTCTCGTCATGGGAACCCGGGATAGAGATGGGCGCTGGCTTAGCCTGATCGCGGGGCGGAGACACCACGCGAGGATGGAGGTTCACTGGCAGATGAACCGCAGCGACCTGCCCGAGCATTCTCTCAGCACGGTCATGCGTGCCTACCTGATCGAGCATGAGATCTCGCAAGGCACCACACGCCTTTACTTCGAGGGCGGAACCACGCACTCGATGAATCACTCCTTCGTTCCAGAAAGATCGACCGACCTTATCGTGATGCGCCGTTCCCCGTTTGCCGCGGTCATACCGACGCTGGCAAAACGTTTTCTACCTCCGGAGAACATGCTCTTGCAGGTGCTATCGGACGAGAACCTGCACTGGCATCTCGCAGGAGATCGCTGAGCTGCTGATCGGGCATCGTCCTCCCTGCCTGCGTGATCTAGGAAAAGATTCTCTGAATCACGTTCGTCTTCGCAAGATCGATGATCTCGTCTCCACGTCCGCTCAGGACGTTCTTCGCCATCCATAGCGAGAAGCCCTTCATCTGCTCGAAGGTAATCGTTGGCGGCATGGACAGCTCCTGCCGGTTCACCATGACTTCTACCAGCGCCGGACCAGGAGTCGTGAAGGCAGTTCGTAGGGCGGGCTCCAGATCGTTGGGATACACCACGCGAACGGCGTGCATCCCCACAGCTTTGGCCAGCTCGGCAAAGCTGGGATTATCCAGCTCGGTTCCGTAGTTCACGATTCCGGCAGCCTTCATCTCCAGTTCGACAAATGCCAGCGAGCCATTGTTGAAGACGACCATCTTGACCGGTAGCTTCAGTTGCCGCAACGTCAGTAGATCACCGAGCATCATGGCCAGACCGCCATCGCCGGAGAGCGTGACCACCTGCCGATCGGGGAATACGGACTGCGCGCCAATGGCCTGAGGGACGGCACCTGCCATCGATCCGTGGGAGAACGAACCCAGCAGGCGACGTTTGCCGTTCATCGTCAGATAGCGCGCGGCCCAGATGGTCGGTGTTCCAACATCGCAGGTGAAGATCGCATCATCGCTGGCCAGCTGGTCGATCAACCTCGCGACATACTGCGGGTGGATGGGAGTCTGGTTGTTGTCTGGGCCCGCGAGTTCTTCCAGACCTTCGCGGACCTTCTTGTAGTCCTTGATCTTTTCGTCCAGATGGCTCTGCTCCGTCTTCTTCCTGAGCAGCGGGAGCAGAGCCGTCAACGTGTCTTTGATCGAGCCGACGAGGCCGAGGTCGACCCTGGTGCGTCTGCCGATCTGGTTGCCGCGAATGTCGATCTGGATAATCTTCGCCTTCGCCGGAAAGAACTGTGGATAGGGGAAGTCCGTCCCCAGCATCAGCAAGACGTCGCAGTCTTCCATGGCGTGGTAGCCGGAGCTGAAGCCGATCAGGCCGGTCATACCGACATCGAACGGATTGTTGTACTCGATGTACTCCTTCCCGCGCATGGCATGGACGATGGGAGACTTCAGCGCGTCCGCGATAGCGATCAGCTCGGGATGAGCGCCCTTGCATCCGGCCCCACCTAGAATCGTCACCTTTTTGCCGGCGTTCAGAATCTCGGCAGCCTCGCGCAACTCCTCGTCATTGGGTCGCACGATTGGTTTAGCCATCCTGATGGGCAGTGCGGAACTCCCGTTGGGGACCTCCTGTGTCAAGACATCGCCTGGGATCACGATGACCGCGACACCGGACAGGTTGATCGCGGTACGCATGGCGATCTCCAGCACGCGCGGCATCTGTTCGGGCACGCCGACCATCTCGCAGTAGTCGCTGCACTCTTTGAAGAGGTTCTGCGGATGTGTCTCCTGAAAGTAGTTCGTTCCTATCTCCGAGCTTGGAATGTGGGCTGCGATTGCGAGCACGGGGACACGGCTGCGATGGCAGTCGAAGAGGCCGTTGATGAGGTGCAGGTTGCCGGGCCCGCAGCTGGCCGCGCAGACGGCAAGCGATCCGGTCAGGTGCGCCTCGGCGCCTGCAGCGAAGGCCGCGACCTCCTCATTTCTGACGTGTGCCCATGCCACTGTGCCATCCTTGCGCAGTGCGTCGGTAAAGCCGTTGACCGAGTCACCCGGCAAGCCATATACCCGTTTGACGCCTGCCTGTTTCAGGCTCTCAACCATCATCTCCGCGATCGTCTTTGCCATAATCTTCTCCCGATATTCCTTGCTTTAAAAGCTACGCCGACGTTTGGCCCAATGTCTCTCAACTGTATTTCCTTATAGAGGAACTGGAGGATGTGATGCAGATTCAAGGCGTATCGCGGACACGCTCATAGCGATATTCTTTGGCTTTAAATACCTCGTTCAAATAGGCTCCTTTGGACGAAGCCGAGCGGAAGGCCGTGTACTCCTCCGGTGGGACGTCGAAGTAGTGATAGACACCTTGCTTGCCTCGATAGACGATCGTCAGCACCTGCGATTCGGCGTTGTAGTTCATGGCTGCGATCACACTCGATGGCATCTGCTGCTGCTCCCGTAAACTTAGGATGCAATGAAGACACAACCCGTTCTCCTTATCCACGGCGGCGCCTGGGCAATGCCCGACGACGCTATCGCCGCCCACGAGGCAGGTATCGCCAACGCGCTGGCTGCAGGCTATGCCCTGCTTGAACGAGGCGCGAGCGCCGTCGATGCCGTTGAGGCCGCCGTCGCGGTGATGGAGGACGACGAGACTTTCGATGCCGGCCGCGGCTCCTTCCTCACGCAGGACGGCCGCGTGCAGATGGACGCTCTGCTGATGAACGGAGAAAATCTTCGTACGGGTGGTGTGGCCTGTGTCGAACGGCTGCGCAATCCCATCCATGCTGCGCGGCTCGTCCTCGACCACAGCCCCCACGTCTACTTCGTCGGCACGGGAGCGGAGAGATTCGCCCGTCAGCACGGCATGGCGCTCTGCGACAACATGGATCTCGTGATCCCGCGCGAGCAGGAGCGGCTCTACAAGGCCCAGGCCGCTGAACTGGCTGGGCACAGTGATACGACCTTCTCCGGCCCATTGGATTTAGCCTCGCACGATACGGTGGGAGCGGTGGCTCTGGATATCCACGGCAATATCGCTGCTGGCACCAGCACGGGCGGAACCTTGAACAAGGCTCCGGGCCGTGTAGGCGACTCTTCGCTGATCGGCTGTGGCTGCTATGCGGATAATCTCTCTGCTGCCGTCTCGCTTACCGGTTGGGGCGAACCCATCATGAAGCTTGTGCTCGGCAAATGGGCTGTCGATCGCGTTGCTGCTGGAGCCGGTCCGCAGGAGTCCGCGCAGGCTGCCATCGACTACCTGTTCGCGCGGCTGGGTGGTCACGGTGGCATCATTCTGTTGGGGCCGGACGGCCGTGTTGGACTCGCGCACAACACGCCACGCATGGCCTGGGGGCTTCAGACACCGGCGGGGTCAACGCTAGGCGTTACCCGTAACTAGGTGAGACGCAGTCAAAGATCAAGCCAGCATAGGTCTTTGTGAAATCAAATAAAATTTACCCAATGCAGGCCGCCCCACTTTTTCCAGACGCCCGGCTCGAGGAGCTTCACCAGCATCTGCTTATGCACTACGGCAGGCCGCCGGAGCGAGAGGTGTGGGATCCGCTCACGCAGTTGATCTACTCCCTGCTCTCCTCGCGTACCAAGACGGAGACGACGCATCAGGTTCTGCGACATCTACACTCACGGTTCGAAAGGTGGGAGG
>Ga0193743_1000889_pt1 | contig 23160 bp, 38 predicted proteins | sample L2c2metaG_FD_143038 | JGI IMG/M metagenome (GOLD analysis project Ga0193743, IMG submission 143038) | Soil microbial communities from a riparian zone of the East river system, Colorado, United States - L2c2 | ecosystem: Environmental > Terrestrial > Soil > Riparian zone | place: USA: East River... | reverse complement strand
AAACCGTCCGAAGACGCCTTCAACTGCTCGGCAAGAGCGGTGACCTGTGCGGAGGTGGGGTTTCCCGCAAGCTGCGCGGCGATCCCCTGAATGAGGGTAACGGCTGAAGCCTCGACCGAAGTGTTGGCTGCTACCTGTGCTTCAAGAGCGTCAAATTCTGCTGACATTGATATCGTCTCCTTGCGGGTTAGAGTTGCGTTGGTGGTTGGTCCTGCGTGACGACCGCGCGTAACGTCGTTTCCGACGTCTTCAACTTCTCGGTCAACGCCGTGAGTTTGGCCGCCTCACCAGTGTCGAGGGCCTTGTCGACGAGCAGTTCGATGATGAGGTTTAGCTTCGATACGACGGCGTGGAACTGTTCGCGGTCGAGTTCGATGGTGATCTTCAAAGCCATTTATCCCCTTCTGTGTGGTCGGGTGGGTTTTCTTCGCCGCTCAGGACGCCGACATGCAACCCGCGTCGCGAGCGTATCGCCAACATAGGGCCAGATATGCACGCGACGACGTGCCCATAAAACATCCGAGATACAGTCTGCTACGCCAGCGTTCGCGCGGCTAACCGAAGCCGTCAGGCTGGTCTGGTCGAACTCCAAGCGATCAAAGATTTCTGGTTGGACGCGTTGCTGCTGCGCCTCCAGATCGAGCAGCCGGAACTTATGCGTGCTTGCCTTTATTGCTGTGATGCGCTCGACGAGGCCGCGCTCGATGTATCCATCCATCTCCGCATAGGTCAAATGCGCGATCACTTCGTTGTCCCGGTCGAGTAGTACCGCGCGCTTTGCCATATATGCGTGAGTTCCTTTTTAAGTCAGCGAGGCCATTGCTCTCGTCACCCGTGTCGCCGATGAGTGCAGCCTATGGGAAATCGCTGCGCGGTATTCAGATTTATCTTGACGTTCACTTATAACGCCTAGCGATAAGTCCAAGTAACTGCACTATACATGGGGCAACTAACTTGCAACAAATAATTCCACAGTTACTCTTATTTGCACCATGCGAGTAGTCGTGTTAGGTTCTTCGAATCCCTGCTAAGCATGCGGGTTTGGTGGCTAAGTCGATATTGCCGTCACGACTTACTAAGCATGAGAAATAGTAGTAAGTATGAGAAAGATGAGACAGGTTAGAAAGATGAGAAAGAGGTAGACCAGCGTGGGAACATCGACCATCGAAATCGACTTGAGCCGAGTTTCTTCGTCAGAGTTGGCGAGAGAGATGAGCCGCCGTTCGTTGCCCAGCATTGCAGCGCGGCGCATCTTGAAGAAGTGTCAGTTCTGCACACTGCCGTTCGGCGTGCGGGATATGAAGAAGCACCTGCACGAATGTACGTTCAACCCGACGCGCCGAAGTTCGCGCGGTGTCCGCATCATCCGGCCCTGCCGTTACTGCGGTGAGGCTATCGCGCCGGGGAGCCGTCGCAGTCATACGAAACAATGCGCACTGAATCCATACAAGCAATTGTCGCCGTGCAACTACTGCGGTGAGTCCATCGCCAACGGAACACGACGCACTCACAAGGTCAGTTGCGCGAGCAATCCGCGCAATATGGCGAAGAAGACAGAGGGAACGCGTGGAAACTGAAACCGTAAGCACAGCAAACAGCCTTCAGATTCAGGGTGAAGCGAACATTGCCAGCAGCGCAGCGCGGGTGCAGGCCGAGACCGCAGCGTCGATTACTGTGGCGCAACGCTTCAAGCGCTCCGAGTCGCAGGTGCGACAAGACCTGCTGAACGCGGTGAAGGCGTCACCCCGGCTGGCAGAGAAAGTCACCTACAGCTACCCGCGCGGCAAGAAGCAGAACCTCGTCACCAAGGAGTGGGAGGAGAACATTATCAGCGGCCCGTCGACCTACATCGCACGCGAGGCCGCGCGCGTGTGGGGGAATCTGGCCTACGGCACCGAGGTCGTCCGAGATACAGACACGGAGCGGCAGATCCGCAGCTTCGCGTGGGACATGCAAACCAATGTGCGACCAATCGCTGAGGCTTCCTTCAAGAAGCTGGTCCAGCGCGTCAAGTGGGTCGCCCCGAAGGGCGGCGGCCAGAAGGAAAAGGTCACTGAATGGGTCGTACCGGACGAGCGTGACCTCCGCGAACTGGCGAATAAATACGCGAGCATCGGCGAGCGTAATTGCATCCTGAAGATCATTCCATCGCACCTGATCGACGAGGTGCTGGAGGTCGCGAAGCAAACCACCAAAGAGGAAGCGGCTAAGCATCCTGAAGTGGTACGGGCAAAACTGGCTGATGCCTTCCAGAGCATCGGCATCACGGTTGTGCAGATCGAAGAGTATCTCCGCCACCCGTTGAACCAGACCACACCGGATGAGATGAGCGACCTGCGTGGCATCTTCACCTCACTGCGGGAAGGTAACTCCGTGTGGGATGAGTACCGCAGGAGCGCATTGCCGTCTGACGATGAAGTGCCCGAGATGCCACAGCTTGTCGAACTGGCGAAGAAGATCAAGTGGAACGACGCCAAGCTGTCGAGCGAGATTGGTCGCAACCTTGCCGATATTCCGAAGCTCATTGCCATGATGTCCGAGCAAGCGGCAAGGCTCGCTGCCGCTGCCCCCAAGGGCGCGCAGAGCGGGCCACCCGCCGCCCAGCCGGACCAGACCGGCAACGACGCCACAGACGCGAAGCAGGCCGCGACAACGCCTAACCCCGAGGTTATACCGCCACCGTCCTCCGCACGCCGTGCCCGGCAGGCTGCGCCGCCAACACAGGAGTTCTAGCTATGGCGTATGACAACACGCAGGTCGCCGTTTCGAAGTCTCAGGATGCTATCCGCAAGCTGGTCTATTCCCATCAGGGCACCGGGGTGATGTTGATCTCGCGCGCACCGCACGAAGGATTCGAGGCGATGGTGACTATCGAAAAACAGTCGTACCACTTGCGCGTGATGGCTATCTGTAAGGACGTGTCGAAGGACCGGAATGGATTTATTCGGAGCGATTCAGCCAAGGCGAACGCTGTCGAGCAGGAGAACCGCCGTGTGTGGCGCGTGCTCTATTGGCACCTGAAGGCGATGTTCGAAGCCGCTGACTCCGGCGTCATCGATGTGCGCAACGTCATCATGCCGTATGTCGTGCTGAAGGATGGCAGGACGCTGGCAGAGCACGTGATCCCGCGTATGCCCGAGCTGATGGAAATGAGCACCACTGAAAGGTTGTTGACCGCATGAAACAGATCGAGTTAGATCACCTGCACGCTCACCCAGATAATCCAAGGCTATTCTTGCGCGACAGCGTCGTGGAAGCCATAGCTGCGCAGATCAAAGATCGCGGTCTATTCGAGGAACGTCACGCACCCCATGTGCGAAAGGTCGCCACTGGCTCATACCAGATCATCAGCGGGCACCAGCGCGTCGAAGCAGCACGACGTGCTGAGATGACGACCGTGCCGTGCTGCGTCGTCGAGATGAACGACGAGGAGGCACTGCGTGAGTTGCTGCTGTCCAATGCGCAGTCCGACCTTGCACCGCTGGAGATCGGCATTCACGTCTTGAGGGTAGTCGGCAGAAGCAAAGGTGGTCGCGGCAACAAGAACGGCATCGCAGAATACGCACGGAAGATGGGAGTCGCAGAACGCACGATGAAGGATTGGGCATGTGCTGCACAAGTAGCGGCTAAACTAGGCGACCAGTCGCCGAGTTTATTGCCTTACACCACATCGCTCTCCATCCTGCATCGGACGCCGGAAGAAGACTGGCCTGAGCTGGTCACGCGTATGCTCTCCGGCAGTTGGACGAAAGAGCAGACGGAGCGTTACGTCGATGTCATCAAGACGCTGGAGATGCCTGCTGAACTGGCAGCTATCTTTCCCCGGCAAATCTTGCTGGCCCGCTACTTTCACAAGCACGAGTTCAGTCAGACTACGCTGCTGTCCATCGTGAAGGTCATCCGCGACACGGAGGTCATCATGCAATCGCACGACGGCATGATCGATGCCGCTGTTGAGGTTGGCACCTTTCGCGCATACATGGCTGAACACGCGCAGCAGATGTTGGACGTTCGCGAGGTTCTGAAGTATCAGCGTGAATGGTTGAACGAGATGGAGCGCCTTCAGGCCAAGCACGTCGAGCAGGAGCAGTGGCACTCTGGCGATTGGCGTGAGCACGTCGACGCCATCCCGGATGAGTCACTGAGCCTGATCCTGACCGATCCGCCCTATGGAATCGACTATCGCAGCGGGCGCGCAGTAGCGCGTGAGTCCTTCCAGAAGATTGAAAACGACGGCTATACAGCGACCGTCGACGAACTCAACGAGTGTTTTGAACGCATGTTCCCGAAGCTGAGACCAGATAGCCATGTCTTGTGCTTCTGTCATTGGAGAACAGAGAACGAGGTACGGACGGCGTTGGTCGACTGCGGCTTTCAGATTCGCGGATCGCTGGTGTGGGTCAAAGATATGCAAGGCTCGGGAGATTTGAACGGCTCCTTCGCCTCCAAGCATGAGCGCATCATCCATGCGGTGAAAGGCTCCCCACTGCTGTGGCAACGCGACGCAGACGTGCTGGAATATCCGCGCGTCACGAAGTCCATCCATCCGGCGGAGAAGCCTGTCGCGCTTCTGCTTCAACTGATAAACGCGACCACGACTGAAGGCGACGTCGTTGCTGATCCGTTCGCTGGCATCGCAAGCACGATGATTGCGGCGAAACAGGCGAGGCGTCAGTTCTGGGGCTGTGAACTAACCGACGAGTTCTTTCAAGCCGGAAAGCGCCGTCTAGAGCAGGAGGCACAACAGTTATGAGTCGCAGCAGCTACGATCCTAATCGCCGCGCGTGGTCAGATGCGTTTCATCCACAAGTAAAAGCGATCCTCGGCCAGTGCTTTTTTACGGCAGCGCCGCCCGAACTCGACTACAAGGAAAACATCGACCTGATGATTCTTAGAATGACGCCGAACCTCGCGGTTGCAGTTCGCTTGCGTAGGTGGGAACAGAATCAACAGTATCGAGATCAGCTTACGATCCGGTCGTTCAGCAACGGTCACGAGACAGAGTTCGACAAGATACAGCGTGGAAAAGGAATGTATTTCTTCTATGGGTTCGCGTCGAACGAGATTGGCGGAATAGTCAGGTGGAGCATCTGGAACCTAGACGCCTTTCGCAGTCGCATATCTCTTCTTCGTCCGCTCGACATAAAGAGCAACGGAGATGGTACAGGTTTTCGCGCCTATAGGCTTTCTCATCTTGCTGCTTTTGAGTGGAACCCCATCATCTATGTCGCCAGCGATGCAATCACCCGTTGCTCCATAAGACTCTAGGACCAACACAAGAACCGAGGGCAAAACATGAGTGACACCGACCTTATATCCATCGCGGCACTTTCCGACGCCTCCGACTCCATCCCACCACTCAGCCAATCGATGTTCGAGTCGATGGCCTGCCCAGCCAGCTATCAGGCGCAGTACGTTCACGGCATTTTGTCGCCGTCGAACATCTACAGCGAACTTGGCCAAGAGGTCCACCGCTGCATGTCGATCTATGCGGAGCACCTGAAGGATATCGACCGCGAGGAGGACTGGAGCTTCTTCGAGCGCACGGTGTCGACCTTCACAGATGAGGCGCAGAAGATCCTGCGTGGCTTCATCGGTTCCATGACCTTCAACCCGCAGAGCATCCTCACCACCGAGCTGCGGTTCACCGATTATGCGGATGCCGCTGGCACGCCGGACCTGATCACAATGGAGACGCCGGTCGATGCGACGATCTGGGACTATAAAAACTACTTCGAGATGATCGAGGCCGACACCTTCCAGTCGAAGCTATACCCGCTGCTGCTCTTCCGACACAATCCGAACTTGGAGACAGTGCGCTTCGTTCTAGTCTTTATGCGCTATGGACGCACACGAGAGGTCACATGGACCCGCGATCACGTGCCGTATCTCGAGAAGGTTTTGGCCGACGCCAGAGGCCGCCAGAAGGCCATCCATGAGACGGCGGGGCTGGCACGCGCTATACCGGGCAAGGCGTGCGACTACTGCCCCCTGTTGCGCACGGCTCGCTGTCAGGTGAATCAGTGGAACCCTCGAGCCGCGATGACCGAATCGGATCGGCTGCACTACATCCTGTTTCTGCGGTCCGCGCTCAAAGGCAGCACCGAGATCATCCGCAATGCCGCGCGGTTTGCCTCGGTCACCACGAAGGACGACAACGGCAAGGTCTACGAGGCGAGCTTCGTTCCAACGGAGAAGCGCACACTGCCGCTGCTCCCGACCCTTACCGTGTTGCAACAGCACTTCGACACATTCGGCGAAGACTTGTCACTGAAGGCCAACGTGTCGAAGACGTCGCTCGCGAGCCTACGCAGCGCCAAGAAGCGCGTGCTGTTGGATCAGGCACTCACCGATATCGAAAAGGTGAAAGAGACCACAACATTCAAGGTCAGCAAGGTTAGTCCAGAAGAGCCAGATGACGAGTATGGCGGCAACGAGTGAACCAAATGTACGGCGAGTGCCAGACCGTCTGAGTGAACCAAAGTGCAGGAGAGCACCACGTCAGACGAGTGAACCAGCACCTGCGAGAGTAACAAAGGCAGAGAGTGAGTCATGCGCATCGAGCGCGCCAAGAGGGATGAACGAATGGGGAATGAACTATGAAAATTGATCGCGTCAAGTTACGCAACTTCCGCAGCCACGGCCACACAGTCATTGCCTTTGAACGCGTCAACTTCATTCGCGGCATGAACCGCAGCGGCAAGAGCGGTGTCGCTATGGCAGTCGAAATGGCGCTGGCTGGCCGCTGCGCAGTCACCGATGAAGGCGGCAAGGGCTTTGAGCAGTTGATTCAGGAAGGCCAGCAGACGGCGACAGTAGTCCTCGAGTGCGGGACCGTAACCATCACCCTGACGTTGGATCGCAGTACCGGGCGCACCCTCAAGGTACAAACCGCTGTTGGCACGGAGAACGAACGGACAATGCTCGGCAAGCAAGCGCAGGAGTGGATTGCCGAACACATTGGAACCCCCGACGTGATCAATGCCACCTTGAACGCATGGCGGTTCATGAAACTAAACGCCAACGAGCAGGCGTCGCTACTGGCGCGTGTGCTCCTACCCGCAAAATTGGAACTTGAGCCGGAGGTTAATGCATGGCTAGCTGGCAGCAAATTATCCGTCGTCGAACGTCCTTCCTTGTTCGGAACCATCGAGGCGACCTACAAAGCTATCGCCGCCGCCCGCACCGATGTCAACCGAAAGCTGCGCGACCTGAAGGCCATCGTCGAGCCTGATCCACCGAACGGCAGCCGCGAGGCCGTGAAGGAGAAGCTGGCCTATCTCGAATCAGAGCAGGTTGCGCTGAATGAGAAATTGCGTGTCCGGTCAACTGCGGAAGCGGTCGCCAAGCAGACGGCGGCACAGCGCATCTCTATCGAGAAGGAGATAGAAGCAATCAATGCCACATTGCCCGATCTTCGCGCCAACGTGCTAACCAATGAGGCGCGTAAAGAGTTGGACATCAAGGCGAAGCTACGGGAACGGCAGACGGAGCTACGCACGACGCTGATCGCCGAACGCGCCAACCTTGCCAAGATTCAGGACATCCTCAGCCATGAGGATGACAGCGTGTGTCCTACCTGCAAGACACAGCTATCCGCCGAGTTACGCGAGGTACGCAATACACTCTTCATTCCATTTCGAACGAACGCAGCCGAAGCGAAGGCCACGATTGACCGGTTGGAGAAGGAGCTAAAGGGTGCCATCGACGGCGAGGCCGCGGCGAGGCAGGTCGTTGCCGACAACGCGAATCGCCAAACGTTCCGGGACGCAGAGGTTGCGCTTAACCGCTGGCAGGACCAGCTCGACGCTATCAACGCCAGCAAGAGTGAACCGCTCGATGCAACAGAGAGTATCGCAGGGCTGCAATCGAACCTCGCTGAACTAAAGGCGCGCATCGCGAAGGGGATGGATGCGCTGGTCACTATCGCCACACTGGAAGAGCAACAGGCCGCATATCAGAGGCAAGTGAAGGAGCGGAAACGAGGCGAGATACAGCTCGTCGAGTTAGAAAAACTGCTTGAATACTTTGGACCTCGCGGCATCAAGGCAAAGCTGATAGCGGAACGGCTCGATCTGTTCACAGAGCGCGTCAATGGTGTTCTCAACCAGTGGGGCTATTCGCTCCACTTCACCATCGAGCCGTATTCGCTCCTCATCACAGAAACCGATACAGAGACCGGCGCTGTTGGTCTTGCGCTCAACCCGAACCAACTCAGTGCGTCGGAGGGTTACCGGCTCGGCGTCGCCTTCGCTATGGCGATTGCAGACTGGACCGGCCTGCGGCTGCTGATCGCCGACGGCGCTGACATTCTCGACAAGAACGACAAATGGACGCTCGCGCAAGTGTTCCTGCAATCCGATCTAGAGCAGGCCATCATGACGTCGACCGGCATCGCGGGCACGTTTGAGGCGGCGGGCACGGCGTTCTACACGTTGTCCAAGTCCAGCGGTATGACCGCTCTGGAAGTGGATGCGGTTACCCCATCGGACGCGGAGCTAGTACATGGCTAACCAGTGGTTTCGCCTATATGCGGAGTTCGTCACGGACCCAAAGGTCCAAATGATGAGCGAAGCCATGCAAAGGCGACTGGTGATGCTGATGGGGATGCGATGCAGTAACAACCTTGAAACGTTACATGAAACAGAGATTGCTTTTCAGCTCCGTATTTCAGAGGTCGATCTGGTCGAGACCAAGGCGCTGTTTATCGACAAAGGGTTCATTGACGACAAGTGGAATTTGATCAACTGGGATAAACGACAATTCGCTTCCGACACAAGTACAGAGCGGGTTCGCGCGTTTCGGGAGAAGAAGAAGTTGACTCCAGAAATAGATGAAACGGAAGCGAAACGTTCCAGTAACGCCCTAGAACAGAACAGAACAGAACAGATACAGAACAGAACAGAGCAGAAGAAGAGCCTTATCCTCACCAACGAGAGCGGTACACAGCCGGTAGCACCGTCCGCTGGCGCGGACCCTCACCTCGTTCCTCTCTTTGAGTTGGAAAGTACAAAAGTCAAAGCTCGCTCTCCCGATGACTACGTCACGTTTTGGAATAAGAATCGCGACACATTGAGCGAAGTCAAGACGCTCTCTCACGAACGCCGCCGTCGCTTGCAGATGCGAATCACCAACGGCCTGACGCCAAAACTATTCCGTGATGTGATTGCGAAGGTCCACGCGACGCCATTCTGCCTCGGAGACAACGACCGCACATGGCGAGTGGATCTGGACTTCCTGATTGCCAACGACACGAACTACCTCAAGGTGCTCGAAGGTAAATACGACACCGCAGCGAAGCCGAAGCCAGTCCGAATCGTGATGACCAATGATCTAGAGAGGGCGCGATGACAAAGCAACCCGAGCTTGACCGCAGCCAGACCCCGGCCAGTGCCGCAACCGAGAAGACCATCCTCGGCGCAATCCTACTGGATAACCGCGCATACGACGACGCCGAGCAGATAACCTACAACGATTTTTACCTAAGTTCACATCGCACCATCTTCGGGCGAATGGCCGCAATGATTTCCGAGGGCAACGTGGTCGATACGTCCACCTTGGCGCAGGAGTTGAGTGACCATCGCGAACTCGATTCCATCGGTGGGCGAGCGTATCTGTTCGAGTTGACCGAGATGCTGCCGCGCCACTTGGCTCTTGAATCCTACGTTCGGATAGTCAAGGAGAAGTCACAGCTCCGCACTCTCATAAGCGTGTGCCACACGACGATTGCGATGGCTGAGGACCAAAGCGTAAGCATCGATGACCTGCTAACCGACACAGACACCCGGCTCATGGAGATAAGCGCCGAGAACGATGCCGCCAACACGGAGACGCTGGCTGAGGCATCTGAACGCGAGTTCTTAAGGATTGAGGCGGAGCGGGCCTCGGGCAAGAACTTCATCGGCATTCCGAGTGGTCTTTCCGCGCTCGACACGTATGTCGGCGGCTGGGTGGAGGGCGAGCTGGCCATCATCGCCGGGAAGCCGGGACAGGGAAAGTCGTCGGCGCTGATTCAAACCCTCATTCAGTGCGGTCACGATGGCGTTCCTGCGCATATCTTCTCCCCTGAGATGACCAAGGGCCAGATACTCCGCCGCATGTGGGCCGCCGTGGCATCGCTACGCTTCAGCCTGCTCACACATCCCATATTCCTGCACGGCTCCGACATGAGCCTACTGCGCGACGTGAAGGCTACTGTAGCGGGTTGGCCGCTAGTTATCGACGACGACACCAACATCACCCCCGGCCAGCTCATCTCTCGGGCGCGCATCTCAAAGCGCAGAAATGGAACCCGGCTGTTCGGGGTTGACTACCTGCAAAAGATGAAATTCCTGTCGAAGCCTGAGCACCGGCACATCGAGGTGAGCGATACCGCCGTCAAGCTAGCCAATCTCGCGAAGAAGGAGCATGTTGCGGTTGTGGCGTTGAGTTCGCTGACTGACAAGGGCGGCAGAACGAGGAATGCGGTGCCCACCCTTGGCGACCTGCGGCAGTCAGGGGATATCCAGTACGAGGCGTCGACCGTGGTGTTCATTCATCGTGAGACGGCAGAGGCAAGCGAAGAGATAAAAAGCGACGGCCTCATGATTATTCCAAAACAAAGGAACGGCAAGACGGGTCAGTTCGATGTGACCTACAACGAGCACCTGATGTTTGAGGCTGGCAGTCCGCATCAGCCAACGCTTGACGAGCAGCCACATTCGTCGTCGTCGAGAGTTATGCAGTATGCATTGCCACACAAAAATGATGAGTTTGATTGATCGGGATAGGTGTCCAGTTATGGCAGAGATGCAGAGTATTGAGCGGGTGATACGGGCGACGGCGGAAGAGTTCGGGCATTTTCCCGGCTGGACAAAGTTGCTCGCGGATGCGCTGACGGAGCTAGATGCCACGCGCGCTAAGAAGCCAAACGCAAGAGTTACCAAGGAGGTTGCAAATGGACAAGCCCATCGCAGTTCCCACACTGGAAAGCCTAAACGAACGGCTTATCGACCTTGAAATGTTCATGCTCGCTTGGATGAATAAAGCCGCCGAGATGCAAGCCGCGACGTTGGATATAGCCACCGATTCGAACAAGACCGCGAGGCTGCTTCTCGACATAGTCAAAGGCAAACAGGATGAAAAACAGCAGCAGTTGATGTAGGGAGAAAGTGTATGAAGTTTCCGCAGGTCTACATCTACCGATGGAACCGTATGGGCCGCAAGGGTCATCTTTGCATTGTGCTGTGCCGGGGATCGATGAACAGTTGCATGGTGCGATTCGAAGATGGCCACGAAGCTGTGACCAGCAGGAACGCACTAGCGAAGGTGAAGGAGTAAGCGGTGATAAAAAAGCGAGACGAAGCGAGCGAGACGCTGATCGCGTTACGAAGAGCGATGGGAATGACGCAGGCACAATTTGCGGTTGTAGTACTAGAGACAGCAGTCACGACAGTTGCTCGCTACGAGACTAGCCATCCACCACAGCACGAACTTCTCCTGCGGCTCGCCAATATCGCACGACAACATGGTCATGATGATCTATACGGCAGGTTTAATTTCCTTTATCTAAAGGGTGCCATTCAAAGACTGAAGTACTACAAAGACCAGCTTAGCGAGGAGGATCACCATGCCGAATAATCCAACACTCAAATCACTCGACGCGCGAATCGCCGAACTAGAGAAGATTCACCGCGAGGAAGTCGCTGCGCGTATCAAGGCAGCGGAAGAAGCTGCGCCATATATTGCAGAATCCAAAAGATTGCTAAAAGAACTAGAGGAAATGCAAGGCCAATGATCACTCTTCAACAGTTCAACTCGGCCACCAGTCAGAAGCGTCGCGATATGGCGTCGCGGCTGAAGGAGAAGGTGTGGAAGACCGGGCTGCGTGCGGGCAAGGTACGACGACCGAAACGCGACCTGCCCTTTTCGCTCGACCAGTTCCGCGCATGGACGATGGAACACGTCGGCATGGGGATGGTGCGGTGCCACTACTGTCCGCGTCCCATCGACGTGTTGAGCTTCGAGCCGGACCACTACGTGCCGCTGGAGCTTGGCGGCGGTATCGGCCTCGATAACATCGTGGCCTGCTGCGAAGATTGCAACCGGCTGAAGGGAGCGATGCCGCCTAACGATTTTATTGAACTCATGCAGTTCTTGGAGACGCGCATCTCCGCAATAGGCCGCGCCGACATGACCAAACGGTTGCGTGCTGGCGCTATGGGGCTGCGGATGCGCTTCCACCCCGACGACGTAAAGAAGAAGCCGCCGCAATCGGCAGCGGTAGAGAGAACAAAAGAGTTGGACTTCTTTTAGCCATTGCAGTGAGAGTGCCATAAGAGAAGAGCGAATCAAGGGGGAGCGACGGTATGTCGGACGAATGGAAAGTCAGCGACGAGGCGCGGGGAATCATGAGGCTGCCGATGCCACAACGGATGATTGCGCTTCGGCTTGCGTCACCGCAGGTTCGGACCGAGATCGCGCTAGAGTGCGCACTGCACCTAAGCCAAGTTTTTCCAGATATGCGTGCGGTGACTGATGCGCTTCTGGACGCTGCGCTGTATCGTGACGAGTCCAAGTAGCGAGCACCAATCCATGAGAGCGAGCCATCGTTGCTGAGAGCACCAATGGATGCGAGCGAGCCAATGAAACAGAGAGTATCAGGCACAGGGAGTGAGCCAGTCATCGTGAGAGCACCAGACGACGAGAGCGAGCCATACGATTTGCGAGTACCTCAACTGATGAGCGAGCCGTAATTTATGCGAGCACCAAAAATAGGGAGCGAGCCAGCTTCTCAGTGAGCACCATCAGCCGAGAGCGGAGCCAACGCGTATGAGAGCACCAAGCATGTAGAGCAGTTACAAAATAGCACCAACCACAAAAGGAGAAAGTGATGGGCACGATGATTGAGCTGGAACCCCTTGCGAGGCTTACCAAAGACCTCGCCAACGCCTCTAAAACGCTGTCCATCCGCGAGGCTCGTTACCTCGTCGATGCCTACTATATGCTCCAAGAAAACCGTATCTCAGCATCGCATCAGTTGCGCACGCTGAATGAGAATGACGAGCCGCACACCGTCATCGACTGGCTCGCGTCACAGAACGAGCTATTAGAAAACCAGATCAAGCGCGCGCTCGATAAGTGGACCGACTCGCAGCCGGTCAGCGCATGGGCGAAGAGTATCTGCGGCATTGGTCCTGTCATCTCTGCCGGGTTGCTGGCACACATTGACATCAAACACTGTCCGACGGTCGGCCACATCTGGCGCTTCGCCGGACTGGATCCAACGTTGAAATGGGAGAAGGGGAAGAAGCGTCCTTTCAATGCATCGCTGAAGACGCTCACCGCGTTCAAGCTGGGCGAGTCGTTCGTGAAGGTGCAGAACAACGATAACGATGTGTACGGCAAGGTGTTTGCCTCACGGAAAAAACAGGAGCAGGAACGCAATGACACAATGCTGTTCGCGGATCAGGCAAAGGTGCGCGTCGAGAAGGTTGGCAAGAGTACCGATGCCTTCAAAGCATATTCAATCGGCAAGCTGCCACCTGCACAAATTCACGCGCGGGCAAGAAGGTATGCGGTGAAGCTGTTTCTTGCGCACTATCATGCGGTCGCATACTTCGAGCATCATCGCACGATGCCTGCTTTTCCATACGTCTTCGAACATCTGCCCGGTCACGTTCATTTCATTGCGCCGCCGAATGTGGACATGATCGATGGGATGGCGGCTGCGTTGGCAGAGTACGAAGCGGAGCTGCGGCGAAAGGTCAGTTGAGCCATTACTAATGAATCTGTCCTGTAAGACGGAAGCGAACCATCATTTGCGAGAGCGCCAAGGGTGGACGAGTGAACCAGTCGACAAGAGTGCGCCACGATGAACGAGTGAACCATTCCGTATGAGAGCGCCAAGTGCTTTGAGTGAGCCACCGTTCTAGCGAGTACCACAGTTGAAGAGCGAGCCAGCGACATAGAAAGGAATGAGGAAGCGATGGCATTTGATTTGGTAGTAAGCAGGCTTGAAATCGAGTGGGTTCGCAAATCAGAGAGCGAGCCATATTCGCTGTCAATTGAAAAACGCTTCGGCGATGGAACCGTTGTGCGATTGTTGCTAAACGAGGCCGAGGTAGAGTACCTCACGCAAATCAACAGAAATGAAATGATCCAAAGCGAGGAGAAATTATGCGCAGTGTAGATACGTTTTTCCGAGGCCACCGTCGTGAGACCTTCATCGATGGTGCCACCATCCTTTGCAATGCCGCTGGCGAGAAGCGGCTCAAACTATCCATGAAGCTGCCGCTGGTGGGCAACCAACTTGTCGGCATGCCGGAGTGGATCGAGGGACCATTCATCGATATCTCAAAGCCGGAATACGCGTTCAAAAGTCCCATCTCGTCAAACATGGAACTCGACCCGATGATTCTCCATGTCTACGGGCTGCCGGAGGACAACGTCTTGGCCGCCACCACGCATGAGCTAGTCACCTTCGACGGCGTCCGCATGTGCGCGTTCAAGATCGAGCGCGATACCGACAGCGAAAAGGAACACTCCGATATCAGCCTGACCTTCACCGCGTACCTTCCACGCACCGGCAAGTTCCTGAAGTTCGCCGACGACAACTTCAATACGTCGATCTTCGTCCTGTATGAGGCCGCGCAGAAAAGCCTGCTAGACGATAACCCGAACCTGCAACCGACCGATTCCCCGACTCAGCCAGAGCAGGCGCAGGAAGAGGCCACTACGGACGAGTACGAGGCAGAACGGCGGGAGGCCGTCTCCCCAGCGCATGATGCGGAGTTCGATGTCGTCAGCGGCAAGAAGGGTATCAAGGCGAAGCCAGCTAAAGCACAGACCGGCGTAAAGCGTGATGGGTATGGCAAGCCTATCGGTACCGTGGTTCAGTAATCCAATTGCAGCGAGAGTGCCAAAGATGGCGAGTGAACCACTTTTAACGCGAGCACCAGAGATGCTGAGTGAACCAAAGGAAACTGAGAGCACCGAGAAGACGGAGTGAGCCGTTATTCAAGCGAGCACCAATTCACTTGAGCGAGCTATTTACGAAGAGAGCACCAGAAGTCGTGAGCGGACCACATAACAGAGAGAAAGTAGGAACGCATGGTAGGACAAAGATTGAGAATCCGCCTCAAGGCTCACGACCATAGAGAGCTTGATGCATCCACCGGCAAGGTCGTCGCGACCGCCACAGAGACCGGGTCGCAGGTAGCGGGTCCGATCCCGTTGCCGACCACCCGCAACCGCTATTGCGTTCTCAGATCGCCTCACGGCGACAAGAAATCGCGCGAGGCTTTCGAGATGCGCACGCACAAGCGACTCCTCGAAATTATCGAGCCGACCAAGGAGACGGTCGACGCACTGATGAAGCTTGAGCTTCCGGCAGGCATCGACGTGGAGATTGAAGCCTATGAAAAATAGATCGAGAGAGAGCACTGCACTGCGACGTTTCTGGATGTCGTGGTTTGTTAGCGAAGAGGATTATCGTCCGTTGACCTATCCACCTAACGCGGCAATTCTTGGTTGGTGGTGTACCGGCACGTCAAGCGATGACCGGGCAACCCTCTGCGGCCTTGTTGACGCGACGACAGAGGAGGAGGCGAGGGCTGCGGTCCTGAGAGATTGGCCCGGTATTGAATGGCGTTTTATCGAGCCGCAGGACGCCGATTACGTCATCATGTCTGATCGCTTTCCCTTGTCAGACTGGATGAAACAGCGAATGTTTTCAAGGGTTTGACCCGTGACGTATACTTGTCTCAGTAGTTCATTTCAGTAGTCGCAACCAGCGGCAGGAGAGAATCAAACATGGGAACCATCGAAGATATCCGCAAAGCCTTTCAGGACTTTCTAGCCCCGGAACTGCGTTCCATTACCGTAAAGGTCGAGTCGCTTGAAAAGAGACTGGACGAGAGATTTGACGCTGCTGAAAAGCAGACTGATTTAAAACTCGAAAAGATAACGAATCAGATGGCTCTTCAACATGACGTATTGGTGAAGACGATAGAGGCGTTCCGCGCAGAGATGCGCTCCGAGTTTATGTCTCTGAAGATGAACAGCCAGCTTGACGTTGCTCGTCAGGTTGCCCCACTATCGGAACGGGTTGCAGTCCTCGAAGCCGCAAAGCATTAGTAAAGCTCCGCCGCGCCCTTCTCCGGGTAAGCGGTGCGTCTGCCGTGGTAGGTGGGGCCGGTACGTAACCCGGCGATTGGCCCCGGCAATCTATAGGCTCCCCAGCCTTCCCAGTTGCCGGGGTCTTTCTTTGCCTCCGAACGAAACCGTCCACCGCGCGTTCTCTTCCGGCGTCAGGTGCGCACGCAACGCTTCCTCAATCTCCCTCGGGTCTTCGCCATCGGTAAGGGAAAGCTCTGTCGTCAGCATCTCGCATTGTTGATTGTTGCGAAGCATCCCGCGAACCTCCCGCGCCATCAGCTCCGGTGTGAAGTCGATCTGGTCAGAGTGAATTAGGCAGCGCACGCTCTCAGCTAGGTCGAGCACGTACACAGAGAACGGCAGGCCGTCGCGCAGGCATCGCCGGGCACGGTGGTTGCCGTCCATTAGGCAGATTCCGCCGAAGCGCTGGCCAGCGATGCCGGGCACGCTAGGGTCGACGTGATCGATATGCTCTGCGTGGTGCTCTTCGTTGACCTCCAGCATCTTGTGCAACAGTTCTGGTGGAACGAGGCTGGTCCGATGCTTGCCGTCGCTCACGATGCCACGCGCAAGGGAAACGTCGAAGATGTATTTCCCGAGTTCGCCCTCGACGGAATAGACCTGCTTGCCGCCGCGCATGTTTTGCTGGCAGCGCGGACAGGTTGGATCGATCATTGGTCACCTGCTTGAAGTCGACGCAGAGCGGAGAAGAATCCAACCGGCGCTGAACCTTCTGCGTTCAGGCGGTCGGTACATGGATTGCAAAACCTGCTGTTGAGCCGCACGCACGCCTTGTTCTGGCAGTCGGGGGTTTCGCAGTTCGGCCAAACGTCGAGCATGCTGGTGCTCATTGGAATCCCTCCACCCATGAACGGGCGTTCGCCAACGTGCGAAGCGTAATAACCTGCCCGAGGCCGCAGTGGTCAGCTAGCTCGGGATGCTTGGTCATATCGGACAGCATCGACGATATCCCGTTCATGAACTCGCCCCGGTCAAGATAGTCGAGTGCTCTTTTCTTGGCCCACTCCAAATGTTCCGCGCGCGTCATCGTTCCTGTCCCTCCCTCGCTTGCTGCGTTTGTGCTCACGGCCACACTGCGGCCACATCAGCGTATCCACCGGAACAGCAGATCGCCAACCGTATAGCCGATGGCGAAACCGCTAACGCACCACCACACTCTGATCCGCATCACAGCTCCCCGCGCAGCAGGTTAAGCATGATGTTCATGTTGTCGGTTGGACCGACCGGCATGAACTTTCCCATGCGGTCCAGCACGCGCGCCTTGCGGTTGTTATCATCGTCGGCCTTGAGGTAATAACGTTCGAAGCGTGCGGCGATCTGGATGCTGCGCGCCATGTTCTCTGTTTCGGCCATCATCCAGCCGACGTCACTAATGATCTCAGTCATGTCCATCGAGATTGCGTGCGCGGTATCGAAGGCATAGGTCACGGAGCCGTCCCACCACTCCTGACAGAAGGTGATGCCGCCGTGGACCGGGACGTAGTCGAGTATGCCGTGAATACCGGGTGCGACGACCGGCAGCTTGGGAAAGCGGACGTACCCATTGAAGCGGCCCCACTTATCCAATGACGAAAGCTTTGCATAGAGTCGCGGCTCCCGCTGTTTTATGAGTTCCGATTCCTTCCAGAGCGGCGACTCGTTCAGAAAGAAGCGCAAGTCATCCTTCGACCAGCATAGCCAAGCGCTGTCTGCGATCCAGTCAGTCTTGCTCTCCATCACCGCCTTGCGATTCGCAATCTCGCGGTCGCGGGTGCGCTGATTCAACTCCTCCAACATCGGCTCAATCGATTTGAAGGCATTAAGGAAATCGTACTCATCGCTCACGCTTCACCTGCGCTCTTCCATCCAAACTCCATTGCGGTGGTTGCCTCGATTGAAAACTTAGTTTGACTAGTGAAGCGTTTGATTTGACCTAAACCGCAGTTCGAAGTACGATTCGAGAATTGTAAATCTAGCACCTAGCGGATTGGAACAATGTGACAAATAAAAAACTGGCAGCCAGCCCGAAGGTCTGGAAGTGTCCGCAATGTCCTCGTGTCTTCAAAGCCTCGACTGCGCTAGGCAGTCACATGCGAACGCACGGAATCAGCGGCCAAGCGAAATCGACGGTGGCCGGACGCCGTCTTCGCGAAGCTGCCGCAGCAGAACTTGCCCCAGTTGTCGCACCTCCCCCTACTCCCTCCCATCCTCCCTCCCCAAATACATGTCCCGAGTGCGGAGAAACATTTTCACGGTCACAAGTTTTAGGCAGGCACCGCCGCTTCAAACATGGCGTCATCAGTCGGGCGACGCTAAAGTCAATCGAAAAAGCGAAGCGGGACAAACAATCAACCACAACGACGCATATACAGCAGGTGGAAAGGATACCCGCGAACAATGACAAGAAGCTCAGGAGCAGCAGCAGCAACGGTAGAGCGCCGCACATCGAGAGTGACGACTCTATCGCCCCAGCTATCGAAGAGAGTGACGACTTTACCGCCCCAGCTATCGAACCTCTTGCGTATGCCATTCTCGTCGGGGAAGTCATCCAGCTCTGCCGCAATACTGCGGAAAAGCATGACTACCCTACACGCAACTTCACCCGCCAATTCGGAGAACTTTTTTACCGTCAGACGCGCGGGTAGATATTGGGGCTGGGCGTGCGTCTGTCCTCGCTGCGGCGACAGACCGGAGCGTGGCTCGAAGAACCGCTGGCGCTGGCTGGCGCTACATGAGGCCGCCCATAGTAAGCCGAGAACGCACTGAAATACTGCACTAATTGAACGTGGAGTTATTTGATCTATTTCTCCCCGGTCCTTGCGTTTGCAATCTACTGCAAAAGGGCCAGAATAATTTTATGCACCACCAGCTTCGCCCGAACCTCCCCCCGCTGCCGCATAACATGCGAGACCTGCCAGTTGACTCGCGCGGTTATCCTGTTCCGTTTTTCGTTGAATGGATCGATGGCGTTCCAGAGTTCCGCCTTATGAGTCGCGGCAAGATGCTTCGCGCCGTCCTGCTCAAGCTGTGCTGGATCTGTGGAAAGCCTTTAGGCAACCGCCTCGTTGCCTTCACCATCGGCCCAATGTGTGCCATCAACCGTATCTCCTCAGAGCCACCGCAACATCCTGAATGCGCCGAGTTCGCGGTGCATTCTTGCCCCTTCATGCTCATGCCGAAGATGCGGCGGCGTGAGGACGGTCTGCCGCCTAAGAAAGATGCACCGGGCATCATGGAAGAACGCAATCCCGGCGTGATGCTGGTGTGGCTCACCCGGCGCTGGGAGGTGTTAGATGAGCCGGAAGGCTATCTCTTCGAAGTTGGCGCGCCGATTAGAACGCTCTGGTACGCCGAGGGCCGCAAGGCGCTTCGCAGCGAAGTCCTCGCCTCCATTGAAAGCGGACTGCCTCTGCTGCGCAAACATGCCGTGAGCAAAGAGGACGTGGCCGAACTGGAGACGAGGCTCACTGCCGCAATGAAACTGATACCAAAGGAGGTCAACCTACGAACCCTTACTACTTCAAGCGCCTTATAAGGCAAGGCGAGTTCATGGTCATCCGTGTGGATGGCACGAAGACGCTTTACGAAGAGAAGCCGACGCTACAGAAGATGTATGCGGCGATTGGATGCAACAGCATCGATACGGTTATTCTTGACCGCGAAAACGAGATTGTGATGGTCGTGGACGACACGGGCATGGTCGACGGCAAGCCTGTCAATTTGGAGGCGACCGTTTTCTACCACAACGTCTGCGTGCCCGGTACGCTTCACCAGATTCACGGAGACGTCGCCATCGTCAACGACAAGGACTTCGCATGAGAGGGCTGAGATGACATACCTCGAACTATTTGACTCCGCGATGAGATGCACAACCAAGGAGCAGGCTGACGCGTGGATGGAGGTCGAGGTCCAAGCACTGCTCGATGCTGCGACCGCCAATTCCGACACCACGCTCAATGAACCTGCGGCGCGCGAAAGTATCAAGAGCACGCTAGGCTATATGGCTGGCTACGGTGACGACACCGTGCGCGATAAGGTCCGCGATCTGTTCGATGCCTTACATCCGATCTTCGGCGATCACCGGCCAACGCCGGAAGAAGCATTCGCGAAAGGCTACGGATACGGAATGCGGTGTTGGCACTGAGGAACGAAGAACAGGAGACCGGTAATCCATGCTGACGTTTTGGTTGAACGATCCACAGTTGCAACGCTCGACACTCGTCGTCGTGATCGAGAAAGACAATCTGGCACGCATGGAAAAGGCCGATCCTGTCACTCTTTTCCCATGCGATGAAGGCGGCGCTCTCCAAAGGCCGGAATATCCTCAAAAGCTAAGTTGCATGATTAGCTACGAGCCTGACTCTGGCGAACTCTACAGCATCCTCAATCAAAACAATTCAAAGGCGCTGCTGCTCTATCTCACGCGCGGATATCAGTTCACACCCATCGACGGCAAGCGAGCAGATATCCCGATGGACGGCAGGCGAAAGGATGACCAGTGAATCAACTATCCGAGAATCCAGAGATCGGTCGCCAGTTGCGTGCCGACGAGCTGCGAGAGAAGACGGTCGTGTGCCTCCGGCGTGAGGACCGTAAACTTTGGATGACGCTATGGGTGAAATCTATCGACAGCGACGCGGTCGTCTTCCTTGCCGGTGCGCCTGAGCCTCGCATCCTTTTTATGGTGTTCCGTCAGGCAGACGGCACTCTGGTCGACGACGCAGGCAAGCTGATGCTTGTCCATGAATATCTAGGGGAGGTGTAGTGGCATGAAAAAGCGACTCACGGAGGACGATCTAATCCCGCTGCGGGATACATTCCTCGACTCGGAAGGTAATCCTATTGCCGATGAAATTGACGACCAGACTGTGTTTCCTATCGCGGCGGGTTCGTGGCCGAGCGAGTTTGCGGACGCCATTTTGGAGCGCTGCGCAGCCTGCGACGACTTCGTCGGAATCAGCCCGAAGGGTTTTAAGTTGCACGTGCGCAATCCCGCGCGCGCTATCTTCTGCGGCCCATGCTTCGTGGTGTTTCACAACCTTCTTTCGCAAGATCGGCGAGTGCAATGAAAGGCGTTGTGCTCTCTCCCTATGATTCGCGCGCCCCGAAATACTGGATGCACGAAACAAGTGGCGTGCTGGAGTGGGTCGTTAAGTGCTACCTGCAAAACGAGCAGATGACAGAGAAGCAAATTGCAATCATGCGAGAGTACCTAAAACAGTGGGTCACCTCGCCAGTGTGGAAGTGTTGCGATGATCTTGCTAGGCTGCAACGCGACGTGGAGAAAATTCAGACGCAGCCGGATATCGACGCGTGGCTAGAAGCCGCGCTTGCAGAAGGAATCGACCCGCTATGACATGGTTAATTTTGACAGATGTACTACTCGGCCTATCGATACTCGTCAACGTTATAAACCTGCTGGTGCTTCGTAGAATTAGGCGCACTCTAAAAGGGAAGCCATGAGAACGCAGTCACAACCTTGCCCCGCATGCCGCAGAATAGTCGATGCAACAACCAGCGTCACTGAGAAGGGAGTAAAGCCGTGTGAGGGCGATTATTTGGTCTGCGTCTATTGCGGTGCAATGCTCCGGTTCTCCGAAGATCAATCGTTACGCCTTGCCGACGATCACGAGTTGAAGGAGTTGATGCGCTTGGAACCGCAGTTCTTCCGGCTGCTCATAATATCCAGCCAGATGCTGAACAAGGCTAGGCGAGTATGACGCGTGGCAGCCGTCCTCCGCTTAACGCGTTGCTCGAAGCGCTGATGCCGGTCGTGCGCCCGACTATGCTCAAACACTTCACTCCTGATTGCTGCATCGCAACCTGCCGCGTCTTGAGGAAAGCGTTCAACGTCTTCGGCTATGACGCCGAGGCGGTTCCGGTGAGCGTCTTCATCTTCAATGAGAATATGGCTGGCTTGCTCAAGGACGGCGTATCGATCCCAACGGACAGGTCCGCACGCAAGGAGCTGCTCGACGGGACCGGTGCGTGGAGCGTTGGCATCACGCGACAGAGCGCAGAGGTTGGCGCTCCGGTCGTCGGTGGACGATTCGGCGGCCATCTTGTGCTCCGTGTGATGAACACGCTTGTGGACGCCTCCCTGCAACAGGCTGACCGGCCAGAACGCGGTATCGTTCTCCCGCCGCTGCTTTCGTTCGTACCACAGAAACCCATCTTCTTTACGCAGAAGAAGACGCGCGGAAAGCGATGCGGCGTGTCAGTGAACGGTTGCGAGATTGTCTACGAACGACTGAAGGATTACAGCTTCCGCAAAGCACCGGATTGGCTTCGGGGTGGCTCACCGTACACAGACGTGACCAGCAGCATAGTTAGCCAGACCGTCAACCGATTGAACTACCACACTGGAGGAGAGAGCCTATGTTTAGAAAGGTCGTAATCGACAGCTATCTTTTGACCTGTGAACTCTGCTCCCATGTCTGGTTATCCGCCTCTAACACTGTGCCTGCACTCTGCCCTAGCTGCCTGTCTCGCGCATGGAATGGTCCACCCTCATGCAGCAGGTTCCGAGGATTTTCGGGCGACGCCACACACAGGCCCGTGGCGGCGTCGCATAGGCGGAATCGATGAACTAGGCGCAGGTGGAGGAGGAAAGGCCAACGCGAGCCTAATCTGCGCGAGCTAGGCGCTACCTCAGACCCACCAAGCCGGAACCAAGCTGACATTTACCGTTTCGCCGTCGCCGCTGTTGTCCATCAATTTGGCTGGCTCGAAGACATAGCCATGATCGACGACGCTGTATTGCGTCACCATCATCCTCGCAATGCGCGGCCCGTAGGCAATGACGTTCAGCGCCTCTTGCCATAGCTGGCGGGGTAGACGCCCCATCTCGTAGTTGTAGTCGGCCATGATCCGCGAATAGTCATCTCCGAATGTCTCCGTAGGCGGAAATATAAGTTTGAAACGTTCGCAGAACTTATCGACCACCAGATAACGAGTATCGGTGGTGACGATGGCGACACGCGCCTGAGCGTGTCCGCAAGCTTTCGACAAGACTTCCATCTT
>Ga0193743_1000887_pt1 | contig 23164 bp, 24 predicted proteins | sample L2c2metaG_FD_143038 | JGI IMG/M metagenome (GOLD analysis project Ga0193743, IMG submission 143038) | Soil microbial communities from a riparian zone of the East river system, Colorado, United States - L2c2 | ecosystem: Environmental > Terrestrial > Soil > Riparian zone | place: USA: East River... | reverse complement strand
TGCGCGCCGCCCGAAAAGGCAAGGCGGTGTCCATCCCCGGCGTCGGCTACAGAATCATGGCCGCCATGGTCGGCGCCACACCGCGCGCGGTGCTGCGCAGGTTCAGCGGAGTGAGCGCGCGCAGCAAGTTCGGCGCACTTCACGGCGGATCTGCATCGGTGCAAACAGCGCCGCAGTGACGAGAACGCCCTTCCTAGGTACCGGATGTGGCGACGGTGACTCGGAAAACGCGGTAGCGCAAGCCTGGCCGAGACTCGTCGAGGTCCGCGCGACGGAGGTGGCGCACCCCGCGGGCCGCGGGATCGTCCGGTCCAGGTCCGCCGAGGCCGATCGCGACGCGTAACCGCATAAATTGACATACATCAAGATAAAACTTGACAAGTGCCTTAATACTTCGGTAGCTTGACAGTTATGCGAAGGAGCACACCCCCGTGGGACCGGGCCGCTGTCGACGGCGCCAACGCCCGGCCGGCGCGCGTCGCGCAGATCAAGTGGTTCGCGATCCTCGCCGACGAGTGGCAGCCCGATTCCGACGAGTTGACTCCGACGATGAAGGCCGATCGACCAGAAGTATGCGCCGCAGATCGACCCGCTCAACCCGACGAAGGAGACCCCATGAAACTCGTGAGCTACAACAACGGCGGCGCCGGCGTGGTCATCGACGACCACGTTGTCGCCCTGGCCGACCTCGACGGTGTCCCGACCGACATCACCGCATTGCTGGCTGCCGGGCCCGACGTCGCCGAGCAGGTCAGCCGCCAGGTAGCGCGTGTGCGCCAACGGACTCCGTTGTCCGCCGTGGCACTCGGTGCGCCGATTCCGGCGCCGTCGAAATACCTGGCGATCGGCTTCAACTACACCTCGCACCTTGCCGAGATCAAAGAAGCCGCGACGCAGCCCCAGTACGCCGAGCCGATGGAGCGGTTTGCACATCTGCGTGCGGCGTTCCCAGACCAGAAGCTGCCAACCTTCTTCAACAAGCAGGTGTCCTGCATCACCGGACCCTACGACCCGATCCTCGCGCCGTACGACTCGCCGATGCTCGACTTCGAGGGAGAACTCGTCGCGGTCATCGGGCGACGGATCCGGCGCGCTGACCCGGCGACCGCACTGGCGTCGGTCGCCGGCTACACGGTCGGCAACGACGTGTCGGTACGGGACTGGCAGCAAGACACCCCAACGATGTGGCCGGGCAAGAGCTTTGACACCCACGGGCCCCTCGGGCCGTGGATCGTCACCGCCGACGAGCTGGATCCGGCGGATCTGACCATCCGCACCTGGGTGGACGGCGAACTCCGCCAGGAGGGCTCCACGAAGGAGATGGTCACCGGGATCGGCGACATGATCGCGGCGCTGTCACGTGTATGCACCCTGGAGCCAGGCGACCTCGTGGCAACCGGCACACCGGGAGGCGTGGGCCTGTTCTCCGGACGACTGCTGCAACCAGGTCAGCGCGTGCGCGTCGAAATCGAAGGCATCGGCGCGATCGAGAACCCCGTCGTCGCCGAACCTGCCCCGACGCCGCAGGAGAACTGACAATGACCGCGGCCACCGTCTCCGACCCGCAAGGAAACCCGACGCGAATCCCGATCAGCTGTGCCATTCCGGCGCTCGAGCCGTTCGACGACGCCGTCGGTCACGCGCAGCTGGCCGACGAGCTGGGCTATGACTCGATCACGTTGTCCCACATCGCGGCTCGTGACTCGTTCACGATGGCCGCTGCCCTGGCGATGCGCACCCAGCGGGTGGCGATAGGTACCTCTGTGGCACCGCTGTATCACCGTTCGCCGGCGTCGATGGCCCAGACCGCGGCAACAGTCGACGACATCTCAGGCGGCCGTTTCCGACTCGGCCTCGGCGTGGGCCACCGCACCACCATGGGCGGCTGGCACGGCCAGCAGATCGGCAAGCCGACAGCCGAAATGCGCGAATACATCGGCATCGTCCGCGCCATCCTGGCCGGTGACGTCCCGCCGACCGGCCAGCGGTGGACGTCGAACTTCTCGTTCATGGGCTTGACAGCGCGCCCCGACATCCCGATCTATCAGGCGGCGCTGTCACCGGCGATGCTGCGCCTTGCCGGTGAGATTGCCGATGGCGTGGTGCTGTGGGCCTGCCCGTCGCAGTACGTGCGCGATGTGGTCGTGCCGGAGGTGACCGCGGGCCGCGATCGCGCCGGTAAGCCGCTCGAGGGATTTCACATCCTGGCCGCGGTGCCCTCGGCGATGACCCACGACCGGGCAACCGCGCTCGCAGGTGTGCGCAACGAGCTGCTACGGTACTTCGGCCTGCCGTTCTACCGGGCGATGTTCCAGGCGGCGGGCTTCGCCGGTGACGTGGCGGCGTTCGATGCTGCTTCCCCCGACGTCGACGCTCAAAAGCTAGCCATCAGTGAGCGATTCATCGATCATCTGTGCGCCATCGGCGACGACGCCGCCGTTCGCGATGGGGTTCAGCGATACCGCGACGCGGGGGTCACCAACCCGGTGCTGACCGCCATCCTCGGCACCGACTTCGAACCCACGTTGCGCGCTGCCGCCACTGCCGCCGTCCACGAGCCGAGTGCGACATGAGGCGGTCAACCGCGGGCACAACGTCGTCCGCATCCGAACCAATAGAAGACCACAGAAACGGAGAACATCATGGGACAGCTCAACGATAAGATCGCCCTGGTCACCGGTGGCACCTCAGGCATCGGTCTTGCCGCTGCCCAGCGGCTGGCGGCCGAAGGCGCGCATGTCTTCATCGCCGGACGCGACAAGCAACGCCTCGATGAGGCACTCGCATCGATCGGCGCCTCGGCCACCGGTATTCGTGCCGACGTCACCGACCCTGACGATCTGGACAGGGTCGCCGAAGCCGTCAAGGCACACGGACATGGCCTTGACGTCGTGTTCACCAATGCCGGCGGGGGAGGGTTGGCGCCGTTGGCCGATATGACACCGCAACACTTCCTCGACACGTTCAACCGCAACGTCGGCGGCACCATCTTCACGGTGCAGAAAGTCTTGCCGCTCTTGAACACTGGTGCTTCGGTCATCCTGTCCGGATCCAGCACAGCCTCCAGTGGATACCCCGCCATGGGCGCGTACGCCGCGTCGAAGGCAGCGGTCCGCTCCTTCGGCCGGACCTGGGCGGCTGAACTGGCGCCTCGGCAGATCCGGGTGAACACGTTGGTTCCCGGACCGACTGAGACGCCAGGACTCACGGGTAGCGCACCGGCTGGCCAAGAACAACAGGTGCTGGCCGGCTTTGCGGCAACGGTTCCGCTGGGCCGGGTCGCACAACCCGAGGAGATCGCGGCCGCTGTCCTGTTTCTGGCCAGCGACCAAAGCAGCTTCATGACCGGCGCCGAGCTGTCCATCGACGGCGGCCAGGAACAGGTCTGAGAACCGCCCGGCAGGCGGCGCGACCGCCAATCTGAATGGTGCAGCCCGTGTTTCACAGGGGGACGGGCTGCACCAACATGGCCGCGGCCGCCGCACACGCCTGCCGGTCCGACATCGGCGGGACCCGGCGGCGACCGGTGCCGCCACGGGTGCAAATGGGGTGCCCGTCCGCGGCATGGTTGTGTGCGGTCAGGGAGATCAATGGATGGGACCCACGATGGCTTCGAACGAAGAGATCATCCGTAATCTATATGCGGTCGCAGAGAATGAACCCAAGAGGTTTCGATCGCTGTTCACCGAGAACGGCTACTGGTGGGACGTAGCGTCTGGGGCGAAGTACATCGGCGACGACGTCGCACTCGCGGCCAACATCTACTCGACGGCCTTCCCGGACATGCACCGCGAACTCCACGACCTCTACTTCGACGGTGATGTCGTCGTCGTTCGACTGTCACTGAACGGGCCCCACAAAGGTGACCTTCCGATGCCCGTCGGAACGATTACCGCTACCGGTAAGGAGATCAGCGTCCCGTCCTGCGATGTGTTCACCGTTGAGGGCGGGAAGATCAGCGTGTTCGAGTGCTACTACTCCGGAACCATCCTGCTCGGCCAAATCGGAGTGCTGGCAAATCTGGAAGATTCGTTGAAGAAGTAACGGCTCAGCCGGGCACGCGAGAGTCGCTCGCACGCGTCGACTACGCCATTCAGTGCTGCACGATGTGAATGAAATTGTCTTCGGCATCACGGATCGCCGTCGAACGAATTCCTGGCGCCAGCTGCTTGTCGCGCCAGATGATGGGTACGCCCTTGTCGCGGAGTTGGTCGGTCGCGCGTTGAAGGTCCTCGACAGCGAAGGCGAGGAACTTGTTCCCTTTCGGCAGTAGATGATGTGGCGGCTCGGCGCATAGGCTGGGCTCGGTCGTTACGGTCGGCCCATCGCCCTCGATGAGTTCCAGCTGGGTTCCCGCTCCCGCCAGAAGCACGACATTGGCCCCGTCAATCCTGACGCGCGCATGCTCGGTGAAGCCCAGAACGCTTTGGTACCACTGCGAGCCTCGGTCGAGGTCAGCGACGACGACCACGGTGCAGGCAAAGGCCAGCGAATCCAGGCCGCGGCCCTGCGCGCTGACCGCCGCATCAAGTTGTTGACTGTCGGTTCCCATGGGCTTTTGTCTCCTCATTCCTTCCGTGACGCCAGCTGAGGCTGGCGCGATGGCGGCTCGTCGAACTCCGCAGGGTCGATCTCGATCGCCCGGACGATGAGGTCCGCGGCAAGTTGGGCATGGGCCTTGACCGCGGCTGGCTCCAGCGGGTCAGCGGGGTCGAAATGCCGCGCGAGGGGACCGAGAGTGAATTGCGCAGCGGCACCGTGGGCAAGCACGAAGTTAAATGTGCGCAGCGAGATCGGCCGTGTCCGTCCGGTGGCGACAAGGTGATCGAGCAGGCGCTTCAACGGTGCGAGCGCGGGTTGGATATATGTGTTGTACACATAAGCCAACCGCTCGGTGTCTTGCCGGCCCTCGATGTTCATCAAGCCCAGCAGCTCAGGCCGCTCGGCGGAATACTCCAAGAATGTGCGCATGCTGATTCGCAGCTGGTCGAGCGGGTCGATCACGGTCGGGTCGAACGCCGTCGCCAGCTGCAGGACAAGAGGCTGGAATGCCCAGTCGACGGTGGCGTACCACAGCGCTTCCTTCGAACCGAAACGGCCGTTGAGCGCATTGTGGCTCACGCCCAACTCTCGGTTGAGAGTTCGCAATGCCACACCGTCATAGCCTTGGGTGGCAAAAGCTTTCAGCGCCGCACCGAGGATGTCGTCCAGCGAGGCGGGCGAATCTTCGCTGCGTGGTCGGCCACTCGGCCTGCGTCGCAACGGCGCACTCATGGTTTCCATTCCGCATCCTCAGGTGGCCGTGACGGCGCATCTATATGTTCAGAGTAACAGTGAATATGATACACGACAAATAGTTATGTGTCGTATGTCAGGATCTGCCGCCGACTGCATCGTCCGGGCCGAGTCGGTTGTGAAGGACTACCTCAACTCATATCAACCGTTCGGTCCCAACCGCAGACCCTCGACGATCAGATCCGACACCAGCCGGGCGTGTTCTTCGATGGCTGCGGGGTCGCCCGGGGGCGTTGGGTCGAACAAGGTCGCGAGCGGCACCAGACTGTAGATCGCGGCCGCACCGTGCGCGACCAGAAAGTGGAACTCCCGCAACGCGATCGGACGAATCGTCTTCTGTTCGGTGAGGTGCAGCAGCAGCCGCCCGACGCCCGTCAATGCCGGCTCGATGTAGTTGTCGTAGATATAGCTCAACCGGTCGGTGTCCTGACGGGCCTCGATGTTCATCAACGCAACCAACTGAGGGTGGTCGGCGGAGAACACGACGTACCGGCGGATCGCCAGACGCAACTGTTCCAGAGGCTCGGTCAGGGTCGGATCGAAAATGCCCTGCATGATGCGCAGGAGGGGGCCGAAGCCGAAATCGACCGAGGCCCGCCACAGATCGTCTTTGCTGCCGAAGCGTTGATAGATCAGATTGTGACTGACGCCGAGTTCCCGGTTGAGCATACGCAGCGAAACGCCTTCGTACCCGTACGTGGCGAACGCCACCAGGCCCGCTTCCAGGATGTCCTCCAGCGGCGTCGAGTCCGCCGTCTTCGGGCGACCGCGGCGCCCCTGTGATGCCCGGGTAGAAACCATGTGACAAATTATGCCAGACGTCACGTCAACATTTATATTGACAGCTATCAACTTACGTTCTATCGTCGGACTAGAACGTTTCGGCAGCCACAGGAGATCTCCCATGACGCAGACGCTTGACACTCCGGTCTTGATCGCTGGTGCCGGTCCGACGGGTCTTGTCCTCGCCAGTGTGTTGTCGCATTACGGCATCAATTGCGTTCTTGTCGAACGCAACACGCACACGACCCGATTCCCGAAGATGGACGTCACCAACGGGGCCAGCATGGAGCTGCTGCGGCGGTTGGGTGTCGACGCCGAGTTGCGGCGCGTGGGGGTGGCGCCGCAGCATTCGTTCGACGTGATCTTCGCTCCCGGGCTCGACGGCCCGGAGATCACCCGCTGGCGATTGCCCTCGGTCGACGAGGAGTGGGCGACGCTGCGGGGCTCGCCCGACGGGGCCCGTCCGGGTCAGCCATGGCAACGCTGCTCGCAAGCAATCTTTGAAGCGGTGATGATGGATCGCTGCTGGCGCGACCCGTTGATCGACGTTCGCCAGGGGTGGCGGCTCGAGATGTGCGCTCAGATTGGCGACGCGGTGGAAGCCACCGCCGTGGACGACAGAGGTGAGGCACTGAAGATCCGTGCCAGCTACCTGGTCGGATGTGACGGCGCGTCGAGCGTGGTCCGCAGCGAGCTGGGCATTGCGATGGAGGGCGCCAAGGATATTACCGCGTTTGCCCTGGTGCACTTTCGTTCCAGCGATCTGGCCAATCTGCATGCGCTGGGCCAGTTCTGGCACCTGTACATCACCGACGGGGCGATCCTCATCGCGCAGGACGAGGTCGACACCTGGACACTGCACCAGGATTTGGGGCTCGTCGACGATCCCGATCCGATCGGGGATCCCCACGAGTTCGTCGCCCGGGCATTGGGCCACCCGATCAAAATTGACGAGGTGCTGGCCTCGAGCGTGTGGCGGCCCAACGCGCTGCTCGCGGATCAATACGGCCGGGATCGAATCCTGCTCGCCGGTGATTCGGCCCACACGATGGTCCCGACCGGCGGTTTCGGAATGAATACCGGCCTGGGTGACGCGTTCAACCTCGGGTGGAAGCTCGCCGGCACATTGCACGGATGGGGCGGACCAGAGCTGCTGGCCAGCTATGAGGCCGAGCGACGCCCGGTCGGAGACCGCAATCGCAACGCGTCCGTTGAGAACGTGTTCGTCCATTTGCAGTCCCGCGACATGATCGACCCAAATCTCATCGGCCAGGACAGCGACGACGGGCGCGCGCACCGGGCGGCCATCGCGGAATTCCTCACCACCAATAATGCCGAAAACCTCAGCCTGGGAATTGAACTCGACGTCCGGTACGGCGACTCACCAATCGTGTGCGCCACGGATGGTGAAGCACCTCCCTGGGATCAGCGCACCTTCGTGCCCACCGTGCGGCCCGGCCACCGCGCACCGAACATCGTCGTCGCCGACGGCGAGACCTTGTTCGACCGATTCGGCCCCGGCTACACCCTCGTCGACGCCGTCCCCGGACCCAGCGACGCCAAGCGACTTCTGGACGAAGCCGAGCTGGCCGGCGTGCCGGTGCGTCACGTCATACTCGACGACCCGCGGCTTTGCCAGCTCTATGCCCACAAATTGGTCCTCGTCCGCCCAGACCTGCACATCGCCTGGAGCGGAACCGCCGTCGCCGACCCCGCCGACATCATCGCGCGTGCGCGCGGCGCGCGATGACAAGCACACCCTCCAGGCTCTCACTCCACAGGAGACACCCATGAAGAATCAGCACTCGATCGCAGTCGACGGACACGCCGACCTACACAGCGAGCACGGCCCCAACCGAGGCGAACACAGCGGCCGCTCCGTCAACCCGACGATCAAAGTCACCGACCTGGCCTGGCTCGAATTCGAGAAGCCCGACCTCGACCGTGCCGAAACATTTGCGCGCGCCTTCGGTTTCGCGGTAGCAGCGCGCGAACCCAAAGCGTTGTGTCTGCGTGGATCGCTGCCGGGGACGCCCGCTGTGGTCATCCGCAAAGGCGCCCGGTCCCGGTTCATCGGCCCGACGTTCAAGGCGGCTGACGTGTCAGATCTGCACACCCTGGCGTGGGTGAACAATCGTCGCGTCGAACCGCTCGATGAACCTGGTGAGGGCTACGTCGTGCGACTGTCCGACCCGAGCGGAATCGCCGTCGGGGTCTACCACGGGCAACACGATCTGCCGGCTCTGCCCGAACAGCAAGTGCATACACTCAATTTCGGCAGCGATCGCCCGCGGATCAACTCCACCCAGCGTCCGCCCAGCGAACCGGCGCAGGTGCAGCGCCTCGGGCACCTGGTCATGCAGACACCGCACTTCCTGCGCAGTCTGAACTGGTATCTGGACACCCTCGGGCTCATCGTGAGCGATTTCCAGTACGTGCCCGGCCAGCGCGACCGCGGTCCGGCACTGGCGTTCATCCGCTGCGATCGCGGGACGGTACCCTCCGATCACCACACTCTGGCCCTCCGCCTCGGAACCGTGGCCGGCTATGACCATTCCGCATATCAGGTCACTGACCTGGACGCGGTGGCCGCGGGCGGGGAGTACCTGCTACACCGAGGGTACGAACGCGTCTGGGGCATGGGCCGCCACATTCTGGGCAGTCAGATCTTCGACTACTGGCACGATCCCGACAAGCTGATGGTCGAGCACTTCACCGACGGCGACCTGTTCGACAACACCATCGAACCCGGCTGGGCCCCGCTGACCGCATCCGGACTCTACCAATGGGGACCGCCGATCAACCGGAAATTCCTGGGCACCAACCCATCTCCACGGATGATCCGCGACATCGTGAGAGCTCTGCGTGACGACAACGAACTCAATCTCTCCCGGTTGGTCGCGATGGTGAAGGGCATGAGCAAGTGACCGCCGACGACGTCCGGGGTTGTCGCTACGCCGGCGTAGACGCCGACCACGCGATTGTCGTGCACCTCGGGATCACCTCCAATCCGGCCGCTTTGGACGGCTTCTGCGCATACCACGCCGACCGCGGCGTGGACGTGTGGACACCAGACGACCGTTTCAGCTTCGAGGGGTCGGCTGAAGGCCTGGTCGCCCTGGGCGCGCACGTCGCCGAAACGACGCGGCTGCCCGCCTTCTTGGTGGGATCCTCCCTCAGCGCCACCGCCATTTTCCGCACGCTCCAAGTGTCCGATGTCTTTTTCGGAGCGGTCCTGATCGATGATGCGAGCCCGCCCGTTCCACCCGAATCGCTGGACTCGTCGTTGCGGCAGAACACAAAGCCGGTCTTGTGGATCATCGGGGGACCGGACCCGACGTCCGGCCTCACCGCGACCCGAGTCGGCGCCGGCCCGGTCGAAGTGCAAACGCACACTGACGATGTCCATCGGCCGATGCTGATGAATGCCGCGGCCTGTAGCGACGCCGTTCTGGAGTGGTGCCTGCGGCAACTCAGCAATCACCTCAACCCAACGTGGCGGCTCGAATGAGCACCGCCCAACGTCAGATTGTCAACCCTCAACGAAAGGTTCAAAATGCACATCGCCACCATCGTTCTTAGCGCCCTTCTAGCGGTAGCGTTCCTCGGCTCGGGCGGTGTCAAGCTCGTCGGCGCCAAACAGTCACTGGAGATGCGCGACCAGTTGCGAGTCGGGGCGCAACTATGGCGCGTGGTCGGGGCGCTGGAGGTTGCCGGCGGTCTGGGACTGGCCGTCGGATTCGTTGTGCCAGTGCTTGGTATCGCCGCCGCGGTCGGTCTCGCCCTGCTGATGGTCGGTGGGATCGGTTCTCATGCCCGCGTGGGGGACCTTCGCCACGCCGGCCCCGCCGCGCTGCTCCTCGTGCTGAGTGTCGTGACGGCGGGCTTACTGGTCGCGTCGCTCTGACCCCTGTTCGAAGCCGGACCGACCATCAGATCCCAAAGGAGTGAAACTATGTCCAACACAACGGAATTACACCAACCCAGCGTTGCCATTACCGGAGCGGGCAGCGGGCTGGGGCGCGCACTGGCCATCAAGCTCGCTGCGAAGGGCTATCGCGTCTTTGGGACGGCACGATCAGAACAGCATGTCGCCGATTTACTGGAGGTGTCGAGTGGCAACGTCGCCCTGACACTTGCCGACATCACCGATCAGCGTGCGGTCACGGCCTGGGTGGGCAAGGTTTCGGAGGAGGTGGGTGAGCGCGGACTCGACGTGCTCATCAGCAATGCCGGCACCCTGACGCCAGGACCACTTGAAGTCATCCCGTTGGACGACATCAGACGCGAGTTCGAAGTGAATGTCTTCGGTGCGCTGGCCGTGATCAACGGGTTTCTTCCAGCACTGCGCAAGTCTCGCGGCCGCATCGTCCAAATCGGTGCGATGACCGGCCGGTTGCCGGTGCCCTTCGACGGTCCGTCCAGCGCCTCCAAGGCGGCATTCGAGGCGTTGGCCGACGTCTATCGCGCCGAGCTCAAGCCGTTCGGGGTCGCGTTCGTAATGGCTCAGGCCGGCAACATGCGTACCGGAGGGCCCGCCAAGACAGCTGCCGCCCTGAAGCGGCTGGCAGACTCCATGACCGGCGAGCAGCGCGCACTCTATGGCGACGTCTTCGGCAAGTTCAGCGATGTGCTCAACAACATGCAGAACGCCGGCCTGAGCGCTGAGGCGTCCGCCGACCGGGTGATCGAGCTGGTCGAGCAAGTGCCGCCACCAATCCGCGCGGCCGTTGGCGATGACGCGGAACAGATCCTGCGTCTCGTCCGGGAAAAGTCCGACACCGAACTGGATGCCCTGCGACTCCAGCTCATCGGAGCAGGCGATGCCTAGCCAATTGCGTACTGCACCAACCACTGCAGCCGAGTCACACCAACCAGAGCGCACGTCGCTCCGTCGTTCGGAAGGGTAGCCAACCATGTCTCATGTCTTGATCACCGGTGGCGGAGGGTTGGTCGGGCTGAACACCGCCCGCGCCCTCGCCGCCGAAGGTACTTCCGTTGTTATCACCGCTCGTCACGGACACGACCAAATCGAGAAGGCGTTGGGCGACCTTCGCGAGCTGGTCACCATCGAGCCCGTGGAGTTCGCGCGCAGCGGGGAAGTGTTCGACCTGTTCAGCCGGTACGACTTTCAATCGGTGATACACGCTGCACAGGCTCACCAACACGCACAGACCCGCACGTCGAACCGCGGCAACTACGACATGATCTTCAATTGTCTGGAAGCCGCAGAGGCCACAGGCGTGAAGCGCCTGGTCCTCGTGAGCTCGATCGCGGTTTATGGCGGCAGCGCACCGCCATTCGCCGAAGACGCACGCTTCCCCGTGCAAGCCACGATCGATGATCATCCCGACGCCATGGGTGCCTTTACCGCGCCCGATGGGAACAGAGCACTCGCGCTACCGGCGTTTGAGGTGTCCGTCAAACGATCCCTGGAGCGCATCGCACTCGACTATGCCGCTCCCTGGCAGATGGGTGGGTCGGCGACGGTGCGCACCAATCAGAAGCTGAACCAGCACCTGCTCGACGTCGCCGTATTGCGTATTCCGACTCAGTTCGGACCGGGCTACAAGGAGATGGGCAGTCCCATCAGCCGTGCTGTTCATACGGTCGCGGGCAGGGGAAATCTGATGGCAGGCGCGGGATACATGGGCGTGCCACTATCGGACCTGTGGAGCGTGATTGCCGTGTCCCCACTGACCTACGTTCGCGACACGGCGAATGCGCTAGTGGGCATGGTTCATGCCGACGCCCTTCCGCATCGCATCTACAACTTGTCCAGCGGCTACACCACCAGCGCACGCGAACAGCTGCTGGCCCTCTATCGGATAAGGCCAGATGCCGCACAACAAGTGAACATGGATCCGGAAACGCTTCGGGCGGAACCGTATCCGTCGAACGGATTCAATGCGGATCGGTTGACCCAGGACACCGGATGGCGTCCCCAGTACACGTTCGAAGAAGCGCTTGAGGACTATCTCAAGTGGCTTGGCGAACACCCCTACTGAGCCGCACGCTCATGGCGCCACGGCAAGCAGAAGACACGGCATTCAGCCCGGTCGATGGGCCAACGGCGCCCACTCCCGAGGTGCGGCGAGCAAGCCGAGCAGGCACGGATCGCGTGGCGTGCTGAGGTCACCGAGGTTCGCGACCGTCTCGAACGCCTGCCGCCGCGTACGCGAATCGACTTGGGGTGATCCTCGATGGCCACCGACTCTGAGCTGCTGGAGCGGGTCGGGCGCGGCAAGCACATCGACATTCGCCTGGATTGGCCTGGCGCCGACCGCAAAAGCCAGGGAGCAGCTGATGCCTGACCCGAATGTCGCCGACGACCGACCGGCCCGCGCTGTGCTGCGTGCTCAGGACCGTCCGCTGAACTGGGGCATCGAGCGTGAGATGAACGGGATCGAGACGCTGATGTGGCGCGCCGAAGCCGATCCGCGGCTGCGTTCGACAATCTGTGCGCTGGAGGAGCTCGACGTGGCGCCGGACTGGAACCGGTTCCTGGCCGCACACGAGTGGGCGACACGGTACGTGCCGCGCTTCCGGCAGCGAGTGGTCGAGCCGATGCTGGGCGTCGGCGTCCCCGCTTGGGTGGTCGATCCCGATTTCGACCTGCACTATCACGTGCGGCGGGTGCGGCTCCCCGACGGCGCGACCTTCGCCGACATGCTGGCCACCGCCGAGCAGATTGCGATGACGCCGTTCGACCGCGCCCGTTCGCTATGGGAGGCCGTCCTTTTCGAGGGCCTCCCCAACGGTCGCGCCGGCTACCTGCTGAAGATGCATCACGCGACCACAGATGGGTTGGGTAGTGTCCAGCTGCTCTCGCAGGTCCATTCGAGCACGCGCGATCCCAATCCAGATAAACCGCAGCCGCTGCCGGCCGAGCTGGAGAGCACCTCAGCGGCAGATGTCATGACCGGACAGCTCATCGGGAACGCCGAACGGCTGCCCCGCGACGCATTCGACGTTGCCGCAGCGGGAATGCGAGCGCTGGCGAACCCCCTGCGCGCCGGCCGCGATGCCAAGCAGTACGCGGAGTCGCTGTGGCGGGTCCTCGGCGATCAGGGCGCCAAGGGCTCACCGCTGCTCGCGGATCGCAGTCTCTCCTGGCGGTGGATGGCCTTCGATGTGCCGTTCGCCGATCTGCATGCGGCAGCCAAGGCCACCGACGGATCCGTCAACGATGCATTCCTGTCCGCCCTTCTTGGCGGGTTTCGTCGCTACCACATCGAGATGGGTTCTCCGATCGAACGAATGCCCATCGCGATCCCCGTGTCCGTGCGCCGCGAGGGCGACCGCGAGGGCGGCAACCGGTTCGCGGGCGCGCGGCTGGCTGGTCCGGTCGGGATCGCGGATCCCGCGCGCCGCATCCAGGCGATCAAGAATCTGGTCGCGGACGCTCGGGCCGAGCCGGCGCTCGACGCACTCGGCCTGCTCGCGCCCGGACTCGCGCGAATGCCAGCGCCGCTGATCTCACAGTTGGCCGGTGCGCTCACCAAGAGCAACGACCTGCAGGCATCCAACGTCCCCGGCCTTCGCGAGAACGCGTATCTCGCCGGCGCCAAGATCGAGCGCACTTACGGTTTCGGCCCGCTGCCCGGCTGCGCCACCATGGTCACCCTGGTAACACATGGGGAAATATGCTGTATTGCAGTGAATTTGGATCCTGCTGCGGTGACCGAACCGGAACGCTTCGCGCGCTGTCTGACCGAAGGTTTCGCCGAAGTGCTTGCTCTGCCGGGCAGCGACGTCGAGGCCAACCCGCCGATTCGACGGGTCTGAATAACTCGCTTCGCGCGCACTAGACAATCAAGAGGAAGCCGCCTTCGCCGTTGCCGACCCGCGTGGAGTCGACGGTGGCGAAGCGGCTAGGTATCCGAAATGGCGTCTTGGCCAAGAGATTCCGCGCCTTCCGGACGACGATCCGTCACTACTGCGCCGCAATGGATCCTCGATCAATGGCAAGGCTGACGGCGGGGCTCTTTGAGCCGGTGATCTTCCGGGCACTTCGCCAGTCGGAGATCGCGTGTACGCCGGTGATGGTCAACGGGATGAGCACTGGGGACAGGACGAGTGTGAGGATGGCGACCGCGGTGACGTAGGACATGGTTCACTCACATTTCTGCGCGAGGGCGGAATGGTCGGATCGGTATGGGGCCTGGGTGATTCGAGAATGCTTAGCGCCCGCGCCGATTCTAACCAAGTATGTTGATAGCTGTCAACATATTTATTGCTGATCAGCAGGGCATGAATTGTGGCGTGCCTGGGGGCGTTGTCCCGGCCGCCACATCCCGGAAGGCCCTAGCGCAGTTTCGGCAACAGGTGCGTCTCGCCGGCGTCCAGCTGCATTTCGAAGACAGTGAGCAGCGCGGCGGTGCTCGCATACATCCCGGCGAGGGACACCAGGTCGATCAGAAGCCGCACTCCAAGCAACGTTACTGCGGCGTCATACGTTTCGGCGCTTACGGATCCGGCAGTGAACGCCCCACGGATCAACTCGACGACAGTCCCAAATGGCTCTTGCATCTCGGCGCTCGGTTCCCGGAGTTTGATGGCCTGGATGGTCTCCGGCGGCACGCCCACGCGCAGAGCTTCTGGCTCGTGCGCTGCCCACTCGAATGCGTTGTTGAATTCGCGGGCGGCCGCCAGGACAGCGACCTCGCGAACCCGTTCGTCAAGGCCGGCGCCGAACCGCAGGTAATTGCCAAGGGGCTGATACAGCTCGGCCAATTTTGGGCTGTGCAGCCATAGACCTGCGGGGCCATGAAGTCCACGTAGCGTCCCCGAGGTGTAGAAGTCGAAGGCTTTCTGACCGTCGGCATCGAGGTCCTCGCGCCGTGGCAATGGTATGCGACATCCCGAATCCGGGTCGATCTCCGCTGGGCTCAAGGCATTCCCTTCGTCTCGTCGAGCAGCGCTCAGAGTCGAAATAGCTGCTGCGCGTTGCGGTGGGCGATCTTGTCCCGGTCGGCCGGGCTGATCGGTGCCTCGGCCAGAAACTCCGAATGCTCCACCGGATCGCCGAAGGGGTAGTCGCTGGAGAACATGATGCGGTCGGCGCCGAACACCTGCAGGGCGCACAGCAGCGGCGGAGTGGTGGTGTAGCCGCAGATGGTGATGTGCACGTGTTCGCGGATGACTTCCGCCACCGAAGGGGCGTCGGGGTTGGCCCTACTGAGCACCGTGTCTGCACGCATCAGGGAAAACGGCAGGTTCTCACCCATGTGCCCGACGACGATCTGCAGCTTGGGATGCCGACCGAAAACACCGGTGGCGGCGAGTCGTAGCACGTGCAGGCCGGTCTCGGCGTGCCATCCCCAGGCCGCGGTGGCCAATGACCTACCTGTCTGGCCGGGAAGACCACTGAAGTACACGTCGGCGACCTGCTGCGAGGGATAGGTGGGGTGCAGATAGATCGGCACGTCGAGTTCCTCGATGGCCGTGAGTAATTCGTCGAACTCGGGTGCGTCGAGGAACCGTCCCTGGGTGTGCCCGTTGATGACCACGCCGCAGAATCCCAGTTCGGTGATCGCCCGCTTGGCCTCCACGATCGCCGCGGCCGGGTCCTGGGTGGGCAGGCTGGCCAACGCGTTGAACCGGTCGGGGTGGGCCGCAACGGCTTCGGCGCAGCGGTCGTTGAGCGCCCTACTGAGCCCGGTGGCGGTTTCTGTGGGCACCTGCTGGGATCCCGGTGCGACGACGGAGAGGACCTGCATGTCGATGCCGGCTTCGTCCATCACCCGCAGGCGCTGCCCGTCGACGTCCGCCAGTTTCGCGGTGAGCGCTTCCGGTGCCATCGGGGTCGGCCACACCCGCTCGACGAGGTCGGCGGGTAGCAGGTGTTCTTCAAGGGCGATGAGTGTCATGGCAATCCTTTCGTCGTCGGAGGTGCGGCCGCTCAGGCCGCGGTGATCACGCCCAGCCGGGGCAGCAGCGCGTATGCGTTGCCGTGCATGACCTTGGTGAGCAGCTCGGGCCGGTCCGCGAAGTAGGCGTCGACGTTGCCCGTGTACCAGCCCGCCATGTCCGGACTCACCGCGGGAAAGTCTGTGCCGAACAGGATCTGGTCGGGTGGTACGAAGTTCTCCAGTGCGACCAGGTTCGTTTCGAAACCCGACAGCGCCGTCTCGAAGTAGAACGTGCGGAAGTCGGTGATGATCTCCTCGGGACTGAGCTCACAGCCGAGGTAATGCGAGAGCACCGCGACCCGCGAAGCGAGGAAAGGTGTGCTCCCGCCGGAGTGCGACAGCAGGATCCGCGCGTTCGGGTACTGGCGTTTGCGGCCGCTGGTGACGAGATCCGCTGCGCCCTTGTACGTCTCGTTGGGCACCTCGCTGACGGGCGTCGGCAGGAACCGGTTCGGCATCCGGTTGCGCCCAGGTGTCTGCTCGCCGTGCAGAAAGACCAACGTGCCGCGCCGGTCGAGTTCGGCCCAGAGCGGCTCGAAGACGTCGTCGCCCAGCGATCTGGCCTCCTTGCCGGTGCCGTAGACGTTGGTCAGGGTGATGCCATCGGCGTCGAGTTGATCGAGGGCATAGGTCAGTTCGTCGAGTGCCGCGTCGACATCGGTCGGGGTGGGCAGGTGTGCGAAGAAGCCGAACCTTCCCGGGTGGTCCTCGACCGCCTGGCGAGCGATGGTGTTGATCTCGCGGGCGAACGCCCGACGCTGCTTGGCCGGCAGGCTGTGCTCCAAATCGTTGGGCAACGACAGCACGGCCGTCTGGATCCCAAGGCCGTCCATGAAGGCCAAGCTGGTTTCCGGCGTCCAGTGTGGGCCGCCGCCGGGAAAACTCCATCCGGAGTCCGCGATGAGCGAGCTTTGCAGCGACCCGGCCAGTTCGCCGCTGGGGAAGAGGTGATGGTGGAGATCGACCCGCGCAGGGCCCGGACTCGTCGTGGTCATTACTCCAGCTAAGCAGCGAGTTGACTATTGTCAATAGTTGCTACCTGCTAACTTCATTGGAATGAGTGATCCCCAAGCGGCCCCCGAGCTGCGGCTCTTGGACGCCCTTTTCCGGCTGAACAAGTCAGTGCTGGCCGACGCGCGCACGCACATCGCGGCCGCCGCGGACCTCGACCTCGCCGACTTCCTCACGCTGCGCACCATCGAGCTTGGTGTCGACACACCCGGCGGGCTGATACGCGACCTCGGTCTCAACCCCGCGGTCGTGAGTCGCGCGCTGACGAAGTTGACCAGGGCCGGGCTGGTCGAGCGTCGGATCGACTCCGCCGACTCCCGGCGTTCGCGGGTCGATCTCACCGAGGCGGGAGCGCGCACCACCGCCGCCATCGGCGCGCGCATCCGGCCGGGTCTCGCGAAACGCCTCCAACAGCTCGACCCGCACCGGATTGAGACCCTTCTGGAAAGCCTCGAAACGCTATGACTCCCGGCCGCGCCATGAGGCAATCGACTGTCACGGCCATGACCATTCGGCGGCGATCTCGGCGCGCCGTTGCGCGGGTGAGTCGAAGCTCGGGAACATGTGTGGACACCGTGAGTCGAGTACTTCGGTAGCCACGATGGCACCCCGCGCGCCCAGCTTTCTCGCGGCGTCCATCAACCGGTTCGGCGGCGAGATGGGGTCACCGGCAGAGCCGATGAGCAGCACGCGGGAGGAGTTCCAGTCGCGGCGCGTAACGGTTCGTGAACTCAGAAGTGAAAGCGGCACACTGACATGCGCGGCACAGTGGTACTGCGCGAGCACCGCATCGCCGGTCAGCCGTTCGGATTCGGGGCCGTAGTGATCGCTGATACAACCGGTCGGAACCACCCGGTGTCGGACAATCGACCGAAGACGCAGCGGCTCGGCCGACTTGCCGAGGGTAGATGCCCGGGTGGCCGTCAGCATGGCTGCCGGGCCGGGCAGGCCGGCGCCGCAGATCAAGAAACGCCCGATGTCGACCCCATGGTCGGGTGCGATACGCGCGATGTCAGTGATGCCGGCGGAGTGCGACAGGACGTCAAGGTGGGCCGACTTGGCAGCCCAGCGTGCGACCATCGCGTTCGTCGCCGCTCGTCGGACACGGAGATTCACTCGGGAGATCAATGAGCGGGGCGGAGTGGCCTCTCCGAGAAGGTCTTTCGGCGTATGGCCGGGCATGTCGAACGCGACCAGCCGGACACCCTTCGCCGCGCATCTTTCGGCGAGCAAGGCGAACACGGCGCCGGAGCATCCGCCGCCGCTGAAGCACAACAGTGTGGGCATCGGCGCATCGTCCGCGAGATCGGCATGTTGGTACTCGACGATGGGTAGACCGGCCGCTGAAGCGGAGATGATCCGGGCCTGCATCTCGATCGGTTGGATCCGGTCGGCCGCGTGGATCTCAACCCGTGCGCGCGTCACGGGGAAGGATTTGTCAGTCAGGTCGGCGTCGGCTTCCGTAGAACCACGTTGGTTTTCTACCAGGATGTGCCTATGGTCACAAGACGGCGGCCGCTCGGCGCCGCCGTGGCGAGTACTGGTGGACGAAGCCGTATCCAGAACGAGGGATTCGACGTGAAGGTGCATCTGCAGCTCGAGGGTTCGCCGTCGCAGGTGTCGAGCCACGCTCGTGATCTGGCCGTGGTGGGATGCGACGGAGTCTTCACTTTCGAGGGTCAGCACGACGTCTTCTTTCCATTGGTGGTCGCGGCCGCCGACACCGACCTCGAGTTGATGACGAACGTGGCCATCGCGGGCCCCCGCAGCCCACTTCATCTGGCGCACGCGGCCTACGATCTTCAGGTCTATGGCCGGGGGCGGTTTCGGCTGGGCCTGGGTTCGCAGATCAGAGCGCACATCGAGAAGCGGTACGGAAGCCAATGGGGCAGTCCGGCAGCGCGGATGGCGGAGACGGTCGGCGCGGTCAAGGCCATCTTCGCTGCGTGGGAAGGCAAGTCGCGTCTGGACTTTCGCGGCGAGTTCTTCACCCATACCTTGATGCCGCCCAACTTCAACCCCGGTCCCAATCCGTTCGGGCCGCCGCCGATCCTCATGGGTGCGTTGGGACCGGTCATGACCCGGGTGGCCGCCGAAGTTGCCGACGGCTTGTTGGTGATGCCGTTCAACAGTGCCCGGCACTTCGACGAGCGCACCGTGCCTGCGCTCACCGAAGGCCTGCGACGGTCGGGCCGGGAACCGGGCGATCTACAAGTCATCGCGCAGGCCATGGTGGCCGTCGGCCGCACCGACGCGGAGCTGGCGGTTGCGATCGACGCGGTCGCGTCGCTGATCGCGTTCTACGGGTCGACGCCCGCCTATGTGCGGGTGCTGGAGGTCGAAGGGTGGGCGGACCTGCAGCCAAAGCTCAACGAGCTCTCCAAGAGGGGAGCCTTCAGCGACATGCGCGCGTTGATCACCGATCCGATGGTGCGAACGCTCGGGATCGTGGGCACGCCCGAGCAGTGTGCGGCCGAGATCGACGACCGGTTTGGCAAGGTGAGTGACGAAGTCTGTTGCTACTTCCCGGGTTACACACCGCGGAGTGAGGACGTCGCCGACCTGGTCACCGCATTGCACGATGTCTCGGCGCGCTGATGTCACCGGATTTGGCGGTCGAGGTCAGCGACGGCGTCGCCGTTCTCACGCTGAACCGGCCGGACCGCCTCAACGCCTACACCGGCGAGATGGGCGCGTTGCTGAGCCAGGCGTACCGCAGCTGCGACGAGGACGACGACGTGCGGGCGATCGTGCTCACCGGTGCCGGCACCGCGTTCTGCGCGGGCGCGGACTTCTCCGACGGCGCCAGCCCCTTTGCCTCACCCGGCGATTCCACCCACTTCTCCGCATCGCCGATCGACCCGGCAGCGTTCGAATTGCGGACTCCGGTCATCGCTGCGGTCAACGGGCATGCGATCGGGATCGGGCTGACGATGGCGCTGCAGGCTGACATCCGAATCGTCGCGGAGGACGCCAAGTACGGCGTCGTCCAGGTGCGTCGGGGAGTGATCCCCGACTGCATGTCGCACTGGACGCTGACCCGCGTGGCCGGTGCGGCGGTCGCGGCGGAAATACTGCTCACCGGACGGACATTCGACGGCGTCGAGGCGGTGGCCCGGGGCATCGCCGCACGCGCTGTGCCCGCCGCCGACGTATTGGATCAGGCGATGGAGATCGCGCGCGACATCACCGTCAATGTGGCACCGATGTCGGCGGCACTGAGCAAACGGCTGTTGTGGGACAGCGTGAACAACGAGTACTCCGCACGCCAAGTCGCCTGGATGGAGACCCAGCTCCATCACCGTGTGATGGGTACCGACGACGCCAGGGAAGGCGTCGCCGCCTTTCTGGACCGACGCGCTCCACGGTGGAGCGCGTCGGTGTCACAGGATTGGGCCGAGCTGCCGAAGCCGTGACAGGCACGTGCCGGATGACTGCTTGGTCGAAGGGACTGCGAAATGCACATCGACGTACTTGCCGATGGACTCGGCTTCACCGAGGGGCCGGTGTGGTTTGACGATCACCGCATTGCGCTGACCTCGATCAGTCACGGCTGCGTCTACGTCGTCGACCCATCCGGCGGAGCGACCGAGCGTATCGATACAGGGGGCGGCCCGAATGGCTTGGCGCGTGGGGACAACGGCACTTTGTACGTGACGCAGAACGGGGGAGCGTTCGGCGCCAGCGGAGCCGCGCAACCCGGCGTGCAGGTGATCACCGACGGGCGCGTGGATTATCTCGTCGGGGGCATGGGCGCGCCCAACGACCTGATGTTCGGGCCGGACGGGCGGCTGTGGGTGACGGACGTCCGCCGCGAGATCGATCCCATGACGCCGGGAGATGGGCTACCTGGTCAAGTGTGGGCAGTCGACGTCAACACCGGTGGCGCCGAGGTGATGGTGGAGAGCGGACCGGTCTTCGTCAACGGGCTGGGGTTTACCCGCGATGGACGCACGCTACTGGTCACCGCCACCCTGGTCGCCGAGTTGATCGCTTACCAGGTTGCACGTGCCAATTCCGCCCCGTGGCGGGAACCGCGCCTCGTGCACACGTTCGAGAACGGCTGGCCCGACGGGATGGCAATCAGTGCGCTGGGGGAGGCCTGGGTGGCATTGACCGGCGCCGACCGCATCGACGTCATCAACGGCGCGGGTGAGCGCACCGCGAGAATCACGGTGCCCGCGGGTTCGCTGCCCACCAATGTCTGTATCGGCGGGGGGCCCGTCGACGAGCTGTTCGTCACGGCTGCACATAGCGAATCGCTGCTGCGTATCCGTCTCGACGACCGCGGTGACCCCGCTCTCGCGCGGTAGCCGATCCACCTCGTCCCGCGCTCGACTCGGCCCCCGAGGCCAGCGATTGCACGCAACTGCAGTCTTGCGGTCAACTGCATTTACTCGTATTGTGCAGTGATGTCGAGGGTGCTGTGAAAGGCGACCCGAGCCTGGCAGAGGACTGGAGAACAGATGACGCTGACCCAGATGCACGGCATCCCGCGCGCCGGCGGGCCGTGCCACCGTCGACATCAAAATAGTAGACAGGTGTCTAAGTACAGCTATACAGCGACCTGGAGCGACGGACGATGGCACCGGATAGTTCAAGCAAACGGAGCGATATCGGCTGGACACGTGGAACGTTCGTCAAATGCTTGTGCAGTCGACTCCGGCTGTTTAGGGTAGACACATGTCCAGCACGAGGGTGGTTATGGGCCGTGCAACATCGCGCGTCGAACGTCGGAGCCGTCGCGCTCAAGCCGTCACGGACAGGGTGGTGCGGTACCAGCTGATCGTCATGGCTCCCAGCGGAGCAGACGTCGTCCAGTTTGCGGGGGGATGGTTGTTCGATCGACGCATGGCGGGCTGGGACGTCGATGTTCTGGTGCCCGACCAAGACGCCGCTCGATCGCTACAGATCCTGGGCGCCAGGAGTTTTGATCTGCACGCTGGGCTTGCGTCCGTTGTCCGCGGACCCGAACGCGCCGCAGCACTCGCGGTCGCTGCGGACCTGCTGGCGATCGACGAACGCATTCACGGGGAAGTGCTGGAGGCCGTGCGATCGGGTCTCACCGAAGTGGCGCTTTGGGGTGCCAGTCGGCCGGCCAAGATCGGCGGCAGGGTCGACTCCACGCAGTACCGCCTGAGTGCGGCTGCGCGGGTTTACAAGGGTCACGCCCTGGCTGCCGCGGGACTCGCCGATCTGGAGGTGGGCCACACCGAAAGGCTCTTTCGCGGCGGCTATCGACCAGTGGATTCCGACCTTATGCCCGTCGGCCGAAGTGCCGGTGCAGAAGGCTGATTCGCGGATCGGCATCCGGCAGTGTCGCCAATTCCATTGGTACATAGACGTGTTCGCGCTTCGATGGCGCAGTTCAGCGTGACGCTAGATGCACGAAGTCATCCGCTCCCGCACGCTGGACAGATATCTGATCTGGATCCGGAGATCCAACGCGGTTCTCGCGAGGTCGAGAAGCGCCGTCCGCCAACATCATCCGCCGAGAGTGCGACAAGCGCCCCGCGATGCTGTTGTTCGAACTGCGTTGATTCGCGGCGCGCGGCTCCACTACGCTAGACGCGTGTCCAACCGAAAAGTAGCGAGGGTCGTCGAGGTGGACAACAGTGGAAAGCCGCGCCAGGAAGACACCTACCATCGGGTGCTCGATGCGGCGGTCGAGCTACTCCATGAGACGAAATACTCCGATCTGACCGTGCGGGCCATCGCCGCCCGCGCCCAATTGTCGCCGGCCACCGCGTACAACTACTTCAAATCCAAGAACGGTCTGATCGCCGAGCTGTATCTGCGGCTCGTCCGTACGGTGCCGCTCTTCGTCGACGTCAACCAGACCACGCACCAGCGGATCATCCAGGAGATTCACGCGTTGGCGATGTTGGGCGCCGACGAGCCCGAAGTGGCGGCCGCCACCACCACAGCGCTGATGGGTGACGAGGAGGAGCTGAAACCACTGCGGGAGCAGATCGGCATCGAGGTTCGCCGACGGCTTACCGCTGCACTGGGCCCCGGAGTGCCGATCAGCGTGCTGTCTGCGGTGGAGTTCGTGTTCTACGGCGCCATGGTGCGGGCCGGAACGGGATCCTCCATGGGCTACGACACCGTCGCAAGCCGCCTCGACGGCGTCATCGGCTTGATCCTGCAAGCCCACGAAG
>Ga0193743_1000886_pt1 | contig 23168 bp, 18 predicted proteins | sample L2c2metaG_FD_143038 | JGI IMG/M metagenome (GOLD analysis project Ga0193743, IMG submission 143038) | Soil microbial communities from a riparian zone of the East river system, Colorado, United States - L2c2 | ecosystem: Environmental > Terrestrial > Soil > Riparian zone | place: USA: East River... | reverse complement strand
GCTGTCGTCGCCTCCGCCGGAGTCGAAGTCGCTGCCGAGATCGGAGCTGTCGTCGAAGTTTGATGAGTCGTCGGCGAAGTCGTTTGTGTCGCTGGTATTGTGGGTATCCATCAAGCTGTCGCCGTGGTCGTTTTTGTCTACGGCATCGGAGAAGCGCGATTCGCCGCGGCGATCTTCGATATCCGGGGAGAGATGTTCGGAGTGCTCATGGGGAGATGCGTCGCCATAGTAGTTGTTGATGGTCTCGGGGCGATCCGATTCTCCAAAGCTGCCGATGCCCGAGCCGTAGCCGGCGGTGTGTCCAAAGCCGTGCATGAGGCTCTCGATGCCTTGAAAGGCCAGAGCGCCGGCGGCTACGCCAGTGGCGGTCTGCATGGCGGAGCGCAGGAAGCCTCCCGACTGGGGCGCGCCGTAGGCTGGAGCATAACTCGCTGGAGCATAACTCGCAGGGGGAGGGTAGTTGGGGACCGGGGTGTACTGCGGTTGGGAGTATTGCGGCGGAGGTGGCGGTGGAGGAGCCGGGCGCTCGGGTTCGTCGTTGCGGCCGAATAGGTTGCCGAGGAAGCTGGTGGCTTGTTTCGGCTGCTGTTGCTGCCGGAGTTGATCGAGCTGCTTTTGAGCCTGATCGAGGGCATACTGCTGGACGAGCACGGTCTGGGCGAGGATGTAGAGCGCGTCGGGATTGCGGCCGAGGGTCTGTTGAAGGAGTTGCTCGGCGTCGAGGTCCTTCTCCGGTAGTTGAGTCTGGTTGATGCGCTCGATGAGGCCCTGAAGCATCTGCTGTTCTTGCGGGGTCATGGAATCCTCCCTGGTGCTGGGATATATGACGCGGATGGGGCGGGAAGGGTAGGCGCGCGATACAGCTTTCAGCTCTGAGGCTGTCAGTATGTGGATAGTTTTCTGACGCAAAGCGCTCGATTGGCTGATTCGTTCGAATCTAATTGATCGTCTTCATTCGGCGGGACATAAAGTCCATCAGGAGGTAGTTGCCGAGGGTTTGCGGAGTGGTGAAGTAGGCTTTGCCGCGGCACATGGCGCTGACCTTCTGGACGAACTGCATCAGGGTGAAGTCGTTTGCAAGCATGAAGGTGTTGATCATGATGTTGGAGCGCTTGCAGCGAGCGACCTCCTGCAGGGTCTCTTCGATGACGAGGGGATCGAGGCCGAAGGCGTTCTTGTAGATGCGGCCGTCTGGAAGGGTGAGGGCGCTGGGCTTGCCGTCGGTGATCATGACAATCTGCTTCATGTCTTTGGTCTGGCGGGCGAGGATGCGCTGGGCGAGGCGGAGGCCTTCGCGGGTGTTGGTGTAGTGGGGGCCGACCTTGACGCGGGAGAGCTGCGAGACGGGGATCTCCTCGGCGGTGTCGTGGAAGAGGACGAGGTTGAGCGTGTCGCCGGGGAACTGGGTGCGGATGAGATGCGCAAGGGCCATTGCTACGCGTTTGGCTGGGGTGAAGCGGTCCTCGCCGTAGAGGATCATGGAGTGGGAGCAGTCGAGCAGGACTACCGTCGCGCAGGATGAGGTGTAGTCGGCTTGCTGGACGTGGAGGTCGCTGTACTCGATGTTGAGGGGGACGTTCTCTTCGCCTTCGAGAGCGGTGCGGATGCCCTCGCGGGCGAAGACGCTGGAGAGGGTGGCGGTGATGTCGAGATTGAGGGAGTCGCCGAACTCGTAGAGTTTTGAGGAGCCATTGGTTTCGACGCCGGAGGCCTCGTGGCGGGTGTCGTGGCGGCCGAAGTTGGATTTGCCGAGTGGGCCGAGGAGCTCGCGGAGAGCTTTGTAGCCGAGGAAGTCCATACCCTTGTCGGTGACTTCGAAGCGGGCTTCTGTGTTGCTGTCGCCCTGCTGTCCCTGGCCCTGTTCGGGCATCTCAGCGTTGATGAAGTTCTGCTCCTGCATCTTCTGGATGATCTCGTCGATGAGCTCTTCGACTTGATCTTCGGAGAGGGCTTCGAATTTTTCCTGGGCCTCTTCGTCGAAGAGTTCACCGGACTCGAGGGCCTGGCGGATGGCGTCACGGAGATTTTCGAGGGTCTGGTCGTTCATCTCCTGAAACTGGGCGTAGGGATCGTTGAAGCCGGAGTCGAGGAGGAAGTCACTCAAGGCTTGCATGAGGTCTTCGAGACCGAAGCTGGAGGAGAGATCGCCGGTGAATTTGGTGTAGCGGACGCGTTTCATTTGGACCTTCGGAAGATTCTGTCAATGAGGCTAGCTGGTGGAGGAGTAGTGAGAATGGGGGCGGGTGTCATCTGCTCCTACCCGTTTTGTGTCGATCGACATAGGAGAGATGCGGGATAGTATTTCTGGGTCGCTGCCACGATACGGAACCGCACAAACACAACTTCCCTCATAGCAGCTATAGCTTGATCTAGCTCTTTGGGTGTCTCGGACTGTTTCTGGAAGTAGCATGATCCATGGCTTCCAGAACGGCGAATCAGGTAGGGGGCTAAGACCGCCGGGTACCCGCAATTTACGCACTCATGCTCCTCAACGTAGAAATCGCCCGAACCGGAGGGCCCGTGAGTTCGTTGGTAAAGAGATTCGGACGGCTGTGGCGAGGTTGAATTCATCGGGATCCTTCGCTGCGCTCAGGATGACAGCAAGTACAGGTATTTGCTGTCTTTAGTTGAAACCCCGCCGGGTGCGGTTTTTGGCCGTGTAGTCTTCCTGTTCCCGTTCGCGGATCTTTTCGGCATAGCTGGCAGCGTCGCTGGTGCGCTGTTTTTTCTCGGCGGCGGTGAAGCTGCGCTCTTCGGTGCGGCTCAGGCGCTTGTGAGCGTACATGCCCTCGAGGAGGAATTCGGCTGCACTTACAGCTTTCTCTGGCGATGATTTGCCGTTGATCTTGAGGGGAGACAGTTTTTCAAAAAGGCCCTGGATCTGCTGGAGTTCCTTTTGTGAATCGGTTGCGGCTTGCGCGTCGTTGAGCTGGACTGTGCCGCCGAGATCGAACCACTGCTCGATCTGCTGGGTGTTGGTTCCGCCGAAGTACGTGTCGAAGACGGTGGCTACGGACACGCGGATGATCTCGCGGATGACGACATCGGCCCCACGCATCTCGCCCTCGTACTCGAGCTCGACCTTACCGGTGATGCCTGGAAGAGCAGCGTAGATGTCACCCACGCGAGGGACGACGAACTGCTCGTCATGAAGAAGGGCGCGGCGTTCGGCATTAGAGACGACGAGCTCCATGGTGGAGATGGGCAGGCGCTGCGAGACTCCGCTGCGCTTGTCTACTTTCTTGTCTTCGCGGGCGGCGAAGGCGATCTGCTCGACGATCTGGCGGATGTAGTGGGGAATTTCGATGTTGCTGGCGGGGCGGGCGGACCAGGCCTCCTGCGCGGTGATGCTGATGCCTTCTTCGATGTCCTCAGGGTAGTGGGTGCGAATCTCGCTGCCGATGCGGTCTTTGAGCGGAGTGACGATCTTGCCGCGGGCGGTATAGTCCTCGGGGTTGGCGCTGAAGACGATGGCTACGTCGAGGGGAAGGCGTACGGGATAGCCCTTAATCTGGACATCGCCCTCCTGCATGATGTTGAAGAGGGCGACCTGAATCTTTCCGGCGAGGTCGGGGACTTCGTTGATGGCGAAGATACCGCGGTTGGCGCGGGGGAGCAGGCCGTAGTGCATGGTGAGCTCGCTGCCGAGGTCCTGATTGCTGCGGGCGGCTTTGATGGGGTCGATGTCGCCTACGAGGTCGGCGACGGTGACGTCGGGCGTTGCCAGCTTTTCGACGAAGCGGGCTTCAGGGGTAAGCCACGCTATCGGCGTGTCTTCTCCGAGGCGGGCGATCAGGTCGCGGGCGAACTTGGAGATGGGGGCGTAGGGGTTGTCGCGGGTTTCAGCGCCGGCCACGTAGGGGATTGCGGGGTCGAGCAGTGTGGTGAGGGAGCGGAGGATGCGTGACTTCGCCTGGCCACGGAGGCCGAGGAGGATGAAGTTGTGTTTGCTGAGGACCGCGTTGACGATTTGAGGGACGACCGTGTCCTGGTACCCGACGATGCCGGGGAACAGGGGCTCCTTGGCGCGGAGCTTGGCGATCAGGTTATCGCGGAGCTCGTCCTTTACGCTGCGCGCGAGACGTTCGGGGGTGAATTCGCTGATGCGGAGAGCGCCTAATGTCGTGGGGAGAGGGGTCGCCATAGTTTAAGTATAGATGTTTGGCGGGGATGGAAGGGTTCGGCGTGTGGGAAGTTGTCAGGCGAGATCTTCGCGCAGTGCCTCCATCTCGGCGAGAGCGTGCTGGTTGTTGGTGCGATTCGCGGCGGCGATCCCGTGATGGAGACGGTCGAGAGCCTCTTCTGTACGGCCCAGTTTGGCGAGGGTCTGGGCAGACATCTGGTAGCCGGGGACGTAGTCCGGGTTGTGCTGGATGAGGGTGGTGAATTCGACAAGGGCCGCGTCGGTATTACCTTGGGAGATGTGTTCCATGGCTAAGCCGTAGCGGGCGAAGGCGTTTGCGGGATCTAACTGCAGGATTTCGGAGAGGGCGGAGATCTTGTCCATAAGGTGATGGTGCGGTGTTGAGGAGAGATTGGCAAGTTCGGCGGGAATGGCGGAAGAGGCATGAATGCTGGGGGGGTGTTATTTACAGGTTGCACTAGTGATGGGTTCGGCGATTTAGACTTGTAACAATGAGCGATCTGGTTTTGGAGCGGGCGGTGACGGAGTCGCAGTCGGAGCGGAGTGAGATTATCTTTCCAGCGGATGCAAATGCACTGGGAAATCTGTTTGGCGGACGGTTGATGCAGCACATCGATCTGGTGGGTGCGATGGCGGCGAGTCGTCATGCGCGGGCCATTACGGTGACGGCGAGTATGGATCATCTGGACTTCGTGGCTCCGGTGCGTGTGGGCGATCTGCTGATTTTGAAGGCCAGCGTGAACCGCGCCTACAGGACCTCGATGGAGGTGGGCGTGAAGGCTATGGTGGAGGATGTGAGGAAGAATCGGCTGCGTCACGTGTCCTCTGCATATCTGACCTACGTCGCGGTGGATAAAGATGGACAGAGATTAGTGGTGCCGCAGGTTGTTCCGGAGACAGAGCATCAGAAGCGCAGGTATGAAGATGCCGGGCGGCGACGGGAGATGCGTGGAAGCGAGACGCAACGAAAGAAAGAGATGCGCGCGGCCTTGCAAGATGGATGGCATGTTTAGGGTTCAGGAACGGGAATCGTTGCTTTCGATAGGTAGATAGTCAGGAGAACGTTATGGGACATATGGGAGCAGGAGCACCGCAGGGGCCGCAGCCTTTGCCGGGAGTGGCGCACGTGGTGGCCATTGGTAGTGGCAAGGGTGGGGTCGGTAAGACGACGGTTGCGGTGAACCTGGCGGTTTCGCTGGGGAAGCTGGGGTATAAGGTCGGGCTGATCGATGCGGATATCTATGGGCCGAATGTGCCGATGATGCTGGGCGTGACGCGGCAGCCCAATGTTGTCGGGGAGAACCGGATTGAGCCGATTCTCTCGCATGGGGTCAAGTTTATTTCGGTGGGATTGATCTCGCCGGGAGACAAGCCCATGGTGATGCGCGGGCCGATGCTGCACCAGATCATCCGGCAGTTTCTGCAGCAGGTGGAGTGGGGCGAGCTGGATTTTCTGATCGTGGACCTGCCTCCGGGGACGGGCGATGTGGTGATTTCGCTGGTGCAGACGGTTCCTTTGACCGGGGCTGTGGTGGTCTCGACTGGCTCCGGCGTTGCGCTGCAGGATGCACGGAAGGCACTGGAGATGTTTCATCAGGTGAAGGTCGAGGTTATCGGCATGGTGGAGAACATGTCGCAGATGACGCTGCCCAACGGCGAGGTGATCGACGTGTTTGGAGCGGGTGGAACGGAGCGCACGGCGGCTCAGTTTGGGCTGGAGTTTCTTGGGGCACTGGAGCTTGATCCAGCTATTCGTGAGGGTGGAGATAAGGGATTGCCTGTGGCGCTGGCAGGGCCGGACTCGAAGATTGCGAAGGACTTCTATACGGTCGCTCGGAAGGTGGCGGACAAGGCGAAGGAGATTGCGTCTAAAAGTGAGGATGTGCTCGAGATCAGCTAAAGAGAGTAAAGAGAGCGCAGGCTGCTTGACTGGAGCGATAGACTTAGGCAAGTAGCACGATGGAGGTGGGGAATGGCGGATGCGGAGCGGGTTACGGCGCGGCAGAGAGCCATTCTTACGGCCATTATCGAGAACTATATCGAAACGGGTGAGCCGGTTGGGTCGGGGACGATTGCCCGATTGCAGCAGGGTGAAGGATTAGGGCTTAGCTCGGCTACTGTTCGGAATGAGATGGCGGAGCTGGCGGAGGCTGGGCTGCTGGAGCAGCCGCACACGTCGGCAGGGCGGGTCCCCACGGCTCGGGCCTTCAGGATGTATGTGGAGCAGTTGAGCGGAGGGGCGCATCCGCGGATCGATGTGGCGCGGTTGCCTGCACGGTCGCGTAGGCAGATTGATTCGAGTTTTGCCGGGTTGGCGGGGACGCAAGCGGTGCTGGAGCGGACTTCGCATGTGCTGGCTACGCTTTCGAGCGGTGTGGGTGTGGCGATTGCGGCGGCGGGGGAGGGTGACATGCTGGAGCATGTGCATTTTTCTCGGCTGGCTCAGGCCCGGGTGTTGGCGGTGGTCGTTACCCGATCGGGTTTGGTGCGGGATCGGGTGCTGGCGCTGGATAAAGACCTCTCTTTGAGGGAGTTGGAGGTTGCGGCCAATTTTCTGAATGAGAACTTTCGCGGGTGGAGCGTGGAACGGGTGAGGGTGGAGATTGCGCGGCTGGTGGAGCAGGAGCGTAGCGAATATCAGAGGATGTTGAATGCGGTGCAGCAGCTTTGGGTGAAGGCGGTGCCGGAGAGCTCGGTTCAGCTGCAGATGGTTTATGTGGAGGGAGTGGCGAATCTCGTTGGGAGTCAAGAAGATAGGGAGCAGCTGCGGGAGGTGCTGGCGGCGCTGGAGACGAAGCAGCGGGTGGTGGAGTTGCTGAATGCGTATATCGATGCGAGGCAGGAGAGTGTGCGGGTGGTCTTCGATCTGGAGGAGCAGGCTCCGGAGATGGCGGGATTGGTGCTGATTGCGGCACCGGCGCTGGCGGCGGGGGAGAGCCGCGGGACAGTAGGGGTGATTGGGCCGAAGCGGATGCACTACGAGAACACGATGAATGCGGTTAGCTATATTTCTCAGGTCTTCGATCGAATGCTGCATCCAATTGAGTAGGATTGTTACGATTTTTTGTGTGCTGGTGGAGGAGTGTTTTTGCTGGGTTTTTGGGCGAAAATGCATGTTGGACGTGGTGTTTTTGTGGTCAGGTTGTGGTGGGATGCCTGGCAACGCTGGATAGTGGAGGGACGTTTTTCGGTCTCGGAGATTCGGCACGATTTCGGGGTTTATTTTTTGAGGTGCGGCATGTCTGCCGATGTGAGTCATTGAGGCTCATGGTGCTGTATTGGAAATAGAGGGGTTAAGGGATGACGGGTAGGGAGCGACTCGCGCGATGGGCCGGAATGGGCAACAATAGAAGAGGTAACGACGATATGAGGAGACACGAACCGATGCAGGATGAGACGACCGTACAAGCTGTGCAAGAGGGCGAGGTTGTGACGAGCCCGGCGGCTGAACCGGCGAGTGAAGCGGATGTTCTACGGGTGGAGCTGGAACTGGTGAAGGGCGAGAGAGACCAGTTGCTGGATCGGCTGGCCCGGTTGCAGGCCGAGTTCGATAACGCGCGCAAGCGTGAGGCGAAGGAGCGCGCCGATACTCGGGACTATACGATTTCGAATACGGTGGAGCCGTTCCTGGGAGTGATGGACAACTTTCAACTGGCGCTGAAGGCGGATGGGACTGCCGAGCAGTTGCGGGCCGGCGTGGAGCTGATCCTCAAACAGATGGAGGATGCCCTGAAGGGGCTGAATGTGGTGCCGGTGGAGACGGTTGGGGCGCAGTTCGACCCCAGAATCCAGGAGGCTTTGGGTAGCATCGAAACCAAAGAGTTTCCAGACCACCAGGTGCTGGAGGAGATTCGGCGAGGATATAGGATTCGCGATAAGCTGCTGCGGCCGGCGCTTGTGAGGATAGCGACGAATCCGGATCAGGTTGCTGAGTAGTTTGGCTGGGAGAGGTAGGCCGGGGCTTTAGCCCCGGCCTACCTCAGGAGCAACGGCAAGAGCGGGAGAGTTGGTTGGTAAAAAGGGTCTGACAGTCGTGGTCAGGAAAGGCCTTCGGGATCCTTCCCCTTCGACAAGCTCAGGGTCAGGATGACGGCAAGAACTTACGACAGCAACGGCAAGAACAGAGGCAACGGCAAGAGCGGAGAGTTGGTTGGTAAAAAGGGTCTGACAGTCGTGGTCAGGAAAGACCTTCGGGATCCTTCCCCTTCGACAAGCTCAGGGTCAGGATGACGGCAAGAACTTACGACAGCAACGGCAAGAACAGAGGCAACGGCAGGAGCGGAGAGTTGGTTGGTAAAAGGGTCTGGCAGTCGTGGTCAGGAAAGACCTTCGGGATCCTTCCCCTTCGACAAGCTCAGGGTCAGGATGACGGCAAGAACTTACGACAGCAACGGAAAAGAACTTACAGCAGCAAAGGGCAAGAACAGAGGCAACGGCAGGAGCTAGGGAAGAGACAAGAGCAAGATGCGGGGGTTCTTCGCTTCGCTCAGAATGACGAGAGTTTTGAAGAGAGATTTGACGAGAGTTTTGAAGATTTCGAAGAGTCGATGGCGGCTCTTGGCGTAGCAAGGTTGGGAGAGATAATTTAGAGATATGGCGACGGCGAACGTGACGAAACTGGATTACTACGAAGTGTTGAGTGTCTCGCGGGATGCGAGCGATCAGGAGTTGAAGGCCGCTTATCGGAAGTTGGCGATGCAGCATCACCCGGATCGGAATCCGGATGATCCGTCGGCGGAGGATAAGTTCAAGGAGTGCAGTGAGGCTTACTCGGTACTGAGCGACCCGGAGAAGCGGGCGGCTTACGACCGGTATGGCCATGCGGCGTTCAATGGCGGCGGGGGTGGCGGCAATCCGTTTACAGGCGGTGGGTTCAATGGCGCGCAGGACCTGGGTGACATCTTCGGCGACCTGTTCGGCGAGATGTTCAACATGGGTGGCGGCGGCGGTCGCAAGGCCTCGCGGGAGCAGCGCGGGCGCGATCTGCGATATGACCTGACGCTGGAGTTCGAGGAGGCGGTCTTCGGGAAGGAGAAGGAGATCACCATTCGGCGGATGGAGACCTGTGCGGACTGCAGGGGTACAGGTGCCGCAAAGGGCAAGGCTGCGGTGACGTGTACGCAGTGCGGCGGACGCGGGCAGCAGCGGTTCCAGCAGGGGTTCTTCTCGGTGGCGCGGACCTGCTCGGTCTGCGGCGGGACGGGAACGCTGATCGTCGATCCATGCACGACGTGCCGGGGCGAGACGCGGGTGCAAACGGAACACAAGATCCTGGTGAAGGTACCTGCGGGCGTCGAGCAGGATACGCGGATCCGATACCAGGGCGAGGGCGAGGCAGGGAAGTTTGGCGGGCCGGCAGGCGATCTCTACGTCGTGCTGAATGTGAAGGCGCACAAGTTCTTCGAGCGTGATGGCGACGACCTGCACTGCGTGATGCCGATCTCGTTCCCGCAGGCTGCGCTGGGGACGGAGCTGGAGATTCAGACACTGGAGGGTCCGGCTTCGATCAAGGTCCCCGAGGGGACGCAGAGCGGGAAGGCGTTCCGACTGCGCGGGAAGGGCGTGCCTCATCTCAACTCGCATGGCAAGGGCGATCTGATCGTCGAGGTTCGGGTGCAGACTCCGAACAAGCTGAACAAGCAGCAGAAGGAGTTGTTGCGACAGTTGAGCGAGACGATGGTGGTGGAGAACACGCCTAGTTCGCCTGGGTTGTTCGAGAAGGTGAAGGAGATCTTCAGCTAGGTTGTTGTGGTGTGAGAGTGCCCGGGCTTTGGCTCGGGCATTTTTTAGTTCAGAAGCACTTTGTCTGCCTGGATTGCGTGATGTTGAATTTGTTGCCGAAGTTTTGTCTTTGTCGGCTATCGCACATAGGAGTACGCTGTAGATACCGCTAATCTGTGAGTTTGTATTCCTCGTGGCAGAAGGAGATATGGTGGCCCTCGCCAAGGTTTTGCTGGTCGATGACGATGAAACAATTCGGTATACGCTCGCTCTCATTCTCGAGCAACAGGACTTCATTGTGACTGTCGCAGCCAATGTGCCGGAGGCTCTGAAGAAGATTAACGCAGAGATCTTCGATGTGTTGCTAAGCGATTTGCATATGCCAGGGGCGGGGGATGGTCTCACGGTTGTGAGCGCTATGCGGCACTCCAATCCTAGAGCCGTCACGTTATTGTTGACTGCGTTCCCGGCGATGGAGGCGGCAGCTCAGGCCATCCTGCTTCAGGCAGACGAGATTCTCGTGAAGCCTATGAATGTAGAGATGTTGATCGATGTGATCAAGCAGAGGCTGGCGATTGGACCGCCTCGTTCCCGCGTTGTGGAGAGCGTGGCGACTATTCTCGAACGGTCTGCCGAGAGCACGATTCAGGACTGGTTCGAGCTTGTCCAGATGGAAGCAAAGCTGATGGCGATACCCCTGACCTTTGAACTGCGCTGTGGCCATCTGACGCAGGTCTTCCGCGACCTGGTGTATCGTCTTCGCGCATCGAAACAACTCGGCACCAAAGAACTGCTATCGGTAGCTGCTTCAGAGCACGGGGTAACTCGGCGCAAACAGGGCTACACGGCGGCGATGATGGTGGAAGAGTCACGGATATTGCAGGTCAGCATCTTTAAAACGTTGCAGAATAATCTGGCGAACATTGATTTCAGCGTGGTGCTGATTGGCGTGATGACCATCGCAGATGAGGTCGATTCGCAACTCAGCCAGGCGATGGACAGCTACATCGCAGAGTCAATCGGCGACGCGCTGCCAGCTTGAGGAAGCGCGTCAAAAAGGGGCGCGGAGACGGCTTGCTGGCGTATAGCGAGGGACGCTGAAGGCGGCGTGGTGAGGCGCTGTTACCAGAGGAGGGTTTCCGGGGAGCTTTACCCATACCTTCCAGCCTGAGCCTTCGGCGTACTCTCGATAGTCTGCGAAGCCCGATGTGCTGGGTTGCCATTGGTTGTCGTCGCCGCCGACACGGACGTAGAGATCGCCGTGGGTTCCTGCGATGCGGGCGGCGTAGATGCCTGCCTGCTTTGCGTTGTCCTGCAGGTCGATGGCGCTGCCGGAGGTTACGCCTGCTGCCTTGCGGGCGTTGATGAGAGCCTTGATCTTGTTCTGCAGATCCTGGCCCCAATCGAAGTAATGCTTCCAGTAGACACAGGGAATGCCGGGGTGCGTGAGGATGAGGGCGTAGGCCTGTTCGACCTGCCAGTTATTGGCGAAGGAGTCGGACTCATGACCTGACTCCGGGGTGCCGTCTTCGTTGGTGCGAAAGCCGGTGTCGTGGTTCTCGACGAAGGTCACGGAGCGTTCTTTCCAGGGGAGGCTGTCGGTGGTGTCGCCTACGAGGCCGATACCGTTGCCGAAGCCGTAGAGTTGAGCGTAGTTGCTGTTGACGATTGACTTCAGGGAGAACTGCGTCTGAAAGTCGAAGACATCGCTTGCGCTCTTCAGATGCTCTGGCCCCGTTGTGTTGCTGGAGACTGCTGTGGCCCAGACCCAGCCTCTCTGCTCAGGCTGCTTGTCCCAGTCGTATTCTCCTACGGAGAAGGTCGGTTTGGTGGCTCCGTTGTATTGAGCGATCCACTGTGCGCTGTAGCCGTGGACCATGTCGTAGCGCCAGCCACGGTATCCGAGCGACTGTAGCTGCAAGAGGTAGCGAACGATGTCGCGGCGGACGCGGATGTCGGTGTGGGCGATGTCGCGGAAGGAGTTGTAGGGGTAGGTTGTACCGGGACGATAGGAGACGTGCTCTTCGCAGATGCCCCTTTGAGCCATCGGAGTGTTCGCGATGCCGGAGGCGCTGTTGCTGAAGGCCTCGTCGTCGGCACAGATGGACCATGGTCCCCAGGTGGGATTTTTGAAGTCTGCCCAGTTGTTGGTTCCGTCCCGGTGGTTGATGACGATGTCGGCGATGGGCTCCACGCCGTTTTGCAGGAGCGCGACCAGAGCGGCTCGATGTTGGGCGAAGCTGCCGTAGCTGTTGTCGAGCCGGAAGTACTGTTTCGGGTTATATCCAGCGCTGAAGGGGCCGGCATACGACGGGGGAGGAAGCCAGACGAGGTCGAAGTTGGCACCTGCTATGGCTGTGGCCTGCGACTTCACGATCTCGTACCAAAGCTTGTCGCCTTGATTTGGAAACTTGTCTGGATGTCCATGGCGATATGACTCGTAGTAGAACCCTTGAAGCATGACGCGGTCGTCACCGAATCCGGATTGCGCTTGTAACGAGCCACTCAGGGCTATGAGCAGGCATAGGACGACTGCGGCGATGGTGGTGAGATTTGGACGCTTCGGTCTCGGGAATATCGTGTGCATGGGGAATGCTCCACGTCATGGAATGGGAGTTATCTGGATGCTGATTGGAAGGGACTGGGGCCGGGGTGTTTGGCCTGGAGTTATGCGTGGAGGATACATCTGGTTATGGTGGGATGCAACGGATATTCGTGCCTGGCGTAATTAGACGAGGTGGGTTGAGGCTATGGCGATTGCCGCGATGGCTGCCGTTTCGGCGCGGAGGATGCGGGGGCCGAGGGTTACGGGGTGCCAGTTGTGGGTGGTGAAGAGAGCCATCTCCTCTGGGGTCCAGCCGCCTTCGGGGCCTATGGCCAGAGCGACGTCGGTGGTCTGCGAGGCGGCCAGGGCGGCTGCCAGCGCGGCGGTGATGGTGGTGGCTTGTTCGGTCTCGGAGAGGAGGATGCGGGTAGGGCTATGCTCCTGTTCGAGGGCTGATTTGAGTTGGATGGGGTCGGCGATCCCGGGGATGGTGGTGCGGCGGGATTGCTTGGAGGCTTCGAGGACTATGCGGCGCCAGCGTTCGACTCGCTTGTTCGCGGCCAGGGCGAGGTGCTTTTCCGTGCGGCGGGCGAGGATCGGGGTTATGCGAGATACGCCCAGTTCGGTTGCCTTTTCGATGGCCCACTCCATGTGGTCGAACTTGAAGACGGCGAGAAGGAGGTGGAGGGGAAGGGCGGCGTTGGACTCGAGCTCTTCGTGGAGGGTGAAGAGAACCTCTTCTTCACGGACGCTGGTGATCTCGGCCCGGTGGAGGAAGCCTCCTGCGACGACGTCGAAGATCTGGCCGGGCTCTGCGCGGAGGACGCGAGCGAGATGGGTGGCCTGATCGCCGGTGAGGGTGGCGGTGGTGGAGGTCCAGGTGTCGGCGATGAAGCGGCGGCGGGTCATTGCTATTGCGTGTCGCTGGGCTGGTCGGGGATAGCGACGGAACGTTTCCCGGCGTTCGGGATGACGATGGCGAGAGGGCCCTGGTGGTAGAAGTCGACGTTGAGGGTGGCGGATTTGCGGGTATCCCACGTGGCCTGGGTGACGGGGAAGCGGAGGAGGACCATGCCTTCGGCGGATTGGCGGGGGTTGATGAGGGTCTCGCGGAGGAGAGGAGCGGAGGAGAGATTTTTAAGCTCGGGATAGGTGAGGTAGAGGTTGGGGAGATCCTGCTTCTCGGTGGCGTTGGTGGTGAGCTGCTCGCCGTCGGCGGTGGTGAGGGTGGCGGTGAAGTCCTTGAGGAAGAGGGGGAGGTTGAGACGGTCGTCGATGCGGACGGTAGCGAGGACGTAGAGGTCGTCCTGGCTGCGGTCGCTGTTGACGACGATGGAGTCGGATTTGAAGACGGTGTGGGCGGGATAGACAGCGGTGCGGGTGATGGCGAGATCGGCTGTCTTGTGGGGGGTGTAGCGGAGGAGAAGGGCGATGACGATGCCCAGAACCACGAATGCAATGAGAACGGGTGCCAGGAGGTTGCGGCGGTCGGGTTGGGCGAAGGTCGGTTCTGGCACTGGTTTTAGGTGGTGCAACTGCGAATTATATACAGAAAGACTGAGCAATATGTCATTTTTGCAGGAGGAGGTGGCAGTAACTGGGTTACGAAGGTGTCTTTACCGGTAACTACTTCTGACGTACGTGTGGAACAGGACAAGGACTGCTGGTGCGGCAAAATAGACTGGGCTAAAGAAGGGGCTGAGGAATGATCCTCAGCCCGGTTGACTTTGAAGTTGCACGTTAGCGATTAGCGATGTCCGCCACCACCGCCACCGCGGGAGCCGCCGCCACCACCGCCGCCGTGGAAGCCTCCACCGCCGCCCATGTTGCCGCTGCGGAAGCCTCCTCCACCGCCGCCGATGTTGCCACCGCGGAAGCCGCCGCCCATATTGGGGGTACCTGCGTTGCCGCGGAAGCTGCCTCCGCTATTGCCGCCGAAGTTTTGACGGGGCTCAGAGGTTCTGGCGAAGTTGCGAGTCTGATTGCCGCCGAAGCCGCCGTAGCTGGAACGGCTGCCATTGACGAAGCCCGAACCGCGATTGCCGTAGTTGCCTGGGCCGCGGTTGCCGGCGAAGCTGGAGCCTCCGCGGTTTCCGGCAAAGCTGCGACCACCGACGAAGGATCCGCGGTTGCCGCCGTTGTAGCCGCCGCGAGCCCAGCTATTGCCGCCGGGACGACCGCTGAAGCCACCGTATGGGCGGTTGTAGATGTTGCGGAAGCCGCGTCCGTAGCCGATGTTGCAGTAGGCACGGTTGTAGAAGAAGCGACCACCGCCCCAGTATCCGCCGTAGAAGCCGGTGCCGAAGTAGCCGAAGCCGTAGTTGATTCCGCCATAGTAGCCGACAGAGGGACCCCAGTAGCCGGCGTTCCACAAGTAGCCGCCGCCACCGTAACCCCAGTAGCCGGGAGTCCAAAGGGCTCCGACGTAGGGAGCGACAACCCAGGCGCCGTCTACCCATTCGTAGCCGTCACCGTTCCAGGCCCAGTAGCCGGGAGTCCAGATGTAGCCGTCGCCGGGAGCGACGGGCTGGGTGTAAACAGGTATCGCGGGAGGAGCGATGCCAACCGATACGAAGACGCGGGCATGGGCTGCGGCGGGAGCCATGAAGAGAGCACCTGCCAGGATTGCGGTACCGATCGAATTTTTTAGAACCGTAGTGAACTTCATGGTCTACCTTCCTTCCGCTCCTTCGTTTGTCCAGGCTTGCATGATTGCATTGGACTTCGAAGAGTGGCAAGGCCGAGGTTCCCGCCCGGCTCATCGGCTCCGGGTCGAGCACTCAGTTTATTAGACACGAGTTACGGGGTTTAGTTGTGGAATTATGAATGGTTATTCAGTAGGGCGGGAGAATGGCTTTTGAGGGTTCATAAGTTGTTTTCTTGATTGAAGTTATGGTCTGGCGATGAGTTGCTTCGTTCGAGATAGGTGATGTTTGGGATGTGGAAGGCAGTCGGGTCGCTGCGCTCCCCTCGAAAATACGGGGGTTCTTCGCTTCGCTCAGAATGACGGCGTAAACTAACAACTGCAACTGCAACTGCAACTACACCTACAACTGCAACTGCAACTGCAACTGCAACTGCAACTGCACCTACAACTACCATTGCTACTGCAACTGCCACTGCGCACTGCCACTGCGCACTGCCACTGCGCACTACTACTGCGCACTACTACTTGCTAACTGCTACTGCAGTGGTAGTGATATTTGGCGAGTGTAGGGAAGTTCGACTGCGCTGCTAAAGTTGAGGGATATGTTTGTTCCTGGACACTTTTTGTTTGCGCCCTCGCAACGGATTCACTTTATCGGCATCGGTGGAATTGGGATGAGCGGGATCGCGGAGATCCTGTTGACGATGGGGTACTCCGTCTCGGGATCCGATCTGCGGCGGTCTGCGGTGACGGATCGGCTGGTGGGGATGGGGGCGCGGGTGTTCGAGGGCCATGCGGCGGCGAATGCCGCGGCCAGCGATGTGGTGGTGACCAGTTCGGCGGTGAGCAGAGACAACCCTGAGGTGATGGAGGCCCATGCGCGGAAGATCCCGGTGATCCAGCGAGCGGAGATGCTGGCGGAGTTGATGCGGCTGAAGTATGGGATTGCCGTCGCGGGGATGCATGGGAAGACGACGACGACCTCGATGATTGCGGCTGTACTGGCGGGTGGGGGGCTTGATCCTACCGTTGTCGTGGGCGGCCGGGTGAATGCGCTGGGGTCGAATGCGCGGCTGGGGAACTCGCAGTTCCTGGTGGCTGAGGCCGATGAGAGCGACCGGTCGTTTCTCAAGTTGTCGCCGGTGCTGGCGGTGGTGACGAACCTGGATCGCGAGCATATGGACTGCTATCGCGATATGGCGGATGTGGAGGGTGCGTTTGTCGAATTTATGGACCGGCTGCCGTTTTATGGGGCAACTACGGCCTGTATCGACAATGAACTGCTAAGGGCGGTGCTGCCTCGGGTGCGGCGCAGGGTTTATACGTATGGCGAGAGTAGCGATGCGGACTTCCGGGTGCAGATGCTGGAGAAGCAGGAGGGGTGCCACACCATATTTGAGGTGAACTACAAGGGGCTGGTGCTGGGGCCGTTCCGGCTGCATGTTCCTGGGAGGCACAATGTGCTGAATGCGGCGGCGGCGGTGGCGGTGGGGGTGCAGCTGGGAGTCGCTCCGGAGCAGATTGCCGTAGGGCTGGAGAGCTTTCGTGGAGTGGACCGGCGGTTTCAGGTGAAGGGCGTGGTGCGTGGGGTTACGGTGGTGGATGACTATGGGCATCATCCGACGGAGATTGTGGCTACGCTGCAGGCGGCGCGGGAGTGTGGGTATGGAAGGGTGCTTGTGCTGTTTCAGCCGCATCGGTTTACACGGACACGGGATTTGATGCCTGAGTTTGCCGTGGCCTTCAAGGATGCCGATGTGGTGCAGGTTCTGGATATCTATGCGGCGAGCGAGGAGCCGATTGAAGGAGTGACGGCGGACGCACTTGTAGATGCAATTGATGCGGCAGGGCCTCAGATGGTGGATTATGCGAGGTCCATGCCAGAAGCCGTTGAGGCTTTGGTGCACGAGGCAAAGGCCGGGGATGTGATTTTGACGATGGGAGCTGGGAGTGTTTCGCAGGCGGGGGCCCTGTTGTTGGAGGGGTTGGAGAGTGGGAAGTGAGATGGTTGGCGCCAGAGCAAACCGCAGGTCCTTCGACTGCGCCTCTCGCGATGAGACTGCGAGAGGCTTCGCTCAGGATGACACCTCTTTTTAATTCCATCGCTCCCACTCCACTCCACTCCCACTCCACTCCCACTCAATCCAGGTCGATACTGCCTAGCAGGTTTTAAAGACGGATTGGGGTTATGTTGTTGGTGCGTTCCTGAAAGGGTACGTTTGGAAGATGAGGGGTTGGATGGGGGCTTTTGCAGGATATAGTCAGGGTGGCGATTCTCGCGGCCTTGCTCAGGCGTGCGACAAAGCGAAGTGGTTTCGAGGCGTGGGACATCGGTGCTAGAGGCGCCTGAGCAGAACTATGCTCCGGAGCCGATGGTGCCGCGCAGGCGCACTGTGGCGCCTGAGAGAAAGCTGCGCCAGGACTTCAGCGATGACTTTGCGGACGATCTTCTCGATGACGATGACGCTCCGGTTACACGACGGAGGCCGAACGCGAAGACGCGATTCCGCGGGCTGCCTGCGACGAAGTGGGGCAGGATTGCGGCTGGCACTGCATTTTTGGTGTTGATCGGTATTTGTGCCGGGGTGGCGATGGTTGCGCGAAACATGCTGCTGCACGATGACCGCTTTGTGATTCAGTCGTCCTCTTCGATTGAGATCGAGGGGAACGACCACCTGACGCGGGCGCAGTTGCTGAGCATCTTTGGCGGAGATGTGGAGCGTAACATCTTCAATGTATCGCTGGCGGAGCGGCGGGCGCAGCTGGAGAGGTTGCCATGGGTGGAGCACGCGACGGTGATGCGGTTGCTGCCGAACCGGATGCGGATATCGATTGTGGAGCGGACGCCGGTGGCATTTGTGCGGCAGGGAAGCCATATCGGTCTGGTGGATGGGAGTGGCGTCCTGCTGGATATGCCGACGGATACCTCGGCGAATGGCCACTACTCTTTTCCTGTGGTGACGGGGATTCTGGCGGATGAGCCGCTGTCGACGCGGGCGGCGCGGATGAAGATCTTCGCTCGGTTTACGAGCGAGCTGGATGGGTCGGGGGAGAAGATCTCGCAGGGTTTGAGTGAGGTGGATCTTTCGAATCCGGAGGACGTGAAGGCGCTGATCCCGGACCATTCGGCGGACGTGCTGGTGCATTTTGGGGAGGAGAACTTCCTGGACCGGTATCGAAAGTATGAGGCGCATCTGGGGGAGTGGCGGACGCAGTATCCGCGGCTGTCGTCGGTGGATATGCGGTACGAGCGGCAGGTGGTGTTGGAGACGGGGCCTGTGGCTCCGGCGACCGCGCCGCCCGCGACGATTATGGAGAATGCTCCGGCTAGCCCGGCTAGCCCGGCTACACCGGCTGCCCCGGTTGACTCGGCTCCGGCGGCTAAGGCTCCTGCGGCTGTGGCGAAGCATCCGGTTGGTGCGCACCGCGGCCCGACGAAGGCAGCGGCCAGGTCGAAGTCTGCGGTTCATGCACCGCATCATGCGGCTGCGAAGAGTGGTGCGGCGCAGAAGGCTCCGGCTAAGCGAAGTGATGTGGCGGTCTGGGTTCATCCGAAGGCCGGTACGAAACAGACTGGAGTGAAGCGTGCGGCCGCGCCGAGTACAGCGCCGCAGCCGCAGTATCATGCTCCGCAGGTGGTTCGTCCATGAATCAGAGGCAAGACAATTTGATCACCGTGCTGGATGCAGGCAGCATGAAGAGCATCGTACTGGTGGCAGAGCTGCTGGATGGCGTGCTGCGATATCGCGGGCACGGCATTGAGCCGTCGAAGGGGATGCGGAAGGGACTGATCGCGGAGCTGGGGCCGGCGGCAGAGGCGATTAATCGAGCGGCGTTGACGGCGGAGCGAGTGGCGAAGGCTGGGATCGAGACGGCGATAGTCGGCATTGGCGGGACGCATGTGCGCGGAGTGAACTCGCGGGGCGGCATCAGCATGGGCAGCCGGATGCGCGAGATTACGCGCGAAGAGGTGCGTGCTGCGGTGGATCGGGCGCGGAGCGTGGCGCTGCCTCCTGACCGCGAGGTGCTGCATCTGCTGCCGCAGGAGTTCATCCTGGATGACCAGGCGGGGATTCACGATCCAGTGGGGATGGTGGGGAACAAGTTAGAGGTGAATCTGCATCTGTCGACCTGCTCGGGTGGGGTGGCACAGAGTGTGATTACGTGCGCGAACCGGGCCGGGCTTGAGGTTCAGGACACGGTGTACGAGGGGATTGCGGCGGCGGAGGCGGTGTTGAGCGCCGATGAGCGCGAGCTCGGTGTCTGCATGGCCGACATTGGGTCGAGTACGACGGAGCTGGCGGTGTTCTTCGAGGGATCGATTGCGCATACGGCGGTGCTGCCGATCGGCGGAGATCACTTTACCAACGACCTTGCCGTTGGGCTGCATGTGACGGTCGAAGAGGCTGAGTATCTGAAGAAGACGTATGGGCATTGCGTGGTGACGGCGGTGCCGCAGTTGAATGAGATTGAGGTCGGCGGAGATCTGGCGATCTCGGGTGGGCAGCCGGCACGGATGGTTCGACAGAGATTCCTGGCGGAGATTCTGGAGCCGCGTGCGCGGGAGCTGTTTACGATGTTGCGGGACAATCTGCGGCAGGGCGGGGTACTAGAGGCTCTGGGCGCAGGGTGCGTGCTGACGGGTGGGGGCGCGACGATGTCGGGGCTTCTGGACAATGCGGAGAGCTTGCTGAGGGTTCCGGCACGGATTGGATATCCGGTGCCGCTGTCGCGGATGCCGGAGGAGCTGGCCACGCCGGAGTTTTCGGCTGCGATCGGGATGCTGCTCTATACGCATCGTACGCAGGTACGACGGGCCAGCGAGGAGCAGGGGCTAAAGGCCAAGTTGAAGGCTATCTTTGCCGGGAGTTTTTAGGGCAGAGGCAGCGAGAAGCCGCTTGTTCTGGCATTACGGCTGCTCTTTGCGCTAGAAGGTGATTCATTCGTTCGTTCATTGCATCCTGTGCGCCGCTTAGTTGAATTTCCAAGTTTTTATCGTGCATAAGATTTTCGAATGATCGGGAACTATCTGGAGCATCGGCTTGCAGGAATAATCTGGACAGCTGTACCGATTGCTGAACCATCGTTGGTACGGGCGGTGGAAAACATGGGTGGTCCATGGGTGGGGTTGATGGGAGAATTGAATTTAACGAGGAGTACTGATTTCCATGCCTAATCTGCCGGACGACGACATTCGCATTCACTATCACGATGAGATTCCGCGCGGGGCGAAGATCAAGGTGATCGGCGTGGGCGGCGGTGGGAATAATGCCGTCAATCGCATGATCGCGGCCAACGTTGAGGGCGTCGAGTTTATTGCGGCGAATACGGATGTGCAGGCGCTGCAGGTGTCAAACGCTCCGGTGAAGCTGCAGCTTGGAGTGAAGCTTACGAGCGGGCTCGGCGCGGGCGCGAATCCGGACGTGGGGCGACGGGCGGCGCTGGAGGACTCGGACAAGATTATCGAGGCGCTCGAGGGCGCGGACATGGTGTTTGTGACGGCGGGGCTCGGCGGAGGCACAGGGACGGGTGCTGCTCCCGTGATCGCCAGCCTGGCGAGCGAGATGGGCGCGCTGACGGTTGCTGTAGTGACGCGGCCATTTGCATTTGAAGGCAAGCGCCGGATGATGCAGGCAGAGCGTGGCATGCAGGAGCTGCTGGAGTCGGTCGATACCGTCATTGTGATTCCGAATGAGAAGCTGCTGGCGGTGGCGAAGGATGCCGGGTTCTTTGAGAGCTTTCGGATCGCGGATGATGTGCTGCGGCAGGGCGTTCAGGGGATCTCGGACATCATTACGATTCCGGGCGTGATCAACCGCGACTTTGCCGACGTGAAGACGACGATGGCGGGAATGGGCTATGCAGTGATGGGCACGGCGATGCGCTCGGGACAGAACCGCGCGGTGGAGGCCGCGATGGCAGCGATGGCTTCGCCCCTGCTGGAGGCGGGAGCTATCGATGGGGCGCGTGGAATCCTGATCAACATCACGGGATCGAGCAGCTTGAAGCTGAGCGAGGTGAATGAGGCCTCGACGATTATTCAGAATGCGGCGCATGAGGATGCGAACATCATCTTCGGCGCGGTGCAGGACGAGACGATGGGCGACGAGGTGAAGATTACCGTGATCGCCACGGGTTTTAAGCAACAGGAGATGCCGCAGCGCCGGGAGAGGATGCTGGCGGAGGCTACGCTGCCGACGATGCGGTATGACGTGCCGATCGCGCCGCGGGTGTCGACGCCACGACCGGTGGCTCCGCGGTTTGCGAGCGAGAGCACTCCAGAGCCAGTGGTCGCGGCTGTGCCAGAGCCGATGGCTGAGATGGCGAGAGCTCCTGAGGTGTTTGAGACCAGCGCTCCTGCGGGATGTGGTTACGAGAATAAAGTTGGGCAGGAGTTGGTGCCGGTGCCGGCTTCGGTATTTGACGACGATTTTTTCCAGAGTTCGCCTTTGCTGAGAGATGCTTCTGCTGGGCCAGGGATGCCAGATCGATTCAGGGAGACGGCTCACATTTCGACGGGGTTGCACGTCAAACAGGATGATCCTCGTGGCGCTACGGCAGAGTTGTATGCGGCGGACCCCACGGTTCGCGTGCCGCCTTTTGGCGGCTCAGCGGCAGCGGCCGTGGACCATGCGGAGCAGGATGAACTGGATATCCCAGCTTTTCTGCGGCGCAGCAGTTGAGGAATAGCTGGTGGGGGCCGTAAAATGAGTGATACCTCTGTGTCATTGCGCGCATTGCAGATAGATGAGAGTTTTCTGAGAGTGACTCAGAGCGAATGGCAAGTGGATTGCTTCCTATTTCCGTAGGGATGAGGGCCGCCTATGTTTGTGTCGAGTTTCATGAAAGTCCTGGGCGTGTTCCTTCTAACCCTTGCGTTTTGTGCAGGGGCGAGGGCGACAACGGTTTCGAGCGCGAAAAAGAAGCACTCCAGTGGGGTAGTTCGTACTTCGGTTAAGGCGAAGAGAACTGTTTCTGCCAAGACACGGGCGAGTGGCAAGGTGACCCGTGTGGTTGCAACCTCGAAGGTTGCGGGACGTCGGGGACGGGGAGCCAGGACGAGGCTCGCGGTGCGGCGGACGCGGTACCAGGAGCGCTTTTCGGCGAGCTCGTTTGCGGACAACTTGACGCTGGGCGATGTAACGGACGGTGAGGATCCGGTTGTGCGGGCGGCGGCAATCGAGGCGCTTGGCAATATGAATGGCACAGCGGTCGCCATCAATCCTGATAATGGGCGGATTCTGGCGATGGTGAACCAGAAGCTGGCTCTGTCGCGGGGCGCGGAGCCCTGTTCGACGATTAAGTTGACGGTCGCGCTGGCTGCGCTGGAAGAGGGGATCGTCCGCAAGGATACGCCGGTGAATCTGGGTGGAAGGTATCACCTGACGATGACGGAGGCGTTGGCTCACTCGAATAACGCTTATTTTGAGACACTTGGTCGCTCACTGGGTTTTGAGCGGGTGAAGCACTATGCGAACCAGTTCGGACTGGGCGAGCTGGCGGGTTACCACATTCAGGGTGAACAGCTTGGGACCTATCCCGATGAGGTATTGCCGGCGGCTTTGGGCGGAGTGGGACGGATGTGCTCGTTTGGCGAGAGCGTCTCGATGACTCCGCTGCAACTGGGGGCGCTGGTTTCGGCGATTGCGAATGGTGGGACTTTGTACTATTTGCAGCATCCGGAGAATGCGGCGGACATTGCCACCTTTGAACCTAAGGTCAAGCGGATGTTGAATATAGCTCCTTTGATCCCGGAGATTCAGGATGGGATGCAGGGAGCGGTGCAGTACGGAACGGCACGGTCTCTGCGGGCGAACTTCAATCAGTTTCCGGTGATGGGTAAGACGGGGACTTGTTCGAATAATGGGACTCGATTCGGGTGGTTCGGGTCGTTTGCGGATACGCCGAATGGTCGGATTGTGACGGTATTTTTCCTGGAGGGTGGCCGTCCTACCTTCGGGCCCAAGGCGGCGGAGTTGACAGGTCAGTTCTACAGGGCACTTTGGGATAAGAGTTATTTTTTACAGAAGACGCCGACCGAGATTGGCGCTGTGGGTGGTTCGGAGTAGGTTTTGGGCTTGAGCCGGCGAAGATTGCTGGTAGCGGTACGG
>Ga0193743_1000885_pt1 | contig 23193 bp, 15 predicted proteins | sample L2c2metaG_FD_143038 | JGI IMG/M metagenome (GOLD analysis project Ga0193743, IMG submission 143038) | Soil microbial communities from a riparian zone of the East river system, Colorado, United States - L2c2 | ecosystem: Environmental > Terrestrial > Soil > Riparian zone | place: USA: East River... | reverse complement strand
GTCGCTTCTCGAATGGATGGACCTGGGGATACGTTTCCTTTTCGCCGGGGCGTAAAGCGGGCATGTAACCATGTTCAGCATAGAAATCATCGAGAGGTCCCTTCGGGACCAGACGCCATGGAAGCAGGGTGGTCTCCAGAGAGCGCTTTCGAACACCCGCATAGGCAGTTTGCAGATCAAAATTCTGAACCCCCTTAAACCATGCATCCGCAAACCACGGGGCGGAATGATTCCCGTTCATGCACGCGTAGGGACCTGTGAGAATTGCGAACGTGGGCATGATCCCCGCTTGCTGATACATGCGCACATATGATTGGATTTTGTCTGCTTCCATGTCGGGATTGAGCAGGGTTTGCAGTGGTTCAAGTGCGCGGAATGTGTCCCAGAGCCAGTTATCAACGTAGAACGGTCTCGGATCAACATGCACTTGATGATCGAAGGCGCTATAGTAGCGGCCATCTTCTGTGATATTGATCATGCGCTCTGAGCTGCGATAGAGAGCCGTGTAGAAAACTCTCCGTTGTGCTTCGGTACCTCCCTCCACTGAAATGCGGCCAAGGACTTCATTCCAGCGAGCCTTCGCCGCTGTCTTGATATCGTCAAAGTTCCAGGCGGGAATCTCGTGACGCAGATTGTTCTTTGCCTGCTCAACGCTGATAAACGAGATGCCGTACCGGAACTCGAGTGTTCTTGTACCTTGGGCCGAAGCTGTAACGCGATACCTGTTGCCGAGGTTGTTGACGTTGAAAGTAACTGGTGTACTAAATTCGCCGTAGACATATGCCTTCATGTTGTCGAAGCGCTCTTCTCCCTCAATCACATTTCCGTCGAGCACCTTCAAGTCGCCTTGCATACGGTTGGCCAGCACTAGTGACGTCTTACTACCCACAAAATTGAAGCGAAAGTAGCCAGAGCGCTCGGCCGCAGAGAACTCGGTCTGAATTCCTGAATTGCTGAAGCGGACGGAATAGTAGTATGGCGTCGTCTTTTCCTGGTCGTAGGCCGCGGTGTTGCCATCACCAGGCATGATGCTGAATAACTCACTTATTCGATGCGAGCTAATTGTCAGGGGAAAAGATCGAATTTGATCGTCTACTCCGTCAGTCCGAATCGGATACATCCTCACCATGCTGTTTGGCAGATACACTGTCGGCCGGGTTGGGACAAGGAGGATCCCCACATTGCCAATCGTCGGATCAACATACTCGACCTGCGCCTGTGCATACCCCACTAATAAGGCTGCAGTCAGAATGGCGAACATAAAGCTATCCATACGGTGAATCAAGTTTCCGGCAGCTCTAGCAATTCCCAAGAATACACTCCCCGGCACTCGTTGTTGGAATGCACTAATCATAGTGTGATTGACGATGACACAGTTCCACTTTATACTTCAGTTCGCATAATAAGCATTTGACATTGCATAAAGCGCAATAAAAAATTACCGATGTCATGCAGTTCGAAAGCGTTATTACATCGAACCCTTTGATTCGAAATTGCTACGGTTGTGAGGAGCTTTTTCATGAAGAAAAACGTGTTGCCTTCAGTCGCATTATTGTTTACAACCGTCGCAGCCTTCCCATCCGGCCCTTCCTTCATGCCCGATGTCAGGTTTACAGGGTCCACGACTGCAGGCTGGCACACATTTGGCCATGCGGCCTGGAATGCCAACGCGGGAACCATCACAGGAACGCCGAGCGATGCAAGCGGTGGATGGCTCGTACTGGACAACTCCTACCAGGACATTAGCTTCTACACGGAGTTCCGCTGTAATGATGACTGCGAGACAGGCGTTCTTCTGCGTGCTGAAAAATTGCCCAGTGGTGGGATGAAAGGCTTCTACGTCTCACTAAATGACTCATCTCTGACCACATACGCCGTAACTATTAGCCCAAACGGGACTATCGAAAACCGCGACAAACTGCCACGAGGTGGCTTACTCGCCCGCGTAACTCCCCCTCCTTCGCAGGGACAGGGTGACAACCGACCGCGACCGCAGAGGCCAAGCATCGACCTACCTCTAAAAGCCCCGGACACTTCACTTCGTTTGCACGAATGGAACAGCCTCGAGACATTTTTTGATGCCAATACTGTTCGTTCGTTTCTCAATGATGGACATCAGCTGGGTGCAGTCGCGGAAGACGGCAGCGGCTATGGTCCTGTCGCGCTATATGTAGGCGGTAAAGGCTCAGTTCAATTTCGGAATATCGCTTACATGGATATGTCGTTGAAGATTAGGGATGGAGAAAAAGTTGGTTCTCGATTCAGGAAGCAGCGGCTAAACGATTTCTACTACTCGTGGGGAACTGCTGCCGCGGATTTTAACCACGACGGAGAGCTCGATATCATCTCCGGACCTTATATCTATTACGGACCCGACTATCGAAAATCACGGGAGATCTATTACGCCCTCAGTTCCAACCCGACAACTGAATTTGCAACTGACTCCACGATGGAATTTACAGCCGATGTTAATGGCGATGGCTGGCCTGACGTGATCACCGTCATGTTTGGAGGCGGCCCTGGGGTTCAACTTTATCTGAATCCGAAAGGTGAAAACCGACGCTGGCAGAAATTTGCGGTCGGCACAGGGGTCCAGAGCGAAATCGCGGTCCTGCGCGATCTCGATGGCGACGGGAAGCCCGAACTGATTTATTCAGGGGACGGCCGTGTGCGCTTTGCAAAACCCGATCCCGCTAAACCAACGGACAAATGGATAGTACACGATGTTTCAGAGAGCGGTTATGGGGCAAGTCATGGCATTGGCGTTGGCGACATCAACGGTGATGGTCGAATGGACATTGTGAATCCTTACGGATGGTGGGAACAGCCTGCTAGCAAAGCGAGCTCCGGTCCATGGATATACCATCCTGCTGCCTTCGCTCGCTTTGGACGCGGGATGATGGGAGGAAGCGTGATGGCCGTATATGACGTGAACGGCGATGGACTCAACGACATTGTTACCTCATTGAATTCTCATGGCTGGGGATTGGCTTGGTATGAGCAAAAGCGTGACTTGCATGGCGCTATCACGTTTACACAGCATATGGTCATGGACGATTTGTCGGCTAAAAACGCTGGCGGCGTTACGTTTTCTGAGCTTCATGGCACAGGATTTGGCGATGTCGATGGTGATGGCATACCAGATTTTATTGTAGGAAAGCGCTACTTCTCACATCTCGACACCAATCTGGATCCCGACCCGCGGGGCGCACCCGTTCTCGACTGGTATAAGACTGTTCGCAATCGAAATGCGCCGGGGGGTGCGGAGCTTGTGCCAGAACTTATTGATACTCATAGTGGTGTTGGATCAGATGTGCTGGCGGTTGATCTGAACCACGATGGAGCAATGGACATCGTCACTTCTACACGATTCGGGACGTTTATCTATTGGGGAACTACACACCGCAGTTCGGCTCCACAAAAGAAGTAGCTGCAGCTTTTCGAGATTAAGAGTTTGAAAAGATGAGAAAACAAGATACTGAATCTGCGATCAAGAAACCATCTTTGATGGGAAGGCGTGCCTTTATTGGAGCTTGCGCCGGTACTACCGTCGGATTCACAACCTCTTTCGCTTCTCCACTGCAGAAAATACCAGCGGCCAAAGATATGCGGCCGTTGACGCAAGCCGACAGCTCCACCGTAGCGGAGACAACCGCTGGCAAGATACGTGGATTTAGACACAACGGCGTGTATGTCTTCAAAGGGGTTCCGTATGGGGCTCCCACGTCGGGTCGTAACCGTTTCATGGCACCTGTTCGACCAGAACCGTGGACCGGCGTGCGCAGTGCTCTCCAATACGGCCCTGTTTGCTTCATGCAGGATCAGCTCTTCCTTGAAACTGATTACAAAAATCTTGCAACGACGGACGAAGACGGATTCTTATTGCATCGCGGGTTTGCAGTGATGGTGCCAGCGGAAGACTGTCTGCGCTTGAACCTGTGGACTCCGGAGATTCGTGGTTCTCACAGACGCCCGGTCCTGGTCTATATGCATGGTGGAGGATTCGCGAACGGATGCGCACATGATCTGCTTTCGTATGAAGGAGTGAGTCTCGCTCGCAATCACGATGCGGTGGTGATAAATCACAATCATCGGCTGAACACATTTGGTTATCTGAACCTTTCCGGTATCGGTGGTGAAGAATTTAGGGACTCTGCCAACTGCGGCCTCTTAGACCTCGTTGCCGTGCTGCAATGGGTCCGAGAAAACATAGCAACCTTCGGAGGAGATCCAGAAAACGTCACGATCGTCGGTCAATCCGGCGGTGGCGGTAAGGTAGTCGCGTTGATGGCGATGCCAGCGGCCAAAGGTCTCTTTCATCGCGCAATTGTGCAGAGCGGCCCTTACCTGAGACTGTTGTCTCCAGACTATTCAACGGAAGTCGCGGAAAGAGTCCTATCGGAATTGGAGATTTCGAAGAAGAACATTCACGAGCTGCAAGCAATAGAACCGCGGCGTTTCTCTGCAGCCGCTGTTGAAGCAATGCGGAAAATGCCCAAACGACCATCTAACCTTCGCGACAACTTTGGCGCAACAGGATGGGCGCCAACAGTTGATGGACGCATCCTTCTAGAGCATCCTTTTGATCCTTCTGCCCCGAAGATATCGGCAGATGTTCCCCTGCTAACAGGAACGAACCTGAATGAATTCGTAAGCGGCCTTGACCACCAGGATGCTCAATCTATGACGGCGGATGAGATGGATCGGCGCGTTCGGGAGAGTTTCGGTGACGATAGCACTGCGATAGTCGCTGCTTACCGGAATGAATATCCGAACGCAAGCCCGTTTAATCTGTATGCAGCTATCGCAGCCTCACGCTTTCGAATTCCATCAGTGGAACAGGCGGCTCGAAAAGCGGTATTGGGCCACGCGCCCTCTTACTCTTATCTCTACTCATGGCGTACGCCGGTGCTCGATGATCGAGTAGGTACCTTTCATGCCTGTGAGATATCTTTCGCATTCGACAACGCCGCCATTTGCGATCACTACAGCGCCGGCACAATGGAAGCCTTAACGCTCTCTCGGCAGATGGGCGCTGCGTGGGTCGCCTTTGCGCGCACCGGCAATCCGAATCACGCTGGGCTCCCGTGTTGGCCCGCCTACGATACCGTGTCGAGATCGACTATGATTTTCGATTCTCCGTGCAGCGTAAAACGCGACCCCGAAGGTAATGGGCTCAGACTAATCGCAGCGTCAAACCGGTCGGCAAAGGTTTCCTGACCTAAGGCAGAAATCTCTCAAGCAGGTTTGTATGCACCGATATGTCACCGTATTCACACTTTCTTTGATTTTTTCGGAGCACAAACAAACCACGTCTGCGCAACAGATGCAATCGAAGCCCTCAGAGGATCAGAGCGTCGTGGATGCGGATGGCACGGCTCACCTCACCCGCGTTGTCCCAGTTCCATATACTGTTAGCCCAGAGGCTCGAGCCTCTCTCGCTAAATCGGTTGTCGATCCGCCAAACGGAGAAACCTTAGCGGAGAAACGTGCGCGCACAGATGCCTACCATCATGTTGACGCGTCCGCATATCTGGCCCTGTATCCTTCACATATCAAAGCGGGATCCATCGGGGGCGTCCCTGTACAGATTATTACCCCGGCAACCGGTGTTGCCGGCGACAGAGAAGATCGCATTATTGTCAATCTTCACGGCGGTGGATTCACGACCGATTCGGGATCGCTGACTGAGTCCATTCCTATAGCGACCCTTACAAGAACAAAAGTAGTCGCAGTACTTTACCGCTTAGCGCCGGAAAATCCGTTTCCTGCGGCGGTCCAGGATGCTGTTGCGGTGTATCGTGAGTTGCTTAAGACATATCAACCTAATCATATTGTCGTATACGGCGCATCCGCCGGAGCTATTCTTACCGGTCAGATGGCTGTAAAGCTTAAGCTTTTGGGCCTTCCTTTACCGGCAGCGCTTGGCCTGTTCTCTACCACCGGCGACTTTTCGGTGTTTGGAGATACGCAGGCTATCTACACGGTTACAGGCGTGGCAGGAAGCCTTAAACCTCCTCGCCGCGATCGCCAATTTCTGTCGGAATATGTGGGAGCCACAAATCCAAAGGATCCCGTCCTTTCGCCAGTTTATTCAGACTTAAAAGGGATGCCGCCTACGCTCCTCCTCAGCAGCACCCGGGACATGATGCTAAGTTCGACGACAGTTTTGCATCGTGCCCTCCTGCGCTCCGGGGTCGATGCACAGTTGGTTATCTTTGACGCTTTGAATCACGGCTTTTGGTACGAAGCCGGCCTGCCTGAGTCAAGAGAAGCCAACGGTATTGTCGCAACCTTCTTTCTATTGCACCTTGGACTTAAGTAGGCCTCCAGGCATCTTGTGCTGTGCGCATTCGATATGACATCGGTTTCACTCCTGTTTTTACTCGGCAGAGATCGTCTCGCCTAAAAGTCGCAAGCTTCCTTGTCAATCTTTGTGATCAGCTATACGCCAACATAATTTCTTGACGGTTGCTATTTTTCATTGTTAGGATTCTCTCGCTAATCATGCAATTGAAATTGCGTATTACGCAATGCTTGCCATGATGCAAGAACCTTAGGAGGCGATGATGAAACTTACTGGGCAAAACCTCGCGAATATATGCGCGATTTTGTTGTTGTTGACAACAGCTGTAGCCACTGCTCAAGTTAGATCGGCCACAATTACAGGCACAGCTACCGACTCTAGCGGAGCCGTGATCGTCGACGCCAACGTCACAGCAAGAGACGAGTCGACGAATATTGCCTATACGGGCAAGACGACGCAAACAGGTCAATACACAATTCCGTATCTCGCGACGGGGACTTATACAGTCATCATTGAGAAGAGCGGCTTCCAAAAGTACACCGCTACCGGAGTTCAGCTCAGCGCTTCGCAAACTGTGAAGGTTGATGGAATTCTGGGTGTTGGCACGACAACCGAACAGGTTGATATTCAAACCTCAACGGTACAGCTTCAATCGGAGAGCAGTACCATCACCGCGGCAATTGATGCGAAGGTAATCGATGCCATTCCCAACGTCACACAGAACCCGCTCTACTACGCGACGCTGCAGAATGGCGTTCAGCCGCGCAACCAGACGGCAAACAGCCAGACCTTGAACTCGTTCGGCATCGGTGTCGCAGGCCGCGCTCAGTATTCGTCGATCGGAGTCAATGGCGGTCGTGCATTTGAGAATGACATTCAGCTTGATGGACTTCCAATTACGGGCGCCGGCTTCAACGAGGCGGCAATCGTACCCAATCAGGAGGGCATCCAGGAAGTAAGGGTGATCAGCAATAACTTTACCGCCGACTACGGACGCGGTATGTCCGTCATGGCAATTAACACAAAGTCAGGCGGCAATCAATTTCATGGGCAAGCCTCTTATACGATTCGAAATGAAGCTCTCAATGCAAATACGCCCGGGAATAAAATGCAAGGGATTCGACGCCCGGCCTTCAAAGTGAATGATTTTGGTGGCAGCCTGTCGGGCCCGATCATCAAGAACAAACTGTTCTTTTCGTCCAGCTACCATTTTCAACGTTTTAATCAGGGCCAGGTGTATCTTCAGACCGTTCCTACGGCGCTCGAACGCGTTGGCGACTTCAGCCAGACTCTTACTCAGGATGGGAGCGGACGACCCGTGCCTGTGCAGATTTACGATCCTTACAATGTGACTCAGATCGGAACAAACCTCTATCGCAGGGCTCTGATTCCGAACGCTATCATTCCAAATCCGAATCCGGCCGCCCTTCTGATGTATAGCTTCTATCCTCTTCCGAATAGGACGCCGAATGACGTATACAACGCGAATAATTACACCTCTACCGTAGTCAACACGGTCCGCAAGCATACGCTCAGTAATCGTGTGGACTATAAACTCGGCAAGCACTCAATCTACGGCAGCGGCGGTCTCGATTTTGGAACAATTCTGCAACCACGCGCCTTCGGTACGGCACCGTTTAACAATGCTCCCACGACCACCCAGGACCGCAACTACTATGCGCAGATCGGTGACACGATCGTCGTAAAGCCCACTCTCTACGTTGACGTCCGTTACGGGGCAACTAGGATCGGCGCCATCAACGTAGGCGGAAATCAATCGGGCTTCACACAGTACGGCGATTTCGGGATCGCTCCCGCCACACAGGCGCTCTTTGCGGTCATGGGATCAGCTCCCGTAGTGAATCCCAATGGTTTTACCGGCGGAACAGGTGGAGGAAGCAACTGGTCAGGTCTTTCCAGCGGACAATTTGCTAATAAACGTGAGTATCAGATTGCACACGCGGTCAACGGCAGTGTCACGAAGGTGGCGGGCAGATGGACCTACAAGGCAGGTTCGGAGTATCGCGTGATGCTGGCCAACTACACCGACTTTGAAGAAGGGTCAGCAAATCTCGGAGGCTGCTGTGCTGCGGATCCCGGAGGAAATTACACCTTTCAAAACGTAACCGCCTCTGGGGGAGTCGCGCCAGGAAACACTTCGCCCCAACTGAGCGGCGTCAATGCAGCAGCCATGTTGCTTGGACAGGGTGTCTGGTTTGTCCGTCCCGGCGCAAATCTCAAGCCGGCGTACGCAGCAAAATATTTTGCTGTTTACTCCCAGAATGACTGGAAGCTGAAGTCAAATCTGACGATCAACCTGGGTCTGCGTTGGGATGTGCAACCTGGGCTAACCGAGCGATATAACCGAATGGCAGGGATAGATCTCACAAAGAAAAATCCTTTTGGTTCGAATGGCGTCTTTGCCTTTCCCGGCGCAAATGGATATAGCCGGAATCTCTGGGATACCGAATATCATGATTTTCAACCGCGTGTTGGATTTGCTTATCAGCCGCTTCCGCGCACGGTGGTGCGTGGCGGATTTGGTATCACCTATTTGCCTAGCAACACGGGGTATTTCTCCAGCTCGACCGACTATGGTGGTGCTCCCTTCGCCGCAGGAAACCAGGCACTTCCTTACGGAACTAGCCCCAATGGCGTGCCCGTTACTCGCCTGTCTGACGCAGCTCCCTTGGTACCTGCTGTCGGAGCAAATCAAGCCGCTCCTCAGATATATGGAACACAAACAACATATTTTGATCGGCACTTGAAGAACCAAGTCGCCAAACAGGCTAATGTCTTCGTCGAGCAGGCATTCGGACAGGGTGAGCAGTGGATCATGTCGATTGGTTGGAGCGGTTCATTCTCCAACAACCTCACCACACGCAGCCAGCCCTTCCAGAGCCTCCAGAGCGTTGATCCAACGGTGCTGGGTACATGGAAATCACAGTATGTGGCAAGTAACGGTGCGACAAACCCTGCTAACGTTCAGGTTTCTAATCCCTTTCAAACGGGCAGCTCATTGACTCCGTTCCAGGGAGCCTTATCCGGTCGCACTATACAGCAGCAGATACCGTATATGCCGTACCCGCTTCTTTGGGGTGCAACGCTCGATGGATCGCGGGGATATGCGAGCTATAACTCATTGCAGGCCAGACTGGTTCGCTCGTTTACCTCCGGGCTCAATCTTCAGATGAATTACACGTGGAGCAAAGAACTGGACTACGTGACAACACCCATCGAAGATGGCCAGGGCGTCAACTCCGGCGGTACCGTTGGCACTCCCGACATCATCAACAACGGCCTCAATAGAAACTATGGTCTCGCTGACGTTCCACACCGTTTCGTGGCAACGGTGGTGTACAACTCTCCATTCGGCAAGAACGGTAAGCATGCAATTAGCAATCGGGCGGGTCGTTTCCTTTTCGGTGACTGGAGCCTTGGTACGGTGATCAGTTTGCAGGGAGGGATGCCCATTTCTGTCAGTATGTCGAACAACGGTTCTTTAACGTCCCGTGTCGATCGCATACCAGGACAAGCGATCCAGGTTCCCAAAGCCTTGCAACGTCGTTACGACGGTAGTACGACCGTTACACTTCCTTGCGGAAAGACCGTCACACCAGGTAAATACCAGTTCTTAAAGTACAACGCTTGCGCGTTTACAGGCCGAACACTAACCGGTTCAAACGGGGCAATCTTTCCAGACATCTATTGGATTGGAAACCACTCTCAGACCAGCGGTGACATGCGTGGGCTAGCTCGTTACAATGCCGACTTTAGTCTGCGCCGTGCCTTCCCCATTTACGAACGGTACCGGATCGACGTTTCTGCCGAGGTATCAAATCTGCTCAACAATGCTCAATACAGCAACTCCGGGAACAACGCAACTGGTTCACTTGGGAATGTAAACCTGACCAACAATCCATCGGGCGGCTTTATTCCGGGACTCGGAGCAAGCGCTACATTCGGAACCCTTAACGTCAACAGCTTCGATGCACGTCAGATTCAGATGCATGCGAGGTTCATCTTCTAATGAACCTTGGGCCATGGGCGCAACCGGGCTTTTTTCTTGGCCAAGTTGTGCCCACAACTTTTCCCAAACAAATATGAATCGACTTGAAAATATGCTCATGAAATTTTGCCAGCTCCGTTCCTTCGCATTCCATCGCAAGTTGAACGTCGCCGCGCTTGGGACAGGCATTGCGGGACTTTCGGTCTTTGCATTAAGCGCTGCTGTGCCGAAGAACGGCGTCGCCAAGGATGCAAATGTAGATTGGCCAACTTATGAAGGCACGCAGGGCGCAAACCATTACTCATCCCTCACCCAGGTTAACCACACAAACGTAAAAGATCTGACGGTAGCGTGGACGTATGACATTGGGGAGTCAATCTCAATCGACAATCCTCTGATTATTAATGGTGTTATGTACGTGAGCGGCAAGAACGGTGGGGCGATCTCTGCGCTCGATGCAGCTACGGGCAAAGAAATCTGGGTCTCCGAACCCAAAATGGTCAGCGCGCGCCAACGTGGCTTAACTTATTGGGAGAGCACGGATCATCAGAAGCGTCGGATCGTGTTCTATCGAGGTAACCACATACGCCAGATCGATGCTGCAACAGGCAGGTTGGATCTTACATACGATGTGGACCTCAAGCTCGGGCTGGAGCGTGATCCTGAGACCATCTTCAACGTACAAAGCGTCTCTCCGCCTCGCGTATGGAAGGACACTCTACTTGTTGGCTCAGCTCCGGGCGAGGAATATGGATCACCCGTAGGAGATATCCGGGCTTTCGATCTCAACACAGGCAAGTTGGTCTGGCAGTTTCATACCATCCCAGCTCCAGGAGAGCCCGGATCTGAAACTTGGGGACCAAATCCACGCGCCTTCAATGGAGCAGCAAACTCCTGGACCGGTTCGTCGGTAGACGAGAAGCGCGGGATTTTCTATGCGGTCACGGGGTCGGGCACATATGACTTTTGGGGAGTCGATCGACCCGGAGATAATCTCTATGCTGACTGCCTGCTTGCCATCGACATTCGAACCGGAAAACTGCTTTGGCACTTCCAGGATGTCCATCACGACCTCTGGGACTACGATCTAGCTTCATCGCCCGTTCTTTTCACAGCCAAGAGCAATGGCAAGTCCATTGATTCCGTCGCTATCGCCGGAAAGACCGGCTTCCTCTTCGCTTTCGACCGCGTATCCGGCAAACCGCTCTTTCCTATTGAGGAGCGGGCCGTACCTCAGGGAGAGTATATGGAAGGGGAAAAGCTTTCGCCCACACAACCGTTCCCCACTGTGCTGAAGCCCTTTGTGCGGCAAACCTTCACGGTTGACGATATCGATCCGGCAATTCCAGAACCAGAACGTTCCGAGATACAAGCTCGGTTTCGGACCCTTCGGTGGGAGGGTATTTTTACCCCCCCGTCCACAAAACCCACACTTGAAGCTGCCGGGAGCAATGGCGGAGCGAACTTTGGTACCACTGCGGCTGATCCTGTCCGAGGTCGCGTCTACGTGGCTGGAGTGGATATCCCCGCGGTGATACAGATGGAGAAGTCCAAACCGCAGTTTGGCGCGGGCAATAATCCGATGGAACGTGGCCGCTCCCTGTATCAAAAGAATTGCGCAGCATGTCACGGTGCAGATCGAGCAGGTCATCCTCCGACCTTCCCATCACTGATCGGCGTCAGCACTCGCTTGAACAACGAGCAACTCGTGGATTTGATCCACGCCGGTAAGCAGCCGATGCCTGGTTTTCCAAGTATCACGGGTCAATCCATGACGGACTTGCTCACTTATGTGAGTAATGGATTCATCCCAAGCGACGCCCCTCCACGCAAAGTCATGAAAGGATTAGCAGAGGGTGAGCCGCGCTGGCGAACCGACTATGGCTACTGGTATTCCAAGTCGGGCAACGGTGTGATGCGTCCGCCATGGACGACGCTTTCTGCCTACGACATGAACACGGGTGCTCTCCTATGGCAGGTTCCCGTAGACAGCGACCCGAATTATCCGATCAAGGGGATCAAAACCGGTACTGGCGATACGAATAAAGTAGGCATCGCCGTCACGGGCAGCAGGCTCTTGTTTGTCCCCGAAGCACACCTGAAGAAATTAATAGCAATCGATGCTGATACGGGCAAAACAATATGGGAAGGAAATCTCCCGGAGATGGCTGTCGGTGTTCCGGCAGTGTACGCAGTGAACGGCCGTGAGTACATTGCTGTCCCAGCCGCCAGTAGTGCCACTCACCCTAAAGGCAAAGCAAAGACTACCGCCGCAACGCCCGTAGAGGTACATAACCAGTTCGTCGTCTTCGCTCTGCCCAAGAGATCGAAGTGACCGAACTGCACCGAAAAAATATATTTGCAACCTACTTACCGATGCGAATTCGTATAACGCAGACAATATTCCAGTTTCACTAGAATCGAGGTTCACAGCATGGCATCCACAGCAATCGCACCTGAGACAGTTGCAGCCGAGACCGGGCTGCGTGAGATTACGCACTGGATTGGCGGCGCGAAGGTCGCTGGCACATCAGGCCGCTTCGGCGATGTCTTCAATCCGGCGACCGGTAAGGTGCAGGCGAAGGTTCCGCTGGCGAACGGAGCGGAATTGAAGGTTGCTGTTGCCGCGGCGCAAGCTGCATTTCCCGCATGGTCGGCACAGCCGCCGCTACGGCGTGCGCGTGTGATGTTCCGCTTCCGCGAGCTGTTCGAGCAGAACCTCGACAGGTTTGCGGAGATCATCACGTCGGAGCATGGCAAGGTTTTTTCGGATGCGAAGGGCGAGGCGACGCGCGGCATGGAAGTCGTTGAGTTCGCGACGGGCATTCCTCATCTTCTGAAGGGCGAGTACTCGGAGAAGGTGGGTTCGGACGTCGACAGCTGGTCACTGCGGCAGCCGCTCGGGGTTGTCGCGGGCATCACGCCGTTCAACTTCCCGGCGATGGTTCCGATGTGGATGTTCCCCATCGCACTGGCATGCGGCAATACGTTTGTGCTGAAGCCGAGTGAGCGCGATCCCAGCGCGTCGATCCTGATTGCCGAGTTGTTGAAGGAGGCCGGGCTTCCTGACGGCGTCTTCAACGTGCTGCACGGCGACAAGGAATCTGTGGACGGTTTGTTGGAGCATCCGGACGTGAAGGCGATCAGCTTTGTCGGTTCGACGCCGATTGCGGAGTATGTGTATGCCAAGGGAACCTCGCATGGCAAGCGCGTGCAGGCACTGGGCGGTGCAAAGAACCACATGATCGTTATGCCGGACGCCGATCTCGACCAGGCCGCGGATGCCCTGGTGGGCGCGGCGTATGGCTCTGCGGGCGAGCGCTGCATGGCGATCTCGATTGCAGTGGCTGTTGGCAACGCGACGGCGGACACGCTGCGCGGGAAGGTGATCGAGCGCATCGAGAAGCTGGTGATTGCTCCGGGCATGGAGAAGAACTCCGACCTGGGACCGCTGGTGACGAAGATTCATCTCGATCGCGTGAGCGGCTATCTCGACACGGGCAAGAGCGAGGGCGCGGAGCTGGTGGTCGACGGCCGCAAGACCGCACTGCCGCAGGGCGAAGGATTTTTCCTGGGTGCAACTCTGTTCGATCACGTCAAGCCGGAGATGCGTATCTACAAAGAGGAGATCTTCGGGCCTGTGCTTGGCCTCGTTCGCGCCAGCAACTTCAAGACGGCGATCGAGCTGATCAACGAGCATGAGTTCGGTAACGGCACATCGATCTTCACGCGCGATGGCGACACGGCCCGCGATTTTGCCAGCAACGTGCAGGCCGGAATGGTTGGCATCAACGTGCCGATCCCGGTGCCGATGGCCTTCCACAGCTTTGGCGGATGGAAGCGCTCGCTGTTTGGCGATCACGCGATCTATGGGCCTGAGGGTGCGCGGTTCTATACGCGCATCAAGACGATCACGGCGCGCTGGCCTACTGGCATCCGCGCCGGAGTGGACACGACCATGCCTACGCTGGGATAAGCGGCATAGCAATCACAACAAGAAACCCCGATATGCAATCGGGGCTTTTCTTTGCAGACAGATAACAAATTCCATTCATGTGTTTGTTTTTAACAATTGCTTTGATGCAGGTCTCAGTCAAGTGCATCTGGAAAGTCGATGTTGTCAAAGAACTTGTAGTTCTCAAGGCTGGCAGGTGGGGAAAAAAAACAGGCGACTTTCATTTCCACATCCGAAAGATTCTGAAGCATATGAATCTCGCCCTGGGGAAATAGCACTGAACTTCCAGCTTTAACCGATGCGACTTCACCATTGACCATGACGCGTCCGTACCCACTGAGGATGTAGATCACCTCCTCTCCGTTGGGATGACTGTGCGCTGGGTAAACCTTGTTGCCTGGGGCAACTTGGATCATCGCCATCGTGCAATATTGGGAACCGGAATTCTCACGTGTGATAACCCAGCGCAGCTTCCTGCCAGGAAGATTCAGCTCCTCTACCATCTCTTCGTCAACAACCTTCACTGCCATTTCCGCATCCCCAATCCTTCAGCGACAAAGCATCCCTTGAACTCTGGCCGCGATGGCCGCCGGGGTGAGACCAAAGACCTCTATCAGCTCTTCGTATGTTGCCGAGTGGATGAATTGCTTATTGCCCTTCACGTCTAATGTGTTTATGGTTTCGATGTGAGAGAGTTTTCCGCGATCTACGTCCGTCCTATGTCGATAAAGAGCCTTCATAAAATTTTGCCAGAGATAGCCATTGTTTTGCTCGGCAAATAAAATTGGTAGGCCGGTTTCATATAGCTTGATGAGCAGGTCACTGTCCACCGACGGCATGTCGACAACCATCACGTCGACGCCGCTTTCTGAGCACAAGTCCGCTGCCGCAAGTGCTTCATGAACACCTCGGCCGCTGCTGATCAGGATGGCCGCATCTTTTTCGTTTTGGCGCAGAACGTAACCTTTCCCATATTCAAACTCATATTCATTGCCATAGAGCACGCCAGAGCCAATACGCATCACCCGGACGTAGAGTAACCCCTTATTGCCCTCCATCACCCATCGCATGATCGAGAGCATCTGTTGAGGACAAGAGACATCGATAATCTTCAAATGTGCAACGGCATCGAATGTAGTAGCGTCGTCGTTACCCATATGGGTTGCGCCATTTGTCCGCGTTTCGAAGTTAGCAGCTGTCGCAAGGAACGTAATATCCAGCCCATGGCCTTCATTGAGCCATCCCTCACTTGATTCAATCGCCTCAAGGCGCTCCTGATGGCCTACAGCGATCCGTCGTATCACCTGCCAGTTGAAAAAGGGGCAGAACGTGCTGCACCATGCGTTGTACCCAAGAGCAGCAAAGGCCTCCGTGATGAGCATCATGTTTGCTTCAGCCACACCCGCATTCAGAGCGCGTGACTGATCCACCGCGCCCACTCCTGCCTCTAAGCCACTCGTCGATGCGAGATCGGAATCGACAGACACTACGCGTCTATCGCGCGCAAACACCTTCATTCCCGCGGTAATAATCTCGGCTGCACTATAGTTCTTGCTGCGATCGAGTTTAGGAAGGTCAGATGCGTTATAGCGAATCTGCTTGTCTCGTGCTGATACCCGCTTCGTGAGGACCGGCCCAACCACGGAGCTTAAAAAACTTCGCCCCTTTGGTTCAGATACATCGAGATGCATGCGCTCTGCCTCACTTAGCAGGAGTGCACGTATCTCTCTGGCTCGCCCGTCTGATAACCCTTCGGAGAAGGTGACGAATTCAGCCGCCCGGTCAATCCGTTGCTGTCGTTGAAGCTCCAATTCTTGAACCAGCAAAGTCTCAGGCACAGTCACCTTGTGTTTGTTGAAAAAGTCAGAGAAGGCGCCAAAGCCTTTCTTTGAGTTGCAGAGGATCGCCGTCGGCCTGCCGTTACGGCCGCTGCAACGGAAACTCTGCAAGGCATCGAATACGCCATCGTAGCGGGTAGCGTCAACATTGAAGGTGTTCCAGCCGAATGATCGAAAGACCTCTTCAAGAGGCGGCATGGGATAAAGCATCCTGTCATGAATGTCCAATTGTCCGTTATTCCTGTCAACAAGAATGCAGAGATTATCCAAGCCGTGTTGAGAAGCATACATAATCACTTCCCAACATGAACCTTCCTGCAGCTCACCATCGCCCACCATGCAGTAGGAGTCGAATCGCGGGCTGTTTTTGCCGGCGATCGCGAACCCCTGTGCTACACCAAGTCCTTGTCCCATTGGCCCCGTCGCTATATGGATTCCGGGAAGGATCGGGCCAGGGTGTCCGTTTAAAAGACTCCCATGGGAACGTGAATTTCGCAGAACCGACTCAGGGAAATATCCCAGTTCAGCATAGATTGAGGCCATCGCCGCAACTGCGTGTCCCTTGCTGAGCGTAAAGATATCCTGTCCGCGCTGTGTCGGGTCCTCGATATTCAACCTAATGAAATCACCGTAATAAAGCGTAACAAGTGGCAGGATGGCCGAAAACGCTCCTCCTGAATGAAGACCCTTATCGACGGCATCACGACTTTGTTTAAGCGTCAGAATGCGAATGTCGGAATCCTTGATTGCAAGCAACTTCAACATGCCTTCCCGAAACAAGGCGTCACGACGCAGATACAAGTCAAAATTGGACGCGGTGGAGCCTCGAAAGGAGGATGCAGACAAGCTCATATCTCAATCCTTGAACCAAATAATGAATTGCATAATACGCATTTTATCTTGCGTTATATGTGCTGCAGTATAGGAAAACGAATATGCGACAGTCAAGGAAGAAACACACTCCTTCGTGCGACAATCACCAAGTGTTTCGGCACGGCAGGGGGCAGGAGAGATATGCGTGTAGTTGTCATCGGAGGCACGGGGCACATTGGCACCTACCTAACACCGCGGTTAGCTGAGAATGGTCATTCAGTACTGTGCGTCAGCCGCGGTCTTAGGAGTCCGTATCGCGACCATGCCGCCTGGAGGACGATCGAGAACGTGCTCATTGACAGGGCTTCGGAAGAAGCTGCAGGAAGCTTCGGCGAACGGATAGCATCCCTCGATCCGGAGGTAGTAATTGACCTGACATGTTACAAACCTGAAAGCGCCGAGCTCCTGACCAATTCATTGCTCGGCCGCATACAGCATTTTCTTCATTGCGGAACCATTTGGGTGCATGGGCACAGTAGTGAGGTTCCAACGACTGAACGGGCACCGCGCGCACCCTTCGGAGATTATGGAATCAGCAAAGCTTCCATCGAAGCCTTCTTACTTCGTATCTCACATCAACGTCAATTTCCGGTAACGATTCTTCATCCGGGGCACCTTGTAGGAACTGGATGGAACCCGCTGAACCCACAGGGCAACTTCAATCCTGAGGTATTTTCTGACTTGGTTTGCGGCAAATCGATCCGCTTACCCAATTTCGGAATGGAGACCGTGCATCACGTGCATGCTGATGATGTGGCACAGTCTTTTCTTTGCGCGATGACTCATCGAAGCTCTGCAATAGGAGAAAGCTTTCATATCGTCGCTCCGACTGCATTGACGCTGCGTGGATTTGCGGAAAAGATGGCTCGCTGGTTTGGTCATGCAGCAACATTTTCATTCTTGCCATGGGAGGAGTGGAAGAGAACAGTTACGGAAAAAGATGCATCCGCTACGTTCGACCATATCGCTCATTCTCCCAACTGCAGCATTAGTAAAGCGCGAACCGTGCTCGATTTCCGACCAGGTTATACATCGCTTGAAGCGGTTCAGGAAGCTGTAATAGACATGCAACGACGTCGCGTGGTATCTGAAACGTAGAAACGACAAGCTCCCTGGGAGACTACCTGCTCTCATTCCAATGCACCATCGGAAGGCCAGATACTGGCGCACGAAAGAATGGGATATTGTGCGCGCGCAGCGACCCAATGTAAGCCGTTTGAAGGTCAGGTCCTCCGAAGGTGATGCTGGCCATCCATGGCGCGACGCCGCGACCCGTAGCAAATAAGATCTCTTCCGTCACGGCCCCGACACGAAATTGGTCTTCCAGCGCCTTTACTTTGACAGGATCGCCTCCATCGAGAAGAACTCTCATATCCCCTTGAGGTGTGATCACAAAAAGCTTGTCGGAATAAACGCATGTGCCCCACAAATTGCCGATATTGTCGAAGGCTATTCCGTCGGGCCAAGCTCCGGTTCCCAGGCTGCTGGGCCCAAATATCTCCCTCTCGCCGAGTGAGCCGTCCTCTTTCACACGTAAACGGCTGATGTATCCGCCAGTAGTCTCGACGACGTACATGTATTCTTCTTTGGCGTCCATCCGGATCTCGTTGGTGAAGTGAAAGCCGTCAGCAACAACGTGAAACTTACCATCAATGTATTGGGCGATATATCCATCCGACAGATCGGGCCGTAGAGCGTGCATCCAGTTTTTTATCTTGGTCGAAATGGTAATCCAGATACGCCCCTTCGAGTCGCGCAGTACAAAGTTGACTTTGCCGATTGCTTCCCCATCGATCCTGTCTGCCAACACCCTCGATTCTCCGGAACGCTTCATTATTTCGAGGCGGTCCGTGCCGAAGTTCGAGATCAGGATGTCACCGTCAGCCGAGAATGCAAGGCCATTGGGCAGCGTTCCGGTTAAGTAGCGCGTCGCCTCGCTATCTGCGGTTGCGAAATGTGACGATATCTTTTGCGTGATGATCTGCTGCGTGCCGTCGTGACGCATGCGGACCACACCTCCACGCGAATCGGCCGACCAAAGAGTTCCATCTTTCTCCGCGAGAATGCATTCGGGCCTTTGCAGTCCTTCACCGATGTACTGCAGCTTCGATTTATCAATCTCAAAATCCAGAACAGGGTTTTCCATTGTCCCTCACGTTATTGCTTATTGTGCAACGCAATGCGCGCTATAAGCATAGCAAAGAACAGCTTGGAAATGCCGCCTGTGTATTCAAATTCCTTCTCCACAAGGCGAGGGCAATTGTCGGGGATACCGTCAGGCACTCTCGTCAGCAATATCGTCTGATTGGCTGAGAAGTTCGCCGATCTTAGTCGCGCATTGCACAACTCTCTTCGAGTATGCAGGATAATGTTCCTTAAGAAAGCGTGAGGCAGGAGCTGATATTCCAATCGATCCGACGATTATTCCGTCATGCAGACGAATCGGGGCTGCAACACAACGCATTCCTTCCATGAACTCTGCTTCGTCGAGTGCGTAGCCTCGCTCTCGAATCGCGGCACACTCCTTCACCAGCACTGGAAAGGTCCTAATCGTTTTTTTTGTGATTTTTTGGAGCGTACCTCCTCCAAAGATTACTTTAACTCTTGTTCATTGGCATCTGCGAGAAGAGCCTTGCCATGAGCAGTGGCGAAAAGCGGCACAAATTCACCCGTTTGACCGGCGACGACACTAACATGGCGCGCGTGCGCCGAGTCGATGAACAACGCATTTTCCCCTTAGCAAATCGCAAGATGCGCAGTCTCATTGAGACCGTTTGCTAAGGCCTTCAGCTCATTGTGAGCCACCCGGACGAGCATATTGCTCCAGGATTGTCAGTCCGCGGTCAAGACTTTGGATGAAGGGCAGCTGTACTACTTTCTTCGCCATTTCCTCTTGCGCTCACACTCTGAATTCGATTCCTGTCGTCCGCAGATAATCTCTGCTTTCTCTTGCCAGGACCGCTGGAGGGGTAGGAGACGGACTCTTGGGATCGTTGTCTAGCTCGACCATTACCATACCACTTATCTTCCTGCCCTCCATCATCTTCAGAATCGCAGGAACGTCAACGCCGCCCTGTCCTAAAGGGCAATAACCCGCTAGGCTTTCGTCCTTTCCGTTGTAATCCTTCAGGTGCATATGCTGTACGAGTGGCAGGAAGTCCGCAACCACCTTCACTGCATTTTGGCCACCTTTCGTCAGCTGGCCTACATCTGGGCCAAACTTCAGGTGCCGGGTATCTGCCGATTCGAGCACAGCATAAGTTTCATCCTTTGATTCGATGCAAGTTCCCGTATGTTGATGCAAAACCGGCGTTAGCCCTTCTTGCTCCACAACGAGCGCTATCTCGTTCAAGGCAAGGAGGATATTTGCTTTATTCGCGGAGAAATCGTAAGTCCTTCGATCAACCGGATTTGGACCGACTACAAATATGCGGCCATTGCACTGCTTGATCAGTTTGCACCAGTTTCGCGCTTTCGTTAGTTCCTCAACCTGGAGGGAAGATTCTGTCAAATTCATCGTGCAATACCCAGAAATAAGGGGAAGATGATTCTTTTCGAGAATTGCCTCCAATCCTCCTTTATTCTGCCAACTGGATAGCACGTCTCCAAAAGTTTCAAATCCGAAAAAACCAAGTGACGAAACCGTCTGGACTGCTTGATCGACCTGACTATTCATCCAGGTAATTCCTGTATAGCCAATATCCATCCGCATCTTCTTCGAGTTCGCAGCAAAGATGGGGCTGGTGGAATACATTGCAGCGGTAGCTGCGATTGGAATCATCAAATCACGACGCGTATAAGTTCGGCTCAAACGTTGCCTCCCAAGCATGTCTGCATCTTGCGTGAAACGCTTTTACTATTGCATTAGACGCAATAACCTTACTACGACACATTAGTCGCTATCAAGAACGCTACAAACAATAGAGCGCTGAGACTAGGCTTTTCTCGCGAAAGAAAGGCCGTTATCTAGGCTTGACCAATTTTCGTCCAACCAATAAACTTTGGCCATGATTGCGTTATACGCAATATAATTCTCGTTTTATGCAACACTATTGCAGCACTACAATTTGCTGTAAGGAGCCGTCTTGCCTAACTACACAAGCTTCGGACTCAATGACAAAGTTGCAATTGTCACGGGAGCCTCTCAAGGCATCGGACGCGCGATCGCTCTTGGTCTGGCACAAGCGGGCGCCCATCTGGTCCTGGCAAAGTTTCCGGGATCGCGAATGGCCGAGATCGAAACACTACAGTGCGAGATTGAGGCCCTCGACCGTAAGGCACTGATTGTTGTTACCGACGTGAATGTAGTTGAAGACAGCCGCTCACTGATGGACAAGACCATAGCTGCCTTTGGTCGGATCGATATTCTTGTGAACAATGCCAGTTGGACAGGCACAGGTGATGCGATCGACGTTACAGAGGAGGAGTATGACAAAACATTTGACGCCAGTGTCAAGAGCGTATTTTTTGCCTCACAGGCAGCAGCTCGCGTGATGCTTCAGCAGGCGAATGGTGGACGAATTATTCACATAGGTTCAAATTTCGGCGAAGTAGCCTTCAAAAAGCGAGCCGTGTATGCAGCTGCAAAGGCCGCAGTGCATCACATGTCCAAGGCGCTTTCGTTGGAGTGGGCCAGCAAAGGAGTGCTGGTCAATACCATCGCACCGTGCATCACGGAGACTGAATCACGTAAGAATATTCTCGAGCGCCCCGGATATAAAGAGTGGGCTACCGGGGAGATGATTCCTCGTGGGCGGTGGAATCAACCCGAAGACCTCGTCGGCGCCGTTCTATTCCTTGCGAGCGACTTCGCCGACATGATTGTTGGCCATACCTTGATGGTCGATGGCGGCTGGACGATTCACTGATTCAGATCATTGGCACTCGTAGGCTGTTTCAAGCAAACCGAGCTCGAAAAGGGACAATACGCATGAAGCTGAGACACAAGATTGCAGTAATCACGGGAGCCGGCCAGGGTATAGGGCGTGGAATTGCCGAGATCTTCGCTAACGAAGGCGCTGATATTGTCATCAACGATCTGAAAGCAGATTCCAGAACATCAGAAACTCAAAAGGTGATCGAATCTAAAGGTGTCCGGTGCATAGTTGTACCCGCAGACGTAACGAAACGGCAAGATGTAGAAAATCTTTTTGATCAAACCTGGAAGCTCCTAGGACCGGCGGACATCCTAGTCAATAATGCCGGCATCGAGACAATTATCCCTTTTACCGAACTTACCGACGAGCAATGGGAAGCGGTAACCAACACTAACCTCAAAAGCGGGTGGATGTGCTCACAATCGTTTTGCAAGCGTCTGATCATTGAAGAGCGCAAAGGAACAATCGTCAATATCGGATCCATTCAAGCGGCGCGGGTTTTACCTGGTCGTACGCACTATGCACCGAGTAAGCTCGCGATCGAGGCACTGACCCGAAATGTATCAGCCGAGGTCGGGCCACACGGAATCCGAGTCAATTGCATCCATCCAGGTTTGATAGAAACCCCGATGACTCAATGGGTTTTGCAAAATCCGGATATCCTCCCTCAAGTGACAGCACAGATTTCCCTCGGTCGTACTGGCCTCCCATGCGAAATTGGAACGGCCGCAGCCTTTTTGGCTTCTGATGAGGCGGCTTACATCACTGGTCATTCTCTATACGTCGATGGTGGATGGGTTGGAAAGTGATCCGTATCGAATCATCCATCCTCCGTCCCCCCATGATGATTCGCGGAGCGTCATAAGATGAATAGAATCCAGTGAAACCTGCGGTTCTCTCCATTAGATCTTTGCTTGCCGCGGTATAGGAGCGCCGTCGCTGCCGAATGTTCGGCGATCAGGAAGCATTGGTGAATCAATCATTCTTAGTTGGAGTTAAATAAAGCGCCAATGCGCTCATGAGCTACATGTACCCTCCGAGTTGTTCCGCATCACGACATGGACTGAACTAGAAAGGTGAAGATTTCGAAGAAAGTAAGGTAAACCCTTGCTGGTTGCCGTTCGTATCGCAATGATTTTGAGTTAGCCAGCGTGGGTCCATCTATGGGTCCATTACGGGTCCAATAAGAGTTGCGTCGGGCTCTTTCCCGCTCTCTAAGGTAATAATGCGTTTCGCTAAGTTATTCAGATTGCGTCATTTCTAGGATTGGGGTGGGTGAGGTCGCTAGTTCGAATCTAGTCGTCCCGACCATTTATTTTCAATCAGTTACAGGT
>Ga0193743_1000884_pt1 | contig 23233 bp, 30 predicted proteins | sample L2c2metaG_FD_143038 | JGI IMG/M metagenome (GOLD analysis project Ga0193743, IMG submission 143038) | Soil microbial communities from a riparian zone of the East river system, Colorado, United States - L2c2 | ecosystem: Environmental > Terrestrial > Soil > Riparian zone | place: USA: East River... | reverse complement strand
GATCAAAGATGCCGCGGCGCATCTGCTCGAAATGTTTCCCAGGATGATTAACAGGTTGATCACAATGAATAAGGGCGGCCACTGCCATAACGGGTTGGCCGTGGCCATGGAGGGGTGGTGCGGTCACGGCCCCCCAGAACCTTGGATTGCCCGCCGGGCGCACGATCGAGTTCCGCCGCCGCCAAATCCCTCACGCACTGGGGTTCACGCGGGACAGCCGCTGGTACTGCGACCGGCTGGTGTACGGAGCCCTGAGAAGCAAGTGGGCAGCTACCACGATCAATGGTACCGACGAGGCGGCCTGCGCTCATCTGGTGGACGCGTTCGAGCGATGGGAGGCCCCTATCCGCAATGGGCTGTGGGCCATGCGGGACCGGGGCGAGCTGCGCTCAGACGCGGACGTCGACGCGCTCGCGCTGGCACTTGTCGCGGCCGTACAGGGCGGATTGCTGTTGACCCAGGTACGACGCAGCACCGAGCCGCTCTACGCGGCGGTCACCGCGGCGATTGAATACATTCGCACCTTCGCCGTCACCCCGCTGTCAGCTGCCTCTGGAGGAGATCGGCCAGGTCTACGGGGTGACCCGGGAACCCATCCGGCAGATCGAGTCCAGGACGATGAGCAAACTGCGCTACCCCCCGCCGCGCATGGAGCTTCCGTCACTACCTCGACTAGACCGCCTCCAGGGGCTCGACCCGCTTGAGGAACGAACGGACGGCGAGGTAGTCGGCGAGCGGCTGCTTGTGCTCACCGCAGGCCACCCAGACCTTCTCGCGGTCGGGAGTGTGCAGCCTGGGGTTGTTCCACACAACCGCCCAGGTCGCGGCGGCCTGGCACCCCTTGGCCGAGCAGATCGCTGGGCTCTGCTGGCCGCTCACCGGGCCAGTCTGGCAGGTGGGCGTGACCTGCAGCCAGGAGAGCCCCGCCCGTCGTCGGCCCACTCGACGGCCCCCTCGGCTGAGCCGACGGCACGTCGTACGTGACGGAGGAGACACGGAAGGCGCATGCCCAGGTGATCCGCGGCCCGGAGGCTGAGCTCCTGGCCGAGCACGACCTGCCGTTGGCGTCGTTCGACGTGCTGGTACAGCGGTCCGAGGCGTCGGGCCGACGGCTGCGGACGACCGTGCTGGCCGGCCGGGTGATGCTGTCGCGGTCGTGGCCGACCCGGCTGGCTGAACCGCCACCCGCACAGCAAGATCCACTCAGTTCGCCGACTCACAACCGACGGTTGGGTGGTGGATCCGGGCTTACGCTGGTGGCATGGCGCAAAGATCCTGGGACGCAGGAGGGGACGCGGTCAGGCCGGCGGTCCGCGACCGCCGCGCCCGACCACTGCGCGACCTGCGGATATCGGTCACCGACCGCTGCAACTTCCGCTGCGGCTACTGCATGCCGCGCGAGGTCTTCGGCCCCGACCACGCGTTCCTGCCGCGCAGCGAGCTGCTGTCCTACGAAGAGCTCGGTCGGCTGGTACGGGTCTTCGCCGACCTCGGCGTCAGCAAGGTCCGGCTCACCGGCGGTGAGCCGCTGTTGCGCCGCGACCTCGAAGTCCTGGTGTCCCTCGTCGCGTCGACACCGGGCATCGTCGACGTCGCGCTGACCACCAACGGCTCGCTGCTCGCCGCCCACGCGCAGCGCCTGCACGACGCGGGGCTGCATCGCGTGACGATCAGCCTAGACAGCCTTGACCCGACAGTGTTCGCGGCCATGGGCGACACGAAAATCCCTCTGTCACAGGTGCTCGACGGCATCGCCGCGGCCGCCCACGCGGGGTTGGCACCGATCAAGCTCAACACCGTGCTGCGCCGGGGCATGAACGAGGCCGGTCTGCTCGACCTGGTCGAGTTCGCCCGCGACGGCGGCCATGTGCTGCGGTGCATCGAGTACATGGACGTGGGCAACACCAATGGCTGGGACCGGTCGGAGGTCGTCACCTCGGCCGAGGTGCTGGACAGGATCGCCGCGGTGCACCCAGTCGAACCCGTGGCGGCGGCGCGCCCAGGCGAGGTCGCCCAACGCTGGCGCTACCTCGACGGACGTGGCGAGTTGGGGCTGATCTCGTCGGTGAGCACACCCTTCTGCAGCACCTGCACCCGGGCCAGGCTCACCGCGGTCGGTGAGCTCTACACCTGCTTGTTCGCCGCGCACGGGCGTGACCTGCGCGGCCTGCTCCGAGGTAGGGTCGACGACGACGCGCTGCATGCTGCGATCGCCGCTGCCTGGGGCGCTCGGGACGACCGCTACTCCGAGCTGCGTGGCCTGAGCACCGTGGACCTCCCGAAGCCGGAGATGTCCTACCTCGGCGGCTGATACCCGGCTTTGGCGCGGACGCCGGGCAGGACTGCGATGCCACCAGCCAGTCGATCCTGGCCCACAGCGCGCCCATGGCGACGTCGAGCACCGCGTCGGCCTTGGCCTCAACGTCGTCGCGCTGGCCCTCGTGCCGCTGCACGCGATCACGTGGTTCAACCTGGCCCCGAAGGCGATGGTGCTCCGGGTGCAGGGGGCGGCGGCAGCCGTCCCGGTCGGTCGCGGCGGCGCACTTCACGGCGTGAACGGCCGGCCACTGGGACCGGCTGCCGAAGTGGGTTCACCTGGGCTTCATCTGGGCGGCGGCGGTCGGCACCGTGCTGTCGGCGGGTTTCATCCTTGCCGCCAACTCGTGGATACAGCACCCGCCCGGCTTTAAGATCAACCCGGCGCGGGGACGGGTCGAGCTGACCAGCCTGTCGGACGTGTTCTTCAACTCGACCAACCTGATCGCCGTCCCGCACGTGCTCACGGCGGCCTTCCTCACCGCCGCGGCGGCGGTGATCGGCGTCAGAGTCGGGAGAAGCTTCGAGCGGAGCCCGACCGTGTGGGGCATGCTGGACCTGGGTCCAGTTCCTCTCTCACGGGGTCTGGATCAAGGGGGCGGCCCGGAGAGTTTGGTCTCCGAGGTCGCCCCGCCTCCTCTGGTCAGGAATCCCCGCGATCTCAGGGAGGCTTGGGTGAAGTCCTTGGCGTTGCGGGAGTCCAACCGGACCTGTCCATCGCTACGCGGCCTGGCTATGGCGCGAGCCTCGTCGTACTTCCATTCCCAGCCGTAGCCGCGTCCCGGGGACGGCGGTTTTCGGGCGGTCGCCAGCATCGGCGTTATCGGCGGCGGGCGCTCCGCGCCCGTTGCTACGTCTGTGATGGCGGGTTTAGGGGTGGCGCTGGACGCGGATTTGCGCGGCGACGATGTTGCCGGCGCGGCGGGCGTCCTCCATGGACGTGACCTGCCCCGGACCGAGCAGCGTGGCGTCGCTGGTCACGAGGAGCACGAGGAGCCCGCGTCGATCGATGGCGTCGTGCCAGCCTGGTGGGGTCTCGGTGGCGAGGTCACCGTCGTAGAGGGCCCCGCCTGGGGTGGTGACGGTCAGGTGTTGTCCGTCTGGGGTGAGCGCGCCGACCCAGTGCTGAAGAATCGGCAGCCCAACCAGCGTGGCTGGGTCGAATGCGGCGAGCAGCTCGAATCCCTGGCTGAGCAGGCTTGAGGCGATCACGTCAACCAGGTCGGCGCCCGGATGGTCGTCGCTCGTATGCACCGACAGGGAGGGTAGGCAGGTCAACGCTGCCACCGTGCCCAGGTCCGGGCGGGCGGGGTCGGTGACCAGGGCGGGGGAGGCCCAGATCGTGACCCCGTCGGCGAGCATGTCGGGGTCAAGCGGCGGCCCGCTGTCGCTGGTCATTGCCGCACCGCCTGTCCCGGCCGCCGAGCCAACTGTTGGCCCGGTCGTACCCGGAAACCGTACTGACAGCGCCGTGGTGCTTCCAGCGTCGAGCTCAGCTCGGGTTGGGGTCGCCGAGCTGCGCCACTCCCTGGAGGTCTGTTCGGGTCTCCGTCGCCTCAGTGGCCAATAACCTCGCCATGTCGAGGTCGCCGGCCAGGGCGGCGAGGACCGAACGGAGGTAGAGACCGTGAGCCTGCTCGTGCAATTCCGCTGGCCACTGCCTCGTGATGCGATCGGCCTCGGCCTGCATCTGCGGGTGCACAGGCTGCTGGTTACGTCTGTACTTGTCTACCAGGTCCGCGATCAGCCGCCGCGCCTCTTCGTCGTCCATGCCGGGCAGTGTCGCGCCCACCAGGATGATCAATGGGGCCGAATGGCGGAACTGGACCCCGACCCTTCAGCGCGCGGTCGAGGTCAGCGAGCCCGGCCGAACGGGACGTTGCCCGCACGAGGCTCCAGTGCGTAGAACGGCACACAATTGCCAGCTCCAGACCAACGGCGCACTCGACGTTTAGGAGCTCCTGCCCTGGGGAGTCGGGCTGCGTCACTGTAATCCGCGTCGGCGGCGTTCGGGGGTGCCACCGGGGCGACTCTTCGAGAATGATCACCCAATGGAATTGTAGAACTGGTTCCAGCTGTTGTACGACGCGCCAGGCGTGTGGCCTCGACCGCTGGCCCCGGCGGACTTCCCCTCGATCGCGCTCCCGACGGCTCCTGTCTTTGGTCATTGCGAGCAAGCGCGATGAGTCAGAGCACGATGCCGCCGGCGACTGAGGTCTAGCTGCGCAGGGTGTGGGAGGGGAGCTGGCTGAACTTGTCGCGGTAGGTGGCGGCGAACCGGCCGAGCTGGAGGAAGCCCTGACGGGCGGCGACTCTGGTCAACGACATCGCCCTTGACGCCACCGAAGACAACCCTGTGCCGCTCGAAAAGTCATCGCTGCACTTCAGGCTGCGTATCGATATTCATTGCTGAGGCCACCGAGGACGCGGGTGCGCAGCACTCTACGGGCGTCGAAGTCGTGCACCGTGGCGGGTTGTTGTTCGGTGTCGGGTGGTAGCTGATGCCGGGACTGGTGGGGTCGGGTTGTAGCGGCGTTCGTATTGGGCCAGGATGTCTCGGGCGCGGGGCTCGTTGAGGATCATGACGTGGTCGGACATCTCGCTGCGTAGGGTTTGATGATCCGTTCGCAGTGTGCGTTCATGCGAGGTGCCCGGGTCGCGCTTTTGACGATGTCCATCTCCTCGGCTTGGAAAGCGGCGTCGAAGGCGGGGGTGTATTTGTCGTCTCGGTCGCGCAGCAGGAAGCGCATCGAGTCGAGGCGCGTGCCGAGGTCGGCGCCGATTCCTGGCCTCCTGGGAGACCCAGCCCTGGGACGGGTGAGCGGTCACACCGGTGATGAGCAGCCGTCTGGTGCCGTGCTCGAGGAAGACCAGTGCGTACAGGCGGTTGCCGAGCGCGGTGTCGAGGGGAAGGAAGTCGACCGCGACGATGCCGGAGCCCTGGATCCTCCGGTGCCCCCACCGGGGGTTCTCCTTGGCTAGGCGCAGGACGAGCTTCTTGATCGCTGCCCGGGTAGAGGGGCGACCAATACGTCCGCGGCGCGTGGTGTAGTCCCACTCGGCGGCGATGAAGCTGCGGTGCCAGGTGAGGGGGGTGGCGGGGGTGACCGGGCAGACATCTTGCCAGCGGCGTCGCGGTATGAGGCCCGACAACGCGGCGAACCAGAAGCGATCGGCCGGTTCGTAGCGGATCGGGCCCGGGACGTGGCGGCGTAGGACCGCGTTCTCGTGTCGCAACACGAGCAGTTCGGCCTCAGTGGAAGTGTCTCGGCGCAGCAGCACCGCCCACGAACAGCAGCCTTCGGGACACTTTGTACAACAGCGACACGATCACCCGGTGATGATCTCAGAGGCACACTCGTCCAGTCTGACCTGGCGCTATGACTTTCCGAGCGGCACAGGTTGATCGTTGCTGTCGTTTGTACCCGATTTGTGCCCGCGTGACCGTCCCGCTCCTCAGCGCGAGATCTGTAGGCGAAGCTCAGAGTGGCGGGGTTAGCAGTGCGTTGGCGGCAGGTTGTGGCGCTCAGTGATGCCGCGTTCAGCGGGGGCGATCGTGACCGGGTTGATGAGCCGGATTACCTCGATCCAGCCCTGCTGTGAGAGCGCCAAAGCGTCTTTCGTCTCACGCCGGAGGTCGAACACCGAATCCCGGTGCGACCATGGTCTTGGCGTGGATTGCTGGGTTCAACCGGTGCTTACGCGCTACAACCCGTAGTGGTCGAGTTGCCATGTCACATTCTCCCGAGGTAGCGAGGCATGACGCGGCCGGAAGGTAGTGCGGCGCTGATCGGATTCTGGTCGATCATCGTCCAAGAACCGCTTTCGGGACATTTCTCGCCGGTCCGCACTGTCGTGCCGATCGGGCATAAGCCCGAGATCGTCGCTGCCATGGCTGTACCTCAGTACCTGTGGCCGCCCGCCTGGGCGGCCCCTGCGTCTGCGAATCTTGCCACACTTTCTGCTTTCAAGGTCGAGTCCAGGCTCAGGGGCCGAACGGCTGCTACTGCGCGTCGATCGGTTTGAACGCGGAGGTGCCTTGATCGTGTCGGATGAGGTGGTGACTGGTGCGGCGCGCGGTCGAACGCGCGAGACCGCGGCAATTGGCTGGGGCCGAGACCAGTGACGGGGCGCCGCCGCCGAGCTTGTCTGTGGCGGGGCAGGTGATCATTCCCTGGGCAAGGGTGGCCTCTGGCGTCGTTTTGCCTGCGGGAGCGGCCTTCGGGCGTAGTGTCACGGTTGTCGGGAGCGCATCGCGCGCGAGCATTGACGCTTGCCTCGTCTTGACGAGTGCTCAGCTAGGACTGCGCACGGTCCTGGGAGCAGGAGGACCGAGATGGTGTCGCTAACCCAAGAACATAGCGCTACCTCTCAAGCCGCCCGCGTTGTCGTACAGCCGGCGGCGGACGGTAAGTCCTCCGAGACGTTCGTCTGGGATGAGGAGCAGTCCGAGGCGCTGCGGCAGGCCTCCAAGGACGCCGAGCTGACCGCGTCGGCGGACTCGGACCGGGCCTACCTCAAACGGATCGGGAAGGTTGCGCTGCTCACCGCCGAGCAGGAGGTGGAGCTCGCCACCCGGATCGAGGCCGGGCTCTACGCCGCCGAGCGGCTGTCCATGATCGCCGAGGATGAGAGCGCCTCGCAGCTGCGCCGCGATCTGGGGTGGATCGTGCGCGATGGGCAGCGCGCGAAGAATCACCTGGTCGAGGCCAACCTGCGGCTGGTGGTGTCGAACGCCAAGCGCTACACCGGGCGCGGCATGCCCTTCCTCGACCTGATCCAGGAGGGCAACCTCGGCCTGATCCGGGCGGTCGAGAAGTTCGACTGCACCAGGGGCTACAAGTTCTCCACCTACGCCACCTGGTGGATCCGCCAGGGGATCACCCGGGCGATGGCCGGCCAGGCCCGCACCATCCGGGTCCCGGTGCACATGTTCGAGTTCATCAACAAGCTCTGCGGCATCCAGCGTGAGCTGCTTCAGTACCTGGGCCGCGAACCCACCCCGGAGGAACTCGCGGAGGAAATGGACATCACCCCGGAGAAGGTGCTGCAGATCCAGCAACACGCCCGGGAGCCCATCTCGCTGGACCAGACCATCGGCGACGAGGGCGACGGCCGGCTCGGCGACTTCATCGAGGACCGCGAGGCCGTGGTGGCCGTGGACGCGGTGTCATTCACCCTGCTGCGTGACCAGCTCTGCTCGGTGCTGGCGACCCTCTCCGAGCGGGAGGCCGGCGTGGTCCGGCTTCGCTTCGGGCTGACCGACGGTCAGCCGCGCACCCTGGACGAGATCGGCCAGGTCTACGGCTTCACCCGGGAACGGATCCGCCAGATCGAGTCCACAACGATGGCCAAGCTGCGCCACCCGACGCGCGCGCGGCTCCTGCGCGACTTTCTCAATTAGCTCGCCGACTGCCCGGTCACTCGGTCAGATACCCAGGACCGTGACCTCTGCCGTGTCAAGGCTGATTGGTCGTCGTGCTGGCGGCTGCCGAGTGCCGCTCTGTGCCGTTTGAGCTGCGCATTTGTGCCAGCGCGGGTCGGCCCGTCCCACCGAACTCCCACGGTGTCTGCTCCGGAATCGCTCCGCGTCAATGACTCGGTTCAGCGCTTGCCACCCACGATTGGACGCCTCCGTGGGCGTCCGGCGAACTCAGGTGGTTCCGCCGAGCTGACGCGCGATCTCGCCGAAATCCATATAGACGCGTTCACATACGAGCTGGTCCTGCTCGAACTCATACAAGGCGGCCACGCGGGTCAAATGACCGACCTGTAACTGGGATTCCACTCCCAGTCGGCGTGCTGAGTGCCGGACAAGCGGACCTCAACGAGTACGTGGTCGTCACCATGACGCATGGACCCGGCACGATGTGAAAGTCGGGAAACACGGAGTACATGCCTACAAACAGCTCGCGGATTGCGGCGTGATCAGGCACCTGGCCCGCGTCACCGAACGCGGGAATGTCATAGCTGGCCTTGGCGCTGGAGAATGTTGCCACGGTGGCGTCAGGATCGTGGCGGTTCTCCGCGTCGATGTGCTCTTTGACCGTTGCCTCGCGGAGTTTGCGAATGCTGGTAGTCTCTGTCGTACGGGTCATCTTTCCCTCGAATTGGTAGGCATGAACCTAGTTTCGCAAAAAGTCATTCGCGCGATTCGCTTCCTCTCCGCCGATTCCGGCATTAGATCTCCGGCATGACTCTGACCCCGGTGCAAAGAAATCACGGCCCTCGTCGAAAGAATCACCGCGAATCGCCATGCGAAACCGACGCGGCACGTCCATCGCTCGGCGTCACCGGGGATGACCGCCGTCTCGAGTACGTGTTCCATCTCATGGCCGCAGGAGGACGCGCAAAATAAGATGATCCTCGGGAGGCCGTGTTTCAGGCCGCGCGGAGCTACTTCCACTCGAAATAGGTCGCTTGTGTCTTTCCGGCCTCGTCGGACTGGTACTCGTAGACAACCGCAACCCCGTTGAGTCGCGCCAGCTCGGGCACGTCGGTCTGGTAGTAGATCGCTCCCCGCCAAGCCACCGCGCCATGGCCAAGCAACTTCCCCGCGCCCTGGCCCATCCAGCTTGTCCGACCGCCGCTTGCGGTCATCGCCACGCCCTGGCCCTGCCCAAACAGGGAACCGTCCGGGCGCATTACCGCGACATAGGTGCCCATATCGGTGACATCGACATCGCGGAGCTGCCCGCTGGCCTGGAACGACACCTCCACGCGAGGCCTGTCGCCTTCTGAGGCCAACACTCTCGTGCCGGTCAGCTGACCGGCCTCGTGCCCTAATCTAACTGGCCACCGATCATGACTTCCACCCCTTGCATAACGGGCCCGAGACCGCGACCGCACCGAGGCGGGGTCCCTCGCAGCGTTCGAACCCGCGCCGTAACGCGTCAGCTAAGCCACGTACCGCAATTGAAGCCGCCGCGTCGGCGTGCAGCAGGCGACCTAGCGCGTGCAGCGCCCTCGCCTCGTCCGCCTCCTGGCCGGTGACGGGCCGCTGTCGGTCGTACCGATTGTTCACGCCCATGGGCCCTGTACCGCGCCAGAACTCGGCAGGGCGTCCTGACCTGCGCGTGGGAGTGGGAGTCGCGGTGAGGCATGATCGCCGGTCGTGTATCTTCGGCTGCTGTATTTGATCACGGTTCGGCTGTTTGGTTGGCTGGCGGCGCTGGCCCGCAGTGACGCGGCTGTCACCGCGGAGTTGCTCGCGTTGCGCCATGAGGTTGCGGTGCTACGCCGGCAGGTCAACCGGCCGCGGCTCTCGTGGCCTGACCGGGCGATCCTGTCCGCTCTGGCCCGGGTGCTGCCAACCACGATCCGCGCCCACCGGCTGGTCACGCCGGCGACCCTGCTGGCGTGGCACCGTCGCCTGCTGACGCGCAAGTGGAGCTATCCGAGCCGGCCCGGTCGACCGGGTGTCAGCGACGAGATCCGCATTGTGATTCTGCGACTGGCGCGGGAGAACCCACGGTGGGGATATCGCCGGGTGCACGGCGAACTTATCCGCTTGGGCTACCGCGTCAGCGACTCCTCCGTCCGTCGAATCCTGCGGGGCGAGCGGATTGGTCCGCCACCACGCGGTGCGGATACGTCCTGGAGGACATTCCTGCGAGCGCAGGCTAGCGAGCTGCTCGCCTGCAGACCCCCTGAACAGCCGGGTGATCATCGAGCAGGCCAAGGGGGTGCTCGCCCAGCAGGGCAAGCTGAGCATGGACGTCGCCTTTGCCCGGCTACGCCACTACGCCCGCGGCAACAACCAGCGCCTGACCGAGGTGGCCCGCCGCGTCATCGACACCGACTTCGCCTCTGAGGTACTCACCCCGCGCGTCGGTGGGGCATATCGCCGGTCACGACGTAGTCGCGGCGCCGGGTGATCGAGACGGCCCCGGACGCCAGTGGGAGCCCCGGACGGGGGCCATACCCGCTAAGCAGGGCGGCCAGGGTGTAGGCGGGGTGACGATCGAGGCTCTCGCGGAACGGTCGCAGCGTCGGTGAGTCTCGAAACCATGGCGCGGGCGCACATAGCCTCGTAGCCATCACCTGAGCCCGCTTGATGTGGGGCGGAACCGCCTGCTCTCCGGCGGCGGCACAAGCACCTCAACAAGTAACAGCGGCTCCCACAACTCGCCCCGCTACCGAGGCCGGTGGGGGAGCAGACGGCTGAGCAGGGCTCGATCGGCCCAGGTCGGCCTCGGAGGCGCGGTTTGGCGGCGGAGCACCGCGTTCTCGTGGCGTAGGACAAGGATCTCGATGTTCTTGGACGTGTCTGATCGGGTGAGGAGCGCGAGCCAGCCCAGTACGCGCAGAAGCACCAGGTAGCTCACACGGATCGCCACGACCGTCGATCATGGTCATCCCGACGGTCGACTGAGAGCACCAGGTCTGGCACATCGAGCGAACGCCCAGGTCAGCGGTGGTGACACGGTTCTCGGCACCCACAGGCCTCCAGGCCGGGGTCGCTGCTCGGGGGCGGTGGCCCCGGCCCCTGGATGCCGACCGGCGGATCACAGTGCCCGCTCTCCGCGCGGAGCGGCGCGGCTACGGCCGCACCGGATGTAGACGTTCAACCGGCGGAGCCCTCAACCTGATCACACTTGGGCAGCAGAATGGCGGCGCGCCTGGGTGGGCGCGGCGCACCGGGCAGGAGGCCGACTCCACAATCAGGAAGCTAGCCGCAACGTAGTGATGGCGCGACGTGTGGGCGACCGGCCTGGGCGTTTCCGGTGGGAGCCATTGGCGTGGCGTTCACGTTGACCTCAGGTCGCGCGACTGAGCCGTGCCACCTTACATAAGGGACGCTCGTTATCAGTGGCCAAGGCGAGGTTGGCGGCGCGTGGCCATGGCCGCAGCATGGCGGCGGTGGAGTACACGGGGAGCCGGACCTGCTGGCTATGCGCTCCGAGGTCGGGACCTCCCGCTGCAGGCTGAGTTGCGCCCCGAGCTCGCTTCGCCGAGCTTCGCGTCCATCGGGCGGTAAGGTACCGGCCACCGAGCGAGATGTGGGTATGAGCTGCGCTTTTGCGTCACAGTTGTGCAGCTGCTCAGGCTTGTCGAACCCCATGATCTCGTCGGTGATGGCCCGCATGGTCGGCCCCGGTTCCGCCTTCAGCGCGGCTGTGACGAGGTTGCGGTAGAAGACCATGTGCAGGTTTTCATCGGTCGCGACCCGGCTGAGTAGCCGCTCGCAAATCGGATCCGCGGCGTAACGGCCGGTGTTGCGGTGCGAGATGCGGGTAGCGAGCTCCTGGATTGATACGTAGGCCAGCACGTGCAAGATGGACTTCTGGTCGGAGTCGTACCCGGTTGCCATCACCTCCATCCGGGCGCGTTCTAACTCCACCGGGTCGACCCCGCGGGTGACCAGGAGGTAATCGCGGATGCAGTAGGCGTGGCGGCCTTCCTCGGCGGTCCAGCGGTGCACCCACGCGCCCCACGCGCGGTCTCGGCCGAAGGCACGCTCGATCTCACGGTGATAGCTGGGCAGGTTTGTCCTCGGTCAGCAGATTGACCTCAAGAGCTGTCCTGGCGATCGGGGAGAGCCGCGACTGCTCCGGATCCCAGTCCGCGCCGCCGAGGTCGGCGTAGTCACGACCCAGGCTCCACGACACGTACTCGTGGGGCATCCATTCCTTGGCTAGGGCCAGATGCCGCTCGAGGTTCTCCAGGACCACCGGCTCAAGCTCATGGAGCAACCGGGCGCTGTCCTGCATACCCCCACGGTAGCCGTCGGCGCCCTAGTGCGGGGCGGGATACGACCCAAAGTTGGTGTGCCCACGGCGGCGGTGGACAGGCCGCGTTCGATAAGCAGCGGGACCTGGCTGACCACCACGGCGAACGCGGTGAAGGCCCCGAGACCGAGTGACCGATACGCAGCCTGACGTGCAGCGATACTTTCCCGCGGCATAGGGTTGGTCGCCCCTGGACGCCCGGAGTTACCCCTGACGGGCGGGGTGAGCACCATGATCGATTTCTTGTAGTCGATAACGCGCGGCGGTCCGGGCAGGTTCGTCCGCGCCCACCGGCGCAGGCTGGCGCCTGCAGACCCCGAGCCGGCTGCCGGCCAGCCACCTCTCCCTCGGTTATGCCACTAGAGCCGTCGAGCGCGTACCGGTCGATGGGCTCCAAGGACGCCTACCCACCGGCGTGCACTGTGCGACACTTCCCGACTGGTTCGCGGCCAGGTAGCTTAATTCTGCCGACCGGAAGGAGGTCGCTGGTGACTGCCGCACTTGCCGCGCCGGTGGGCACGATCAACGTCGTGGACCCATCGCCGCTCAACTGGCTCTTCATCACCTGGAACACGATGGAGGAGCCGATCCGGATCGATGAGGACGGGCGCACGGTGTTTGCGCTCGCCGAGTCAGCCGACTGGCCCGACGAGAAGACCCTGGAGCTCAAGCTCCGCAGGGGCGTGCGGTTCCAGGACGGCGAGCCGTTCACCGCGCACAACATCAAGCTCAACTTCGACGAGATGCAGCGTTGGGCCGCCCCACACCCGCCGGGCACCTGGCTGAACTTTCCTCCCGACTCGGTCGCCGAGGTCGTCGACGATCACATCATCCGCTTCCGCTTCCCGGGTCCGGATGGCCTGGCGGTGGGCAAGATGCGCGGGTTCCACATCGCGTCCACGGCGTTCTGGAAGGGCCCCGACGCGCCCGGCTTCGGCTACAAGAAGTTCGGTTCCGGCGAAGGCCACTGGTGAGCGATCGACGAGCCTGGTCCCTGGGGGACCGGCCCGTTCACCCTGGTCCAGGGTGCCTCCTCGATCCTTACCCGCAACGTCATCATGTCCCCGGATCCGTACACCTGTGCGTGGTTGATCGAGTCGGAGGACCGCTCGCCTGAACTGGTGCTCGAGGCCAACCTCGATCACTGGAACCGGGCCGAGCGCGGCCCGCGCGTACAACGCGCGGTGTTCCGCAACAACCTCTCGCCGTCGCGGGCGCTGGAGCTGTGCATCTCCGGTGACGGCGAGGTCGACATCGTCACCGAGGTCAGCCCGGCCGACGCCGCCCGGGTCGAGGCCTCGCGGTTCGCCCGGCTGATCACCAGCGACGCGAACCGGGTGCTCACCTGCATCATCAACCGTGGCCGCGACGACGTTCCACTGGACAGCGTCGATGTCCGCAAGGCGCTCAACTTAGGGGTGAACCGGCAACGGATCATCGCTGACGGGCTGGCCGGATACGCCAACGAGATGCCCGCAATGACTCCGTCGTGGTGCTCGGGCTTCCCGGAGGGCGCGACGCCCTACCCACACGATCCGGACGAGGCGCACCGACTGTTCGCCAAGGGAGGGTGGCCTGCGGGCCGTCCGATCCGGATTGCCACGCCCGAGCCGTTCGCCGGGATAGCGCAGCTCGTCGCGGGTGACCTGCGTAAGGCCCTGGACGTGGCGGTCGAGGTGATCCGGGTGCCCGAGGAGAACGCGCTTGCCGGGGCCAGGGCGCTGGTAGAGAAGAAGCTCGACCAGCCATGGGATCTTCTCGTGCACGCCTGGTTCGACTTGTCCTCCGAGGCCCCGCCCGCAGCGGTGCACCGCGAGTTCTTCGGCCGCGATGGCGCGTTCCGCGCTGGGCCGCGCGATGCCGGGTTCGACGAGTTGTTCGCCCGGATGGCTGTGGAGCTCGATGGCGGGCAGCTGGTGCGGATCGCCGAGGAGATTGACCGGTACTGTTTCGACAACGCTCTCGCGGTCTTCCTGTGCGCGCCGCGGGCGCTGTACGCGGTGAACAACCACGTCGGCTTCGGGCCGTACAAGACGACGTTCGAGATCGCCGAGGTCACCGTCGACGAGGGCCACTGGTCGAGGCAACCGGGCGCTGAGCAGCGGACCTCGGCGGAGGCGAAACCGGCAACGGTGGCGAATACCGAGAAACCAGGGTTCGCCGGGGCGGCGGGCAACGCCTGCTGACCGCTGAATGATCCGCTTGTGGTAGTCGGCCTGGCGAGCGATGGCTTCGAGGATCAGGGCGGGGTCGTGGCGCAGCGCGTTCGGCCACCGGGACGGGTAACTCGGAGTCCTCGGGGTTTCCGCGGCGGCCCCTGTGGGGCTCGATTTTTCGATTTTCGGCGCTGAACAGCGGGTTCGCGGCTGGCCTGTTCGGTCATGCTGCGCACTGATACTCGCTGGTGATCCCGCCGAGGATCGGTCTGCGGCGGACCTGATGGCGAGCCAGGCCGATCGGTTCTGGGGGCCGGTTCTCGACTTGCACCGGGGCGAGTTGGCTCAGGGATCGGTGTGGTCGGGCAGCGTTGAAATGCGACATGTAGACGGTGACGACCCGGCGCAGGTGCCGCTCGTTGACGATCAATATCCGGCCCAGCAGTTCCTGGCGCAGCACGCCGATCATCCGCTCGCAGATCGCGTTCGCTCGGGGCGCTTGCGGCGGAATTCGCAGGATCCGAATCCCCTCGGCGGCGAACACAGCATCGAACGCGGTGGTGAACCGGGAGTCCCGATCGCGCAACAGGAACTTCGCCGTATCCACGCGGTCACCGAGGTCCATCACCATGTTGCGGGCGGCTTGGAGGGTCCATGCGCCGGTCGGGTGGGCGGTGATCCCGACCAGATGCACCCGGCGAGCGCCGTGTTTCGACGACGATCAACGCGTAGATGCGTCGCAGGATTACGGTGTCGACGTGCAGGAAGTCCACCGCGAGGATGGCTTTGGCCTGCTGAGTCAGGAACTGTTTCCAGGTGGGACCTGATCGCCGTGGTGCCGGATCGAGGCCAGCTGCGTGCAGGATTTGCCACACTGTCGAGGACGCGATCCGGTGCCCCAGCCGCACCAATTCGCCCTGGATGGTGAGTCGGCCTGGGGCGCGGTGGTCGGGTTTCCTGGCTCCGTTTCCATGGCCCACACTCTGAACCGGATGGAACGTGACGGGCTCATCCGGCGGGTGCCGGATCCGATTGACGGACGTCGCGCAATCATCTGGCCCGCTGTGAGTTCTACGCTTTTCCGATGACCTGCCGCATCGAAGTCTTCGTCCGCAGCGGACACACCATCGATCTGGCGCTGCAGGATGGTGAGGACCGAGTGTTCGCAAACGCCCTGCACGAGGCCTGGGCGTCTCCCGATGCCATCGGGTTCAAGCATCTGGCGCTCGGCGAGAACGCCGTGATTCTTGCCACCGAGGTTGTCGGTTACAGGCTCCATGGCTCGGAGGAGGCGGGCTCGGCGCCGATGTAGCACTCAGCCTCGTGGGCGCCCGGCCGTCCGCCGCACGAAGCGGAAGGTGCGCGGGGATGGGAGACCGGGACACCGAAGCCCCGGCGCTGTGTGCCGCTGGAATGTTGGTCAGCCGAAGGCCTCCGCGACTACCGCCCGAGTCGTCGCTCGCGCACCACCGAGCAGGTCGCCGCCGGTCGTGAGCTGGTAGTGCTGGCGCACGGCCCGTTGGCACACCGGTGGTGCTCCCGGCGGCGAAGCCGAGATCACGGCCGATGTCGGCAGCGCCACGTTGACGATCGAATAGTCGAGCGCGATCACCAGCCGGGCCGTGGCCAGCACCGCCCCCTTGGGCCGGGGCGCGGGGGCGGCGCTGTCGCCGGGGAGCGGGCGCCCAAGCCTCGCCGCGGATGGCCCGGGTGTCGTCAGTGGCAGCGCGACTCCGCACTTCCGGCTGGCAGGAGTATTGGCCTACCTGCTAGCTGCAACACCGCTCGACGATTCCGGCGATTGCCGAGGTGAGAGGCGCGCGGCTTTGCCGATGCCGTAGTGGGCGATGACTAGCCGGCCAGCGGGTCGGCCCATCACCTCCGGCTGATGATCTCGGCCAGCCAGGGCTCGCCCTCGTGTGCTCCGCCCGGGGGTTGCCCGCCCCGCCGCCGATCAACCACCGCACACAGCGGAGGGCAAGGCTGATGTCGGTTTGGTCCAGTTGAGTGCAGTCGTTTCTTTGGCGCAGGCCGCTGGGGTGCGGGGGAGTTATCGTGACTGCTCCTTCGGGATGGCTGCCGGGAGGTGACGGCGTGATCAGTCCGGTGAGGTTGCGGGAAACTGAAGTGCTGGCGGCCCAGCTTGCGATCTCATCGGCGGAATGCGCTCGAAGCGGCCCGCGGTTGTGCTTTGGTGTCCGCGATGCGTTGCGCTGGCTGATTCGGGGCGGCCCGGCTCCGCTGACCGGCACCCCGAGCGAGGTCCCGGTGCCGTGCGCGGCGATCGTGCACGAGCTAGGCGCCGCCGAGGCGGCGATACACCCTCGCGGAACCAGCTTGGGCCAGTACGCCGAGGGCGTCGAGCATGCCTTGATGTGGGCGCAGCTGGTCACACCGGCGCCACCGGAACCCGCTGCCACGAGCGCCTGTCTCGAGGACTCCTAACATCGGATGACCGAGCCGAGGATCCGGGATGAGCCGGCGTCTTATCTTCGGATTCGGAGTATCTGGTTGCGGACGTCATGCACCGTTTTATGGCAGCCGCGCGAGGACGCGCATGCCGCTGTGCCTGAGGCCAAGATCGGCACCACGGCCCGACTCGACGGGATCGGCCACCTCGGAGAGGGTGCTGCGATTCGGCGACAGCGCGACTACCGTCCGAAGTCGTGGACTGTCGGCTCACCACCGAACGACTGCGGGTGCGGCCTTGGCGGATTGAGGACGCGGAGGCCGCACTGGCCATCTACGGGATCCCCGGTGTCACCGGGTGGATCACCCCCGCTACCGCCCGGATCGGGGACCTGCCGGCGATGGGGGCGGTGCTGCACGCGTGGGTGGAGATGCAACCGAACCTGCTGCCACCGCGCGGTCGATGGGCGATCGAACGGATCGCCGACCAGGTGGTGGTCGGCGGGCTTGCGATCCGGCTGCTGCCCCCCTACCAGGTGGACCTGGAGGTCAGCTTTCAGCTGCGGCTCGAGGAGCGGGGCAAGGGATACGCCACCGAGGCCGCCGGGGCGCTTATCGGGTGGGCATTCACGCAGGATGTCGCCGAGCTGTTCGCGGTGGTCCTGCCGAACAACACCCGAGCGATCGCCACCATCCAGCGGCTGGGCATGGAATGGGTCGGCGAGACCACCAAGTACTACGAGCACACCCTGCAGGTGTACCGGATCCGCCCAACCGATGTACCCCGCCACGACAGGGTTTCCACGAATCCGTAGCAGTTTATGAGGTCGGATTGCGCGACTAGATAAGGAAAGGGGGCAGGCCCAGCGAAATGGCCGGGCCGGCCCACTCAGGGGGAATAACTGTCTTGAATCTTGGGGCCGCCGCGTGGATCCGCGGCTACCACCTCCTTCGAGACCGTTCCTCAACCTCCTGCGATCCTTTGGGCACCTACTGGCGCCGCCTTGTGTGAGCGCTTTCATATTCGTCGTCTCTCCGTGACGGCGCATTCTCTGGCACCCATGTTGAGCACCGTCAAGCCCGTTCCGCGGATTTCCAGCATGTCGACACGGTGGTCCCGCTGGCCCCGCGGCGCATCTACGCGTTGATCGTGGTTGACCACGGCTCGCGCCGCGTGCACCTGGGTGGGATCACCGCCCACCCGACCGGTAGCTGGACCGTTCAGGTTGCGCGCAAGTTGGTCATGGACCTTGGTGACCGGATTGCCCCGGTGAAGTTCCTGCTGTGTGACCGGGACTCTCGGTTCATCGCCGCATTCGATGCGGTGTTCGCTTCCGAGGGTATCCAGACACTGCTGAGCCCACCCCAGCCACCGCGGCCCAACGCGATCTGCGAGCGGATGATCGCCACGCTGCGCCCAGAGTTGCTGGATCGGGTGATGGTCGTCAACCAGCGGCATCTGCACCGGGTCATCACTGTGTACCTGGCGCACTTCAACGCCGCGCGCGCGCCCGCACCGTTCCCTCGAGCAACTCACCCCATCCCAATCCGAGACGAGCCACAGAACCGATCGACCTCGCGCTCTACCGGATCCGCCGCAGACCGATCCTCGACGGGCTCACCAGCAAGTACCGGTGTGCCGCGTAACCGACCGCGCCAGGACACGAACGCGCAGCCAGCGGCGAAATCGGAAATTCGAGCCCCACACGTACTGCGGTACCTGAGACGGGCTCGCCGAGCCGCGCCGGCGCCTCCCGCGGGCAGCCGCGCCGAGGCCGGAGCGCCGACGGGCCCCGTGACCCGCTCCAGACCCCCGCTGGGCCGTTCGTGCCGGAGCCAATTAGGGGAGCTTTACGGGGCGGTGCAGGACCGCCCCGCAAAGTTCGCGCCCTGTGGCCGGTCAGTCGAGATGGTTCGGCTGACTGCGTATTCTCAGCCGACGCCAGCTGGTGTCTTCTCGGTAATCTTCGTCAACACCGGCATCAGGTATCTCTTGAATGTGGCCGGGTTCTCCGACATCGGGAAGTGGCCGATGCCGTCCATGATAATCGTTTCCGACCCTCTGATCTTCTGCCCGGTCTGTTCGGTCATTTCCGGCGTGCAGGCAAAGTCGTAGACGCCGGTCATGAGGTAGATCGGTACGTTGCCGGAAATCTCGCCGCATCGGTCTCGAAAGTCGTGATCGACGCTGTAGAAGTACAGGTCACCCTTGAAGATGCCCGGGCCGCCTTGGCTGTAGTACCACCAGGTCTCCCAGCGGTAGTCAGCGGGGCTTTGCGGCGCCATGAGTCCGAACACCGAGGTTGCGCAGGCCTCGCCACCATGCACGTGTGGGTGTGCCAGCCAGTTGATGTACCAACCCGGCGAGTAGTCGCACGCTTCGATCGCGATGAGCGCCCGCACGCTCTCCTCGAAGTTGACGGCGAGATGCAGGCAGATGTTTCCGCCCATCGAGCTCCCCATGATCACGGGTAGGTCGAGCTCGAGTGCCTTGCAGAAGGTCATCACGAACTCGGAGTAGAACTTCGCGGTGAGCCGGTACTCTTGCTTTTCGAATCCGTTGGGCGGAATAGACTTGCCGTGCCACGGCATGTCAAAAGCGATCACCCGGAAGTTCTCGGTGATGTCCGGATCGGTCAGCTGGTGCCGCCATTCGCGAGCATCCGTTCCGGCCGTGTGCAAGCAGACCAACGGGATTCCGTGGCCAGTCTCCTCGTAATACACTCGGTAGTTATAGCCGGCGTATGGGATATAGACGTACCGGCCGGTGATAGGTTCGTGGACTGCGGTCATCGAATTTCCTCTTTTCGTTTCAGACGCGGGTCGCGCGTTCCTCCACCACGACCTGGTCGGCGACCTCGCGCATCCGTTCGAGCATCCAGGTCAACGCGCGTACGTTCTGCCATAGCACCTTGACGTCGCCGTCCATTCGGAGCCGGCCATGCAATGGGTGCGCCATAGCCCACAAATCGTTGAACATGGGCGGTGGAAGCTTCTGTGTAAACTTCTCCCACGACTCTGTGGGCGCGCGCAGCGCAAAGCTCCACGGCGTTTCAATGCTGAGCGAGTCCGTCACGCGCTGGATGACCCCGTTGCGTACCGACACGACATATTCCTGGTCGTCGAAGCCGACGAGAAAGTCGGCCGTGAAGTATCGCCCGATGATCTTCAACGTAGGGTCCGCATTAACGGTGTCCTGCCAGGCGTTCATCCATTGCGAGTTGAACCTTGTCATTGGAATCTCCTCTCGCCCGCGACCTGGTCTATCGCGGGTAGGAATGTGGTTGCGGCACGGCGGATCGCCAGCTGCGGCTGAGGTTGGGTACGTGGCCACGATCGACTGGCGACAGTCGATCCGGATGCGTCTTCGCGGCATGGGGCGCGGGAGTCGTGGCCGCCGGGTTCGACTGAGGTCGATGACCCATGGCCGCGCGCCTGGCTGCGGGCCGGTTGGCGCCCGGCCCGTCAGCCAGGCCCGAGGGCACTGGCTGGGCGGCAATCAATGGCAGCATTAGTACGGCCAAAAGTGGCATAGAGCCGGAATCGATAATCGTAACGCGGGCTAGGGAGCCGATGCTTCGGCCGAATAGGGCAAGTTAGCCGTACGATAGGTGTCTTCGCGGAGTCTCCTGGGGCCCGATGTCGCTGTGACGGAGGGGCGGTGTGCGATGACCGCGGCGCGAGGGCTCGGGCCGGGCGTTGCGTACCAATCACTCGCCCAGCTACTCAGGGATGCGATCAACCAAGGGAGTTTCGCGAACGGTCGCCAGCTCCCGACCGAAGCCGAGCTGGTCGCCGATTATGGCGTCAGTAGACAGACGGTGCGCCGAGCGCTGCAGGAGCTGGTCGCTGAGGGGCTGGTGTCTCGGGTGCGCGGGCATGGGACATTCGAGATCATCTCTGTGTTCGTGCTTTGCCAGGGCGGCCAACGGCCACGGCTGCTGACCGGAGTGGGATGGTGGCCCAGTGAACGGACCCTGGCCGCCGATCGAGTCGTCCCCACGTCGGCTGTACCCGCCCTACGACCAGCCCTGCCCCGAGGGCGAGCAACCCCCGCCGGCTCGGGTTGTCCTTGAGGAGGCGTTGCTGGGTGTAGACTTGGGCGCCTTCGACCGCGAGATCGTCGAGTGGCTGGCCGCCCGGGACACCCCGACGGTAGCCACGGTGGTGTCGCTACTTCACCGGGCGCGGCAGGCAGGCCGGGACGAATGGCCACGGCACACTCAGTTTCGATCCCCACGCGGCCATTAGGGGTGCAGTCATGGTGCGGTTTCATGACCCACCGCGCCGGCGTGGAACAGGTTGAGCGGACGAACACTCGTCGTGAGCGGTTGACGAGCGCTCGGTGGCGCTCAGCCTCGGACTGCGGCGCGTGCTGCTCTGAGGTCATCCACGACGTAGATGTCCTGACTCCATTGTCCCGGCCAGGCGGCCAGCACAAGATCCTTGCTCGTTGCGGAGGCCAGTGAGGACCGTTTCTCCGACTCGGTTTTGGCCTGATGGACGACTCCGGTGGTATCCACGCGCAGCAGCGTGACCGAGCGCCCCAACCACGGCAACCGCCCCGCGCTGCTGGCGCTGCGCAAGCTCGAGGTGTCGAACGAGGCGAATCTGGGCATGCCGATGACCCTAGCGACACGCGGTTCGCGATCAGTGAAAGCTCGAGGGTGGGCGGGGCGACGGGGTGTGGCCGGCGTCGGCAAGTGAGGCCCGGGCCCGGCCTCGCTGACGTTCCTCGGAGAAGGCGAACCATCGGTCCAGCTCCATCCCGTGCCCGACCGAGTAGATCTTTGAATCGGCGGAACGCCGCCGCCGGGTGGCCCTGGCCAGTATGGTCGTCGGGAGCTGTTCGACGCCGGGGTCGAGCCGGAGGTGCGGAGATGGTGGCGAGCTCGACGGAGTCCTGGAGCATCGACCAGGGCGCTGGCGATGTGCCTGGCCAGTGGCAGCGGATGCTCTCCGACACGCACCTGCCATGGGCCACTTCGATCACCGCGACCGTGCCCGGCGGCGTCTTCGAGGCCAGTGCTCGCCGCTGGTGGATCGATGACCTGGCGCTGGTGGATTGCGAGTGCGGGCCGTGCTCGGGTACCCGGCAGCGCCACCAACTGGCCAACACCGACGACGAGTTCGTGGTCGTGCTGATCACCCGGGCCGGGCGGGAGACGGTTAGCCAGGCTGGGATGGACGCCGAGCTGCGCCCCGGCGACGCGGTGGCCTGGGACAGCACCCTGCGCGCCCGGTTCGCCGTGTGGGAGCCGCTGGCCGAGCGCAGTTTGTTGATCCCCCGCGCCGCGCTGGACGAGGTCGGCGGGCGAGCCTGGGTGCGCGCCGGCGTGACCCTGGACGGCTGGGCGCCGGCGACCGAGCTGCTGGCCAGCTACCTGGATGTGCTCAGCCGCTCGCTGGACCGGCTCGGTCCGGCGGCGGTGACCGCGGCCCGCAACGCGACCCTGGAGCTGTTTATCGGGGCGGTGCGCGGGGACGCCGAGTTGGCCACGGCGGGCGGCACCGGGCCCGCGCTGCGCGCCGCGATGGACCGCTACATCGAGCGGCACCTGCTCGACCAGCCGATCAGCGCCGCGGCGCTGGCCAGCGCGCACGGGGTCTCGGTGCGCCGGTGAACCGGGTGTTCAACGCCACCGGGCAGACCGTCCACGAGGTGGTGCGGGTGCGCCGGCTGGCCCGCGCACGGGACGAGGTGGCCGCCGGCGGCACGCCGATCGCGACCATCGCCACCCGGTGGGGCTTCGCCGACAGCAGCCACTTCAGCCGGGCGTTCAAGGCGCACTACGGCTCGTCGCCCAGGGACTACCGGGAAGCCGTCGGCGCCGGACGTGGCGCGCCAGTACATCGAGCAGTCGCTCGGGTTCAAGCCACGGTAGGCCGGCCGGTGAGACTGGGGTCACACCGGTCCGGAGCTGAGCCGAGGCGCGTCCGAGGCACTCCTGGGGCCGGTCACGGCGATCAGGAGGAGGCCAGGATGGCCCGACAGGACATTGAGTTCAATGCCGAGGGCGTCACGCTGCGCGGCTGGTTCTACCGGGCTGAGGGCGCGTCCGGGCGGGCGCCCACGGTGGTGCTGGCGCACGGATTCTCCGCGGTCAAGGAGATGTACCTGGACTCGTTCGCCGAGGTCTTCGCCGCCGCCGGGCTGAACGCGCTGGTGTTCGACAACCGCAACTTCGGCGCCAGCGACGGCGAACCGCGCCAGGAGATCGACCCGTGGGCACAGGTCCGCGACTACCGGCACGCGATCACCTACGCGGGCACCCGCCCGGACGTGGACCCGTCCCGGATCGGCGTGTGGGGATCCAGCTACTCCGGCGGGCACGTGCTGGTGGTGGCCGCGATCGACCGGCGGGTGAAGGCCGTGGTGTCGCAGGTTCCGCTGGTCAGCGGGTCGTCGAACATCCGCGATCTGGTCCGGGCGGACTTCCGCGCCGGGTTCCGGGAGATGTTCGACGCGGACCGGGCGGCCCGCTACGCCGGTGACCCGCCGGCGATGGTGCCGGTGGTCGCCGAGGACCCGCTGGCCCCGTCCGCGCTGCCCACCCCGGACTCCTGGACCTTCTTCACTGAAACCAGCAAGACCCGGGCGCCGTCCTGGCGCAACGAGGT
>Ga0193743_1000883_pt1 | contig 23234 bp, 14 predicted proteins | sample L2c2metaG_FD_143038 | JGI IMG/M metagenome (GOLD analysis project Ga0193743, IMG submission 143038) | Soil microbial communities from a riparian zone of the East river system, Colorado, United States - L2c2 | ecosystem: Environmental > Terrestrial > Soil > Riparian zone | place: USA: East River... | reverse complement strand
GAGGCCCTGGGCGTCGTAAAGGAATAGGGGTTTGTACACTCGACCGGCGAGCCAGCGATCCAGTTGCGCTGCATCGCTCGAACGAATGACGAGGAGATGCTCGCCGGCAGGGACGCCGTCGGTGCTGTAGTGGATCAGGGATTCATTGCGATAGAAGGCGAGGCCGTAGTCCATGTCTCGCTTCACGCCTTCGATGGCGAGGGGCTTTACGCCGGGCGCAAGCCGGTCGATCTCACGGGCAAGAGGACGGGCGGAGTAGTTGAGGTCGAGATCTTTACCGTGAAAACCGAGCAGGAAGACGAGCGTTGCCAGGACGGGCAGCAGTGTCGCGTTGCAGACCTGGGGGATGCCCCAGCGCCGGATGATGAGGAAGACGATAAGGCCGATTGCGATAGCTGAGCCTCCGGCGATGACGAGCCATTGTGCGGGGGGGACGAGGGTCTCGTACTTCATGTGCTGGGGGGCGAGGACGAGGACGAAGACGAGAATGGCGCAGACGGCGGCGTGGGACCAGAGCAGCCACCTGGGCAGGCCATCGCGGCGGACGCGGTTGAGGTAGTCGGCGGCGAGGATGGCGATCGGAGGAATGGACGGGAGGATGTAGCCCGGTAGTTTGGAGCCGGAGAAGGAGAAGAAGGCGATGGGGAAGAGGGCCCATAGGATGAGGAACTCGGGGAAGGCATCGCCGGCGCGGGAGTGTCCGAGGTAGCGCTGGGGGTTATGGCGGACCTTCCACTCGGCGATGGAGACGTCGATGGAGTCGACGAGGGCGCGGATGGCGATAACCGTCCAGGGCATGAGGCCGATGAGCAGGACGGCCAGGTAGTACCAGAAGGGTTGATGGTGCTGGTAGCGATTGGTGGCGAAGCGCTGCAGATTGTGCTCGAGAAAGAAGAGCTTGTAGAAGGTCGGGTTTCGCTTCTGGACGGCGATGAACCAGGGCAGCACCATCGCCAGATACAGCAGAATGCCGGGAAGCCAGATGGTGCGGCGGAGGAGGGACCACTCACGGCGCAGACCGGCGAAGAGCAGGATGATGGCCAGAGCAAGGAACGGAGCTACGGGTCCTTTGGCGAGGGTGGCGGCGGCACCGAAGAAGTAGAGGTCGAAGAGCCAGAACTTCTTGCCGGTCTCGTACCAGGCATACCAGCCCAACATGCCGATGCAGAAGGGGGCGGCCAACTGCATATCGGTGGAGGCTCCGCGGGCGAAGCTGACGATGGCGACGCAGGAGGCGGTGATGAGGGCTGCGTCGAGATGGCCTCCGGGACGGAATCGCCGCATGTGGAGGAAGATGAGGATGATGAGGACGAGGGCTCCGGAGGAGGAGGGGAGGCGGGCTGACCAGTCGGAGATGCCGAACTCCTTGAAGAAGCTCATGGCGCGCCAGTAGTAAAGTGCAGGCTTCTCAAGCCAGGGCTTTCCGTAGAGGACGGGGGTGATGGTACCGCCGGCGATGCAGCGGAAGGAGCTGTGCAGGTCCGTCCAGCGGAGGCTGCGGGGGACCATCTTGGCGTTGACCTCGTGGCAGACCTCGGAGTGGGCGTCAAGCATCTCACGGGCGACCTGGGCGTAACGGGGTTCGTCTGCGCCGACGAGGCCGAGTTGGTCGCCACCGAAGATGGGGACCATGCCGTAGAGCATTGTGAAGAGGGAGACGGCCAGGAGGATGACGAATTCGCGCAGGGCGGATGGGGCAGGGAGCTTCATATGCCGGCGAAGCCATACGATGGGTGCGCGTTCAGTCCACGCGCCGGAGCCGGCGGGTTGTTGCATATCGTTCATTTCTTAAGAGGGCGAGACAAGGCTAACAGAGTTCCGTGCGTAGCTGGGTCAAGATGCGGTTCGTGACCTCCTCGAGAGGGCCGTTCAGGGTGCATCCGCTGGCGTTGCGATGGCCGCCACCACCGAAGCGCTCGGCTATCTGGGCGACGTCGACCTTTCCTTTGCTGCGGATGCTAAGGCGGAACTGGCCGGCTGAGGGGAGCTCGCGGAGGAAGACTGCGGACTCTACGCCGGCGATGCCGATGAGATAGTTGACGACGCCTTCGCAGTCCTCGGCTACGGCGCCTGCGTCGGCCATGTCGCTCCGGGTGACCCACGCCCAGGCGAGGGGACCGTCGCACTGAAGATTGGTGAGGGCCGCTCCGAGGAGTCGGATCTTGCTGAAGGGGTTGGAGAAGTAGACGTCGCAGGCGATCTGGCCGGGGTTGGCGCCACGAGCGACGAGATCGTGGGCCAGGGCGAAGGTGTCGGCGTTGGTGCTGGAGTAGGTGAAGGAGCCGGTGTCGGAGAGGATGGCGGTGTAGAGGCAGGTGGCCAGGCTCGGGGTGATCTCGACTTTGGCGGCGAGGGCGATGCGGTAGACCATGGCGGCGACGGCGCAGGCGTCCTCGTCGATCCAGTTGATTGCGGCGAAGGGACGGCCGCTGGCGTGGTGGTCGATGTTGATGAGGCAGCGGCCCTCGAGGCCCTGGAGGCCGGTGCGGGCGATGCCGTCGCACTCGAGAAGGATGGCGGAGGTGGTGAGGTCGGGGTCGACGTCGGCGGCGGAGGGGACGTGATGGATGCGTTGGACGTTGGGAAGGGTGCGGTAGATGAAGGGGATGGGGTCGGCGAGGACGACCTCGGCGCGACAGCCGAGCTGGTCGAGGACCTCGGCGAGGGCAAGGACGGAGCCGATGGCGTCGCCGTCGGGGCGGGCGTGAGAGGTGATCAGGAACCGATTGCCGGAGCGGAAGGCATCCAGGAGCGCGGTGATTGAGGCTTCTGGTGTCATGGTTTGGCTGGTGGTGCGGATGGTTCTGAATCGGTGCGCTTCTTGTCGCGCTTTCGGGTGCGGGCGAGGAGCTCCTCCATGCGACCGGTCATCTTCTGGGAGCGGTCGATGGCGAAGGAGAGCTCGGGAACATGGCGAACGCCCATGCGGTCGCGGAGTTGCGTGCGAATGTAGGCGCGAGCGGTGGTGAGGCCTTCGAGGGTGGAGTCCTCTTCCGCTTCAGTGCCGTGGACGGCTACGAAGACACGGGCGGACTTGCCTCCGGGGGCGAGGACAACGTCGGTGACGTAGCTTGGGGCGATGCGTGGATCGGAGAGTTCGCCCTCCAGCATGGCTCCGATCTCTTCGGAGAAGGTGTTGGCGACTCGGTTGCGGTGATATGTTCTGGCTCTTTGCTCGGGCATAGTTTTTGTACAGCGGTAAACGGTTCAGGATACCAAAATCGGGCCGTTCACCCTAGTTTAACGCACAGGACGGATAGTGGTCTGGTTGAGTGGGCTCTGACTCGGCTATTCGGAGAGGATTTCGGCGTAGGAATCGGTGATTTCGGCGCCTAATGTGACTGCGATGCGATGCGCGGCCTGGTCAATCTGCTGGAGTTGTCCGGTGAGATAGCTGGAGGAAGAGGAGATGCTGGCGATGCCGAGGGTGGCCCGGTTCCAGACGATGACGTCATCAAGCTCGGCTATGGAGAGATTGAAGCTGTGGCGGAGCTTGTCTTTCATGGAACGGATGACCTGGCGGCGATCCTTGAGGGACTGGGAGTGCGGGATCTCGATCTCGAGGGTGAGCTTGGCGACTGGCATTGTCCTTGGAATCCCCCGATGCGAGGAGTCGATCCATACGAATCTCTTTCACTTTATAGTCTGCCGAGGTGTTTCGTTGTGTCCTTGAGTCGATGAGTTACGTGTTTGCGTGGACGGCATTTGGTTGACGCCCCGCTGTTCGCGACCCTAGTGTGAATGGAATAGCAAGTTACTCCTGATCGGTGAGGTGATGGAATGGCTGCCCTGGAACATGTTCGCCTGCGTGAGTGCAAGGATGAAGTGAAGCCGTGGAAGCAGTGGGGACCTTACCTGAGCGAGCGACAGTGGGGAACGGTTCGGGAGGACTACAGCCCGAATGGGGATGCGTGGAGTTATTTCAGCCACGATCAGGCCCGGTCGAAGGCTTACCGATGGGGCGAAGATGGGATTGCGGGGATCTCGGATGACAAGCAGCAGCTCTGCTTTGCGGTAGCTCTATGGAATGGAGCGGATCCCATTCTGAAAGAGAGGCTGTTCGGACTGACCAACGCCGAAGGGAATCATGGCGAGGACTGCAAGGAGTATTACTTTTATCTGGATAACACGCCGACTCACTCTTACATGAAGTATCTGTACAAGTATCCGCAGGCGGCTTATCCCTATGACGAGCTGGTGGGGACGAATCATAAGCGGTCGCGGCTAGAGCATGAGTATGAGCTGATCGACACTGGCGTCTTCGATGAGGATCGGTACTTCGATGTCTTTGTGGAGTATGCAAAGGCCGACGCGGAGGACATTCTTGTTCGGATCACGGTAGAGAACCGGGGGCCTGAGGCGGCTTCGCTGCATGTGCTGCCCTCGCTGTGGTTTCGCAATACGTGGTCGCACCATAAGGATGTGGCCATGCCCGAGCTGCGATCTTTGAAGGGTCGGGGGAAGGCATCCGTTGTGTCGGCACAGCATGAGACGCTCGGGCAGTTCTTCCTGCATTGCGATGGGAGTGTTCCGCTGCTGTTTACGAACAATGAGACGAATGAGCGGCGGCTCTCCGGTTCGACTGACTCGACGCCCTATGCGAAGGATGGATTTCATGAGTATGTCGTCCATGGGAATCAGGGCGCGGTGAATCCGGAGGGCTTTGGGACGAAGGCTGCCGCGCATTATCAGGTTACGGTGGGTGGGCGGCAGAGCGCGGTGATTCGGATGCGGCTGTCGCGGGCGAAGACGATTGGTGGAGGGGTTGGCAAGGGCTTCGACGGGATCTTTGAGGATCGGATCAGGGAGGCGGATGAGTTTTATGGGACGCTGTTTCCCGCCCGCTCGACGGTGGACGATCGCAGGATTATTCGGCAGGCCCTGGCGGGGATGCTGTGGTCGAAGCAGTTCTATTACTTCGACCTCGATCTGTGGCTGAGGGAGCATGGGTATAACGCAACGGGGTTCAAGCGGAACCAGACTATGCGCAATGCGCCGTGGTTCCATATGCTGAATGCGGACGTGATCTCGATGCCGGACAAGTGGGAGTACCCATGGTATGCGGCGTGGGATCTGGCGTTCCATACGGTGGCATTGGCGATGGTGGATGTGGACTTTGCGAAGGCTCAGCTGGAGCTGATGATCAGCGAATCCTACCTGCATCCGAATGGACAGCTGCCCGCATATGAGTGGAACTTCGGAGATGTGAATCCGCCGGTTCATGCGTGGGCGACGCTGTATGTGTACATGACGGAGAAGACTATCCGGGGCGAGGGAGACCTGGAGTTTCTCAAGGCTTGCTTCCGCAAGCTCCTGCTGAACTTCACGTGGTGGGTGAACCGGAAGGATCGCTCGGGGAGAAATATCTTCGAGGGCGGGTTTCTCGGTCTCGACAATATCGGCGTGTTCGACCGAAGCGCTACGCTGCCGGATGGTGGGTATCTGGAACAGGCCGATGGCACGGCGTGGATGGCGATGTTCTGCCAGAACATGTTGAGCATCGCGCTGGAGCTGGCGGCGCACGATGAGAGCTATGAGGAGATTGCGATCAAGTTCCTGGAGCACTTCCTTTGGATCGCCGGGGCCATGGATCCAGCGGGGTGCAGCGAGAACGAGCTCTGGGATGAGCAGGGACGGATTCTTCTACGACGTCCTGTATCTTCCGGATGGATCGGCCTGCCGTCTGCGGCTGAAGTCGATGGTGGGACTGCTGCCGCTGTGCGCGGTGTCGATCATTCCAGGGGAGCTGATGGAGAAGTATCCGCGATTGAAGAAGCGTGTACGGCACTTCTTTGAGCGGCGTCCAGAGTTGGCCGCGAACCTGCACGATCCTGATGTGCCGGGCGAGGAGGGGCGGTTTCTGCTGTCGGTTTTGAATCGCGAGAACCTGCGGCGGGTACTGACGCGGATGCTGGATGAGAACCAGTTCTTCGGCAAGCATGGGATTCGCTCGATATCGAAGGAGCATAAGAACAATCCCTATGTGTTCGATATGAATGGGAGGCAGTACAAGGTGGAGTACGAGCCGGCGGAGTCGACGACAGGGCTGTTCGGCGGCAACTCGAACTGGCGAGGGCCGGTGTGGATGCCGGTGAATGCGCTGATCGTCAAGTCGTTGCTGCTGCTGTACCAGTACTACGGGGACTCATTCACGATGGAGTGTCCGACGGGGTCGGGAGTGCAGAAGAATCTGTTTGAGATCGCGCATGAGATCTCGGACCGGCTGGCGAATATCTTTCGCGAGGATCAAGATGGACGGCGGCTTGTGTATGGGGACACGGAGAAGTTTCAGTCGGACCCGCACTGGCGTGACTATCTGCTGTTCTACGAGTACTTCCATGGCGACAATGGCGCAGGGATTGGAGCGAGTCATCAGACCGGATGGAGTGGGCTGACGGCTCGGTTCATCCATCTATTCGATAGTGTGAGTGCCGCGGATCTGCTGGCTGAAGGTTCGAGTTCGCTGCTTCGAGCGCGCCCGGTAGTGGGTACCGAGGCTCATGTGGCTGGCGAGAACGACCCCGCTACGACCGCACCTGTGCCCGTCAGCCGGTAGTCCCCGGATCTGTTGGATGGGCATGGAATTGGGGTGCGACTTTGCTTGCGCTACGGTGTCTGTAGAATGATGAGCAATAGGCCGGGTTTTAGACCCAATATGATATTTTCCCTGCCCCGATGCAGGAATGCCTTTCTTTGTACATTGCTGGATGTGAGTTTGAATTGAGTCGCAGCCTGTGGCTGGGGGGTATATGGCACACGCAAGTTTTGACGGGTTGAGAGTTTTGTCGCTGGAGTCCCGTCGTGCCAAAGAGGTTGCGAAGCTCATTAAAACGTATGGGGGCGAGCCTTTTGTCGTGCCAGCGATGCGTGAGGTGCCGCTGGAATCGAACCGGCAGGCGTTAGAGTTCGCAGACAACCTGATGCAGGGGAAGTTCGATCTTGTCGTGTTTCTGACAGGAGTGGGAGTGCGTGCGCTACTGGACATTGTCCAGACGAGGTATGACCGTGACGAATTTCTGCAGGCGCTGCGGTCGGTTCGGGTTGCGGCGCGTGGCCCGAAGCCTCAGGCTGTACTGCGGGAGTTGAATGTTCCCATTGCCGCGATTGCAGAGGAGCCAAACACGTGGCGGGAGATGATGCAGGCGCTTGATGATGAGTTTGGCGCGTCACTCGGTGGCTTTCGGGTTGCGGTGCAGGAGTATGGAGTCTCCAACCCCGAGCTTCTGCAGGCGCTGACGGAGAGGTGTAGTGAGGTAACGAAGGTTCCGGTGTACCAGTGGGCTTTGCCGGAGGATCTTCAGCCACTGCGAGAGTCCGTGCTCGGCATCGCGAGCGGTGGCGTGGATGTGGTGCTGTTTATGACTGCTGTGCAGGTGATCCATCTGTTTCAAGTGGCCGAGCAGATGAACTGTCAGGACGACTTGCTGGCGGGGTTGATGGCGATGGTGGTGGTCTCGATTGGGCCGACGACCTCGGAGGAGTTGGCGCGCTACGGGATTACCCCGGACTTTGAGCCTTCGCACCCGAAGATGGGCTTTCTGGTGAATGAGGCCGCGCAGTATGCGGGTAAGATGCTGGAACAGAAGAGGAGTGGCGAGGCGCGGAGCTTGATATCGCGGCAGGCGGGGTTGCGAGTGGTGAAGGGGAAGGGCGAAGAACAGCGCGCTGCGATTGCTGCCGAACGAGGGCGTCGGGTGGCGGCGTCGACATCTGCGATGGGGAGTTCTCGAGATGGGCTGACACCGATCGATTTCCTGCATGAGATCAGCAGCCGGATTGCCGCAGCGGACTCGTTTTACGTGGTGCTGGGACGCATTGTCGATTTTGTGACGACGGTGATTCCGTGCGACTCATGCTTCATCTACGTTCTGGAGGGAGAGAAGCTGGTGCTGCGGGCGTCGAAGAATCCACATGCAGACCTTGTGGATCACCTTGGGGTGCAGATCGGACAGGGAGTTACGGGTTGGGTGGCGGAGCATCGTGAGCCTGTGGCTATCGCAGCCAATGCGTCGGAAGACCCACGCTTCAAGGCGTTCAAGAATCTTCCGGAAGACCGCTTTGAGGCTATGCTGTGCACACCGATTCTCTGCGCCAGCAAGGTGGTGGGCGTGATCAATCTGCAGCATCGGCTGTCGTATCAGCATACGATGTCTGAGGTGAGGCTACTGTCTACGCTTGGATTTCTGGTAGGAGCGGAGATCGAACGCGCGAGACTGGAGGGCGAGAATGTCCAGCTTGTGGGAAGGCTTGAGACGCGGAAGGCCGTCGATCGGGCAAAGGGCGTTCTGCAGCGTGATCTTTCGATAAGCGAAGATGAGGCTTATCGGATGATGCAGCGTGAGAGTCGGCAGCGGCGTAAGTCAATGCTGGAGATCGCCGAGGCGATTCAGCTGGGCGACGACCTCAAGAAGGGGCAGTCGGGCGGAGAACAGAAGCCGACGTCCTCGACCTCTTGAACTCGCAATATTGAACTATTCTCCGAGAGTGTAGGGAAGTGCGAAGCGGCCAATCTGGATGAACTGATGGTCTGAGGGAGGCCAGAGGCGAAAGGATTCGACACGAGAGCCTGTGGAGAGGCGGCGGGCGGTGACCGTGCCGCGCTCGGCTCCTGTTGCGGCGTCGTAGAACTTGACGCTGAGACCGGCCTCGCTGCGCTGCCAGCCGAAGACATAGTTGCCCGGAGAGAGAGCGATGTCCCCAAGGGTGATAGGTGCCTGGATCAGAAGGTAGTGAGAGTATTTGCCGTCGGCTGAGTAGCCGGCTGTGATGAGTACGACTCCAGCGATAATTTTTCCCTGCGCGTTGATGATGCCGGAGGCGGTGCGCTTCTCGGTCTCGATCCGCTCCTTCTCTACAGGAGCGCGGGCGGGCAGGGCTGTCTCCAACTCCGTGGCTGTGGCGGAGCGCCAGTGCGACTTTGACTGGGCATCGAGGGTGGACGAGAGAGCAAGACTTACAAGCAGGGAGAGAACGAGAGATTTCATCTTGGGTTGTCTCATTTGAGATGTACGATGCCGCGCTGGAGAGCGACGGTTGCGGCGTGCGTGCGATCGCCCACGCCTAGTTTGCCGAGCAGGCTATTGATATGGGATTTGACTGTGGCTTCGCTGATGTCGAGATCGGATGCGATCTCCTTGTTGGCGCGACCGGCGACGATACGTTCGAGCACAGCCAATTCGCGAGCGGTGAGGGCTTGACCGCTCATTCTTTCGGCCAGCTTTTCTGCGATGGAGGGAGAGATGCGAGTCTTGCCCTTGTGTACGGCCAGGATCGTCGCTAGCAGTTCTTCTACTGTCATGCCTTTGAGAAGATAGGCTTTCGCGCCGGCCTGGAGCGAGCGGAAGATATCTTCGTCGCCATCGAAGGTGGTGAGAACGATGAAACGCGCGGCGGGTGCGTCGGCGCGAATTCTGATTATGGCGTCGACGCCGCCAAGTTTTGGGAGCTGCAGGTCCATGAGGGTAATGTCGGGATGCAAGGTTTGATGGAGCTTGACTGCTTCGAGCCCGTCGCTGGCTTCGCCGACAACTTCGATCTCTGGCATGATGTTGAGCAGCGCCACGAGGCCCTGCCGCACGACATGATGGTCATCGACTACAAGGATGCGAATTCGTTCACCCATTGTTTTTTATACCTTTCTCGACAAGGATGGGGACGTCCAGTGTGATCTTGGTGCCCTTGCCTGCCGCGCTTTCGACGGTGAACTGCGCATTGATCTGAGCTGCGCGTTCACGCATTCCCTGAAGCCCGAAGTGGCCCTCTGCAGGAAGGGAGTCATCGGAGGTTTGGAAGCCGCGGCCATTGTCAGAGATGGTTAACGTCAGCAGGGTTGAATGATAGCGCAGATCGATAGCGATGTGGGTAGCGTCTGCGTGGCGAACGACATTGGTTAGGGCTTCCTGAGCAATGCGGAGCACCTCCTCTTCAACTTTCGGTGGGAGAGGATGATAGGTGCCGCCGATATCGAGATGAGTGGTTAGGGGCTCGGCGTTCGATTTTTCCACGAGATGCGTGAGCCGTGTGGGCAGAGTGTGCTGTGCCGTGACGGCGCGAAGGTCCCAGATGCTTCGGCGCGCCTCGGCCAGGCCCTCGCGCACGTAGGCCCGTGTGCGATCGATCTGTTGGCGAGCTGCGGGGATTTGCGATTGGAGAAGGAGTTGAGAGGCGAGTTCGAGTTGTACGGACACCCCAACAAAGCTCTGTGCAAGGGTGTCGTGAATTTCGCGGGCCATCCGATTGCGCTCCGCGAGCACTGCGTCGAATTGAGAGTGGAGGCGACTGAGGCGGAGGCGATAGAGAAGAACAGCGATTGCGCCGATGAGAACAAGGCAGAGCAGGAGGAACCACAGCCTGCGGTAGAAGGAGGGGCGCACGTAGAAGGCGATTGTCGCTCCGGTCTCATTCCAGACGCCATCGTTGTTCGCGGCCTGTACGTGGAAGCGATAGTGAAGAGGAGGCAGGTTAGTGTAATAGGCGATGCGGCGCGAACCAGCCTGTGTCCATTGCGTATCGAAGCCTTCGAGCTTATAGCGATAGCGGACTTTGGCCGGTACTACGTAACTTAGACCGGCATATTCGAAGACGAAGCGACTGTGCCCTGGAGGGATGATTTGTTCACTAGAAGATGGGAGTTCGACGTCGTCTACTGTAAATCGCTCGATCACTACAGGCGGTGCAAGGCGATTTTCCGACAGGTGCTGCGGGTCTGTGATGGCTACACCCTTGCGTGTCGCAAACCAGAGGAGCCCTTGCGTGGTCTTCCAGGCGGTAGGATGGCCGATTGCAGAGGCCTCTTCGGTGGGCATGCCATCGGCGTAGCCATAGGAGTTCGGGTGGGGATTGCAATCGGGCGAAGATCCGCAGGCGACGAGTTCGGAACGTGAGACTCGTGTGATGCCGTGGGTTGAGCTCAGCCAGAGATATCCGCGATCATCTTCGAGGATGGAGTCGATTCTTTGTGGAAGGTCGGGCCGATGCAGGGAGGTGAAGCCATTAGAGGTCGTGTAGCTGAGGCCATCGCTCTTTGTTCCTATCCAGAGGGTGCCGAGAGAGTCTTCGAAGAGAGAGGTGATGACGTTACCGGAGAAGCCATTTTTTGTGGTGTAGGTGGTTATCTTGCCGTCGCGGAGGCGAGAGAGACCGTCAAGCGTGCCTATCCATAGATCATGAGGAAGATTCTGCGGAGAGGCGGGGAGATGGGATTTCAGCAGCGCACCGATGAGATCGCTCTTGAGGCCGTTGTCGTGATTGAACGTTGTGACGTTCTTGTTTTGCCAGTGAGCGAGGCCACGGCGTGTACCGATCCAAAGAGAGCCATCGTCGTCCGCGAGTAGAGATCGGATAAAGTCGTCGGGTAAGCCGTCGGCGGAGGTGAAGGTTGTGACCTTGTCTTTTTCGATGTGATTCAGCCCGTCGGGTGTTCCGACCCACACATCCCCGTGAGCGCCGGGAGCCAAGGCGAGGATCACTTCGCTGAGAAGGCCATTCCGGATCGAGAGATGCTGGACTTTGCTGGACTGCCAGCGGTCGAGACCGTCTCCGTTGGTCCCTATCCACATTGCGTCGTCGGTGGTTTGCACGATGGCGGTGATGACGTGATCGGACAAGGCGGACAACGTGTGGAAGTTCTGTTGGCGGAGGATATGGAGGCCGGCTGTTTCTGTGCCGATCCAGAGATTGCCCTCTCTATCTTCGGAGAGGGAAAGGATGCTGTTGGTGCCGAGGGCTGGTTGGATTTGGGGATGGCCGTCGCTGCTATTCAGTAAGAACAGTCCTTTATTTGTACCGATCCAACGATTTCCGCGTGAGTCTGCCAGGAAGGATTCAATGCGCGTGGCAGGCAGATCGCGGCCGGCTTGCAAGATTTGCTGATGACCGTTTTGCAATAGGACGATGGTACTGCGGGTTCGCAACCAGAGGTTGTGATCTGGAAGAGCGCCGATGCCCAGAATGCTTTCTCCCGCTAGACCGGGGCTGAGCGGCATGGGATGAATGTGACCGTGCTGGTACTGGAAGATTCCAGAGGATGAAGCGAACCAGACGCTGTCATCGCTGGCTGACGTCATGGCTGATGGCGCGACGGAGGAGGGGAGTTGAAGCGGGGAAAAAGCTTTGCCGTTAAAGCTCGCAGCTCCGTTGTTCGTAAGGACAAAGAGCGTGCCGTCATCGGTTGCCGCAAGCGATGTGATCTCGGGTGAGGGCAGCCCATCTGCTGGGGAGTAGCGATGAAATTTGTTTGCTGAATATTGCAGGAGGCCGTCTGAGGTACCAATCCAGAGAGTGCCGTGGGCATCCTGCGCAAAACAGCAGATGTCATCGCTGATGAAGGCTGAGTCGTTTTCATGGTTGAAAACCTTGAAGCCAGTGCCGTTGAAGCGGGCCACGCCGCCTTCGGTTGCGATCCAGATATAACCGTCCCGGGGCTGGAAGACCTGATGGACGCTGCTTTGAGGGAGACCGTTCTCCGTGGACCAGGATTGGTGGCCAAGGTTTGCTGGAATTTGCGAATGGGCCGTGATGGTAGTGGAGACGATTCCGCATAGAGTCCCGATGAAGACCGAGCGCAGCACGGAATGGAGATGAGAGAGAGGGTTCATGCGATGCTTGCGTGCAAGGACCTCGCAGCCAGGTTCATGTCAACGCTTTGAATGGTTTACTTTTCTTTGTCACCTTTGTCGCGGCAGGAACGAAGGTAGGCAACAAGATCCTCTGTCTCCGACTGTTGCAGGATATCCGCAAAGGATGGCATTTGGCGACCACCCTGAAGAATCTGTGATCTGATCTGAGCTTCGCTCAGTCTGCGACCTACTCCGGAGAGGTCGGGCCCCTTTGTCCCACCCTGGTTGCGGATGGTGTGGCAGTGCAGGCAACCGTTTTCAGCGAATACCGTTGCGCCGCGTGCATTCTGGTCGCTTGAGGACGCAGCAAATACGGTGAGAGACGAGGTAGCCATGAGGGAGAGAAGAGCAGAGCGTAACAGATTCATTGGGCAGCTGATCCGCTTCCGGAGGTAGACTCTGGTGCGAAGTCGCTATGGGTGTGCCAGGGTACGCTCTCCGATGCTATCTCGTTGTGTTTGCGCAGGTATTCCAGCGCGTAGATACCGGCCGTGGGATCGTCTTTCTGATCGGAGAAGGCTGCTGCTTCGCGAGATGCCTGCTCCTTCATCCCGAGCCTGCGGTAGACGATGGAGAGGATGTAATGTGCGGCGAGATCGTCGGGGTCGACTGACTGGAGAGCCTCGTACTCGACGCGGGCCTCATCGTATTTGTGTTGTTGATACAGGGAGAATCCGAGTTCACGAAGCGCGTCTCGTGAGCGTGGGAACTGCGTGATCACATCGCGAAGATCTGCGATTGCGTTGTCGGGTTGGCCCTGATTTCGTTCTACAAGCGCGAGGTAGTACAGCGCCCTGGCATTGTGAGGGCTAAGATCGAGGGCCTTGTTCAGGCTGGCGCGTGAGGCGTCGTAACGCTGCCATTGAAAGTTGGCGATTGCGATGTTGGTAAGTGCATCGGCGTAGTCGGGTCGCATCTGCGCTACGCGCTCAAATGCGTGGACGCTCTCTGCGTATTGTTGTGCGTCCAGCATGGCGATGCCGTAGTTGTTCCAGCGCATCCACTCCTGATTGTCTTGCGGGTCGCTGGCCGGAGGGTTATTGCCGAGGGTCAGGGTGCGGGTACGAGCGGACATCTCGACTATTGGCATTTCATAGTGCTTTTCCATGGCGAAGTCCATGAAATGCTGATCGAAGCGACGGTAGTTAACCTTGGAGGTGACCGAGATGGGACTCTTTGCGTCGGCAGGCACCTTGAACCGATAGCGCACAATTTGCGAGCGGCCGGAGGCGATGGTGTTGTTGTAGGCGGCGATGCGAGTGTTCCAGACTTGATGAAGATCGTTCAGCTCGCCTTTGGCGTTTATGAGGCGATTGGTGAAGCTGTGAGCTCGGGGATCGAGGTCTCCGTTTGGCTGGATTGCGCCGGAGTGCGTTAGGATGCGACCGGCTGCATCCTTAGCTTCGAACTCGACCCAGCTCTCGTACATGTCGCGCTGCTCGGGGACGTGGCTGTGGGCGATGCCCTTATTCTGTATGACGACAGAGATCGTGAGCATGTCCCCGGCAGCTGCGGTGAAGTCCTGGCTGCCAAGGGGAGCGATCAGGCTGCCGCCATTCCTCTCGAGCCCGAAGATGTCGACGTTGAAGACGCCTGCACGCAGGAAGGCGACGGTCTTCTCCATCTGCGTGTCGTAGCCGTAGAACTGCGACATGACGGTGTTGGCCCCGAGCCAGCGATGGGAGGCGAGCTTGCCGTCTTTGGCACCGTAGTCGTAGCCGACAAGAGCCTCGCGCGGCATGTGGCAGGTCTGGCATGTGGAGACCTGATCTTTGACATAGAAGGGGAGTGGAGACTGCTTGGCAAACGAGGAGAGCTGCCACTCGTCGTACAGGAAGATGGCGCGCTGCCACTTGTAGTCGTTCAGCTGCCTGGGTAGCGCCGCTTTGTGGCATGCCGAGCAATATTCGCTGGTCTGGTAGAAGCCCTTCATGACCGCCTTCGAGTGGCGGTCCAGGTGGGACAGGATCTCCTTGTCGGAGACCTCTCCGTAGATGGGCTGACCCTTTTCGTCGACCAGGACGGCAGGCTGTGCCAGGACGTAGCTGCCGGTGCCGCGTGTGTCGACCTTCTGGATGGAGTGGCAGACGGAGCAGGTGATGCCATCTTCGTCAAACTTGCGGTCGACCGTGGAATCCTTGGTGAGAGCGCCGGAGACGAGGGCGGTGGGGTTATGGCAACCCTCGCAGTGGCGGGTGAACTCGATGCCCTTTTCGGTCGTAAGGAGGTTGACGTTCCTCACATACCAGGGAGTTCGGAAGGAGTTGGCGTGGGCCGACTGACGCCATTCTGTGTGGGCTTCCTGGTGGCAGTGGCCGCAGTACTTTGCGGTGGGGAAGGCTTTGGCGTTGATGAACTCGCCGGTATCCGTGGTCGCGAATGAAGGGAGAAAGGGCTGGTCAGCGCCGAAACGATAGTTGTAGTGCTGGGCGACCGATTGCGAGTAGGCCTGCCGCTGTGCCGGCGCGGCAGGGTTGTAATCCGCGTGGGCTCGGTTGGTACGCATTGCCATGATGCCACAGCCAACTGCTCCACCCAACAGGATACCGATCAGGATGCGAGCAACTCGCTGCGGGTAGAGCTTGGTTTTCATAGCAGTCGTGAATTCTAGTGAACTGGAGAGGTGGTTGCCTATCCCGCGATAGATGGATACGGGCCTCCATCAAAAGGTGGAGATGCTGGAGGTAGTGAAGTTGCGCTATGGTTTGGCTCCTTTGCCCTCCACCAGTGTGACGATCTGGTCTGCCTTGGCGATGGCGAACTTCTCTTTTGCACCACTGGGCCAGTTCACTTCGACCGCATCGATGGTGGTCGCGTCGCCGAGTCCGAAGTGGAGGCGGGGATCGTGTGTGGAGGCGTAGCTTGCGCCTGCAATGACATCTCCACGTTGCTTCTTTCCGTCCGCAGTGAGGTAGACGGTAGCTCCGACTGCGTCGCGGGGGCTCTTAGGGCCGCCTACGAGTTTAAGCTCGATCCAGTGATGTTTGTCCGGGAAGACGTTGCGCAGCAGGACGGGGTGGCCGTCGAGGACGTTGATGACGACATCGAGTTTGCCGTCGTTGAAGAGATCCCCAACTGCCACACCTCTTCCCGCAATCACCCTTGCCAGGCCTGTGTCTTCCACCGGGGGGACGATGTCGAATTTTTTGCCTTCGAGATTGCGGAAGAGCAGAGGCCGTTGCGCCCAGGTGGTCCCCCAGGCCATACGGTCAACCTGGGGATAGACGTGGCCATTTGCAATGACGATATCCTTCCAGCCGTCGTTATCGAAGTCCAGGAAGGCGGTCCCCCAGCCGAGAAAGGGGATGGTGGGTTCGGCGATGCCCATCTGATAGCTGATATCCGTATAGTTCGCGTTGCCATCGTTCCTGTAGAGCGGGTTGTAGTCATCGGAGAACGTGGTGTTGTAGAGGTCGACAAGGCCATTATTCATGTAGTCGCCGATGGCGATGCCCATGGATGCCGTCTCGCGGCCGTTTTCGTTGAGAGCGTAGCCAGAGGCGTAGCTGGCGTCCTCGAAGGTGCCATCGCCTTTGTTGAGGTAGAGGTAGTTTGGCGTGGAATCGTTGGCGACGAGAAGATCCAGCTTGCCGTCGTTGTTGACGTCAACAAAGGCAGAGGCGAGTCCGTAGTAAGAGTTTTTATCGGCAACGCCAGCCTTTTCGCTGACATCGGTGAAGGTGCCGTCGCCGTTGTTGTGAAAGAGGTGGTCCGGTTCACCTTTGAGGCCTCGCGGGCCGCACATAACCTCCACGCCGCGAAACTGGCAGAAGCTGAAGGAGATGCCCGGGCCGCCGGAGGAGGGCGGGTTTGCCATGTCGTAGTGAATGTAGCCGGCTACGAAGAGGTCGAGTCTTCCGTCGCCGTCATAGTCTCCCCAGGTGGAACCCGTTGACCAGTTGCCCAGGGTGACGCCTGCCTTCTCCGCAACGTCGGTGAAGGTGCCGTCGTGATTGTTGTGATAGAGGCGGTTCTTGCCGAAGTTGGAGACGTAGATATCAGGCCAGCCGTCGTTGTCGTAGTCGGCGATGGCTACACCTACTCCCCATCGCTCGTTGGCTACGCCTGCCTTCTCCGCAACATTGGTGAAGGTTCCGTCGTGGTTGTTGTGGAAGAGCGCGGCCTTTGGCGCAGGCGATTTGCCTGCGAGGGCTTCCTGGGTGGATCCGTTGACGAAGTAGATGTCGAGCCAGCCATCGTTGTCGTAGTCGATGAGGCCGACTCCAGAGCCATTGGCTTCGATGATGTAATGCTTCTCGGGAGTTCCCATCGTGTGCTTCCACGTGGCCAGACCCGCTTTTTCGGCGATGTCCTGAAAGACGATGGGACCGGTCTTGACGAAGCCGCCGGCGGTGATCGGTCGCCGCTCCTTGTCGAGGATCGGGGCATGGACTCCACCGGTGTTGACTCCGCCCATCGCTGGCGGCTGCCCACCCTCCTGCGGCTTGGCCGATTGCGAGTCGGGGGTGGATTGAGCCAGCGACTTGCCTGAGCCCATGGAGAGGGTAGCGCCGAGAGCGAAGACGGCAAACGAGTTGGACGAGGGCAAACGAATACCGAGGAGGCGACGACGAACAGGCCATAGTTAGTTCCGCCCGGGGGACGGAGCGTTCCAAGAGTACTGTCCCGAATGGCGGAGTGACCAGCAACAAGTTTTACCATGTCAGGTACCCCCTCCCCCCCGGGGGGTACCCTGACGTAAGTCATTTCGTTGTAACTATATAGAGCAATGGTTGCTGCTAAAGTCGTCCAGGTAAAAGAGTTATGGGTAAATTCGTCTTTCTAAAAGAGTTATGAGGCAATGAGAAAAGCCCCTGCGGTTGCGGGGGCTTTTTTCGATTCTGTATCCAGTGTAACGGGTTGAGTGAAACTAATCGGCAACGTTCATCTTCTTTACTTGGAACGGGTTAGATGCCTTTCGCGCTTGACAGGAAACGGTATGACAAAGGTCTGGGTGAGAGAATTCGAACCTCCGGCGGGAGTTCACTCTGCTTGCGTATGAGCGATCAGGAGCAGGTTTTACCTTGATATACAGTGGTGCTGGATCAAATGAACAGACCTTATCTCCAGAGGAGAGCGGACCTTATGCTCCATGCTCCGACTGCAACATCTTCCCGAAGATCCTGGACGCGCCGCGAACTGGTGCGTTTCGCCCTGTCGCTGCCGGCTGGAGCATTGCTCTCGAACCTGAAGCTGCTGGCTGCGCCGCTTGCCGGGAAGGTGAAGATTACCGACATCAAGGCCATGGGCTTGACCAACATCGCAGGAAACTGTCTGATCCGGATCGACACGGACAGCGGACTGACCGGCTATGGAGAGGCAGGCGCGACCGGGCCGATTGCGCGTGCGCGTATCGAGACGATGAAGCCGCTGCTGATCGGTAAAGATCCGCTTGCGATCGAGGTGCATTTTCAGCGGATGAGTTCGCTGATGTACAACTACGTGGCGCACATCCCTACGGTGAGCGGGATCGACATCGCGTTGTGGGACCTTGCGGGCAAGATCCTGAATCTTCCGGTGAGTACGCTGCTGGGAGGCGGGTTTCGGGAGACCGTTCCGATGTACTCGCATGGGAGCGGACTGAACATGCTGGACAAGGGCTCATGCCGTGAGTGGGCGGTGAGGATCAGGGAGTTGCCGGAGGGCTTCACGGTATACAAGTGCGACATCCACACGGTGCTTGGCGTGCCGTCGGGAGTGTTTGCCAATTCGCTGACCACGACCCAGCTGAGCAATGTGAAGCGCGCCTATGCCAATGTGCGGGAGGCGGTGGGGGAGGAGATCGATATCGCGGTGCATTGCCATGGAGAGCTGGACGCGCCGAGTGCGATTGGAGTGGCGAAGGCAGTGGAGCCGATGAACCCCCTATGGATTGAAGACGCTCTGAATCCAGTGTTCTCGGAGGGATGGGTGAGTCTGCGCCGATCGACGAATGCGCCGCTGCTGACGGGCGAGAAGCTGGAGCTGGTGCGGGGCTTCCGGCCGTTTCTGGATAACGGCGCGGTGGACATTGTGCATCCCGACCTGGCGTTTGCGGGAGGATTTACAGGAACGAAAAAGATCGCGGACTATGCTGCGCTCTCGCGCACGCCGGTGGCGTTGCATAATGTGGGCTCGCTGGTGATGACGCATGCGAATGCGCACTTTGGAGCGTCGATCCAGAACCTCTTCAAGGTAGAGAGTGCGCTGGCGCATTCGGGCCGCTATGTGGAGGCGATGGCGGCGTCGAATCCGCCACAGGTGAGCAAAGGAGAGATGGCGATACCGAAGGGTCCGGGGCTTGGGCTGGACCTGAGCACCGACTTTTTGAAGAAGCACCTGGCAGAGGGCGAGTCGTTCTGGGGTTGAGATCCCTGGAACTTCGGACGGCCAAGATGGGGCCGAGGTTTGCCTGAACGGGACTGATTGCAAAGTCGCGAACATGGATGGGACGATCGAAAACGTCCCCATCCCTGTTCGGGGTTCCCCGCTAGAAGTAGAACGTGACGGAGCCCTGCAGATCGCGATTGTCGTTCACGGTGCCTGTGATCTGGCCAGCCGTGGACGCACCGAGCGCAGCGTTTGGAGTGGAGAAGTTGGGAGTGTTGAAGAGGTTGAAGGCGTCCAGTCTGAACGCCAGCCTCTTCTCGTGATAGAGAGTGATCCTCCGCTGGATACCGACATCCCAGTTCTTCGTGCTTGGACCGTAGAGGATGGACCGTCCCGAATTGCCGTAGGTGTTGGCTCGAGGGGTCTGGAAGGCGCAGGGTGTTCCATTGGCGAGGGCAGTGGCCCCAACGGGACATAGCGTGGTGTCAAAGAAGCGCGTTGGTGTTCCGTGGTCGATCTTGCCACGACTGCCAATCCGGTTTGGCCAGCTGGGCGAGCCGCTGTTCACGCCAGCGTTGAGCGTAACGGTGTAAGGAGCTCCCGAAGAATAGGTGGTGATTGCATCGAACTGGAAGCCGCCGAGCAGGTGCGACATCAGACCCTTCTGGAAATATGCTTTTCCACCACCGAAGGGAAGTTCGTAGTTGATAGAGCTTACGAAGCGGTGCTTCTGATCGAAGCCCGATGCGCCATAACCGGCACGCAGATTTGTAACCGTCTGAGGATTGCCGGCGGAGCCTCCACCGGAGGCGACGGAGCCGCCGTAGTCGAGCGATTTGCTAAACGTGTAGCTGATGAGTGCGGTGAGTCCGTGAGAGTACCGCTTCACATATTTCGTCTGGAGGCTGTTGTAGTTGGAGGCGTTGATGGGCTCGATCTGTACCCAGGTAGAGATATTGTTCAGCGGCTGGATGAGACGGCGAGCGGTTGTGGATGTAGGTCCGCCTGGCTGAATGAGTCCCACCTCATTGGGGTTATAGCCGTACATGAGGTGAACGCTGTGGCTGCCCGCATAGCCAACGGAGAAGAGGCCGCCGAATGTCTGGCGCTCCAAATTCAACGTATAGGTCTGCATGCTGCCGTTTTGATTTTTCATGGACTGGCTCACGATGGCGGGAGCCGCCGCATTGAGGGCGGCGGTGTTGGTGAGCGTCGCTATGGACAGAGTGATAGCTCCCGCTGGGAAGGGATTGCTAAGCACAGGCTGACAGGTGGCTGAGAGGTTGGTTGACGAGCATTGGTTCGCTGCCGCGAAGGAACTCGGCAGAGGGAACGTCGCCGGGCTGGAGAACGTCTGGGAGACCGTGAATGGAGGGTTCTGACCCAGCTCATCCGAGGCTGACTTCGGCACGATGAAATAGGAGATGCCAAAGCCGCCGCGAAGCACGGTATTTCCCTTGCCATCCACATCGAAGGCGAAGCCGATGCGTGGCCCGACGTTGCCATACTTTGTCTGTACGCCTGCTGTACGACCGACGCCATTCACTCCGGCGAACACGAAGACGTTATTGGTGTAGTCGAAGTTAGCCAGCCTGTTGTCCTTCTCGACGTCGGGCGTGAAGACGTCATAACGAAGGCCCAGATTGAGAGTGAGGCGCGGCGTTACCTTCCAGTCATCCTGGCCATAGCCCGCGTACTGCTGGTCTGTGATGTAGTACGGCTTGGTGAGGAAGTTGCGGCTTCCCGCGTTGGGGAACCCGAGCAGGATTGCAGCCAGGCCAGAGCCGCCCACCGAACTGGTGCCGCTGTTGGTGAAGTTGGTATTGAAGGTCAGACCGCCACGAGTGGTGGTATTGGTGAACGGCGATGCCAGGATGCGGACGTAGCGGAATCCTACTTTGATCGTGTTCCGGCCCTTTGAGACGGTGACGCTGTCTTCCACCTGGATGTTGGTCTGCCGGGGATTCGCAGGGAGGAATGCCGTGCCACCCTGCAAACAGGTGAACTCCGTTCCGCAGGAGCTGCCGATTGTGAAGTTGGGAAGGCCCGTGGTGTAGCTACTTACATTCAAACCCTGAATGCCCAGCGAGGTTGACGAATTATGTCCGAAGTCGGACTGATAGGTGAACGGGTTGGTGCGGGCATACCCGGCGCGGAACTCGTTGAAGATGGAGGTGCTGAAGATATGGGTTTCGTTGAGGGAGAGCCCCTGTGCCTTGAGATCGGTGTTCTGAATACCGGCGACATAAGGTCCCAGGTCAAACTTCGAGGCGGCGGAGGCCGGGGTCGGCAAGCAGCAGGTTCCCTGCCCGCCGGTAAGCGGGTTGGGAGATGTCTGGACAAACTCCTCGTAGCTCCAGCGACCGAAGATGGAGTCCTTCGCTCCCAGATGATAGTCGATACGTACGTTGCCGCCGTTATCGTTGATGATCTGGTTTGAAACCGATGTGAAGTTGTTGAAGGTTCCGGGGGTCTGCGGCAGAGGGTAGATGCTCGCTACGTTAAGGCCAACCTGCGAAAGCCGATTACTGCAGATCACGTTGGGATGCAGGCCATCGCAACCCGAAAACTGCGCGCGCGTATATGTGGTCGTAGAACCCACCGTTGTCGCGACAGTGGACAGCGGATCGTAGATCGGTATCAAAGCTCCGCTGGCGTTACGGAAGTTGCTGAAATCACCGAGGCGCTGCTCAGCGGTGGGAACGCTGTTGAGGTTGGTGATCCCCTTGAGCGAGCGCTGACCGTAGTAGTCGGCGAAGAAGAAGAGCTTGTCCTTGATGATCGCTCCTGCTACAGCGCCGCCAAACTGGCCGCGGCGATACGCAGGCTTGTCGGTGACGCCCTCACGAGCAAAGTAGTTGCGAGCATCGAGGGCGCTGTTGCGAAGATAGACGAACACTTCGCCGTGCAAGGCATTGGAACCGGAACGAGTGGATGTAGACAGCACGCCCGCGCCGCCGCCGTATTCCGCAGAGTAGGATCCGGTAAGCACTTTGAACTCGGCGATCGACTGCACCGACGGCTGCACCATGACCGTGTTGAAGGTGTACTCGTTGTCGACGATGCCGTCGACGAGATACGCATTGGTGTTGGCCTGGCTTCCGAGCGTATTGAAGTTCGACGCTGCGCGAGGGTTGAAGGACGAGGAACCGCTGAGATTCTCGCCCGCCTGACCCGGGGTGACACCGGGAACAAGGTAGGTGAGTTGAACGAAGTTACGCCCGTTCAGGGGCAGGTTCTGTACCTGCGTCTGGCCGACGACATCGCCGGTTTCGGAAGACTCGAGCCGTATGAGAGGCGGCGCTGTATTGACGGTTATCGTCTCCGTTACACCGCCGAGTTGCAGTTCGAGGTCGATGCGGGCCTTCTGATCGATGTCGACGGTCACATTATTGGTGACACTCGTCTTGAACCCCGTCATCGTGACGCTCACGTTATAGATTCCGGGCAGCAGGAAGGGGATGTTGTACCCGCCATCCGCATCGGTCAGGTCCGTCTTCGAAGTTCCTTTTCCGGTGTCGGTGACGGTAACCTTTGCGCCAGCTACGGCGGCGCCGGTCGAATCGTGCACAGTCCCCAGTATGCTTCCGGTGGTCATCTGGGCGCTCGCAACACCCGTGAACGACAGCGCTGCAATAAGCGCCGCCAGAAAAGTGAACCGCGCACTTGCGGTGTGGATTTTCATGCAGACGAGCCTCCGTGTGTTCTGGTTCTCCGTTTTGCGGCGCAAGGCCTCTTCGATCTGCCTACGCAATGCCTGGTCTGATCTGCCTACACAATGCCTGGTCTTATGAATGCGACGTGTTTTATAGACATTCCGCACGCGGTTGTCAAAGCAATTCTTTTGGAAACAAAAGCGATTTAGCAGGGGCGATCGATAGAAAAACGTTGTGTCTTGCCAGACTCGTCGCGGACGAGTCCCGTCTCTTCCGCGGCCTGATAGCGGAAGATCTGGGATTCCATGTTTTCTTTGACATTAAAGTTTTGGCTGACTATAACACTGACCACTGACAGATCCATTGGACCAGTGTCGCCAAACGGCATTGATGTCCCCTTCGCCGGAACGCTGTGTCTCCTCCATGCGAGCCGCAGTTGCCGGTCAGAGGAGATCTGGGTGACGAGGTTGAGCCGTTGTCAGGGAGAGTGATGATCAGCAATCGCAGAAGCTTACTGAAAAACGCCGCTGCCCTCACAGCTGGCGCGCTCCTTTTTCCGCGGCCGTACCAGGCACTGGCCGAGTCCCTGAGAAAGAAGGTGAAGATCACCGATGTCAAGGTGATGATCATCCGCGGCACGTGGGACTGGAAC
>Ga0193743_1000882_pt1 | contig 23236 bp, 22 predicted proteins | sample L2c2metaG_FD_143038 | JGI IMG/M metagenome (GOLD analysis project Ga0193743, IMG submission 143038) | Soil microbial communities from a riparian zone of the East river system, Colorado, United States - L2c2 | ecosystem: Environmental > Terrestrial > Soil > Riparian zone | place: USA: East River... | reverse complement strand
CTGAGGTTAACCATGCTTAGGCGATGGATGCAGGCAGCGGCGGTTTGCTTTCTAGGTGTGGTGATGTTGGGCGCGGGCGACCCGGCTTCACGGTTCAACAGGATTGGTCACCAGATGATCTGCGTCTGCAGTTGCGGACAGATACTGCTGGAGTGCAATCATGTGGGCTGCCCGGACTCGGACCGGATGATCGGCGAACTGCGGCAGCAGATGGCAGGCGGTGGGTCGGACACCGCCATCATGAACTGGTTTGCGGCGAAGTATGGGCCAACGGTGCTGGCGGCGCCGATGCGCGGGGGCTTCGACAATGTTGCGTGGATTGCCCCGATGGCGGTGTTTCTGATGGCTACCATTGGGACGGGCTTTCTGATTCGGGTGTGGAAGCTGCGATCTGCGGCGCGCGCCCCGGTAAGTGTTGCGGGCACCAATGATGCTGGTGGAGATGCGTTGCGGGAACGGATTCGGCGGGAGACGGAGTACTGATGGGCATGATTTCGGGTGTAGTGCTGACGCTTGCGCTTCTGGCCGGAACGCAACCCGTTCTTCCAGGCGGATAAGACACGGGTGGACTATCTGCGCGAGCGCAAGGACGTCATCTATGAGAATCTACGCGATTTGAACTTCGAGTATCTGGCCGGGAAGTATCCAGAGCAGGACTATGCTGAGCAGCGCGCCGGGCTGGAGGATGAGGCGGCACGGGTGATCGCGGAGATGGATTTGCTGAACGCTCGGGGTGAGTTCAGCCGGAGAGCGAAGACTTAGGCAGGCTGGCCATGCCGAGTTTGACGTAAACTTAAGCGTGACCTCTTTACCTTTTTCCCTCCGACGTTTTGCTGTGGCTGCTGCTCTGCTGGCGGCATTGTCGAGCTATGCGCTCGCTGACTCGATCACCGGCACCGTAACCAATAAGACGACGAACAAGCCCGCGGTTGGAGATGATGTCGTGCTGCTCCGTCTGCAACAGGGCATGCAAGAGGCAGCGCGCACGAAGACCGATGCGCGTGGGCACTTCACCCTGGATGTTCCGGACAAAGGCATCCACCTGGTGCGAGTGACGCATGATAAGGCGAATTATTTTCGACCGGCTCCTGAGGGGACACAGTCGGTTGAGGTGGAGGTCTTCAGCGCTGCAACGAAAGTAGAGGGGATCAGCGGCGAGGCAGATGTGATGCGCATCCAGACTGATGAGAGCGGTAAGGGGCTTAAGGTCATCGAGAACTTCTTTGTGAAGAATGAGTCGAACCCTCCGCGCACGCAGTTCAGCGACCGGCCTTTTGAGTTCTATCTGCCGGAGGGCGCTGTGGTCGAGGGATCGGCTGCGCTGGGACCAGGCGGGATGCCGGTGCAAGCCTCTCCTGTGCCGTTGGGGGATGCGAACCACTTCGCGTTTGTCTTTCCGATAAGGCCGGGGGAGACGCGATTTCAGATTACGTACCGGCTTCCGTATGGCGGGAACTTCAAATTCGCCCCGCGGCTGGTGTTGCCCACGGACACGATTGCGATCATGATGCCGAAGAGCATGACGTTCAAGGGTGGAGCGTCCACACCGTATACGCCGGTGACTGAGGAGACGACCGCACAGACATATGTGGCGCGGAATGTGGCTCCGTCACAGGCGCTGGATTTCACGGTGTCGGGGAGCGGACAGCTGCCTCGAGATTCGCAGGCTGCGCCAGGGGCTGGAGGAGCAGGAGCGCCCGATGCTGCCGCGCAGCCGGGGGCTGGGAGTACAGCGGCTACGGATACGCGTCCGGGTGGTGGGTTGGGCAATCCGCTCGATCCGGAGGGGACCAACGATCCGTGGGCCAAGTATAAGTGGTGGATCCTGGGTGGGCTTGGACTGGTGCTGGCTGGAGGCGCGGGTCTTATGTTGAAGGGAAATACTCCAAAGCCTGCAAGCGATGCTGCGGTTGGAGTATCTTTTGCAACGGGATCGAATGCTCTGCTGGCAGCGCTTAAGGAAGAGCTATTCGCTGTGGAGACGGACAAGCTGCAGGGGCGGCTCAGCGAAACGGAGTATACAGAACAGAAGAGCGCACTGGAGATTGTGCTTCGACGGGCGCTGCTGCGTGGCGAACGTAGTGCCGATACGTCTAACGTTACGGGACCGGTTGTATGAGGGACTGAGCGATGAATACCTTCAAATCGACGTTGTTGCTGGTGGCGCTGACGCTGTTCCTGATCTTTATCGGGGACCGTGTGGGCGGGCGCAATGGGATGGTTCTGGCGTTTGCACTCTCGGTTGCTTTTAACTTCGGAACCTACTTCTTCTCCGACAAGCTGGCGTTGCGGATGTACAACGCCCAGCCAGTCACGCGAGAGGAGCTGCCGCGGGCCTATGCGGCGGTGGAGCGCCTGACGGCAAAGCAAGGGCTGCCTATGCCGAAGATCTATGTGCTGCCGACGGAGTCGCCAAATGCCTTTGCGACAGGGCGGAATCCGAAGCACGCCTCCGTGGCGGTTACGCATGGGATTCTGCGCCTGCTGGATGACGAAGAGCTGGAGGGCGTGCTGGCGCATGAGCTGGGGCACGTGCGTAACCGCGATATCCTGACGAGCTCGATTGCCGCAACCCTGGCTGGAGCTATCACGATGGTTGCGCGGATGGGTTATTGGGCTTCGCTGTTTGGTGGTGGAGGAGGAGATCGGGACCGTGACCGGGGCGGTGGGATGAGTGGACTGTTCATGCTAATCCTGGCTCCGATTGCAGCATCGTTGATTCAACTAGCGATCTCGCGGTCGCGGGAGTATGAGGCGGATGCTACGGGATCTGCGGTGACGGGGAATCCTTATGCCCTGGCGCGAGCGCTGCAGAAGCTGGATGATTACTCGCGGCGAATTCCGATGCAGGCCTCGCCTTCGACGGCGCACCTATTCATCGTGGCTCCGTTACTAGGCGGAGGCGGGTTTGGACAGCTGTTTTCTACGCATCCCCCGATCAAAAGCCGGATCGAACGTTTGATTGGAAGGGATCACGTCTAAGACATGCAGACTGTTTTGAGGGCTTTGCGGCTGTTTGCGATGGTGGCGTGGGTGGGAGGGCTGATCTTCTTTGCCTTTGTCGTTGCACCTGTGGCATTTCACAGCCTGTCCAGCACCCATGAGGCGGGGCTCGTTGTGGGCGGTACGTTGCGTGTATTGCACTGGATAGGGTTGATCGGGGGCGCGACCTTCTATGTTGCGACTGCTCTACTTTGGCTGCGAGCGGAGGTTCCAGCGCGGGTAAGTTTCGCTATCCAACTGGTACTGACTGGCGTGATGGTGGCCGTGACCGCTTATTCTCAGTTTAGAATTCTGCCGGCTATGGAGCAGGACCGCGTGTTAGCTGGTGGCGAGGTGGAGACGGCTCCGCTTGAGAATGCAGGACGTGTGGACTTCGAGCGACTGCATGTTCTGTCAGAGCGGCTGGAGGGCCTGGTCCTGTTTTGCGGGCTTGGGGTGGTGTTTTTCCTATCGCGCGAGTCGCAATGGCCGGAGATAGGTAAAATCAAGACGATATGAACATTGGACTTACTGGCGATAGATTGACTGCTCGCCTTAGCTGCTAGCGGTGTCGGCGTTCTGGTTGAGTCTGACGCTGGGGCTGATTGCCGGGCTGGCGGACTATCTGGGTGGCTTTCTGCTGGTTCGACGGTCCCCTTCGGCACGAGCGCTGCGCTACTTCGTGGCGCTGGGTGCGGGCTTCATGCTGGCTGCGGCGGTCCTGGAGATGGTGCCGGAGGGGTTGCGCCTCAATCCACGTTGGGCTCCCCTGCTGATTCTGGTGGGGTATTGCGGGGTGCATCTGCTGGAGCACACGTTGGTGCCACACTTTCATTTTGGGGAAGAGACGCATCACAATGAGTTTCTTTCGGCAAAGACGAGCTACTCAGTGCTGCTTGGACTGGCGACGCATACTTTCTTTGATGGTGTGGCGATCGGATCGGGGTTTGTACTGTCGCACTGGCTGGGGTGGATTCTCTTCTTCGCGGCATTCCTGCACAAGATTCCCGAAGGATTCACCATTGCCAGCGTGATGCTTGCAGGTGGGCGGGGTCGCGTAGCTGCCCTGAATTCGGCGCTCTGCCTGGGAGCCATGACCGTGCTCGGTGTTCTGGTGATTAATCTGCAGCCCAGCTGGGTGCGGGCTGGGTTGCCTTTGTCTGCTGGTGTGACGATTTATGTTGCGGCTACGGATCTGGTTCCGGAGGTAAATCGGGAGCCGGGGATTAGGATGGCTCTGGTATTTTTTGCCGGTGTGATTGTGTTCTTCCTGCTGAGGATGCTGGGACCTCTGTAGGTCGTGTTTGTGCATGATTTGCTACTTAGCGCGTACCGCAACGACATAACCTAATTAGCTGGCTGCAATAGCAGGATTACGGTAGTGGCGTGGGTGAGGGGAGTTCCGGTGGGGGTGGTGGCGGTTCCAGTGACAGTGATGTTGTAGGTCTTTGGAGATGTTGTGGCCTGATTGCCGGGGTAGATACGATCTCCGCAACCGCTGCAGAGTGTGATGGAGATCGTTAGGAAGACCCATGTGAAGAGAATGGCCTTTTTGCGGAGATCTCTTCTGCAAAGGGCTAGGCCGGCCATTGGAAATAGAAGAAGCGCCAGCGCAGAGGATGGAGCGATGGAATTGTGGTGGAGGGCTGTGGTCTTTGGGGTGGTGATCGTCAAGTTGAAGGTGTTGGAGGTAGTGCCCGGCGGCAGATAAGTGGGGTTAAAGGAGGCGATTGCCAGGGGAGGGAGTCCGGTGGCGGCCAGTGTGATGGGGCTGGAGAGGGGGTTACCTTGAAGCTGGACGGCGAATGTGAAGCTGGCGGAGCTGCCTGCGGTGATGGTCTGGGTCGCTGGGCCTGTAGTGGTGAGGGTGAAGTCGGAGGTAGGGCTGGTGCCAATGCCGATGAGTTGCGGAGTGGAGGCGCTGGGGGTGAAGTTAGCCTCTCCTGCGTAGACAGTGATGAGGCTATGGAGACCGGTAGTAAGAGAACTCGTGGTGAAGGCGGCATCGCCTGTGGAGGAAACGTCTGTGGTGAACAGAGTTGTGGGGCCGTCGAGAAGGGTGATGGTGCCCGTGGGGGTTCCAGCAGTAGTGCTGGCTACGTGGGCGTTAAGTGTGATGGGAAGTCCGGGAGCGAGAGTAGTCGCAGAGGCGGTTAGGGTGGTCACGGTTGGCGCTGGAGTTATGACGAGGCTCGATGGGGATGTGGTGAGAATGTAGTTCCCCGCTGCCGGTCCAGAGAGAGTTGCGGTGAAGGGATAGGCTCCGGTTGGGGAGAGATTGGCGGCAGTAGTGGTAAAGGTGGCGGATAGAAGAGAGGCGTCCCGCGGTAGGAGACCGGCTAAGCTGCCGTTGAGGGCGGGTATGGGTTGGCCATACAGAAGCTTGGCGGGAGTGATGGAGGCCATGAGCTGCTGTGGAGCGACAGTGAGGGAGAGGGCGGAGCTTTGGGCGGAGGGATGGGTCTGGTCTCCGGCGTAAGTTGCGACGATACTGTGATTGCCCGCGGGAAGAGTACTGGTGCTTAGAACAGCGAAGCTTGTGGCGGCGCCCGAGCTAGCAGAGCTGACAGTGAGGGTGGCGGTACCAAGAGTTGTCGTGATGGTATCGAACGTGTCCAGGAAGGTGACGATGCCGGATGCATTTGTGGCGGTGGCAAGGGTGGCAATGAGTTGTCCGGTTCCGTAGACAATAGTGCTGGGCGCTGTGAGGGACAGAGTCCCTGGAGTGGTGGAACCGAGGCCGGCGATGGTGTGGATGGTGTTGTCCGTGGAGATCTGGCGGATGCGCTGATTGCCTGTATCGGCGAGCGTGAGAAGGCCGGAGGAAGATGTGGTGGTCGTGCGTGGTGTGTCGAGTGAGGCGGTGGTGGCTGGGCCCGCATCTCCGCTGTAGGTCTGGGTTCCCTGCCCGGCTATGGTGGTAATGATGCCGGTTGTAGCGTCTATGCGGCGGATTCGGTGATTGGCAGTATCTGCGAGGTAGAGATTGCCGGCAGCGTCAATCGTGAGGCCGTGAGGGAGGGCCAGAGTGGCTGTGGTGGCAGAGCCGTTATCGCCGTTGTATCCGGCAGTGGCTGTGCCAGCGATGGTGGTGATGATGCCAGTAGCGCCGGTGACCTTGCGTATGCGGTGGTTGTGGGTGTCGGCCAGATAGAGGTTGCCGGAGGGGTCGAGCGTGATGCCGGTTGGGGAGTCTATGGAGGCAGAGATTGCAGGGCCGTAGTCGCCGGAGAAACCTTGTATGCCGTTGCCAACGATGGTGGTAATCGAGCCAGTGCTGGTAGTTATTTTGCGTATGCGGTGATTTTGGGTGTCCGCGATGTAGAGATTGCCAGTGGTATCGAGGGCCAGAGCCGTGGGGAGGTTGAGGTGAGCTGCTGTGGCAGATCCACTATCTCCGTCAAAACTCGGGGTGCTACCGGCGATAGTCGTAATGGTCCCTGTGGCGAGGTTGAGTTTGCGTATGCGGTGGTTGTGTGTGTCGGCTATGTAGAGGTTTTGGCTGGCATCGAGGGCGAGGCCTTGCGGGGAGTCGAGTTGGGCTGCTGTTGCAGGGCCTGCGTCGCCAGAGAAGCCCTGCGTGCCGGTGCCGGCGATAGTGGTAATAGTGCCGGCGAGGTCTACCTTGCGGATGATGTGGCTGGCGGTCTCGGCAAGGTAGAAGTTACCTTGGGTGTCGAAGACGATGGAGGAGGGAAGGATGAGGGGAATGGTGGTGGCAGAGACAGGAGCCGTTTGGGCGGGAGATTGCAGGGGCAGCAGCGCGAGCAGGAGAAGGATGGTCAGCCAGATTGGGCCAGACCTGCGGCGCTGAGGCTGGATGGTGCTCTGCTGAGCCATGTGGAGTGTTCGTCGAGACTACATTATAGGGACTCAGCCCAGCAGCGCAGCTTTTAAGTATCGAGAGGGATAAAAAAGACGCTGCTCACAGAGGTACGAGCAGCGTGGACAGAACAACGTTTTTTTTGACAAGTGACAAGAATTGGGACATGCGAGCCGTCCCGTATTGGCGCTATTCGGCGATGGTGCGGTTGCGTAGCGAGCCGAGCTTTTCGATGGTGACGATAATCTCTTCGTTGGGCTTGAGCCAGCGTTTTGGGTCGCGGCCAAGTCCCACGCCTTCAGGGGTCCCGGTGCTGATGATGTCTCCAGCTTCGAGCGGTGTGGTGCTGGAGATATAGGCGATCAGCGCAGGTATCTTGAAGATGAGATCGTTCGTGTTGGAATCCTGGAGGGTCTCTCCGTCGATCGTGAGTTTGATCGAGAGTGAGTGAGGATCCGAAACCTCGTCAGCGGTGGTGATGGCGGGGCCTATAGGGGTGAAGGTGGGGAAGGATTTCCCGAGCGTCCACTGAGACGTGGAGAGCTGGATATCACGGGCACTCACATCGTTGACGATGGTGTAGCCAAAGACGTACTGCTGCCAGTCCTCTGGGGCAATCTGGTAGCCAGGTTTGCCGATGACTACACCAAATTCTGCCTCGTAGTCTGGCTGTGTGCTGATCCTGGGAAGGATGACGGGATGGTCAGGGCCGACGACCGAGCTTGAGAGCTTCATGAAGACGGTGGGGACCTTCTGCACCGGCATCTTCGATTCGTCGGCATGCTTCTGATAGTTCAGGCCGATGCCGAAGATGCGCGGCGGGCGCTGAATGGGAGCGTGGAGCTTGACGCTCTCAAGCGGAAGGCGTGGGGCCTTCGTGAGCTTTGCCTGAATCTCGTCGAGTGCTTGTTTGCCGGCTTCGATGATGCTGAGGACCGTGGGGTAGCCGAGCGAGGAGAGATCCACGATATCGTTGCCGATGAGAACGCCGGGGGTCGGGATGTCGATGCTGAGCGCCGCAGCGGGGACGGAGGCGCTGGGTGTCGCGGGTTGTCCATCCGCGATTGCGGTTTTGGCCGAAAAGGTTACTAACTTCATGCTTACTTACTCCTTCGATTCATTCCAGACTTCACCGGTGGGATAGGCAAAGCGGGTTAGTGATTGTTCGCGAATCTGGATGCTGTAGCCGGGTTCGGTGGGAAGCAGATAGTGGCCGTTACGGATTTGAACTGGGGTTAGGAAGTGCTCGTGGAGATGGTCTACGAATTCGATAACGCGATTCTCGATGCTAGCAGAGACGCTGAGGAAGTCGAAGGCGGATAGATGCTGGACGTACTCGCAGAGGCCAACGCCGCCAGCGTGTGGGCAGACGGGGACGTTGAACTTCGCGGCCATGAGGAGGGTGGCGAGGTTCTCGTTGACACCACCTACACGGCAGCTGTCGAGCTGGAGGACGTCAATAGAGCCGGCCTGGAGGAGCTGTTTGAACATGACACGGTTATGGCAGTGCTCCCCTGTGGCGATGCGAACCTCGGGAACTTCGCGACGAATACGGGCATGGCCGAGGATGTCGTCGGGGCTGGTGGGCTCTTCCATCCACCAAGGTTTAAGCGCCGCAAGCTGGCGAGTGCGCTCGATGGCTTCGAGGACTCCCCACTTCTGGTTGGCGTCAACCATGAGCTTGTTCGTCCAGCCGATCTCTTCGCGGACGATTTGCCCGCGGCGAAGATCGTCAGCAGGATCGCCGCCCACTTTTAGTTTGAAGTGGGTCCAGCCTTCGGCCAGGGCTTCGTGGCAGAGGTGACGAATCTTTTCTTCGCTGTAGCCGAACCAGCCTACGGAGGTCGTATAGGCGGAGTAGCCTTGTTCCTTGAGAAGCGCTAGACGTTCGGACTTGCCGTTGCCGCGTGCTTTGTTGAGAATGTCGAGGGCTTCTTCTGGAGTAAGGGCATCGTCGATATAGCGGAAGTCTATGGCTTTGAGGAGCTGCGCCGGCTCCATGTCGGCGAGGAGCTGCCAGAGGGGCTTCTTCTCAGCGCGGGCGTAAAGATCCCAAACGGCGTTGAGAAGGGCTCCGGTGGCGAGGTGAATGACGCCCTTTTCGGGGCCTAGCCAACGGAATTGGGTGTCATCGGTAAGCTGGCGGGAGAAGGCACAGAGGTCGTCGGTGATGGAGCTTAGGGAGCGGTTGACGACGTAGCGGGAGAGGTAGCGGACGGCCTGGACGACGAGATCGGTGCCGCGACCGAGGGTAAAGGTGAGGCCATGACCTTCGAGGGCAGAGTTGGTCTCGAGGATGCAATAGGCAGCGGAGTAATCGGGATCCTTATTGACTGCGTCGGAGCCGATGTGGTCGCGGGATGTGGGGAAGCGCAGATCGATGACGCGGACGCTGGTGATAAGAATTTCGTTCAAGTGTGTGGCTTCCCTTTCATTAACTTCTGAAGATCGAGATGGGTGAGTAGATCAGGCTGCGGTCCAACCACCGTCAATGGGGATGACAGCTCCGTTGATGAACTCTGCTTCGCGGGAACAGAGGTAGCGGACGAGAGAGGCGATATCCTCCGGAGTGCCGAGACGCCCGATGGGCTGGCGGGCGACGAGTTCGGCGCGAACTTTTTCTTTCTCGTGGGCGTGATATTTGTCGAGGTAGCCTTCCACGAATGGTGTCTGGACGGTTCCGGGAGCGATGCAGTTGATGCGGAGTTCCTTTGGATAGTCGACGGCGATCTGACGAGTCAACGCCTGAACCGCACCTTTGCTAGCGCAGTAGGCAAAGCGCTGCTTGACGCCAACGGAGCCAGCGACCGAACCAATGTTGACAATCGAGCCGTGCGATGCGAGAAGCAGCGGGAAGGCAGCTTGGGTGACGAGGAAGACGCTATGCACGTTGACGAGCATGACACGAGCGAAGTCCTCTTCGGAGGTGCGGGTGATGTCGCCGACGAGGCCTATGCCGGCGTTGTTGACGAGGATGTCGAGGCGAGGGACGTTCGCGAGGGCAGCGGCGATGGAGGCGGAGCTCGTGACGTCCATTGCAACGGCAGTGGCGTGAGGCAGCTCGGCGGCGAGGGACTGGGCCGCGGGGAGATTGAGGTCGGCAATGAGGATGTGGGCACCGGCGCGAGAGAGTTCACGAGCGGTGGCGGCACCGATGCCGCTGGCTCCTCCGGTAATGAGAGCGATCTTATTTTCCAGGTGAAAGGTATTAGTCATAGGCTGAAATATCGATTGGATTACATGAAAAGAATACCTCTTTTTACGCGATGGGATTTTAGAAAGATGATGGACGATCGCGGAGGCTCTGTGATTTGGTATTAGAAGCAGGGGCCGGGGACGCATGGAGCCTTCGGATGGTAATCTTCGACTGACTTTGCAGGAGAACTCGTAGAGTCATTCATAAAAAGGGAGCAGGGGCATGCCACGTCATTGTTTAACGCTGGATTTGAAGGATGATGCAACCGCTATCGCGGAGTACAAACAGTATCACGTCAAGATCTGGCCAGAGGTGAAGAAAAGCCTGTTTGATGCTGGTGTTCTGGAGATGGAGATCTATCTTCTGGGGACGCGGATGTTCATGATTATGGATGTCGATGATGAATTCTCCCTATCGGCAAAAGCGGCAGCGGATGCGGCTAATGCCAAAGTCCAAGAGTGGGAGGCCATTATGGGCAGGTTCCAACAGCCGCTTCCCCAAGCCAGGCCTGGACAGAGGTGGATGGTGATGGAGCGCGTGTTCAGTCTTGCGGATCAGTAGAGAGTAAGGACGCCTGACGAGATTTTTGCGGCTAAGGCGACGATACGGATGAAACCAGGGCCGGGTGAACGATTGTGTAATACTGCCGATCCGTAAGATAACAGATGAAGTTTAAGATTATGGGAAATGAGAATTTCTCTGAACCTGACGTATCACAGCTAGTTCGCGGGACAGGGTAAATCGAGGCAGGACAGGGAAAAGCCAAGGTCCTATAATCCTCGGTGAAGACATCCTGAGGAGGTTCTCCTATATGAATACGAATCGAGTTAGTTTTCTTGCGGCTTTGACCCTTGGCGCGGCAATGATGGTGACCGGATGCAAGAGTGCGCCCCCACCAGCTGCTGCGGGAGTACAGAACTCCGATGGATCGATCACCAATCCGGATGGGTCAGTAACGTATCCGGCGGGCGTGAAGCCGCCGACCGCAACAGTAAGCAAAAACCCTGATGGATCGATCACGAACGCGGATGGGTCGGTGACCTATCCGGCGGGCGTGAAGCCGCCACAGGCAACCCCACAGCCGGCACCGGCAGCACAAGCGGCGCAACCTGCCGACCCCGCCTCGGCTCCCGCTAAGGCTCCTGCTGCGGCAGCGCCAGCCGCTGTATCGAGAACTGCTCCGACAGGAAGCCGTGTGACGGTAACTATTACGGAGACGCTGGCGGCAAGCAAGAATAATGTCGGCGACAGATTTACAGGTGTTCTTGCTGAGCCGGTTGTGACCTCCTCTGGCGCTACCGTGTTTCCGCGGGGAACGCGTGTGGCGGGGGAGGTAGTGGCTGCCAAGGGCAGAGGCCGCTTCAAGGGGGCTGGCGACCTGGGGATCCAGCTGACCTCAATCGGCGATGTCAGGGTAAGCACAAGCGAATATGAGAAAACGCAAGCGGGCAAAGGCAAGCGAACTGCCGGAATGATCGGCGGCGGTACGGGGCTTGGGGCTATCATCGGCGGCCTGGCTGGTGGCGGAAAGGGCGCTCTGATCGGCGGCTTGGCCGGCGCTGGCGCTGGTACAGCTGCCTCTGCCTATACGGGAAACAAGGACGTCGTGATCCCGTCGGAGTCGGCGGTGACCTTCACACTAACGGCGCCAGTATCGGCAAAAAAAGCAGGTTGATTTGGAAGTTCCTGGCAAAGGGCATCTGTTCCCCAGGAACAGATGCCCTTTGCTTTTAGTGCGTTCGATGCAAGGAGGCTACACTGGAACTATGCGTCTGGCGCCTACCTTCCTTCTATCCGCAACCGATGTCTCGCACTTTCCTTCATCGGAAAAGACGTATGACGCCCCCGAAGTGGCCTTTCTTGGAAGATCGAACGTTGGAAAATCGTCTCTGATCAATTCACTGCTGGGGTCGAAGCAGGCTCATACCTCGTCGACACCCGGACGGACACGCGCCATCAACTTCTTTGCATTGCATGAGGGCGCTGGCGACAAGCTGAAGTTGAAGCCGACGCTGATCTTTGCTGATCTTCCCGGGTACGGGTATGCGAAGATCTCAAAGTCTATCTCCGCAGAGTGGCCGAAGTTTATCGAGCCCTATCTGGCTGAGCGGGAGACATTGGCGCTGTGCATCTGCCTGGTGGATACGAACATTCCACCGCAGCCTAACGACACGCAGTTAATCACGTATTTCAAACAGACGCAGCGTCCATACCTTGTGGTTGGGACGAAGGCTGACAGGCTGTCCAATAACACCCTGATGAAGTCGCTGGCTGCGCTGAAGCGGGAGCATGGGGTGGACGAGGTTCTGCCCGTGTCGGCCAAGACAGATGCGGGCACGAAGGCGCTGTGGCAGAGGCTGATGGCTGTAGTGGAGTAAGCACCCCCTCCCCGTACAATATCGCGCAAAGTATTCAAAATACATTGGTTATCCTCGTACTTGGTATGACCTATTGGATTAAAAGGAAAAGCCCCGGACAGTTCCGGGGCTTTTTCTTTTGATTCTAGTTCTATTTTATCAGTTGAGCGGAAACTAACATGCAGATCGTATCTACGATATTTTGTTGGGGTTACGTGGCATTGGGGCTTGACATGCGATTTTGGTCAGTCATGGTGAGTTCTTTAGGACGATGCCGGAAAAGAGTACCTCTGCTTCGGGTCTGGGTCAGCTGAGGGAGCGTTGATGCGGGGCTGGCGTTGGAGAGTGCGCGGGGCGGGTTCGAGCAGCGGCGGAGGAGTGTGTCTTCGGGCATGAGGAGTGCAAGGGCGCGAAGGCGCAAGGGCGGCCACTGTGTCGAAGGTGAGGGTTTGGAGAATCCAGTGCTGCTGAGTGTGGACCGTAATGCTGGGGTAAAGAGCGGAAGCTGAAAGTTGGACTGGTTATTGCAGGCGGCCGTCAGGCGAGGTACAATTGAGCTCCGGAAACTACGGGGCACTCCGGGCAAGTCTTCAGACAGATCAAATCTACAATTTTAATTTTCAGCGGGTCCACGGGCTAGAATTCTCTTCCTCTTCCGTAAAGCGGATTGGAAATGACTTACTGATACTGGACCTTCAACGAAGGCTCCGGAACTCCTGCCTGCGGTTCATCACGCTCACAACCCAACTGGTTAGCAGATTACGCTCTGAAAGGAAGACCCGATGCGTAAACTGTCGTTAGCGCTGCTTGCCCTGTCCCTTGCTTTCCCCATAGGACGGTGCCAGACCGCTACATCCGCACCAGTCTGGTTCACCCTCAACGCGCGGGAGGGAGATACCATTACAGCCACTGGGTTCATTACTCTTCGCTTCGGCCAAGTGACGTCTACCTGTGCGGTGGCGGGGGGCACGGGCCCATGTAGCGCAGGCAGCGGAGCGCCCAGCCCTGAGGCATGGACTCCCCCTCAGACGTTCACCAGCGGATCAGGTACGACCGTTTCCGTAGTAGTGGGCGCAGCGGCGTTCGGCAATGTGGACCCGCTATACGGCGTGTACAAGACGGTGCAGGTGGAGGAGCAAGCAGTAGCGCAGAACATCACGGTAAATGGGCAACCCGTGACAGTCCCGGCGCTCACGACCACATCCGCGCCAGTCTGGTTCACCCTCAACGCGCGGGAGGGAGATACCGTTACGGCCACCGGGTCCATTACTCTTCGCTTCGGCCAAGTGGCGTCTACCTGTGTGGTGGCGGGGGGCACGGGCCCATGTAGCGCAGGCAGCGGAGCGCCCAGCCCTGAGGCATGGACTAGCCCTCAGACGTTCACCGCCGGGTCAGGTACGTCTGTTTCCGTAGTAGTGGGCGCAGCGGCGTTCGGCAATGTGGACCCGCTATACGGCATTTACAAAACCGTGCAGGTGGAGAAGCAAGCGGCAGCGCAGAACATCACGGTAAATGGGCAGCCCATGACAGTCCCAGCGCTCACGACCACGTCCACCTGCCAACTGGTAGCAACCCCAAGCTCCATCGCTTTCCCAAACACGCCTCTTGGATACACCTACTCCTCCCCCGCCAGCATCGTAAGCAATTGCCCGACAACCATCACTGTTACTGCCGCCCGGATCTCTGGTGCGCCTTTCAGCGCATCAGGGTTCGTGACTCCATTTTCGGTGGCTCCCGGTCAGACACACAACTATGCGGCCGTGTTCACGCCCACAAAGACCGGAAGTGCAACCGGGAGCATAACCTTCGTCGGCAACGGGACGGCTCAGGACCTGTGGGTGTCACTCACTGGAACCGGTACCCCTCCCCAACAGGGGCTCCTATCCTTCAGCCCAACCGCGCTGAGTTTCGGCAATGTAACCGTCAATAGCACGCAATCCCAATCGGCGACGATCACCAATACTGGGGCAGCATCGGTTACCGTTTCTGCTGTCACCGTGGCGGGAGCAGCATTCTCACTTGGTAATCTGACAACCCCGTTTACGCTGCAGACCAAGCAATCGAGACAGTTGACCGTTGGCTTCGCTCCAACAACGAATGGCTCCGCTGCAGGAACCTTGACGATCAAGAGCAATGGTCAGAATGGAACGTTGACCGTTCCCCTGGCCGGGACTGGCGTGTCTCATTCCGTGGCCTTGTCATGGAATGGAACTGGGTCCCAGATCGCTGGTTTTAATGTGTACCGTTCCACTGTTTCTAGCGGACCCTACTCCAAGGTCAACGGCACACTTGTAGTCCCAACCAATTATTCCGATCAAACCGTAGTTTCGGGGACAACCTATTTCTACGCAGTCACAACGGTAGATACACTCGGAACGGAGAGCGGATATTCCAATCAAGCAACCGCCGCTGTGCCGACCCCGTGAAAATAATGTTGATAGGAACACGAGATCGTTATTTCCTTGCGGCGCGAATGCGCGAACTCACAGTGGCGGAGTTCCTCGGACAGGTATCGGTGCCGAATAATGCGCTTGTGTTCTCCGAAAGGACCAACAAGCGGGTGGTCGGAAGTACGTAGAAAAAGCGCGGCGGTCGCGAAGACAACTTCGCAAACCGCCTTTGCCTTTCGTGTTTGAAGTCTTTCAGTTACTCGCCGTAGTAGTCGAGGCCGAGGTGGGTGATGAGGCCTTCGCCCATGATGTGGCGGAGGGTGTTTTTGAGCTTCATGTTCTGGATGAAGAGATCGTGCTCCGGGTAGACGCCGGGCGCGGAGTCGGGATCCTTGAAGTAGAAGCTGAGCCACTCCTGGATGCCGAGGCCGCGCAGGCTGGGCGTGCGGGCTGCGAGATCCATGAAGAGGACGAGGTCGAGGGCGAGTGGTGCGGCGAGGATGGAGTCGCGGCAGAGGAAGTCTACTTTGATCTGCATCGGATAGCCGAGCCAGCCGAAGATGTCGATGTTGTCCCAGCCCTCTTTGTTGTCCCCGCGAGGTGGGTAGTAGTTGATGCGGACCTTGTGGTAGATGTCCTTGTAGAGGTCGGGATGCAGCTCGGGCTGGAAGATGTGCTCGAGAACGCCGAGCTTCGAGACCTCTTTGGTCTTGAAGGACTCGGGATCGTCGAGGACTTCGCCGTCTCGGTTGCCGAGGATGTTGGTGGAGTACCAACCGCTGACGCCGAGGTTGCGTACCTTGAAGGCAGGCGCGAGGACGGTCTTGAGGAAGGTCTGGCCGGTCTTGAAGTCCTTGCCACAGATGGGAGCGTTCATCTTCTTCGAAAGCTCTTGCAGGGCGGGGATGTCGACTGTCAGGTTTGGTGCGCCGTTGGCGAAGGGGATGCCTTCCTTAAGGGCGGCCCAGGCGTACATCATCGACGGGGAGATGCCGGGGTCGTTGTCTACGAGGCCCTTCTCGAAGGCTTCGAGGGTCTGGTGGACGGCGGTCTGCTCGAGGTAAATCTCGGTGGAGCCGCACCAGATCATGACCTGACGGTCGGTCTTCGTTTTGAACTCGGCGATGTCGTTGCGGATCTGGTTAGCGAGGTCGCATTTGTTCTTGCCGGTCTTCACCTTCTTGCCTTCGAGGCGCTTGACGTAGTGCTGGTCGAAGACTGCGGGCATCGGCTCGATGGACTCAAGGAAAGGACGCATCTGTTCGAGTTGGTCGCGATCGAGAACCTGCGCGGTCTTGGCTGCGTCGTAGAGGTTGCCGCCGAAGATATCCCAACCTGTGAAGACGAGATCGTCGAGTTGGGCAATGGGTGCGAAATCTTTGATGAGCGGGCTGCGTTTATCAGTGCGCTTGCCGAGACGGATCGTGCTCATCTGAGAGGTGGAACCGATGGGTTTGGCAAAACCACGGCGGATAGCTTCTACACCGGCAATGAGCGTGGTGGCGACGGCTCCCATGCCGGGGATCATGATTCCAAGTTTTCCTGTTGCGGGCTTGATGCTGGCCGCTTCCTGCGTCGCGGCTCCGGGTGTGGACATGCTGGGCAATACCCTTCTATGAGTCAATTTTCCGAGGGTTCGGAGACCTCAGTATTGCTCACCGCGAAGGGCAGGTGCAAATACGCGACGACCGCGTTTTACTTGACCGCTAACTATGCAGACTGCACTTGAATGCGGTTCTTCCAGTGCGTCCAGACGAACCAAACGATGCCGGCAACAAGAATCAGCTCGACACCAAGGTGGAAGCGGTGAAAGATGGCTTTGAAGCGAGGATCCGTCTCCCATTTGTCGCCGAGCTTCATGCCTACGTAAGCGAGAACGTAGCACCAGGGCCAGGAGCCGATGAAGGTGTAGAGGTGGAAGCGTAGTTGCGGCATTCGGGCGATGCCGGCCGGCAGAGCGATGAAGGTACGGACGACCGGCAGGAGACGGGCCACGAGGACGGTGAGGCCACCGTACTTGTGGAAGAAGTGCTCTGTGCGGTCGAGGTCGTGGCGGCTGAGGAGGACGAAGCGTCCGAAGCGCTCTACGGCCGGCCTTCCTCCCCAGGCTCCGAGCCAGTAGGCGGGGATGGAGCCGAGATTGCACCCGATGGCTCCGGCGGTGGCTACCCAGAGGAGCTGGAGCTGACCGGTGTGAACCAGATAGCCGGCGAAGGGCATGATGATCTCGGATGGCAAGGGGATGCAGGCGGACTCAATCCCCATGAGAAGGGCGATGCCTGCGTAGCCACTGGCGGAGATGACGGCAATGATGAAGGTTGCGAGGGTGGTGATGATTCTCTCAGACATGCTGTTGCAGTATAACGGGCCGCGAATGCGCTAGCATTACAGAGGAGAGTTTAACCATGTCAGATACAGCTACAGCAGCAGTTCCCTCTTCGGCTGGTAAGCCGCAGAGCGCGTATGGTACGCATGATCCATCGAAGCCACCGGTGAAGAGGCAGATCGTGTGCTTCAGCTTCTACAAGGTGATGCCGGAGTGGCGCAGGCTTCCGGCGGAGGAGAAGGCGGCGCACAAGGCCGCCTTTGGGGAGGTTCTGGCTCGGTGGAACAAGCCGGGGGAGTTCGTGTCGCTGACGTATTCGACGGTTGGCACACGGGGCGATGTGGACATGTGCGTGTGGTCGATCGGATATGCGATCGACGAGCTGAACGAGATGCGTAGCGAGTTGATGCAGACTCCTCTGGGTGGGTATCTGGACACGCCGCATAACTTCCTGGCGATGACCAAGCGCTCGCAGTATCAGATCGATCGGCCGGATGAGAGCGAGGGCGAAGGGCGTGGAGCGATTCGTCCGGGTGGGCAGAAGTACATCTTCATCTACCCGTTCTGGAAGACTCGTCCGTGGTATCTGCTCTCGGCTGCGGAGCGAAAGCGGTTGATGGATGAGCATATTCGCATTGGGCTGAACTATCCGCGAGTGAAGCTGAATACGACTTATTCGTTCGGAATCGACGATCAGGAGTTCGTGGTGGCGTTCGAGACCAACTTTCCCGAGGACTTTCTGGACCTGGTGCAGCAGCTGCGCGAGACGGAGATCAGCATGTACACGCTGAAGGACTTTCCGATCTTCAGTTGCGTTCGTGTTCCGGCAGCGGAGATGCTGGATCGACTCGGATAGCTATGGCGACGAAGACCCTGGTCAAGGCGTCGATGACTACGGCTGTGAAGCGTTCTGGGGCGAAGAATCCGCTGGCCCCAGAGCGCGTCGCGGCGATTCTGGAGATTTTGCGGAAGACGTATCCGGGGGTTGTCTGCGCGCTGAACCATCGGAGTGCGTGGGAGTTGACTGTGGCGACGATCCTGTCGGCGCAGTGTACGGATGTGCGGGTGAATCTGGTGACTCCGGCGCTGTTCAAGGCGTTTCCGACACCGAAGGTCATGGCTGCGGCTTCGCTGCCTGAGCTGGAGGAGTTGATTCGGACTACCGGTTTTTTTCGGAATAAGGCCAAATCGATCCAGGGGGCGGCACGGGTCGTCGTCGAGGAGTACGGGGGGAAGGTTCCGCAGACGATGGAGGAGATTCTCCGATTGCCGGGGGTGGCTCGGAAGACGGGGAATGTCGTGCTCGGGTCGTGGTTCAAGATTGGCGTGGGAGTGGTTGTCGATACGCATGTTATGCGCATCTCGCGGCGGCTGGAGTTGACCCGGGAGACGGCTGCGGAGAAGGTGGAGCGGGACCTGATGAAGATCCTTCCGCAGGACCGTTGGATCGACTTCTCGCACGAGGTTATTCATCATGGGCGGCAGGTATGCGTGGCTCGGAAGCCACGGTGTGTGGACTGTACGCTGGAGAGGCTTTGCCACTCCTCGGACAAGACGTGGAGCTCGCACTAGGGGGTACCCCCCTCCCCCCCCCGGGTACCCCTGTTCAAGTTATTTGTTTGCAGTGAGATACGCTTTATCGTCATGCTAAAGTCGTCCATATAAAGGGCTTACGGGTAAATTCGTCTTTTTGAAGGGGTTATGGGTTTTAACGGCGGAAGCCCTGGTTTTGGCCGGGCTTTCTTTGATTCTGTTTTAATTATAGCGAGTTGAGGGAAACTAATCGGCGTTTGCATGTTGTTGGTTTTGCTTGGTTTGAGTAGGTTTGGGGGTTGACATGTAATTTTCGGGGTGGGAAAGCACTCGGGTCGCTGCGCTCCCCTTCGGAGATGCGGGGGTTCTTCGCTATGCGTTTGACGGTGAAGCTGTCAACCGCTCCGTTCAGAATGACGGGCTTGCTTCTTGAGTTGGCTGGGTTTGAGTAGTTTGGGGGTGACATGTATTTTCGGGGTGGGAAAGGCGCTCGGGTCGCTGCGCTCCCCTCGGAGATGCGGGGGTTCTTCACTATGCGTTTGACGGTGAAGCTGTCAAACGCTCCGTTCAGAATGACGGGCTTTCTTCTTGGCTTTCTTCTTGACGAGCTTTCTTCCTGACGGGCTTTCCTCTTTTAGTCTGGCTGGGAGGAAGAGGCGCGGTTCGGGACTTGACAGGGCTATTGGGCGAAGTGGTCGGCGAGGGACTGGATGAGAGCGGGGATGGTGGGTTCGGCGGCTTCGAGGTGCGGAAGGTAGCCGAGGTCATGGAGGGTCTGAGAGGTGATGGGGCCTATGGAGGCGAGGGTGATCGTGGCGGGGAGGGTGAGGTTGGCGGCTTCTAGCAGCGCGATGAGGTTGCGAGCGGTAGAGGCGCTGGTGAAGGTGATGGCGTCGGGATAGGTGGCGGGTGAGGTGAAGAGGGACTGCAGGGCTGGGATGGAGTCCGGGGGCGTCTGGGTGCGATAGGCGTCGGCTATGGTGACGTGGGCTCCGGCGGCGGTGAGGGTCTCGGGGAGGATGTCGCGGGCTTGCTCGGCACGGATGAGGAGCATGCGCTTGCCCGGGGCTTCGGGGATGAGGGCCTCGGCCAGGGACTCGGCGATGTACTTTGGGGGGATGAGGTCAGCCTGGAGGCCGATTCCCTGCACTGCTTTGGCGGTGGCTGGGCCTATGACGGCGATCTTCGGCAGCTTTGCGCCAACTCCTTCCATCAGCTTTTGCGGCTCAGCGGAAGAGAGCGGATCGCTGGCGCGATGGCCCACCTTAGCGACGGTGAGGCCGTCGCGAAGATGGGGCACCCGATCTATGAGATGGGGCGCCCGATCCAGGAGATGAGGCACCCGAGTGATTCGCTGGGAGAAGATCTCGACGGCGTTGGCGCTGGTGAAGAGGAGCCAGTCGAAGGTGTCGAGTTGCGCGAGGGCGGCGTCGAGGGGTGCGTAGGTTTCAGGGGGGATGATTTCTATGGTGGGGATGAGGAGAGGGGTGGCCCCGAGGGCTTCCAGCTGGGTGGCCAGGTCGGAGGCCTGGTGGCGGGTTCGGGTGATCAAGATGCGTTTGTTGTTCAGTGGGAGCATCTCTTACAGATTGTAGTTTGTGGCGGTGGGATATCCATCAGCAGGAGCACCTCAGAGGAACATGCAGGGGCCTACTGGCCAAAGTTACGTCGGGAAAAAGTCTCGTCAAGAAAAAGCCCGTCATTCTGAACGGAGCGTTTGACAGCTATGGAAGATCTCCTCTCTGGAAGCGTTTCAGCAGAAAGAATCTATGGAGCGTCCCAGGCTCCTTGACGAACCCGCGCCTAAACCACCAGTGCGGCGGCTCCCGCAATGATCAACGCAAACGCCCATAGCAGGTCAAAGTTGAACCACGTGTGCCGTAGCAAGCCGAGCCCCCACCTCTCATAAAATTGATAGAAGAGAATCGCCACCGCCCCTGCGACAAGAATCAGACCGAGCGTGTGAACCAATACGGCCAGAGCTAAGAGGGAAGGTGCGATTCCAGCCAGGCTGGAAGCCACGCTGCTATGCATCGAGTGGTGCATCCCCTGCATCGGGGGCGCCAGCAGTACGGGAGCAAGCATCAATCCGGCCCCGTGCGCCGACGCCATCAGAAAGGACCACACCGTCAGATCGCGAAAGCCCACCCGCATTCCCGCCCCGCGAGGATGTCGGGAGCGAAACACGCGGTACAGACCAAGCGCGAACAAGATCGCCGCAACCAGAAACTTCAGCGTTGCAAATGGAATCTTTAACTGCACCAGGCCGACAACCGCAAGCGTCAGAGCGATTGCAATTGCATGGCCCAGCGCGATAGGCACCAACGCCCGCAGCACCGCCTTACGACTGCGCTGCTGCAGGCCCAACGACAGTGCGAACAGCCAGCCCATCCCCGGATTCAGTCCGTGATACGCCCCGAGGAAGATCAGCATGCCCCATCGCCACGAGCCGCTCACGGATAGCAATACGAATCGGAAGATGCGTCGCCACCCTCCAGATGCACCTGATGGCCACGCAGGTCTCCGAACTCCAGGAAGAACCTGGGATCGAGCGCCATGCCATCCGGGTTCACATCCACCTTCACCATCCAGCCATCGAGACGCTCGGGATAAAACTGCTTGTCCCAGGCCGCATAGAGTGAATTGGTGAAGTAGACGCGCTTCCCATCGCGGCTCAACTCCACCATCTGTGGACCGCCGTTCAGCGCCTCGCCGGAGTGCGCCGGGTGCGTCGCCTTCCGCACAATTCCGCCCAGATGGATCGACCCGATAAGCTTCGGATTATGCGGATCGGAGACATCATACTGCCGCATCTCGCCCGTGGCCCAGCAGGAGGCGTAGAGTCTCTGGTCGTCAACGGAGAGGTTCAGATCGGTCAGCAGCGGAGGAACCGCGCCGAATCCCTTGAGGATCGGAGGCAGCAGATCCGCAGCCGCTGGTTCGGCGGGGATCTCGATGACTTTCTTCGCGTCCCATTCGTCACCATCCTTGAACCAAAGCCAGATGGAGCTCGATAGATCCTTCAGCGAAACGACGACGCCCGCGAATCCATACGCCTTCGTCGGATCGTGCGCGGGGCGAAGCTCCAGAACCATCTGGTACTCCGCGCCGAAGTCAATCGTCTGGATGCAGCGTCGCTTGCGCAAGTCGAAGAAGTGCAGGCTGTGTCCGTACTTGCCCGCCAACAACTCTTCGGGGATGACTCCGCTCTCCACCATCCTCGGCGTGCCCCACTCGCTGGTGACTGCGGTGTCATAGCCCAGGTGCCAGGCGAAATCGTAGCCCAAATACTGTTTGCCGCGGTCCACCTCCCACCGGCCCAGCGGCTCGAACGTGTAGTGGTCCAGCGCGAAGATACCGCCGGGCCCTTCGCCATCCGGAGCACCCAGCGCGCTCATATATACTCCATCGGGTCCGCAGTGGATCGTGTGCGGTCGGCTGTAGCCTGTGCGCCGTGCCAGTTCCTCCGGTTCGATGACCTTCACGATCTTCGGCTGTCGCGGATCGTCCTTGGTATCCAGAATATGAATGCGCGAGGATCGCAACCCTGGCACAACCAGGTAACGCCGCTCCAGGTGCGGATGCGCGGCATACGGACACAGCGCCGAGCTGCACGCGTTCCAGCCAAAGTGATGTAACTCATCGCCCGCCTTGGGCATGTTCGTCCGGCCTGTTATCTGCCCGTAGGTGCTTGACTCTGGGTCTACGTCCACTACGACAAGGGCGTCCGGTTTGCCGTCGCCGTTGGGGTTGAAGGCCGCTACGTACGCCAGCTTTTCATGCGGTGCCTGCGCGGCCAGCTTCGGAGAAGGATAAAACGTTGGATCAGCTTTCCATAGCATAGTGAATCCTTCCTAGCCATAGATTCCTGATGGGCTTCGACGCCCGGGCCGTTGGGAAGAAATGGCCACGAGCGGAAATCATAGGTGTACTTCAACGGGAAGGTCAATAGCAGTGGTCGAGCGGAGAGGGACACCTCACAATTTCGGATAGACCGCTATTCGGGAGCCATTCTGAGTGGAAGGTGAAGTCGACGAGCCAGTCCAAGCGGAAGAAATCAGAGGAGATCCAGCTCTCTAAACATAAAGCTTCCCATCAACTCGTCCGAGGCATACAATGCCGTTCGCCAATAGCAATACAGGTGGCTCGTATGCTGAAGCCTTTGTTCGTCCTTTCCGCATTCCTGCCTTTCGCACTCTCACCACAGCAACCGGTTGCTGCGCCTGCCCAGTTGGCTATTCCCGCTGACGCCGCGCGTATGGTGAATCCGATAACGCCGACTCCCGAATCCCTGGCTCGTGCCAAGAAGATGTACGGTTACGAATGCGCCATGTGCCATGGAGAGAATGGCAAAGGCAAAGGCGATCTCGTCGCCGATATGAAGCTTGTCCTTAAGGACTACACCGATCCCGCCTCCCTGAAGGATCTGTCTGACGGAGAACTCTTCTACATCATCAAAAATGGCAAAGGCCGGATGCCCGGTGAAGGCGACCGCGCGAAGGCGGAAGAACTCTGGAATTACGTGGTGTTAGTGCGATCGTTTTCCAAGAAGGAATAAGGCGAAGCCCCGACTTTTGATGGTCGGGGCTGGCTGGGTTGGAACGCCTTGTCGGACTATACCGGTGGCCG
>Ga0193743_1000881_pt1 | contig 23261 bp, 12 predicted proteins | sample L2c2metaG_FD_143038 | JGI IMG/M metagenome (GOLD analysis project Ga0193743, IMG submission 143038) | Soil microbial communities from a riparian zone of the East river system, Colorado, United States - L2c2 | ecosystem: Environmental > Terrestrial > Soil > Riparian zone | place: USA: East River... | reverse complement strand
GCGCACGACGAACGTGTCCAGCAGCAGTCCGACGCCGATGATGAAGCCGACCTGCACGATGTTGCTGATACTGCTGGCCGTCAGGCCCAGCATCGACGCCGCGAAGATGAGGCCCGCCGACGTGATCACCCCACCGGTCGATCCGACGGTGCGGATGACGCCCGATCGGATGCCGCGACCCACCGCCTCCTCGCGGATCCGCGAGATGAGCAGCAGGTTGTAGTCAGCGCCCACCGCGACGAGAACAAGGAACGCCATACCAGGCACGTTCCATGAAAGTTGTTCTCCCAGCACGAATTGAAAGAACAGGACGCCGATTCCCACCGCGGAGACATACGACAGGATCACCGACGCCACCAGGTAGATGGGCGCCACCAGCGACCGCAGCAGCAACACCAGGATGAGGAACACGACGATCAGCGTGACGATGATGATCCACTCGACGTCGCTGTTGTAGTAATCGCGAATGTCCCTCTGCGCCACCGAGAATCCCACCATCGAGACCTTGGCGTCGGCAAGGGTTGTGTTGGGCAGTGCGCCCTGTGCGGTCTTGATGATCTCCTGCACCTGATCCATTGCCGCCGTGCTGAACGGGTCGAGCGCGGTCTGCACGAGGTAGCGCGCGGTGTGGCCGTCCGCGGAGATGAACAGTGTCGCGGCCTTCTGGAACTCGGCCTGGGTGAGGATCTCCGGCGGGATGTAGAAACCCGACATCGGTGGATCCGGGCCATCGCGCTTCATCGCCAGCAGGAACGCCGATGCCTGGTCCATGCCCGAGCCGATGTCCCGCGTCCTGTCGACGAGCGTCTGGACGCCGTCGGCGAGCTGGCGACTGGCATCCGCGAGCTGGGTGACTCCGTCCTGCGCGCTGGTGAGCTGCTGCTGGATGCCTGCCGGATCGGCAACGCCGAGCTGCTGCGCCGCCGCGGTCGCGTCATCGACGGTCTTGCCGAGCCCGGGAACCACTTCGTCGAGCGTCTGGGCCCCAGTCGTCGTCTCGAGTTTCTGACCGAGATCGGACAGTTTGGTCAGCGTTCCGTCCTCGTACGCGGTGACGACCTTGTTCAAGTCGTCGCGCGATGCGACGCAGCGCGGGTCGAGATTGCACAGCGGATTGCCGTTGAGCACGTTGACGAGCGGATCCGCCCACGCATAGATGCCCGAGATCTTGGAGATGTTGTCGTCGAGCTGCTTACCGAGCGCTTGCATGTTGGCGACCAGGCCGGAGGAATTGTCGACGTCGTTGAGCGACTTGCTCCCGCCGACCTTGGTCTGCATGTCCGTAAGTGCGCTCACCAGGCTCCGGACCGGCAGGATGGCACCGACGACCTTGCCTTTGACGTCACCGAGGACGTCGGCCATTTGGTGGGCTCCCCCGCTCAACCGGTTCAGATCCGAATCCCCGGCCTGGATCTGCGTCGACCCGTCGAGCAGTTTGTCACCGACCTCGCCAACCTGGTAGCTGGTCTTGGCCTGCTCGAGCACGTCGCCGGTCGGTCTGGTGATGCCCCGCACCAGGTCGATGCCGGGAAGTGCGCTGACCCGGTGTGCCAGCTGCTCCAGATCGGCCAACGCCCGTGGCGAGCGCAGGTCCCCGTTGGGTGACGTGACCATCAGAAACTGCTGCAAAGTGCCAGCCACCGGGAAGTGCGCATCCATGGCGTTGTAACCGCGGTTGCTCGGCGCATCGTCCGGCAGCGTCTTGCGGTCGTCGTAGTTGTACTTGGCCAGCGTCACGGATGCTGCCAGCGCAATGAGGATCACCAGGCTCGCCGCGAGGTGAATCCTGGGCCTGCGCGCGATGTGCACACCGGAGCGGCGCCAGAACCGGCCCGTCATGTCCTTGCGCGGCTTGATCCAGCCTCGGCGCCCGGCCAGCACGATCAGCGCGGGCAACATCGTGATCGCCGCCAAGTAGCCGGTCGCGATGGTGACCGACAGGGAAGGGCCGATCGTCTGGAAGATGCCCAGCGTCGTAAAGGCCAGCCCGAAGAAGGCAATGGCCACCGTTCCCGCCGACGCCGTGATCACTCCGCCTATCGAGGCGAGTGCCTCGACCAGGGCGTCGTCCGAAGTCCTTCCGTTCCGCACCAATTCGTGGTAGCGGCTGAACAGGAACACGGCGTAATCGGTTCCCGCACCCATCAACAACCCCGTCATCAAGACGAGGGTCTGAGGCCCGACGGGCAGCCCGTGAAGGCCGAGTCCTGCCACCACCTGTTGTGCCACGACGAGGGAGACCCCGATCGTGGCCAGCGGCAGCAGCATCGCGATCACGTTGCGGTACACCACCATGAGGATCGTCAACACCATCAACACCGTGACGATCTCGATGAAGTGCTGGTCTTCCGCCCCGATCGAGGTGAGATCGTCCATCGTCGCCGCCGGGCCGACCACGTTGGCGGTCAGGGTCGTGTTCGCCGTCGTGTCCTCGACGATCTTGACGACGTTTCGATAGGCCTGCTGCCCCTCGCCGGTGCCCATCACCCCGACCATGTTCACCGGCAGCTGCCAGGCCTTGTCGTCGGTGCTCTGGAGGGCTTGCTTCAGCTCGGGGATCGCGAGGAAGTCCTGCGTCCCCACCACACTCGATTTGTCCGCGTGGAGTTTGTCCACCAGCGTCTTGTAGGTGGCGTCATCGGCGGGGGTCAGCCCATTCTGGTCGCTCAGGATGACGACCGCGACGTTCTCCGAACTGGGCTCCTTGAAGGCCTGCTTCATCTCGGTGCTTGCCACCAGAACGGGAGAGTCGCTCGGCAGGAAGGCAGGTGGCTTCAGCACGGCCACGACCGGCAGCGACGGAATCGCCAGGAACAGCGCGATCGCCAGCGCGAGCCACGTCGCGATGACCATCAGCGGGTGGCGGACGATGAAACGGCCCAACGCCGGAAACCCCGCCCCCTTGAACGGTTTCCGGAGTTTTTCGCCGCCAGGCATCCTCATGGCGATCACGTCACTTCGCGGCCATGACGCCGGCCTTCTCCTCGAGGAGATCGGCGGCGGTCTCCACGCTTGCCCCCGGTTTGGTCAGCTGGGTCGCGACCTCACGGGCGCGGGCGGTGAAACGAGGAGCCAGCACCGTACGGAGGTCGGCGAGCAGCCGGTCCTGGTTGGTGGACGAGAAGCGCCGGGAGGTACCCACTTCGAGCCGCCTCACCTGGGTGGCCCACACCGGCTGGTCGGCTCCGACCCACAGGATCAGGGTCGGCACGCCGGCCCGCATACCCGCGGCCGTGGTACCCGCGCCGCCGTGGTGCACGACCGCCCGGCAGGCGGGGAACACCACCGCATGATTCACCGCACCCACCAGCTTGACGTGATCACCGTGAGCGGTGTCGTCGAGATCCCAGACCCCTGAGGAGATCAGTGCCCGCTCCCCCAGCTTCGCGCATACCGCACTGATCATGGCGACCGCCTCCGCGGGAGATTCGACCGGCATGCTGCCGAATCCGAAGTATATCGGTGGTTTGCCGCGAGCGATCCAGGAAGCCACATCGTCGTCGGTCGACGTCGGCAACTCCATCGTCAGAGCGCCGACGAACGGCCGCGTCCCGTCCCACTCCTCGGACAGGCCGGGGAAGAACAGTTGGTCGTACGCCTGGATCTCGAGCGCGCCGCCCTCGACGATGCGCCGTGCGCACCGGACCGTCGCCGCAGGCAGGCCGAGTTTGTGCCGCTGTTCGTCCTCGGCGTCCTTCATCATCCGCCAGTGCAGCCATTCGATGGCGGCCCACACCGAGCGGATCAACGGTGGCGGCGCCGGAATCGGGACGGCGCTGCTGTTCACCCTGGCCGGGAAGTAGTGCAGCGCAGCCAACGGAATGCGCTGATACTCGGCGACGTTCGCTACCACCTCCTGGTAGGTCGTCCCCGTCAAGATCAGGTCGGTGCCCTCGGAGAGCGCCACCAACGTCGCGCTCATCTCCGCCCAACCCTCGGTGATGTACTCCATGCCCTTGCGCACCAGCGTGACGGGGTTCTGGATCTTCCAGAACTCGCGGAAGAAGTCGGCCTCCAACTGCTTCTGCGAATCGGGCCCGTAGGCGACCACACCCGGCACGCCCGCGGACTCGACGAAGTCGATCAGGTTGGGCGGTGCCGCCATCCGTACCTCGTGCCCGCGGCGCAGGAGCTCGCGCCCGACCGCCGCGCACGGTTCCACGTCACCCCGGGTGCCGTGCACCGCCAGGGTGAACCTCATCGGTTCGTCCCTGCCTGCCATCGATCCACCCGTCCGTCTGGGAGGCGGGATCAAGCCGTCTCACGCATGGAGGTCACGACCACCTCACGGCCTTCGGCCACGCCGGCGTAGACCTCCTTCATCGCCTCGACGTACTGGGTGACCGACTCCCGGGCGATCGGGTTGTCCGGGAAGGAGACCGTCAGTGCGGTCTCGTCGTGCACGCGCCCCACCCACATGCAGATGTGGGCCGGACTCTTGCCGTCGCTGTACGCCCGTGCGTTCACCCCGTCGAGATGGGAGGCGACCACCGCGGAGAGCGGGGGCAGACCGGCATCGAGGTAGGCCAGCATGGGGAATCCGCGCTGCGACCGATGCAGCCACGGCACCAACTCCAGGACCCGGTCGAACGGAACCTTCGCCAGGTCGGTGTTCGCGTCGAAGGACTTCTGCGCCGCACGGGCCGTCTGGGCGAACGAGCCAGGCGTCACGGGTACGCCGACCGGGATCATGCCGGTGAACCAGCCACACGTCATGAACTCCTCGGGAGTCGTGCGCATGTCCTTCGGCGTCATACCGTAGTACGCGTCCACCCCGGTCAACCGGTACTGCGCGACGGCTGCGGCGGCGAACACCCCGCCGACGAACCGCGAACCCGCGGCAATGCACGCGTTTTCGAAGCGGGCCGTCTGCTCGGCGTTCATCAACTGGGTGACCATGAGATCGCCGCCGCACGGAGTGTTCGGATCACCGAGTGGCAGGGAGAACTCCGGAAGGGTCCCGTCGTTGCTGCTCGCGAAGTCGATCCAGCTGCGCACCGGCGGCGAATCCGCAGTCAGCGCCGACGTGTACTGATGCTGGCGAACGCAGAAATCGTCGTAGCCGCTCGGCTCAGGCAGCTGCGGAGGCGCACCGCCTTCGAGCAATGTGGTGTAGGTCTGATGGATCTCGACGAACAACATCGCCATCAGCATCGGGTCGGTGTGGACGTGGTCCATGATCACGTAGAAGCTGAAGTGATCCTCGTGCTGAATGATCCCGAAGCTGAAGCAATCCCATTCCGCCATGGTTCTGGTGTTGAGGACCAACTGGTGGAAATCGTCGGCCGCCATCGCACCATGCTTGGTCGGGACGAACTTGATGTCGTTGGGATTCTGCATCGTCCGCCGCACGATGCGGCCGTCATCCCTGTACTCGAACCAGCTGCGATACGTGTCGTGGCGACGGAGATGGGCGTTGATCACGTAGTTCATCGCCCGCTGGTCGCACTGCCCCTGCTCATCCCACGAGACGGTCACCAGGCGCGAGTAATCCAGCCCGCGCTCGGCGAATTCGTGGAAGCCCCGAACGTGCTGGGCCTGCATGTAACTGGCCGGCACAGTACTCACCGGCGCAGCCATCGCCTTCGCCCGTGATGCCGGTGAACCATGCCACGACACGACCGAACCCGTTCCCGGCTCCCACTCCTCGAGCCTGACGATCTCCAATGCCCCTACGAACACCGTTCACTCCTCACTGCGCGCAACACCCAACACAACTACGACACCCGAAGCCTGCGGAGACCTCATGCAGCCACCTCCGCGGGCTCCAACTTTCCGCAGAGGGAGTCCGCCAATCCACGAATCGTGGTGATGTCGGTTGCGGTAATGCGTATCCCCGTCTCCGTCTCCACCCGGGTGCGGAGTTCGAGGTTGCCCAGCGAGTCCAGCCCGTACTCCGAGAGAGGACGGTCCGGGTCGACGGACCTGCGCAGGATCAGGCTGATCTGATCGGAGATCAGCCGCCGGAGCCGGGCAGGCCACTCGTCGCGCGGCAGCTCGTTCAGTTCGGTGAGGAACTGACTGGTACCGGAGCTGCCCCTGCCCAACGACTGGAATGCCTCGGCGAACTTGCTGGTCTGCGCGAATGCCGTCAACCAGGGCGTCCCGGCGATCGGCGCGTAGCCGGTGTAGCCGCGGTTGAAGCGCGCAAGGACGTCGAAGGCATAGGCACCGTCCTCCGGTGCGATGGCCATCGAGCCGTCCTCGGCCATGCCCTGGCCCTTTCCGATCTCGGCCCACGCCCCCCACGCGACGGCGCTGGCAGGCCGACCCTGCGCGCGGCGCCAGTGCGTGAAGGAGTCCAGCCAGCTGTTGGCCGCGGCGTAGGCACCCTGGCCGGGCGAACCGACCATGGCCGCGGCCGACGAGAACGAGCAGAACCAGTCCAGCGGTTGAGCTTTCGTGGCTTCGTGCAGGTTCCACGCGCCGTAGACCTTGGGCGCCCAGTCCCTTTCGACCAGCTCGTCGGTGATGTTGCCGAGCGTGGCGTCCTCCACCACCGCCGCCGCGTGCAACACGCCACGCAGCGGAAGCCCCGTGGCGGTCGCGTCCGCCACCAGGCGCTCCGCGGTGCCGCTCTCGGCGATGTCACCGAGTGACACCTCGACCTCGGTGCCGCGTTCGCGGATGCGCTCGATGGCTTGCAGCACATCGGCTTTCGGGCCGGACCGGCCGTTGAGGATGATCCGTCCGCAGCCTGCCGACGCCATCTTGTCGGCAAGGAAGAGCCCGAGGCCACCCAGACCGCCGGTGATGACGTACGCACCGTCGGAACGGAAAGCCGGCGCCTGGTCGGGCGGCTGGACCACCCTGTGCTTGCCGGTGTGCGGGACGTCGAGCACCAGCTTGCCGGTGTGCTCGGCGGCTCCCATCACCCGAATGGCGGTCGCGCCGTCGCTGAGCGGGTGGTGCGTGGTCTCCGGCAGCGGCAACGTACCGTCCGCGATCTGCTGGTAGATCGTCTCGAGCAGACGCCGCAGCTTGCCAGGGTTGGTGATCGTCAGCAGCCCCAGGTCGACGGCGTAGAACGAGAGGTTGCGGCGGAACGGGAACAGCCCCATCTTGGTGTCGCCGTAGATGTCCCGCTTGCCGATCTCCACGAACCGACCACCGAAGCTCAGCAGTTCCAGACCCGCCCGCTGGGCGGCACCGGGCAGCGAGTTGAGCACGACGTCGACGCCGTATCCGTCGGTGTCGCTGCGGATCGCGTCCGCGAACTCGGTGCTGCGCGAATCGTAGACGTGCTTGATTCCCATGGTGCGCAGCAGTTCTCGGCGATCGGGGCTACCCGCGGTTGCGAAGATCTCGGCGCCCGCGGCCCGGGCGATGGCGACGGCCGGGCGGCCGTCGCCACCGGTGGCGGAGTGAATCAACACCTTGTCGCCTGCCTCGATCCTGGCCAGGTCGTGCAGGCTGTACCAGGCGGTGGCGTGCGCGCTTGGCACCGCTGCCGCCCGCTCCTCGGGCACCCCTTCCGGAATCTTGACCGCGAGGGCGGCATCGCAAGTGACGAACGTGCACCACGCACCGTTGGCGGAGATCCCGGCGACCCGGTCACCCACCTGGTGCTCGGTGACACCGACGCCCACCGCGGTGACCTCACCGGCGAAGTCGGCACCGAGCTCGGGCAACCGGCCCTCGAAACTCGGGTACCGGCCGAACGCCACCAGAACGTCGGCGAAGTTCAGGTTCGACGCCGTCACCGACACCTCGATCTGACCCGGTCCTGGCGGCACGCGGTCGTAGGCAGAAAGCTCGACCGACTGAAGGTCGCCTGGCTGGCGGATCCGAAGACGCATGCCGTCCCGCTCGGGCTCGACCACGACTGACCGCCGCTCGTCGGGCTGCAGCGGGCTCAGGTTGAGCCGAGCCGTGTACCACTCGCCGTCCCGCCAGGCGGTCTCGTCCTCATCGGAACCGGCCAGCAGCTGCGTGGCAACCAGCTCGGCACACGTGGCGTCGTGGACGTCGATCTGGGTGGCGGCCAATCCCGGATGCTCCATGCCGATCACCCGCATCAGCCCGCGTAGCCCGCCCTGCTCCAGGTTGGCGACGTCACCCGCACGCACCGTCTGGGCGTCCCGCGTGACCAGAAACAGCCGAGGCGGCTCGCCAACGATTTCCGGGAGCTCGCGCGCGATGCGCACCAGGTGGCGCACCAGGTCTGCACCCTTGCGCGGGGCCTCGGCGTCCGACGTGCCGTCTCCTGGCGTGACCACCACAACGCCTCTGAACGCGGATGCCGTGAGCTGCGCCCGCAGTTGCTCGGCGTTGGCCTCGTGATCGGCACGCTGCGGCCAGACCATCGTCGCGATCTGAGCCTCCTTCACCTTCAGCGCTTCGGCCAACTCGGTCGCGAACATGTCGGACCCGTCCGACGTGCTGACCACCAGCCAAGAGCCCGCCTCGACGGCCTCGGCCTCGGGGGTGTCCTGCCGCTTCCAGTCGATGGTCAGGAGCCGCTCGTTGAGAGTGCGGTCACGCTGCCCCGCCTCCGAGACGCCGGTGCCCATGCGCAAGCCGGTGACCGAGAGCAGCACCGCGCCGTGCTCGTCGAGCACCTCGATGTCGGCCTCGACCGCCGCCGCGCTGGCGCTGGCCAACCGCACGTAGCAGTAGTGGGCGTTGCGGGTCGATGCATGCGCGCGCAGACGTCGCACGCCCAACGGCAGCATCAGCGTTCCTGTGACGTCGGAGTGCAGATCTGGGTGCGCACCGACCGCCTGGAAGCAGGCGTCCAAGAGCGCGGGATGCACGCCGTAGGCGCCTTGCTGGGATCGGATCGAACCCGGCAATGACACCTCGGCCAGCACGGATCCACCAGGTCCCTCGGTGGTGTGCGCGCTCGTCAGACCGGTGAACGCGGGGCCGTACTGGATGCCCCGTGCGTCGTACCAGTCCCGCAGCTCGGCACCGTCCAGTTCTACCGGATGGGCGGCCAGGAGCTCGGACATCTGATACGCGGCCGGCTCGTCCTCGCCGTCCACCGCACTGAGTACCGCTGTGGCCCTTCGGGTCTCTTCACCGTCGAGGTGAGTCTGCACCTGGAACTCGACGACACCGGCCGGGGTGGTCGACGCGACGGCCGACACCGGGGTGTCCTCCTCGAGCAAGAGCATCGCCTCGAAGGTGATGTCACGGGCCTCGGAAGCCTCGCCGATGACCGCGCGGGCCGCGGCCAACGCCATCTCGCAGTAGGCAGCACCCGGCAGGGCAGCCACGCTGTGCACCTGGTGATCGCCGAGCCACGGCTGCGCGTTCGTGCCGACGTCGGACTGCCACACGTGACGTTCGGGCACCTCGGGCAACCGGACGTGTGCACCCAACAGCGGATGCACCGCGAGTGTGGATGCTCCCTGCTCCAGCCCGTCGCGGGTAAGGATCAGGCGAGGATGCGTCCACGTCGGTAGCGGCGCGTCCACCAGGGCCCCGTCGGGCCACAGCACGGAGAAGTCGATCGCGGCACCTGCGCTGTGCACGTCCGCGACGAACCCGCGCAGACCGTTCGGCAGCTCCTGTTCGCGACGCATGCTCGCCAGCGTGGCCAGTCGGATGTCGAGGCTGCGCGCGTTCTGGTCGACGGCGTGGGTGAGCAATGGGTGCGGCGCGAGTTCGCCGAACACCCGGAATCCGTCTTCGAGCGCCGCCTGCACGGCTGCGCCGAACCTGACCGCGTGCCGCAGGTTGTCGACCCAGTAGTAGGCGTCGAAATCGGCAGGATCACGCGGGTCGTACAGCGTTGCCGAGTAGTACGGGACCTTCGGCTCCATCGGCTCGATGTCCGCCAGCACCTCGGCCAACTCGTCGAGGATCGGGTCGACCTGAGGTGAATGCGATGCGACGTCGACCGCCACCTCGCGCGCCATCACGCCGCGCGCCTCCCACTCCGCGACCAGTGCCCGGACCGATTCCTTTGCCCCGCCGACGACCGCCGACGACGGCGATGCGACCACGGACAGCACGACGTCGTTGACGCCACGCGCGGCCAGCTCCGAAAGCACCTGCTGCGCAGGCAACTCCACCGACGCCATGGCACCGGAACCCGCGATCGTCGCCATCAGCTTGGACCGACGGGAGATCACCTTGACGCCGTCTTCCAGCGACAACGCGCCAGCGACGACGGCAGCGGCCGCCTCGCCCATCGAGTGACCGATGACGGCTCCCGGCACGACGCCGTAGGCCGTCAGCGTGGCGGCCAGCGCGACCTGAACCGCGAACACGGTGGGCTGCACCCGATCGATCCCGGTGACCGTCTCCGAAGATGACATCGCCTCGGTGACGGAGAATCCAGACTCGGCTGCGATCAGCGGTTCGATCTCCGCGACCGTCTTGGCGAACACCGGCTCGGCGGCCAGCAGACCCGCACCCATCGCGGCCCACTGCGAGCCCTGCCCAGAGAACACCCAGACCGGGCCGTGGTCACCCTGGGCGACCGCAGGCTCGACGGGCAGTTCGCCGTCGGCGAGCTCCCGCAGGGCGGTGACCAACTCGGTGTTGTCGCCGGCCAACGCCACGGCCCGCACCGGCCGGTGCGCACGCCTGCGTGCCAACGTGTAGGCCAGATCCGACAACTCGGCCTCGGACTCGACGTGGTTCTCCACCCAGTCGGCCAGTCGGCCTGCCGTCCGGTGCAACTCCTCGACCGAGGTGGCGGACAGCGGAAACAGCGTCCGCCCCGCCAGCTGGCCTGCGGTGCCGCCGGACTGCTCAACCGTGCGTGGCGCCTGCTCAGCCGGTGCCTGCTCGAGAATCGCGTGCACATTGGTGCCCGAGAACCCGTAAGACGACACCGCCGCGCGCCGCGGATGATGACCGTTGGTCGGCCATGGTGTCGGCTCTTCCGGCACGAAGAGATTCGTTTGAACGCGGGCCATCTCTTCGGGCATCGCCGTGAAGTGCAGGTTCTTCGGCACCGTGGCATGTTGCAGCGCGAGGATGGCCTTCATCAGCCCGACCGCACCGGACGCGGACTGGCTGTGCCCGAAGTTGGTCTTCGCCGAGCCCAGTGCGCACGGCCCCGTGGTCCCGTACACGTGGGCGAGGCTCGCGAACTCGATCGGATCACCGACGGGCGTGCCGGTGCCGTGGGCCTCCACCATGCCGATCGTCGTGGGATCCACGCCGCCGGCCGCCAGGGCCGACTGGTAGGCCGCCACCTGTGCGTCGCGGGACGGCGTAGCGATGTTGACCGTGTGGCCGTCCTGGTTGGCCGCCGTACCCCGCACGACGGCGAGGACGCGGTCCCCGTCGGCCTGAGCGTCCTCTAGCCGCTTGAGCAGCAACACCACAGACGCCTCGCCGGAGACGAATCCGTCGGCGTTCACGTCGAACGCGTGGCAACGTCCCGTCGGCGACAACATGCCCTGAGCCGATCCCGAGGACATCTTGCGGGGTTCGAGCATGATCGACACGCCGCCCGCCAGGGCGAGGTCGCTTTCGCCGTCGTGCAGGCTGCGGCACGCCATGTGCACCGCGAGCAGGCTGGACGAGCACGCAGAGTCGACCGTGTAGGCCGGACCGCGCAGACCAAGGTGATAGGCGATTCGCCCGGACGCCATGCTGAAGTTGTTACCTGTGAACCCGTAGGGACCTTCGATGACACCGGCGTCCGCGGAAAGCAATTCGTAGTCGCAGCCCGTCAATCCCATGAACACGCCACCGAGGGACTGGGCCAACGTCGCCGGGTCGATACCGGCATGTTCCACGGCCTCCCAAGCGGTTTCGAGCAGCAAACGGTGCTGCGGATCGATGCCGGTCGCCTCGCGCTCGTTGATGCTGAAGAACTCCGCGTCGAACCCGGCGATGTCGTCGATGAACGCACCCCATTTGGAGACGGAACGGCCCGGCACACCGGGTTCCGGGTCGTAGTACTCCTCGGCGTCCCATCGATCCAGCGGCACCTTCGTGACGGTGTCGTCACCGCGCAGCAGCGCCTCCCATAGAGCTGCCGGCGAGTCGATGCCTCCCGGCAGGCGGCACGCCATGCCGATCACGGCGACTGGGGACACCGGTGTGTCTGCCACGTAATTCAACCTCTTCCACGAACGTACTCAGGGCCCCGACCGGGCAAAAAGTGCAAAAAATGTAAATTGGCTGAGCCGCGGCAGTGCGGCCACTCGCCCTCTCTGTTTCCTGTCAGCAGTCGCAAATATGAGTCGGAGCCTAACGGCCGCACAGGACTGAAGTGCGGTAGTTCGGGCAAATCCCCAACTGTCTTCTCACCTCCAACATTGTTCGGCGGGAAGATTACACCGGCAGCTACCAGTTCGTCTTGTTCAACCAAAACAGGGCCATATCCAGGGGAAACACTGAAAATTGACGCCGGAGATCAATTTTGGCGACGAGAGCGGGTGGCTGCAATGTTACGCCGATGGCAGAGTTAGCAAATTTTTCTTGGATGAACTCCGAGTTTCCGTTGTGTGTCTCGGCAAACTTTGGACAGAAACATACCGATGGTCGAATTCCGGTCCGGAATAGCCATTAGTGCAGCGGAATAGACGTTTGGGTCCACATTGCAACACCGGAAATCGACGCCGACCGTCAACTATGGCGACGTGTCGGACCCGACTTCTTCCGGCGCCGCGGATTGTCTGTGCAATCGCGGCCGCCATAACAGTGTGGCGTGGAGCCGGTCACCCTGGCAACGTTGCGGCCCGGCCGGCGGACCCATCTGGTGCCGCCGCACCCCCTGGAGGCAATCCTTCGACGAGAATGGCTGTCCCGCAGGCACTTCACGCGGACAACAGATGTTGTCTGCACTCAGTTCAGATCCGCGCCAGGTTCAGGATGTGGCGACATCCGGGCCGCGGTGTCGCTAGCCGGTCGCGGTGGCGCGCTCGGCGAACGGCGAACCGAACTCGGTGACCGGCGCGAAACCGTGCTTGCGGGCCTGCGCCACCCCCCGGCGGATCAGCGCGGCGGTCGCCACGAATCCGGCCTGATCGCCAACCACCAGAGGGGTCAGTAGCCGGTTGTGCACGAACCCGAACGCCAGGCCGGTGGCCGGATCCGCCCACCCCAGCGAGCCGCCAAGACCGACGTGGCCGAATCCGGGCAGGATGCCGGGCAGCGGCAGGCCGTGGTAACCGAGATTGAACGACAGCGGCATGAAGATGCTGCCGTCGAGGCGCAGGCTGGGCGGGCTGGTCAGTCCAGCGACGAGTTCGGCTGAAAGGAACTGCACCCCGTCGATCGTGCCGCCGTTGGCGATGGCACCGTACATGCGGGCCAGCGCCCGTGCGGTGGCCACCCCGTTGGCCGCAGGGAGTTCCGTATCCAGCAGTGGGATGTCGCCCTGCACGGTGGCCTTCATGCCAGGGAAGTACATCGAGCCGAAACCGCTCGAAAACGGTAGGGCGGCCAGGTGTGGCGCGACCAGGTTGAAGATCGGGTTCTGCAACCTGCTCTGCGGCCCGATGATCTGGGCCGGCTGCGTGGGCGCGCCCGCAGGGGGCCGACCGAGGTGGAAACCGTCGGTGTTGAGCGGCTCGGCGAGTTCGGTGCGGATCAACTCCCGCATGCCACGCCCGGTGACGGCGCGGGCCAGGCCCGCCATCAGCCAGCCGTAGGTCAGCGCGTGGTAGGCGGGTCGCCCTCCCAGCCAGCCCATCGGGGCGGCCGCCAGGCGCTCCTCCATCAGGACGTGGTCCATCAGATCTGCCTTGTTGGCCCGGTTCAGCTGCGACAACCCGGCCCGGTGCCGCATCAGGTCGCGGACCGTGACGGCCGACTTCCCGTTGGCGCCGAACGCCGGCCAGTAATCGGCCACCGCGGCGTCGTAGTCGATCAGCCCACGGTCGGCGAGCCGATGGATGACGGTCGAGGCCATCCCCTTGGTCGCGGAGAACACCATGGTCCCGGTGTCGGCGGTCCAGTGCCTGGTGCCGCGGCGGTCCGACCAGCCGGTCCACACGTCGACGACCGGAACGCCGTCGAGGTAGATGGCCAGCGCGCCGCCGCCGAACCTACGTCCGGGAAACAGCTGGGAGAAGGCGCGCACGGCGCAGCCGAAATTGGCGTCGGCGGCGCCTTGGACGCCGTGCGGGAGCGCAACGCTGGGCTCCCGAGCTGAAGCAGGGCTCACAATCTAGTCAATTTACCTGTAACCGCGGCTAATCTGCCAACCGTTACGGATCTGTTAACTCAGCTCGACTCGGCGGCGTCGAGGATCTCCTGCGCAGCAAGCGCCGGAGTCAGTTCGCCGTCCCTCACCCGACGCTCGACATCGGCGCGGATCCGGCGTACGTCGGGGTGCGAAAGAACGCGGTCCAGTACGGTGTCGCGGACCATCGACCACGTCCAATCGACTTGCTGCGTGCGTCGTTTCGCGTCGAACTCACCGGCATCGGTGAGCACCTGGCGATGTTTGAGCACGGTGTCCCACAGTTCGGCCAGGCCCTCGCCGTGCAGTGCGCTCATCGTGAGAACCGGTGGACGCCACAGTGTTTCGCGGGGATAGATGAGGCGGATCGCGCCCGCCAGCTCCCGCGCGGCGGCCTTCGCCTCGACCGCGTGCGCGCCATCGGCCTTGTTGACCACCACAATGTCGGCCAACTCCAGCACACCCTTCTTGATCCCCTGGAGCTGGTCGCCGGTGCGCGCCAGCGTCAGGAACACGAAGGTGTCGACCATGTTGGCAACCGTCACCTCGGACTGGCCAACGCCCACCGTCTCCACCAGGATGACGTCATAGCCCGCCGCCTCCAGCAAAACGATGGTCTCGCGAGTGGCTCTGGCGACGCCGCCAAGCGTGCCCGAAGTCGGCGACGGTCGGATGTAGGCATCGGGGTGCACCGCCAGCCGCGCCATCCGGGTCTTGTCGCCAAGGATCGAGCCGCCCGTCCTGGTGGACGACGGGTCGACGGCCAGCACCGCGACCCGGTGACCCCGGTCGATCAGGTACATCCCGAGCGCTTCGATGGCCGTCGACTTACCGACGCCCGGCACCCCGGTGATGCCGACGTGCAGTGCCGTTGGTCGGCCTCCGGCCTCCGACGCACCGCCGGGTCCTGACATCAGCTCCAACAGCAGTCGCTGTGCCTGATCGCGGTGATCGGCCCTTGTCGACTCGACCAGCGTGATGGCCCTCGGGAGCGCGGCGCGGTCGCCGTTGCGGACGGCCACCGCGAGCTCGGCTTCGGAGGAGGGCTCCATCTAGGCGAGGTCGTAGCCGAGGCGCTGGGCCAACTTCTCCAGCAGGCCGATCGCGGCGTCGGCGATCACCGTGCCTGGCGGGAAGATCGCCGTGGCACCGGCGGCGTACAACTCGTCGAAGTCGCCGGGCGGGATCACGCCGCCGACCACGACCATGATGTCGGGCCGTCCCGCCTCGGCGAGCGCGTCCCGCAAGGCGGGCACCAAGGTCAGGTGGCCGGCCGCCAGGGATGACACCCCGACGACGTGCACGTCGTTGTCGGCGGCCTGACGGGCCACCTCGTCGGGCGTGGAGAACAACGAACCCACGTCGACGTCGAAGCCGATGTCGGCGAAGGCAGTAGCGATCACCTTCTGACCGCGGTCGTGGCCGTCCTGCCCCATCTTGGCGACCAGGATGCGGGGCCTGCGGCCGTCGGCCTCGGCGAACTTCTCGACCAGTTCGGTTGCAGCACTCAGATTGCTGACCTTCCCCACCTCATCCCGGTAGACGCCGGCGATGGTGCGGATCTCGGCCTGATGACGACCCCACACCTTCTCGAGCGCATCGGAGATCTCCCCGACGGTCGCCTTGGCCCGCGCGGCGTCGATGGCCAGCGCGAGCAGGTTGCCTTCGCCTTCGGAGCCGCCCCGGCGGCGACCATCGGCTTCGGCGGCCCGGGTCAGTTCGGCCAGCGCGGCCTCGACCGCCGCGGGATCGCGGTCGGCACGCAACTGCTCGAGCTTGGCGATCTGCTCGGCCCGGACCCGGCTGTTCTCGACCTTGAGGACCTCGATCTCGTGGTCCTCGTCGACCTGGTACTTGTTGATGCCGATTACCGTCTGCGCACCCGAGTCGATGCGGGCCTGCGTGCGCGCCGCCGCCTCCTCGATGCGCAGCTTCGGGATGCCGTCGTCGATCGCCTGCGCCATGCCGCCGTGCTCCTCGACCTCACGGAAGTGCGCCCGGACCTTTTCGGCGAGCTGATGGGTCAGCCACTCCACGTAGTAGGAGCCGCCCCACGGGTCTATCGGCCGAGTGGTGCCGGATTCCTGCTGCAGCAGCAGCTGGGTGTTGCGCGCGATGCGGGCCGAGAAGTCGGTGGGCAGGGCGAGGGCTTCGTCAAGGGCGTTGGTGTGCAACGACTGCGTGTGGCCTTGGGTGGCGGCCATGGCTTCGATGCACGTGCGTGCCACGTTGTTGAACGGATCCTGCGCGGTCAGCGACCAGCCCGACGTCTGCGAGTGCGTGCGCAGGGACAGCGACTTCTCGCTCTTGGGGTCGAACTGTGCGACGAGCTCGCTCCACAGCAGCCGGCCCGCGCGCAGCTTGGCCACCTCCATGAAGAAGTTCATCCCGATGCCCCAGAAGAACGACAGTCGGGGTGCGAACCTGTCGATGTCCAGGCCCGCGGCGAGACCCGCCTTGATGTACTCGACGCCGTCGGCCAGCGTGTAGGCCAGCTCCAGATCGGCTGTGGCCCCGGCCTCCTGGATGTGATAACCGGAGATCGAGATCGAGTTGTACTTCGGCATCTTGACGCTCGTGTAGCTGAAGATGTCGGAGATGATCCGCATCGACGCCTTGGGCGGATAGATGTAGGTGTTGCGGACCATGAACTCCTTGAGGATGTCGTTCTGGATGGTCCCCGCCAACTTCTCCGGCGGCACCCCCTGCTCCTCGGCGGCAGCGACGTACAGCGCGAGAATCGGCAGCACGGCGCCGTTCATCGTCATCGAAACCGACACCGTCGACAGGTCGATGCCGTCGAACAGCTGGCGCATGTCCAGAATGGAATCGATTGCCACCCCGGCCATTCCGACATCGCCCGCCACGCGTGGGTGGTCGGAGTCGTAGCCGCGGTGGGTGGCAAGGTCGAACGCCACCGACAGACCCTTCTGGCCCGCGGCCAGGTTGCGGCGGTAGAAGGCGTTGGATTCCGCTGCGGTGGAGAACCCGGCGTACTGACGGATGGTCCACGGCTGGTTCACGTACATCGTCGGATACGGCCCGCGGATGAACGGCGGCTCGCCGGGCAAGGAGTCCAACGGGTAGCCCGCGGCGACCACGGCGTCACGGTCGGCGCCGACGTAGACGGGCCGGACGTCGATACCCTCCGGCGTGGCCCAGCCCAATTGGTCGGGGGTGTAGCCGTGCGCGGCGGCGGCCGCGGCGACATATTCGGTGACGGCGGCCTCGGTCGGTTGATCTCCACTGCCCTCGCCGTCAAGGGGAACGTTGGCGAAGCTTCCGATACCTGTCGTGGCAGTCACCTCAGGCCCCCAATCTGGTGAGCAGGTCCGACAGCGCGCTGACCGCGTCGATCTTCGCGGTCAGATAGCCGTCAGGTTTCGAATCCGCTTCGGCGACCGCTTTTTCCGGGCCGGCGAGAAGGACGTGCGACACGCCCGCATTCCGTGCAGCATCGACGGCCGCCGATGCCTCGGTTGCGTAGCGCGCATCGGTGCCGCAGATCACCGCGACCGTCGCACCCTCGGAGTCCGTCACGGCTTCGATTCCGCCGGAGGCGAGCAGGTTCGTCGCGAACGTGGTGCGGATGTTGTGCTCGGCGAGCGGCCCGAGCGGCAGCAGCAGGGCCTTCGGCCGCGCGCCCGTCGCCGCGAGGTGCGCGTCGGACCGGTCCCGCAGCGCCTCGAAACCCGCCGCGTAGCGCGCCACCGCGGCGGTGTCCGTCCGGGCGGGCAGCGGCGCCTCGGCGAGGTTGGGGTACTCGTTGACGCCGGTGAGGGCGGTGCGCCGGTGGGCGATGTCGTTCCCTCGGCGGTCGCGGACCCGCTCGATCTCGGCGACGACGTAGTCGCCGGCGTCGACGAAGCCACCCCGGGACTCGACGTCCTGGAAGTGCTCCCATGCCTGCTCGGCGAGGCGGCGGGTCAGGTCCTCGACGTGCCACGACCCCCCTCCGGGATCCAGGACGCGCCCGACGTGCGATTCCTCCAGCAGCAACAGTTGGGTGTTGCGGGCCATCCGGCGCGCGAAACTGGCTGCGGTGCCGGGCAATCCGCCGGGGATGGCAGTGTCGAACGGCCGCACCCACACCGTATCCGCGCCCCCGACACCGGCCGCGAACGCGGCGAGCGTGGTGCGCAGCATGTTCACCCAGGGGTCACGCTGGGCCATCATGGGAGCCGATGTCACGGCGTGCACGGTGGCGGCACCGGCCAGTGGCTCGCCGACCACCTCGGCCACCCGGGCCCACAGCTGGCGCGCCGCCCGAAGCTTGGCGATCGTCATGAACTGGTCGTCGTCGGCGGCGTACCGGAAGCTCAACTGCCGCAGCGCATCCGCAACCGACACCCCGTTCTCGCCGAGCACCCGCAGGTAGCTCACGCCGACGGCGACGGCGCCCGCGAGTTCCCACGACGCACTGGCGCCAAGATCGTGGAAGGCGGGACCGTCGACGGTGACGGCGCGCACGCCGCCGTCGTACCCGACCGCCTTGACCGCGGTGCCGACGACCTCGTCGAGCGACGGCGTCGCCCAGCCGCCCAGTGCCGCGGTCAACGGGTCGGCACCCAGATCCACCGACAGCCTGGCGCGCCGTTCGTCGTCGAGATCGGTGACCAACGCCAGCACCGCGTCGGCGGCGACGACGTAGTCGGCACCCGCATCTCGGACGTCCAGGATCACAGGAACCAGTTCGAGGAAGACGCCTTCCAGCCACCGGTCGAGTTCTCCTGCGGCGATGGCGCCGGTACCCACCCGCAGCACCAGCGCACTGGTGCCCTCCGTCAACGCCGCCAAGATCGCCCCGTTGCCATCGGCGACCGATACCGCTCCCGGATGCGGGAACTCCTCGGCGACCTTCCAGCCCGACTTCACGTCACGCAGCGCGTCGCCGCCGCGGACGAACGGCCACTGGCCGGGCAACGGTGCTTCGGGCAAGCCGTCCAGGGCGGTGTAGAGCGGGCGGATCGGGAAGCCTTCGTACGTGGGCGAGTCGAGGAGCCGGTCGGGCTCGGCGCCCAGATCGGCCGGGTCCTTCCGGCTGCCCTTCGCCAGCACTCCCGCCACCGCGGAGCGCCAGCGCGCGCGATCCGCCTCAGTGAGGCTGGCACTGGACCCCTGTACGGACACCGGCATCTCCTGTTGTCGCGCGCGTGACTTACCGCCCGGCCATCAGGCTAAATGATCGCGATCACGCGCCTGACCGCCGGGCGGGCGACTCGCCGCCGCGCTGCCGTGAGCCGATCAGCAACTCCCCGTACTGTTGATAGACGTGAAGCCCGTCGTCAGCACGTTGCGCGCAGTAAGCGGCGCGATTGTCGCGACGGCGTCGCAAGTCTCCCGCCGACGGATCGTGATGCTGGCAACCGCGATTGTGATTCTCGTCGCAGTTGCCGTGTTGGTGCCGCTACCCACCGCGGTGCAGCTCCGGGACTGGGCCACCTCGGTGGGTCCCTGGTTCCCGCTGGCCTTCCTTGGCGCCCACATCGTGGTCACCGTGTTCCCCTTTCCGAGGACGGCGTTCACGCTGGCCGCCGGGCTGTTGTTCGGCCCTCTGCTTGGCGTCGCCATCGGTGTGCTTGCCAGCACCGTCAGCGCGGTCATCGCCCTGCTTCTGGTGCGCGCCGCGGGTTGGCAACTCAGCCATCTGGTCAAGCACCCGCGGGTCGACGTGCTGGACGCGCGGCTCCGCGCACGGGGCTGGCCGGCGATCCTGTCGATGCGGATGATCCCGGCGGTGCCGTTCTCCGTGCTCAACTACGCGGCAGGCGCCTCTGCCGTGCGGGTGGTGCCCTACACGCTGGCCTCGTTCTTCGGCCTGCTGCCGGGCACCGCCGCCGTCGTCATCCTCGGTGATGCGCTGACCGGAAACGTCAGTCCCCTGCTGTTCCTGGTATCGCTGTGCACGGCCAGCCTCGGCATCGCAGGGATGGTCTACGAGATCCGCACGCACCGCCGTCACCACCGGCAGCACACCTCGGTACAGGCCTCCGCAGAGACCGCCGCCGAGCCGGCCGTCACGCCCTGACCGAGGGCCCCTTCACGGTCATCGCCGCGAACGTCGCCAGGAAACCCGCCGCGGGAATCGCATTGACGGGCTTGTCACCCGCACGGATGTGCGCGCCAACGGCCAGAACGAAGTACACCGTCAACATTGCCGTGGTCAGTCGCGCCAACCAGGGAAACCGGCTCACCGACAACAGCCCGACGGCCGAAGCGGCCTTCACCGGCGGGATGATCCTGCGCAGGTGCGTCGGCACCCCCAGATCGTCGAAGGACTTGGCGATGGCCGGCAACGGTATGGCGCACGCCACCGCGTCGCCCGCCTGAAATGCGGCGAGCACCGCGTAGGTCCGCTTCGACGTCAGCACGCTCACTGATCAGGTGAGCCGTGACGCGGCGGCTGCCCGTAATCAGGCGTTGGCGGTTGGGCCTGCTGCGATAGCGGCGCGTATCGAGGCGGCGGTTCGATCGCGCCTTCGACGGGTTTACGCGCCTCGGCCTCGGCCCTGGCAACCGCCAGCGCGATCTCGGGGTCGGTCTGAGTGTTGAACCAGGCGGCGACCTCCGCGGAGTCGTCCTCCGGCTTGGGCAGGTCGACGTCCACCGGCGAAGGGGTGTACCGGAACACGCCGTCTTCGCCAGGGGCGCCGAGCATCTTCGTGAAGCCCTGCAGCGCCGCCCCGAAGTCGCTCGGCACGATCCAGACCTTGTTGGCCTCGCCCTTGGCCATCAGCGGCAACGTCTGCAGGTACTGGTAGGCCAGCATCTCCGGAGTGGGCCTGCCGGCCTTGATCGCAGCGAACGTCTTCTCGATGGCCTTGGCCTGGCCCTGCGCCTGCAGGTAGGACGCCGCGCGCTCGCCCTGGGCTCGGAGCATCCGTGACTGCCGGTCGGCCTCGGCTGTCAGGATGGCCGCCTGCTTGGCGCCCTCGGCGGACAGGATCTGAGCCTGCTTCTGGCCCTCGGCCTGCTTGATCGCCGCTTCCCGGCTGCCCTCCGCGGTCAGGATCATGGCGCGCTTCTCGCGGTCGGCGCGCATCTGCTTTTCCATCGAGTCCTGGATCGACGGCGGTGGGTCGATGCTGCGGAGTTCGACGCGCGCCACGCGCAGTCCCCATCGGCCGGTGGCCTCGTCGAGCACGCCACGGAGCTGGCCGTTGATCTGGTCGCGCGAGGTCAGCGCCTGCTCCAGCGTCATGCCGCCGACCACGTTGCGCAGCGTGGTGGTGGTCAGCTGCTCGACACCGACGATGTAGTTGCTGATCTGGTAGACGGCGGCCTGCGGGTTGGTCACCTGGAAGTACACGACGGTGTCGATGTTGACCGTCAGGTTGTCCTCGGTGATCACCGGCTGCGGCGGGAACGACACCACCCGCTCGCGCAGGTCGACCCTGGCGCGAATCTTGTCGACGAACGGCAGCAACAGCGTGAGCTGACCGGACACGGTCTTGCTGTAGCGGCCCAACCGCTCGATCACCGCGGCCTCGGCCTGCGGTATCACCTTGACCGACTTGGCCACCACGATGATGGCGAACAGCACCAGCACGGCCACCAGAATCAAACCGGCAACGGCACCTTCCATGACGGATCCTCCTCAATCTCAAATGGTCTTGAAGACGACCGCGGTTGCGCCGTCGATTCGCATGATGGTGACGTGGTCGCCCGCTTCGAAGACATCGTTGTCGTTCAGCGGCCGTGCCGTCCAGACCTCGCCCTCGAGTTTCACCTGGCCCTCGTGGCGCCCCACCCGATCGAGCACCAGCGCGCTCTTGCCTTCCAGGGCCTTCATCGGCTCTGGGAGACCGGTGCCTGCGGCGAACCGGCGCCGCAACGCGGGGCGCACCAGCACCAGTAGCAGGAGCGCGACCACCAGGAAGACGACGCCGTCGACCACGTAGTTGTCAACGAGCAAGCTCGACCCGACGGCCGCCAGCGCACCACCGCTGAGCATCAGCAGGAAGAGGTCACCGGTCAGCGCCTCGGCGCCGGCCAGGGCTAGCGCTGCAACCAGCCAGATCAACCAAACGGGCATGAACGCAGCCTATCGCGTACGCAGCCTGCCGAGCCGGCAACAACTACACTGCGAGCATTATGTGGTGCCCAAGTGTTTCGCTGTCGGCGTGGAGCAACGCCTGGCTCGCTGGTCTCGCCGCGCCCGACGACGTTTTGGACGCGTTGTCACAGTGGGCACCAAGGCATTCCGTCACCGCCTACGACTCGGTCGCGGCAGGCCGTACCGGGCTGCCGTGGCCCGACCTCACCGATGCCGGAGCGGTGTCGCTGCTGCAGACGCTGCGCACCGCGGCGGGGCCCATCACCGGCGAGCCCGCCATCTCGGTGGCGTTGCCGGTGCCGGGCGACGTGCGCGGCCTGGTGGCGGGCACCCAGTTCCAGGCCGACGCCGTGACGGCCGGTGAGGCGATCATCGTGTCGCACCCGGGGTCGGAGGCGGTCGGACTGGTTCCGGAGTTCGTCTACGACGGGGACGACGAGGACTCCGACTACGATCCCGAGATCAGCTCCCTGTCCTGGACGGTGTACTCGCTGTCGGCCACGCCGGTCGGTGAGCACATCGACCTCGGGGCCGCCGAGTACGAACTACGATCGGCGGTGCGCGCGGCCGCCGACGCCCTCGGCACGTTGCGCGCCGGAACGACCGGTGCCGACGTCGCCGATCCGCGCGGACTCGTCGAGCAGGTGCTCGAGGCGGGGCGCCTGCACAAGCTGCCCGAGCACGCCCCGGAGCGGGCAGTTCGGGTGCTGGAGAACGCCGCTCACGTCGACGCGATCATCACCGTGAGTTCCGGGCTGATGCCGATCGGGCTGCAGTCGTCCTCGGAAATGCAGATCGCCAACGAGGCGCTGCGACCGCTGAACGGCGTGGTCCGCAAGGCGCGGATCGCCGCCGTGAGCGCGATCCTGCATTCGGCCTGGCGGCGGTAGTCACACCGCCAGTACCACGGCGACCGCCGCGACGATCAGGACCACCGCGACTGCCCCGATCTGGCTGCACTCCGCACAACCCCCTGAACTCGCGGCGCCGGTGAAAACGACGCTATCACGGCATTTCGAGGTAGCTGTGCGGCATTTCAGTCGCTGTCCTTCGGCGCGCCCGCGACGACACAACGCGGCGAGGACGAGCACGGTTGACCGTCGA
>Ga0193743_1000880_pt1 | contig 23289 bp, 15 predicted proteins | sample L2c2metaG_FD_143038 | JGI IMG/M metagenome (GOLD analysis project Ga0193743, IMG submission 143038) | Soil microbial communities from a riparian zone of the East river system, Colorado, United States - L2c2 | ecosystem: Environmental > Terrestrial > Soil > Riparian zone | place: USA: East River... | reverse complement strand
TTTGTTATTAGCTTACTACGTGGCTTTTGGACCTCATGGACCCCGGGCGCCTACTAGTGCACCTGGCGAAGGCCTTAAAATCTTCCTTTCAACACTTGGTCTTCTAGGTGTGGCTGGTGCTGTGTTCATCACCGTCCATTCCATGGGTATGTCGTATTTGAAAAACATTAACTTTTCTTTTTTTACTGATAATCCTTTCTTTTTTTTCTCGTTTTTTGTTCGTGTAGGTGCCCCACCACCGAAGACATTAACTAAGGAATGGCAAGAAGCATCCAATGAACGCGCTAAAGAGTTGAACCTCAATCCTATCAGCGGTACGTAACAACCACAAGTTTTCTCCAAAAATACTTGTCTTTCCGTCCATACTTCCCCACCCCACCACCGTCTACTGGATTGATGCTTTGTACCACCTCTGTCTATTCTTTCAAATGTCTAATGCGTTTCTTTCCAGGTATCTCATCAGAAGGCTACTCAGGCAAAGGTTTCGTTCAAGCAAAGAAATAGAACTTGTTCGTCCGACGACCCCCCTCAAGTGAGATCTCAAGTTAAATGGAAACACTAAATTTATGGAGAATTAGAGAGTTTTGAAAGTTTTTGAGGGAGAGAGAGGAGAATAAGGTTCGAAGAAAAGGCTGAGGAAGGATCGTCATCATCCCCGCTCCCCTCCCTTTTTTTCCCCCCTTCTCTCACTCTTGCTTTCTGAAAAGTTCTTGTCTGCCTTTTTTGTCCTTTTATCCCCCCCCTATATACATTTTATTCGACAACTCTCAAAATTGTCCTCCTCTTCCACGCTACTCCTTTTTGTTTATGTTGTTATCGCATATATCCCCTCCCCTAACCCTTTGTTTTCCACCGCATTCAAGGCATACATAGACAAACTCTCAAATTCAAATTCAAATCGAAACCCAAACATACTTTGATCGTTTGAAAGTGAGCAGATGGCCTTTTTTTCAGACAGGGTTCCCTGGTGGTTCCACAAACATTGCTTTCAACAAAATTCCATGGACGTTGATACCTACCTTGAAACTTAAAGCTGGCTAGATCAACAGATCGTACTTGACCAAGTACAACATATACCACAAAAATTGTACTCGTACAAGGGGTGATTACAATGTATATATATAAAAAAAAACGGTCTTTTTTTCTCTTTTGTTTGAAAATTGCCTCTCCTCTCCTCTTGCTTTTTACTTTTTTTAGAAAAATTACATAAATGATAGGAGGGGGGGTTTGACGAATTGACCTTGAATAAAACTTGATAATACAGTCGCACAAAATGGACTCCTCTCTGATGTTTGCTGGCATTGTTTAAATTTGTGTGTTGAAGGATCTATATGCTCGATAGGAATGGGCGATGTAGAATATAGTCTATTTGCACTCTAGCGTGGTGGTCAGGATTTGCTGCAGGCTAGTTTGAAAGGTGGTGGGTAGGGTCGTGATTGACGAGGACGGAGAAAGGGCAATGGCAAGTCGGTTGGGCAAGAAAAACATCAGACGTATGGGTTTGTTTAAACCCATGGCCGTCGTTACAGAGTGTAGGATGAATATATGCGCCTTTTTAACTCATCCCACCCATCCCATCCACTGTTCAAGAATGAACCAACGGGCACCACCTACATTCATTTGTCTCTTCGCCTTTTCGACTTGCCACCACCCCCCGTCGTCTTGGTCGTATGAGCGGCAGCAGTAGCGCCTGGGATTTCCGAATCCATAACCACATCCGATTTCCTCTTTCTAGTGCCCTTAGCCGGTCCTAACACCACTTCCGGTACCACATCCTGTCCCAAAGACAACACAGGCGAAGCTGTCTGATCAGAAGAACTAGCAGGCGTAGGTACTTCATCCAAGAACGATGTAGATGTATAATCCATTCCTGAATCCAAGTCGGTGCCTATACCGGTAGTTGATGAAGAGATGTTGAAAAAGGAATCAAAGTCAAAGTCGACCGTTGCGGCCGCTCCTGGTGTCATTGGCGTTGTTGTGGGTAACGCAGGTGGGGCTTGAACGCCGTTAGTAGTCCCAGCAGCAGCAGCAGCGGTCATGGTAGGTCCTTGTCCTTGAAGACCCATCTCTAACCCATCCAGATTCTCATCATTATTTTCAACTCCAACCGCACGACCACTAAGATTATTATCCAATAACACAGGATCCAACCCAAGAGCCTGAGCCAACGAATGAATTCTTGAATGAAGCCCATTCACATTATCTTCCAGAACCTCAGCAGTTTCCCATTGTTTTGCCATTTTTTCTTCATGTTCTCGTTGTTCTTGAGATGAGGCAGAGTCCAACAAAGTAAGATTCAAGTCTCCAGAATTAGTGGTACCGTTAGCAACAGCGCCATTGCCCAATGTTGCTGTTGACGATGAGGAGGTAGAGGTGGCGGAGGGGTCAAATGATCCAAATGGAATCAAACCGTCTGGAGCGAGAAAAGGGAATCCAAAATTCGATGTAGGTTGTTGTAACGAGAAATCGAAAGGCTGTTGATGATATGGCGTCAAGTTTGATTCTGTGTTCAGGTTTGTTGCATTAGGATTGACGGTGGATGCAGAGGCGGAGGGTGGTGCAGGGCCCGCTGCGTTTGAATCCAAGAAATTCTGACTTGCCAGCGATGCGAGGAGTTGTTGGAATTGAGCAGGTGATAATTGGCTAAGCATATTTCGAGGGTCAAATTCGAACACGGGAAGAGAAGGAGAGTGGGAAGGGGTAACGGCGCGAGTGAGTTGTTCTTGTTGCTGCTGTTGTTGCGGTTGAGGCCGTTGTGTTGAGGTTGAATTGGTGGTTGAACTTGATGAAGTACCGCTTTCAGGGCCAGGCGATATCGATGATGTGGGGTTGTAGGTACCTCCATCCATGATGGTGATGTTATCAGACAGTCCGACAGAAAGCGATGGAGAGGGCGACGCTGCAGAAACAGGCGTCTCGATGGACGGGTAGTCTACAGGGTAAAAAGACAGGAAGATAAACAACAAGGTAGCGTTAGGTAAAAAAAGGCGACTTACTTGTATCATCATACATGTTTGTATCATCCAAAGGAATTTCATTCAGCTCCTCAATAACATTTTTCTTCGGCCCATCCCTCTTCGCATCTTCAATCATCAACATCATTCTCCTCCTCGTTCCAGGTCCTATCCCCGTAGCTCCGTCAACGCCATCCTCCTTCCCATGTTGCCCAACAGCAACTCCAGGAGTATTCCCTCCCCCTGGAGTCCCTCCTGAATTCACATGCTGTCCAAAGACCCCCGCCAAGAATTTAACGATCCGATTGATCGTATCCTGCTGCTTTTGCTGCCTCGCCCGCGCCGTCAGAGCATCTTGCCACAGAAGTTGATTGGACCTCTTCAATTCACTCAACTCGGAGGAAATGGTGGTTTGATGTCGTTTGATGGCTGTGATGCCGTTGGCTATTGAGTGGATATCTAGAATCTGGCCTGAGGACAGTGTGGCATTGCCATTTTGAGCGCCAGCAGTGCCACCTGCAGAATTAGCAACACCCCCTACAGCAGCTCCAGCAACAGGAAGTGCTCCCCCAAAGGCAATAGCACCTGGAAGATCGATAGAGCCCTCATCTCCAGGTTGTGGCATTTGTTTCTTTCGCGGAATCAAACATAATAGATCAGGTTGTCCACGATGAAAATTCGCATGAGCAAAATTCCAAAATTCAGTTTCGGTGTCGCTTTTGAGGACTCCTTGTTGTAGGTGAGGAATCTTGTGGAAACCGTACATGTTGAGTTGGCGCACAAAGGAACTGAAGTTGCGATGTTTGAACCATCTGCCGAGAACTTCATGTGCGAGACGCTCGTGATCTAGGACTGGTTGATATAATATTTTTTTGAAAACTAAGTTTGAGATGATATATTTGAATATGAAAATGGATACGCACCGAAGAAGGAATCTCCAGCGTCAGACCAACGAATGAGTTCGGCATTATTGGGGTCATTTACCATTCTATAATAATGATATTGATAACAATAAAATAATCCATGTAGATTTTCCAAGAAAACAATCCGTCAGCTTTCAATAAAAAATTTCACGAAAAAGTCAGATACGCAACTCGTAAAGTTTCTGAAGAAAAGCTGGAACGACTTGTCGAGCCGCTTTTGGGATATGATTTGATTGTGTAGGCATACGGTGTGCTCTTGCTAGAGCAACCTGGTGCTCTGAAGTCATTTATGAAAAGCTTTCAAATCAATGTTATATGGAAGAGGAGGTGGGAGGTGAAATCATAACGTTGACAGACATCGCTCTCCACTGGATCAGAACAGACGCCGTCGAAAAATAACACCAAATACTTATGTAAGATATAATCTGTGACGATTTATTGGTTCACATTACTGATTAGCAGTCAGTTGGAGTAACAACACTCATAGTAAAGGGGACTCGCAACTGTGACTAATCGAAAATCTAGTTAATAGTGGTCTTAACTATGAGGATCCTAAGGTAGAAAAATCAGTTGGCCATTAAATGTGGTCCGGTATCAATAATGTAATGATGGTCTCACTGTCTCCACAACTTGCTCGTATTATGCATGCAGATGTACATTGAATTTGAGTTATTAAATAAAAGTAGTATTTTAAATTTAAAAAAGTTATTATAGAAGATTTTTAATTGCTGCGGAGTCCTCTGGAGAGTAATTTGCCTCTCAAAGAGATCATAAATCATAAGTATAAAGTAAATTTATAATGTACCACTGAGCCAAAGAGTTCATCACCAGTCAAGGAAAGTAGAAGTGTCCAAAGTAGAAGTACAGAAAAAACCCAAGCTAAGTAGCACATATTGATAGGGAAGCAGTACAGAGCGGTCTTTGAGTGATATAAACAAATTGCTGAATAAGGATAGGGAAGCTGTAATGCGTGTATCGATCTAGAAGTGGGTGATTTATCCAGTGTTGAATAGGCTACGAAGCACAGCATGACGATCTGGATGCTCCATCCAGGGTAAGATTGGTGTTTGGTTTTAGAAGCTTAACACCAGGAGACTGAATTAACACGGCTCAGCGTCGTAGGCAAGAGGAAAGCAACAGCAGACTTACTCTGTCATCATCAAACACACCTTGTCTTATCTTAGCCAGAATATCACAGGAAGCATCGACAAAAGCTTGCTCCACATTCAACCCTGACTTTGCACTTGCTTCAACAAAAAGCATTCCTTCCTCCTTCGCCCATTGTTCCGCCTCAGCATATGTTACTTCCCTCACATTACCCTTCGCCGCTGTTCGAGAGGCGGTGATCTTGCCTCTCAAAGATCTGATCTGTGAGGCGGCAGGTTTGGGTGGACTCGTGGACGTGGGAGAGGGTTTTGGTGGACTCGGAGACGTGAGAGAGGGTTTGGGTGGACTGGGGGAGGTGAGAGATAAACTTGCTGCGGAAGGTGTGGAGTCTTCACACAGATCGACCTTATTGCCAACGAGAATACATGAAACATGAGGATCGGCATGTTCACGAACTTCCGCTAACCAGCTGCGTGCGTTGACAAAGCCTAAGGAACAGATAGATGACATAATCAATCCAAAATGCGCTGAATTTTTTTCTTTTGAATAGACTGACTTTTCCGAGACGTCACGTCGTAGACAAGGAGACAGCCTGCAGCTCCACGGTAATAGGAACGAGTTATGGCACGAAATGATTCTTGGCCTGCAGTGTCCCAACCTGATTAACCAATGTCAGCCGTTGTTCAAAGACAGGAGGCCGGTACGGCAACGGTAGTAAATATTGACACAAGTACACGACTGCTCACGGTCTACAGCTTCACACTCACATTGCAGCTTCACCACCTTGTTATCGTCGGGAAGAGTAATCAATTTCGATCCAAACTCAACGCCAAGCTGGGTATACGTAAAAGACGGCCAAATTCGGTACGGAAGAAGAGGAAATGCACGTTTCAGCCTGAAAAGTTACAGGTCACTCCAAAGATGCAATGAAACGCACAGTTGGATCTGGGTTTACGAGAAACCTCTGGTCGGTGAGTCGAACGAGCAAGGATGACTTGCCGACGGCTGCATCGCCTACAATTAAAATGTATCATAAACTGACATTTTGTAGAATTGCTCATTGAACGCACCAGTGATTATGAACTTGAAAACATAGTGCCATGTAATGCCTGCCATGCCACTCGTGTGAGTTTCGTCAAGACTCAAGGTGTATGTTTGATATAGGCTTGGCTCCAAAAAGAGACACTTCAGATGCTCGAAATATAAATCGAGGGTAAGATCGACTCGATAAATTATAGCGTGTATGATCTGGAAAAGGAGAAGAACTTTGCTGCCGGAGTCGTTCGTAAGACTAACACACATGCACAACGATGACGCCGCTTATAGCATCTATCACGTGATATAACGGACAGTTCCGGAAGTTGAGCTCGCTGTCGTTGCCGTTCGTTTTCATCAAATTTCCTGCACCTTCTAACACGATGACAGCCTGGAGGACGCTATTCACGTACGTTTTAGTACATGCTTGGTTCAATATAGAGGCTCACCAGTTTTCAGATACAACAAGTATGCCCAAATCACTGCTCGTGCACTCCGAGCATCATTGAAAGAGGAAGAACGAGTTCTTGCCGAGAAGCGAGGTTTGACCTCTGTGAGATACCAAAAGTGGGAAAATGGTGTTGGGGGACAGCAGGTACGTCTCGCTTTCCGATAATCCTTCCAATTGACTAAGCATTGTTACCTCTTTCTAGGTTCTTTTGAAAGAGGAACCGGCAACGAAATGATCGTGGAACTAGAAACCAACCCCTCGCCAGGGATGGTACAAATTCACTCTAAATGTCCTTTCTAAATATCCTCCTTCTCTTCTACCTTCTCTGTTTATGTTATTATCGGCCCCTTGTTTTCCACTTCATTCAAGGCATACATAGACAGAGTCTCGAATTCAAAATTCAAATCGAACCCCGAACGTACTCCAATGGTGAACTGTTGAACAGATTTTCAACGCGTCAGGATTCAATGACCCTTTTTCCCTACCTTCGACTGAGGTCAAGGGCTCGCCATCAAGTTTACAAAAATCCCATGCGTAGGACGTTGACATATTAGCTTCAAGCTGGCGGGGTCATCATCATACTTGGGCAAGTACAAGTTAGAGCGTTTCAAGGAACGACATGAGAAGAAGTATCATACAGCTAACAATAACTAGGCGGAGGTCTTGGGCTAAGAAAGAAAAGACAGGATTACTATATATAATATTCGTTTCTTTGGACTCTAATCAAACAGGTCCGATGCTTTCCTTCTCGCTCTGCTCATTGTCTTTCTTGCCCCACTGGCAGCTCGTTTATGTGATGTAATAAAGCAAAAAAGCTTAAGGAGAGAAGAGAAGAATAGAAAAAGACCGTTTCTCTTGTAAGGTTACGGGCATGCACGATCCACCAATGTCACGTGATATAATAATCATATATGTACGACTTGCAACTCTAATGGCCTCTGCCACACAGACAAAAGGAAAAAAAAATAGCCGCGCCGCGCCATGGGATGGAAAATGACGATATCTATCGCCTGGCGCAGGCAGATTTTTGGATTTCGCAAAATTACAAATGCCATTAACTTTCTTGTTTACACGTGATGTTGGTGTGCATGAGCCCTACTTTATGGTTTGAAAATGCCCAACGGAACGATCGGCGGAGCTTCAACGGCTTTCCGGCATCACTCGCCTAGGTTTCTTAAACGCGGCGGGAAAAGAGGAACCCCCGTCAATAGCTGGAGAGCCCTGAACCCCGATCGGACAAAAGTGGGTTCAAAAGAAACCCTTTTTAAAGCGCAATGACAGGCAATAACCTGGAATTGTTCAAATCCGAGGTCGGCAAGCGTGGGAATATTTTTGTCCAGATAAAAGCCCCGTTTTCGGGAAACAGGCCTTCAGACCTGGTTATTGAGGGTCCTCGGTAAAGTCGCCCACGGGGACACGATCTGCGCACCATCGGTGGATAAACTCGTCCGACGTGGTTTATACCCTCATCAGCAAAAAAACAAAAAAACAAAAAAAAACATCTGGCTGACCTGGGTTGTTTTGCCCTCTCTCCGTGTTCCGTGATTAGGAGCTCGATTGCATGCACATTATTCTTCAACGGTTCAAAAACCTCAAATGACCCATATTTTATGTAGCGTACACAGCTGACTAAATGAGCTGGTTATGAATTGAACGGGGGAGGTTGTTTTTGCAATGAACCATTGGCTATTACCCCAATGTTGGCCTGTAATGAATGCGTCCCAGAAAGGCAATGGGGCGACAGTGAGAAATAAGAATGAACAAATAAGGAAATAGGAAGACAAAAATTAGGATTCGTCATATATACAGTACGAATACACTATGTTGATTCTAAGACGTAGAACTATGAATCCTTTTTATATGAAAACAGAGAAAACGAAGGGTGACAAATATGATACGGGAAAAGACGGGAGTTCCGGATAGAGATCTGAATGAGACGACCGCTATATAGAAAGGATTGGTAAAAAGAATAAGGATGAAATAAAATAAGTGTAAGGATGGAACGAAATAATAATGAGATAAGATTAGAAACTGTAACCGGAACGAGACATCCGAAAAAAAGATTCATTACATGGGCCCCAGTAATTGATTGTTCTCTTGGAAACGATGAGAACCGTGAGGGCTACCATAACTGCTAATACATATAATTATAATATATATACATACTGAAATAGGAGACGCATCGGGATCGCCAGCACTCAATACGAATGATGTATGGTATGTACTGCCCCCAGGAGGCAGTACCAAAAATTAAATACATGGCTTGAAATTATATCATGGTTAGTAGACTTCTTTGGAAAGTCGGATAAATATTGGGTGGGGGAGTTACCCAAGTCGGGTTCGGATAAACATTGGCAAATGCCACAAGCCGAAATCTGGGTGGCGAAGAGGACCGATGATGATAATCAATAAAGAGAATTTTTATTCCTAGGTCTAGTAGGAAACGTGAAAAAAAAAAAAAAGAAAAAAAAAGATCCTTTATGTTTACTTAGTTGCCTAGCCCGGACCGATTTTCGGATAAAAAATGGGGCAAAATCGGTTGGATAAAAAATTCGCAAAATGTTTGGGTCTTTTTTGGCTTCAGGGGATTTTGGTTGCTACTTTCCGGGGTCCTAGTCGTCTTACCCCAAGTCTTTTCGTTTGGATTATCTTTTGAATTTTCGGTGCCGACTGGAAACGTCAGGAGCTTTTCGTGTCAATAATCAAAAGATGGTAACGGTTTTGCAATGATGGATAATAAATATATAATTGTTTCGAACAGAAATGATAAGTACTACTCACACGACGAGTCAAGTCAATAGTCGATACTAGCGCGGCTAACCCGCGTTTGTGTTTGCGGGGGAAGCACCTTTGCAACTTCTTTCTCATTTTTTGATCGAAGCTTTACAAAAAGTTTGTCCGTTTTTGGCGTGGAGCAAGAAAGGAAAAAAGACCCGTCGCCGTTGACTGGAAAAATCAGCAACCAAAGCAGCCGAGGGTTTTTAGGTGTGTGGAAACCAAGCAAAGATGGTATATAGATTTTACTAACTCACGGCTAACCTTTGGCTCCCCCATACAATTTCGGGCTATGGTTTACCTATAATACCACAAGGCAAAGAAGCTGCCCACAAGTGTTTTCCGCACCCCCAAATAATGGATGTTAACAAAACTTGGCGCCTAATCCCCTCCTTGTTTTTTTTGGGCTACACAAAAAAGGAAATCCGACTAGGTAAGTATGAAACGTCACGCATGACAGGCAGCAACACGCTTGCACCTATGAAAGCATAATGTGTACCCCCCCCCTTGGCGTATTGATTGTAGTAGTCCTTTGGAACCTCCATAAATTATAAAACATGTATCATCCGAGACAGTCCGAGACTCACATATGTCAAAAGGGGGTCCTTAATTCCCGTAGTAGACCGTCGCCTAACAGGTTCAATCGTCGCAATTTATCGCGACGTAACAACCATCTTTCATGGGAAAAAAAAGGGCGTGAGCTTTAGGCCAATACATATACTTGAGCTGCCGTCGCTGACATTTCGAACACATCCTGAAACATGATAGATTTTACAAGCTAAAAATTTTTTTAAAAAAAGGACCTTTGGGAAAGAAAAATTCAAAAAAGAAAAAAAAAAATGGCTATATGGAACTATGTTGTGAGTCGCGGTTTCAACGCCAGGGTTTTTTTTTTTTTTTTTTTTTTACTTTTTTTGTTGTGCCACTGTAATATAAATAGATTTACAAGGAGTATTCCCCATCTATAGCAGTTTGAGGCGAGAAAGCAGTATACAATGTTCAATTAGATTCACAAAACAAAACAACAACAACAAAAAAAAAAGTACACCAAAATGCAACAAAAAAGGAAGAACAAATGAATAAGGACCAGCCCAAAAGTCAATGTGTGTGGGTATCCGAAAAAATAAAAAAAAAGATAGAGTGAAAACTAAAGAGTAACTACGAAGGTGAGAAGTAAGGTGGATTGGGCGTAACTATCATTCGTCCCAGAGAATTCCTCGAATACTCATGCAACTGTTGTATAAAACCAAAATTTGGATTTGCTATCCTTCTCTTGCTTTTGATGAAATCCACGGCCTGCATGGGTGGCCAACCTTTATATGCCATCAAATATGCAGCCACGACACTGACGCTTCGACTCACACCCTCAGCACAGTGCACTACAACACGCGCTTCAGAATCCGAAGATAGTGCACTCCATATCCAGGACGTGGTCGTAGGTAGGTGAGCTGCAAGCTCTGCAAAGGGTAGGTCTTCCACTCTTATTTGAAGCCGCGCAGGTTGAACCGGTAGGAGAGATGGTGGAGGGCGGAAAATGGAGTCAGGCATGACGGAGAGGATGTGGGTGATTTTATAGGAGGAGAGGAGGGCCGGACTTTCGGCAAAAGTAAGATCAGAGATGAATAGACGGGGTAGAATCTCTGTAATACTGCCAGTGGGTCGTCCGTGGTATGAGGTGGAGAAAGGTAAGGCTGATGTCGGGGAGGTTACGGGGTTGGCAGGAGTTAAAGTCCATTGGTGTTGTGGGTGAGAGTAACCGCCATGGTGGTATGACATGCTATGGGTGTGGTGGAACTCGTTCGTGTTCGAAGTTCTACTTTTTTGTTGAGTGTGTTGATACGAGAGGGGAGGAGGCTATTCGAGACTATTGGTGAGCTCACGTCCCATATATAAGGAGGATTAAAAAAAAAAAGCGGAGATGACATGAAAGGTGTCGAGAGTGGTGGCCATTTTATATCACGGAGCACAGAAGGCGCCCACCCCACAACAGCGTCACAACGGCCCAGTGGCCCAAAGTAGAAGCAATGAATTGGCTTACAAGAGTCACTTTGACACAGGACATTTAGAATTTAGACGAGAGGTTACCTCCGATGTTTCGTAGGACTTGGACCTTCCTCAAGAAGGGTTTTTTTTGTTTGGTTTGACGGGCGGAAAAGTAGATTGTATAACGTAGACACAATCCCGACGACAAGCAAAGATCAATCAGAGCCTTGGATTGTTGCGACGCGTCTGTCGGAGGATAGTTAAATGGAGGCCGGGTGCGGTGGAGTGGTCGACGGCGAGCAGCGGGTGGATGACTTTTGAAGGGGTTGGGTGGGGGGGGGGAAGGGTATTATATATAGATAATAAGTCTAGAGAGAATTTGGGGATGGATGATGTCGTTTGATGATGTGATTTATAAAAGATCCAAAAACAGGAACAGGACAAGAAAAGAGGAATCCTGGATTAATCTGAAGATTGGGACTTCCGTCCGAGTGGTGATGTGCCGTTTACCGCTTGGCGGGGAACGATGGGAGGAAAACACAACATGCTGTCGCTTTTTATAAAAGCCCTATTTGAATTTAGCGGTGACCCTCTTTGTCGTGTGTATGGTAAATCAGGCTCAAACATGGCCCCTCGGTGGCTGGTCACACTAGTGTCTGTCAACAAAAATATGTAAGAAAGGCCTTGGCCCTTTCCAAACGCATCGGGTCTGAAAGAAGTCCTCGAACACTGCGCTCCGGTAGATGGGAAAAAGAAATAAGCAGGGCCAGGAAAACAGAGCCCCACGAGGGCTTAACCTAACCATGCAGTGTCATCACCAGTGCTTGTGAAAAAACTGTACCAAACGAATCCCCGAAAGCGTACGTGATAATCAATCCCCGATTGATCTGGATCAGTCTGGATCTCGCAAACCAAAATATGTAATAAATTGCAGGGCTGTGTTTTTTTTTTTTCTTTTTTTTTTTTTCCCTGGGAGACTGGGATATTTTGACTTTCGTCCTTTGCACACTGGGAACAGCCTCGCTTGATGTGTAATCAAAACTCCGTCTTTCAGAACTTGTCCCTTCATCTTGTCAATATCTCCACCGTCTGATAGTATTTCCAGGGTGTTCCGGTTAGATTGCATATAAGTAATGAATGACATTGACAGACAGAGCTCAAATTTTTCATCAATGATGTGGGGTTGTCAGGTACCTGAACATCTCAGACTATGATACGTGAAATACCATAACGCGTGGTAGAAACCATAACCGATTTATATGTCAATATGATCACTCCACATACATTCTACGATTACGAGAAATCATAAGCGAAAAAAAAAATAGCTGGCTGGAAACCTTTTGAGTGTAATTACAGTAGCCGACAAAAAAAAGGAGTGGAAAGAAAAAAACATCGGTTGCTTCGTAAAGAACAATCGTGGGACTGGCATAGAAAAGAAGATAGACAGAAGAACAGAGAGAAAACATGACTTAAATGAGGTCGCTGGAAAAACAAAAAGATTGTCAAACGCGGCTCCGTTAGATCAGGACATTAGAGATGACAATGTGCTGGAAACTTACGCAACGTTAAGAGGCATTTCATCAATCTGAGTGTTGTAGAATTCTGTACAACAAAAAATTTCAGGACCTAGAACTTCCTACGTAATCGACAGGAGGACTTACGTTCGATATCTCTCAACATTCGGACATCTTCGCTTGTAACGAAGTTGATGGCGACACCTTTTCGTCCAAATCGACCACCACGACCGATACGATGGATGTAATTCTCCCTGTTAGTGGGAAGGTCATAGTTGATGACAAGCGACACTTGTTGGACATCTATCCCACGTGCGAGGAGATCGGTGGTGATCAACACACGAGATGATCCGGAACGGAATTCCTTCATCAACACTTCACGCTGTTTCTGCTCCATGTCACCGTGCTGGCCAGATGGCAATGGAATGAGCGACGTCCCCTTGCAGTGAGCATTAATGATGAGACTAACCATAGCTGAAACAGTGAATTCGCGGGAGTGCATCTTCTCAGTCAACCAGTCGACCTTCCGCCTGGTGTTGCAGAAGATGACAGCCTGGGTGATGGTGACGGTCTCGTAGAGATCACAGAGGGTGTCGAGTTTCCATTCCTCCTTCTCAACCGCTATATAGAATTGCTTGATACCTTCAAGAGTCAACTCGTCTCTCTTGACAAGAATTCGGACTGGGTCACGCATAAATTTTTTGGTGACCTCCAACACATCAGCAGGCATGGTGGCAGAGAGCAAAACGACTTGAGTATCCTGTGGGAGAAGTTGGAACACTATTCGAGTTTATGAGAAGCAGCACTGGGTACAAAATGCGGTATGAAGAGCAAACCTTCATAGATCTGGTCCTTGAAACCACGAGACAACATCTCATCGGCCTCGTCCAAGCAGAAGATCTTAATGCTGTCCGTCCTGAACGCTCTACGGTTGATCATGTCGAAGACCCGTCCGGGGGTACCGACCACAACGTGGACGCCCTCTTGGAGTTTAGCCATGTCCTCACGAACATTGGTACCACCAACACAAGCATGGCATTCGATACTCATATAGTCGCCAAGGGCAATAACGACCTTTTGTATTTGCTGAGCCAGCTCACGAGTTGGAGCGAGAATAAGAGCTTGTGTGCCTTTGATAGACATGTCAAGCTACGTAAAGCGTTTCTTTTGGTCAGCTGACAAATAACCGCCCATTCATTGCTACTGACCTGCTGAAGGATAGAGATGGAGAAGGTAGCAGTTTTGCCCGTGCCAGATTGCGCCTGTGCAATCACATCATGTCCTTTGACAACAGGTACGATCGCACGTTGCTGGATGGCAGATGGCCGCTCGAAACTGGGGAAGGGGGAGTCTATCTGTTTACTAGTTCTTACGATGGCTTCAAAACCACTCACCCGTAGGCGTAAATACCTCTAAGTAGTTCCGGTTTCAAGTCCATGTTGTCAAAACTGAATATCAGATATCAGGAGCCCAGATAAAAGGCTGATCATAAAGGCATCGCGACGCACTTGTCAACGACCTGGTCCCAGTTGGACTCGATCTCAGTTTCGGCGACATCTTGAAGTTCTTCTCTAGAGGTTGACGATGACAAGTAAAAAAAGAAAAAAAAAAAATATACACATGAGATCCCTAAACTTGTCTCTTCCAAAGTTACTGCTCACGTTGACATGTATAAGTTGTAGTTGCTATTCCCAAGTGTCGACTACTATTGCCGACGGTTCTTGGAAAATAAAAGTTGTGGGTTATTTGAATATAACAATTGGGTGTTGAATAGATGATATGTTGTGGAAAACAGAATCAAGAAAACTTTTTGCTTGCTGGTGCTCCGAATCGGAGCCTGCCGGTCCCTTTTCAGACTCAGACAGCGTTTAGTCCCGCCGCCAAAGGAGTCGAACAGCCATCCATTGATGACTTGGGACGCTCGTCGCGGCACCGATCTTTGTCCAAACCTGTCGCAGGGGGGAGCGGGACCCTTGTTAATTCGGAATGGATAGAAGGCTGTCCAGTCTACTGTTACCGCTTCCTCGATCTAGAACGGGTACTACCGTTACCGCTCGGAGCTCCCGCCTACTCTCTGATGTTAATGACGCTGTCTGGAAACGTCCTACATGTCAACCATATGCTTCTGTTTTTTTACCTGGTCTATTCAACGATTATTCTCGAGCTCCATGGAGCGTTTTGTTATGCTCGGCACTAACTTTGGTTGGAACATATGACTTGATGTCATCTGTATGGTAAAACGTCGAACCTTGACACAGGGACACATGCTGAAATAAAGACTAACACCGCCAACGCCTGCAGAAACAGGGTGTTGAGCTTTGATCTCAACTCGATTTATATTGATTCTGGTTATTCCCATCACCGCGTCCTATCTTATCATCGATGGTTTGGAAGGTTTCTCCGCTGAGATAAACTAACTCGCGCCTGGGCATTGCCGGTTGTAAGTCATTACCGTGTCGCGCTTCTTACCCTTCGTCTAACTTTGGCTTATCACGCTCGCTTTTCTCTGAAGCATTAGCACTGTCTTGTTTTTTTTTTGGACATGTCACTAACGACTTACTATCACCTCCATCATGTAGGGTCTCACTTCTTCTTTCTATTCTTTTCTGGCGCTCCTGCTTTTTTGTTTGTTTGAGAAAACGAAGGGTCTGCGGTCACTTCGCCCTATTGCCGTCATGAAATCAGATACCCACGTTACTGAGAGGGACAAGAGATCCGTTAATTCAGTGAGATTGCTTCGTTGTTGGACGCTGCTACCGTTGTTGGCTGTCGTACATTTGGCTTCTGACTAGGGAGAACTTTGGGAGTCCGTTTATCTCGAATCAGATTCATCTTCTCGTTTCTCTATGGCCACTATTTTAACAGTCAATATTCGGCTGAAAACAGAAGCTGGTCTAATTCATCAAACACCTGTTTCCTGAAACGTATTCTTTTTGACTGGCAAGATATCTCTCTCTGGGAAGCTTTCATTAAGGCTGTACGTCCTTGCGTCGCAACCATTTGCGCGGAGTTAGACACATTCACTAGACTTTTGATTTATTCTTTTTCTCATGAACATAACGAAGTGTTCTACCCCCAGTCCATCGATATCTGACATCAACAGGCTCTCCTCTCACATCTGCTAAATTTTTATATTGTATGCGAGCTTAAAATTCTACCTATCACCGACGATCAAGAGGCCTTTTCTTTTTTTGTTGGTCCTAGTTACCATGAGTGCGATTGACAAAACAGAATGCAAAATCTGTCATCGTCGTTCGACACTTACATGGATTGGTCTGGGTTCTCACTTGGATACATATGGCACGCATTAAACCACATTTCATTTCTCCCTCGGATCGATCAGCTTGAGTTTTGTATCAACAAAACGTAAGCCCTCATCTCATCTGGCACTCCACTTTGACTTCTTCCTTTTTCCCCATCACAGGCGTTTGATTCAAATTAAACCTCCTGGACATGTTCCAATGCATGGGCCAGCTAACTTTGGAGTGAAACAATCACTCCACCTATGCGTTATTTCCTACCTCCCGGATCGCGCGCGCGCCTCAGGACGAGAATAATGCATATCGGTGTAGGAAAGATTCCATCAAACTTCCAAGAGCTGATTGAAGACTTTGCAAACGGTGTTGAAAACAAAGCTTCAGCAGACAGCCCGAGTTTCTCAATTTGCCTTGATTCAACTGGTGATGTCAGACCGCGTTGGTAAATCATCACGCCAGTGAACACATGCTCTTGCAGCGTGTTGTTGGACAATATTAACTTGGCTCGGGCTCCTCATGATCGTTTCTGTATTTGGAATACCTGCATGGGTTACGTTTGTAAAACATCCTGAATCAACTTCTCCTTCGATGTCCTGCTAAACTTCCCACTAGGCAATGAAGCTGATTGCAGGACCACCCTCTGTCACTGCGCATGGAGGAAGGAATGACTGAGCTATCTATCATTTCTTCTTTCAGCTATTCTTGTTAGGCGCCATCTATGTCCTGCTCTCAAAACGCACCTAGGTAAAGAGCCGATCAATATCCATACCCCTGAAGCGTTACCATGATAATCATATGTTTATCTATCTACCACCACGCCAGCTGCAGAATAATAATGATAATAACAATAATAATAACAATACATCAGATTCTTCTTGTGATCCCCATCCTTTCCTTGTTCGATGGAGGGGAGCTAAAAAGTTACAATTTATTCTCCAAAACAAATTTACGGATCTCATGGTAATCCTCTTCGAATCCTCCACTGAAATCCAACAAACCAGGGAATCTATCCAGAATCCATCTCCGTTAGAAGCTCTGAAAGCAAGGTCTGAACCCAGCAGGCCGTAAATTCCGTCCTTTTTGGTCACCCGTTCTTATCGTTTTAGATAGAAGCAACTCAGATACAAAGGCCTCCACAACCCGTAAATTCTGACGGCGCTACGTGAGATATAATCAGTCAAAACTTCGATTTCATGAATGTATGTATGTATGTATATATACAAGACGAAATTAATCAAAGCTGTGAACGGTGTCAAAGCCATGTATAAGTGATTTCCTCGGATTGTATAAAACCACGAATCTTAGATAACGCAAATGACAAAAAATGGCGTACATAGCCTAGGTGCCATCCACGAGAGGTTTGGATTGTTGGTAAACATTTCCTAGTGAGGACCATCAAACGGAAGTGCCTATATTTTTGGATCTCCAAAGAAGTTATCGGCGGTGGATGTAATAAGGCGGAGTGGGCGACCGCTTAAGCGGCTGCATAATAGTTCACACAACCAGAAAAGTCCCCGTTGAAGTTGTCCTTAGTACACTCACAAAGTACACCAAAAAAGGACACCAAAAAGTGAGTATCGATAAATGTGAAAACCATCAGAGCCCAGGGGGGCATCCCATTTCTTCTTGAGTCTTCAACCAGATTTTGATAAGAATCTGAATGTTGGAATGATACTAATAGGTCGTCATCATCAGTTAAGATCAGCTGAAATGTCAGAATGAGTTAATGGATCGATATCGATATCGATGGCGATCAGTGATCCGTCCTTGCGTACGTATCATACGGGATGCTCCGAAGGGACATCGGGGACAACCTTGCGAAGATTTCAGATTACAAAGTACTCATTATTACGCACAAACATTCAAGGCACAAAATTCATGACCCCACCATGAGACTTAATCCCATTCAAACAAAAAAAATTGGCCGAAGCAGGAGCAGGCATACTCTCACAAGGTCAGAAAGAAATTTCATCGGAGAGATATGAGTTTGCAATGACGCTGAACATCTATAAACAGTGAGGGCTGTCAAAACCGAGCGACCGTCTCGTTCGTTCCAGCTGCCTATCTCTCTGGTGGAGTGCCTTCATAAGGGTCTTTCTCACCACGTGTGCCAAGATAGCCGACACGCAATAACCGGAAATGGTAACGGATCTGGGCGCTTTAAGGATGAGCAAGGCCCCCGGTAGGTTTTCATAAATTAGTCAATCGGCTTTACCATCCAAAAGCACGGGTAACATGCCGAGGTTGATAATGAGCGCCATGTTCCGCGCAGTCCATGAGCAGAAATCGGTGTTATTTTCGTTTAGGTGATGCACCCCGTTGAAATTAACGTTCGCCCGACGAGATCGATGAGCTCCTGAGCAACGAGATAAAATGATTCTCCCGATGTATGTTCGTACAGTCGTAAGACCCAACGCGAGACCTCGCTTCTTGGAAAACCAATGGCCCCCATAATCTCCATCGTGGGACCAAAACATAATCCACAAGCCGATTCCTGACGAGAAACATAACTTTGATGAACTCCGATCACTATGCCTTGGCATAGCGGCCGCGGGAAGTGTCAATATAGAGTACAACGAGAAGCCCGGAAACAATGGATCACGTAGGTAAAAGACAAGAAGCGCACGTTACTTCAAAATGATTTGTGAATCGTGATTCGAGTCTCGGTGGGTTGGATAAACAAATGAGTTCCAGTTAAATTGATCCTATCCACGTACGAGGAACGGCGTCTTATAGCGAACCGAGGAGTTGATATAACATTCAATGCTACTTGCATGTTGGAAGAGGGAAAAAATCTTGTTTAGTGAACGATTGGAACACCTTCCCAAATTGTGAGCATGTGGGTTATGATTCGTCACTTTGGAGAGTCTACTCACCTCCCTTAGCGTTCACAAATCCAAAATCTAAAGACCATGTCGATGAAGCAAGAAGACTCGTTCTAACGTGGAAAATATGCAACATATACCAGTCTGCAAACAACTTGTTGATCATGCATTTTCAGATCGAGACCAAAGCCATACCCAGTATGGGTATTCTACTGTTGGCCTCACATAGACTGGATAAAGTTCATAAGAGAAAACTGCTGGATATAAAATATCAGCTATAACAAAAACTGGTAACCGGATCTTGCTACCATCGATGCCTACCACCTTTTCGTTCAACACCAGAAAAGTAAGACGGATCGGGCCTGCTGAACAATTCACCCTAACAGGCCTACGGTCCAACTTGAATTCTATCGTATGAAGACCGGGTAGCCAGCAAAGGAGTTGTCAGAATGTCACCAAGTCTCTAATAATAGCCTTGCGAGAGCAAAGATATCGTTGCAAGGTAAGGTCAACAGCCAGAATATGTTGTTTATTGGTAGTGTCATTGCAAACAGATATATATAGTGCTGGCCATTCCTGGCCTGCCCAGGCTCAAGTGACATGTTTGACAAGTCAGAAAGTTCGTTCGTTAGGTTGATTATGCCTGACTCCGAAGTCACCGACCTATGCATTGCCGGCAGGTAGCACAGAATCTTGGATTCCTGAGATTGAGGCCAAAATTTGAGCACGACGGAAGCACACCTTATTTAGAGGTTGCTTAGAGGTCTTACAAGCTGCAAGGAACAACTTGCAAGGAACAACCGCATGGAGGGGGGTCAGAAGATGAGATCGAGATAGAGGTTTCAAACCTTGTTTGCAATGATGCGCTAGAAAAGGAAGTATACTGCCTAAGGAAGCTGGTCGCGAGTCTCGAAGGGTAATGGAGAGGGGTAAAACTATTCAAAAACCCCCTTTCTGCCAGAAACCCAGGGTTTCTGAGAGTGTTTTGAGAAACCCCTTGGTATATATGCCTTGATATATGCTCAAATTGAGTTTTCGGCAAGCGAATATGATTACGGGGGATGGCGCCGAAGAAGTGTGACATGTCACATTTCTGTAAAGGCTACCTGCGTTCAAAATAAGATCTCAACGTTGAATCCAGTTGAATCCAACTTGCTCATACCCAGCAGGTCATATATGGATTTGGATGCTATGTGAGGTGAGGATTGTAGTAATGGATTTGAGGTGAGCTTCTCGAATCTCTATCTCAACATTATACCTCCATAATTTATGAGTACGTTGCTTTTCAGATGCTCTAAGATAGCGACTATGTTCCCTGCCCACATTATGAAGTTAAAATTTTCAGTATAACAGAAGATTGTGATGTTCAATGAGCCCCGCTCTGAAATGCCTCCTTTCATGCCTTCAACTTTCACCAAGTATGCGACCAGCAAGTTGTATTGCTTTCTCGGCTTTTGAGTTCTCCGCGACTTCCTGGACGAGACCTGGGTTGGTGAGCACATATTGAATGGCCTTGCCGAGCTTCTCTACTTCCGCCAAAAGCTGAAAGGTAACGAAGCTCAGTGATTCACCTGACGGGTAATGAAACTACGAATACAAGGTGACTAAATGAAAGGACACAGGTAATGATGTTATCTCACCTCAGTGTTTGCGAGTAGCCAAACGACTGAGGGGAGATAATCCAACGACACCATTATATATACAAAAAGTAGAAAACAAACTAGACTACAAGTGGTTGAACAAAAAGAATGGTGAGAGAATAGGAAATCAAGTAGAGTATAGAATGATTCGGAACAATAAAACAACAGGGATGAATTCTTGTGGTGTAGTAAAAGGAGAGATGACGAAAGAAAGGTTTGAATTGGTAGGCGCATAAATGTTATTATATCCGTTTATGTTCAGGCGTAATCGGCCTTGCTATTCCAACACAAGTAGCCGAAAGCACCCACCCGGATACGCTGTTTGTGTACAGGTCATCGAGCGCTCATCCGTCGCCATGTACTTAGCGAGGATGTTGTCCTTAGAGAATGTGACATCGTGTAACATCGGCCGGGGCCATCAAAATTTCGGGGGGAGGGTTTCTTTGATTAACATTAGGGTTTCTATATAAGCGAGGGGGGGCAAGTTTCTGAATAGTTTTACCCAATGGAGAGTATCAGATATCCCCCGTAGGCTGTCTTTCCCCCGTCGATAGCGGCGGCGGGGAAACGGCCAGGGTAAGCCCGTGGAATTCAAGGGAAGTTTGTCAGACCGGGGGGGTTTTTTTTCCCCAAAATTGGCTGATTTGGCATAGCACCAAGTTCTTATGTAACCTGATCTTTTTTAATCCCGTCCATGATATATAAGAATTACCGTTAGCTATAGAATGAAGCAAAGTTCGGAAAATATGAGAGATTTGTGTGAGCAAGTTGAGCATAGGTTGCCGCAGCGGTCAACCGCCGTACCTTGGCAGTCCTTGAGCTTGAGCTTGATTGCTTGAACCTCTTTTGCATCCTTTACATAGCCTCCGGGAGGGATGGAAATGACAACATAGGCAACATAGTCTTCACAATGCGCGGGCGGCAAAGATTACTTTTTTTTGGGGAAAAAAAAAGGTGAAAGTTTTTAAATGTAATCTCCCAGAATCATCGAGATGTTAGAAAAAACTCTTTGATTTGTTGCATCATAAGACAAAAAAAAAGAAGAAAAAGCAGGAATGAATTACACTGAGCCTTCCGGTGTCCTGCCAGAAAGTTAAAATGGTTGCGCACTCCTATAGCCTATGAACTTGGGGGGGTTACATGTTTTATTTTTCTTTTGGTAACCCGCCGAGGTGGTGAAATTTTTTTTTGTCTCCCCTCCTTGAAGTAAACACCAACCAGAATATATATATATATATGATGTTGCCGACGTTGGATGGTCGCCGCTGCTGACCCAGGGACTGGTGGGGTACTTACTTCTTCAGCAGGACAACTATTTCCTTGGTGAACAATAGGGATCCAAACCAGTCGATGATGAACAAGACAGTAAAAAAAAAAGTATTTCATGAAAAAAAAAACTTAACCATTGGAGACTTTGTTCTGACAGCAAAAATGCGTACTTATATATATATCTTCAAAATTATTCCCAAGCACGCAACGCGCAGTATATACGACGGAACGTCAAAGCGAGATGCAAAGCTCTTGTACATGTCATGACCGCAATGAACTTTGTCCTAGATCAAGTATATTAAATAGAATCCAATGCAAATGTGAGCACTTGAACTTACAAGGAAAAGCAAAAGTTTGAGCAAAGATTCAGAGTCTGGGTTTTCCGTTACAAAAACAAGGCATTTTTTTGTAACATACACGTTCGTTGAAGGAGTCTAAAACTGAAACTTAGTAACCTAACCCATAACCGTTAAATTGAAACACTTACCTGGACATAGACTTAACACGAAATATCTCGGCTGCTAAGTGAAGAATAATGGTTATGATTTCATTACAGCAGAATAAGAGATACAGTAAGACATTACACAGTCCAACGATAGGAAAATAAATACCAACAAAATGAATGGATTGAGCGCGATTCGTTCTTCCAGATTCACTACTTTCTCCTCCCCTTTCGAGTGGTTGGTGTAGGAATACCCTTGTCCTTCGAGCAGGCGGAACAGTACCATTTCTCGGGAGTAGGTTGTTTAAGACCAACACAAGCAAGATGAAACTACAGACGAGAATTAAAGAGATGAATTGAGACAGATGATCAGTTCTCCTATCGGGGCAATTAGTTCTGACGAAAGGATACCCACCCATTCGTAGGGACATCCATCATCATTATCACAAGCAATCATCTATGGAATAAGAGAAGCAATCAGATAAAATATTCACCTTGTCTAACGTAAAAAAAATACTTACATCCCCATAACTTTGTTTCTGACAAATACAATATAATGTCTCATCTTCAAGTTCTTCTGCGTCGTCATCACCATCGGCATCCATATCGAGGTCTTCAGCGGGAAGACGGATTTGACGTGAAAGACGTGACTTTTGTTGAGTAGTATGTGTCGTGGTGACTGCCACTGTTGCTGGTGATGCTGAACGGTGTTTGGTCGGCGTTACTGTTACTGCCGGAATTATTTTGATAGAGTTTGTGGCATTGAGGCGGCGTTCTTGAAAGGCGTCGATGATGATTAGAGCAACGGAAAGAAGGGGGAATGTTAGGGATGTGACTCACTCTTCGTTGCAGAACCACCGGATGCGGTTGGAGAAGCGGCCACCTGAGGACGTGGGTCTACAGCAGGCGTCAATGCGAGAGCATTTCGAAGGCTTTCACTGATGGCCAGAGCTGGATTTCGGCTTATTGTACCACCAAAGTTTTCTAGGGTAGGAGTGGCCACTAGAGGTCTACGACTCGCCGGAATCGGGGTTTCCGGACTCTCACCCTGCAAGATCTTGACTTTGACTATGTCAATGTCAAGTCGAGCACGGGTTCTCGAGAGGAGCTCGAC